>Ga0307499_10000012_pt1 | contig 58514 bp, 50 predicted proteins | sample 13_S_MG_FD_201363 | JGI IMG/M metagenome (GOLD analysis project Ga0307499, IMG submission 201363) | Soil microbial communities from Populus trichocarpa stands in riparian zone in the Pacific Northwest, United States - 13_S | ecosystem: Environmental > Terrestrial > Soil > Riparian zone > Trees... | reverse complement strand
CGACTGGTGCTCGTGCTTGGGTCAGGTGGAGCACAACGCCGGCGAGCAGGCACGATACCGCGATAACGGCCGCCAGTCGGAGCAGCGGTGCGGCCAGGGAGGGGAAGGGTGAGATCGGGCCGGCGAGAAACCTCTCGGCGACCGGCCTGCTGACCGCCCCCAGGCCGACACCGACCAGGCCACCGACCGTCGTTGAAATCATGATCCACGCAGTGGTCGCTACCGAGACTCCCACGGTGGCGTGCACGCCGCGCATCCCGATCGACCGAAGGATCCGCAGCGTCCGGCGGAGCCGCCGGCCGTTCAAGCCGAAGATCGTGAGGACCGCCAGCAGTGGGAGCGCCACGGACGGGACCTGATACGCGACCGGTATGCGATCGAGCCATGAACTGCGCCCGAGTGCCAACTCGCCGGCCCGCGTTCGCACCCCCGTGCTGACCTGCCCGAGGGCTTCTTCCGGGACGACCTCGGAGGTTGCGGCGCCGATCGCGGCAACCACCGCCGAAACAACCTGTCCCGTGTCTCCGCCGTTCCAGTACAGCGTCGGGGTAGCGGTCGCGGTCGGGAAGTTCCGCCGGGTGGTCGAACCCAATGCCCCCCACGTGCCGTCTGCGGCCAGAATCCGAGCCGCCGCGCCGAATCGGTCATGCGCCACGCCAACGATCCGGAAACGCTCGTTCCCGGAGAAGACCGCAAGAGTGCCGACAGCGCCAAGGCGGTCACGCAAGCCTTCGCTAAGCACCACTTCACCCGCGCTGGCTGGCCACCGACCCGCGGCAAGGGTGTACCGATCCGGGAACGGCCGAGCTGCCCAATTGGTCTCCAGGTAGACCGTCAGCGGTGGGTTCGGCATGGTCGGGCGAACACTGAATGAGGTCAACAGCACCATCGGGTCACGCCCGCCGGCCCGCTCCGCAGCCGTGGCGATCGGCTTCGTCACACGGTTGTCGCCGGGAACGGCGCCGGTCACGGTACCCAGGTCGACCTGGGCGGAGAAGCGGCCGAGATCCCGTTCGATCACCTGCTGACCGGACAGTGTGAACGCGCTGATCGTGATGAACAGACCGATCAGCGCAGCAGTCGTCGCGATCATGACAGCCGTTGACCGGGCCAGCGACCTGCTGCGCATGAACCTGCGAGCCAAGGACAGACACAAACGGATACGCACGCTCAGGACGTCTCCTCGACCATCGGCGCCCGTTGGATGACCTGCCCGTCAACCATCTCATAGACGGAGTCCGCGAACTCGCGGCACATCGGGTCATGCGAGCACACCAATACCAGCGTGCCCTGATCCCGCAAGTCGCCGAGCAACTCGAACAGTGCTCGCGAGTTCTTGGAGTCCAATGCGCCGGTCGGTTCGTCGGCGAGCAGCACCCGCCGATCGCCGATCAGCGCCCGCGCGATCCCGACCCGTTGCCGCTGACCGCCGGAGAGCTGGCCGGGCAGCCGCCCACCCAGACCAGCCATCCCCACCCGGTCCAATTGCGCTCGCGCCTGCCGGACGGCCTCGCGGTATCCCACCCCGAGCACCTCGAGAGGCAACGCGACATTCTCCAGCGCCGTGAACTCTTCGACCAGGTTGTGGTCCTGAAAAACGACACCTACCGTCTCCAGCCGCAACCTGGCCCGCTGATCCTCGTTGAGCCGGCCGACGTCGGTCGACTCAACGAGGATCGTTCCGGCACCGGGTAGATCCAATCCCGCGATGAGGTTAAGCAGCGTCGACTTACCAGACCCGCTCGCCCCGAACACGCAGACGAACTCGCCGCTACCGGCCCAAAAACTCGCGTCACGAACCGCCCAGATCGTTTCCGAACCGGACGCGAACCACCGGCTCACGCCAGCCACGGTCAACATAGGCGTGGTGTCATCGCTTGGCGCAGTCAGCACCCGCCGTTGGTCTTCCACGACGTCAGCTCATCACTGTTGAGGAAGTTCACGTTGCCGTCCTCGCTGCCAGAATCCATCTCGCGACAGCTTCGACCACCGTTCGCATCGTAGTACCGACCGGCTCGACCTGACTTTCCGGACCGGGCGGAGGATGTGTAGGTCAGGTCGGCGACTTCGGCATGGGCCGTGGGTCAGCCCGCGCTGGCGGCCGCCGCCGGTTCGACGGCGCGGGAGCGGACCCGGGAGTAGAGGCCGGCGCCGAGCAGGATGAGCAGGCCCGGTAGCCACTCCTGCCAGGCCTGCGCCAGGCCGAGGAAACTGGTCGCGGTGATGATCTCCTGGATCAGCAGGGCGCCGAGCAGCGCGCCGATGAACGAGCCGCGGCCGCCGAAGATGCTGGCGCCGCCGAGTACCACCGCGGTGATGCTGGTCAGCGTGTAGTCCGAGCCGAGCGAGGCCTGACCGACGCCCACCACCGAGGCGAGGATCAACCCGGCCGGCACCGCGAGCAGCGAGCAGAGCACGTGCGCGATCACGACGGTCCCGGTGGCCCGGGCGCCCAGCCGGCGGGCCCGGGTCTCGTCCGAACCCACCGCCCGCAGCTCCCGGCCGGCCGCGGTGCGGCGCAGCAGCCACTCCGCGACCAGGCAGACGACCAGCACGGCGACCGCCGCGACCGGCACGACCGCGATGCGCTGCTTCAGCCACTGGGTGACCGAGGCGTCGATGAAGCCGGCCGGCTGCGGGCGCAGCAGCAGCGACATGCCCTGCAGCGCGATGAACGTGACCAGCGTGGCGATCACCGAGGGCAGCCGGACCAGCCGGACCAGCAGCCCGTTCAGCAACCCCACCCCGGCGGCCACGCCGAGGCACACGACCACGCCGATCCCGAGACCGGACAGTCCTCTCCCGTTGGTCGCGAAGAACGACAGGATCACCACGACCACGCCGATCAGCGGCCCGACCGACAGGTCGATGCTGGCCACCAGCAGGACGATCAGCTGCCCGGCGGCGGCGAACGCCAGGATGCTGGACAGCAGCAGCAGGCTGGTCAGGTTGCGCTGGCCGAGGAACAGCGAGTTGCGGCCGGTGGCCCAGGCCGCGAGCAGCACGATCAGTACGGCCAGCACGCCGCTGGGCAGCACGCTGCCGCTGCCCAGCCGGCGCCGCCAGCGGGTGCCGGCGGACGGCGCGGCGTCCGCCCGGCTGGTGCTGGCGCCGATCGCCGCGCCGGTCACGGCGGCCTCGGTCAGCTCGTCGCCGGCCAGGCTGCGCACCACCTGGCCGCGGGAGAACACCAGCACCCGGTCGCACAGCCCGGCCAGCTCGACCGCGTCCGAGGACGCGGTCACCACCGCGCCGCCGTCGGCGGTGAAGTCGCGCAGCAGCCGGTAGATCTCCATCCGGGCACCGGCGTCCACCCCGCGGGTCGGCTCGTCGGCCAGCAGCACCTTGGGCCGCGCGGCCAGCGACCGGGCGAACACCACCTTCTGCTGGTTCCCGCCGGACAGCACCCCGACCGGGGTCTCCGGGCTGGGCGTGCGGATCCGCAGCGCGTCGATCTCGGTGCGGGCCAGCTCGTCCTCCCGGCCGCGCTGGACGAACCCGAACCGGGAGAGCCGGTCGAGCACCAGCGCCGAGACGTTCTCCCGGACCGGCCGGGGCAGGTACGCGCCTTCGGCGTGCCGGTCCTGCGGCAGGTAGACCAGGCCGGCCTCGCGGGCCGCCGCCGGCCCGGTCAGCCGCGCCGGCCGGCCGGCGACCCGGACCTCGCCCCGGGACCGGTGCAGCCCGGCCAGCGTCCGCAGCAGCTCGCGCTGGCCGTTGCCTTCGACGCCGGCCAGCCCGACGATCTCGCCCGGGTACACGGCCAGGTCGACCCGGTCGAACCGGCTGCCGGACAGCCCGCTGGCGGCCAGCAGCGGCTCACCGCCCGGCCCGCCCGGGCCGCCCGGCCCGCCCGGGCCGCCCGGCCCGCCCGGGCCGCCCGGGCCGCCCGGAGCGTCCACATCGGACGGTCCCGGGTCCACACCGGACAGTGCACGGTCCACACCGGACGGCGCGGGCGACCCGAGCCGGGGTGGGAAAGCCCGTTCCACCGACCGGCCGATGATCAGCCGCAGCACGTCGTCCTCGGTGACCTCGCCGGCGGCGAAGGTGCCCCGGGTCTCGCCGTCGCGCAGCACGGTGATCCGGTCGGCCACCCGGCGCACCTCGGGGAACCGGTGCGAGATGTAGACGATGCCGGCACCGGCCGCGCGCAGCCGGGCGATCTGCTCGAACAGCCGCTCGCTCTCCGCCGCGGTGAGCGACTCGGTCGGCTCGTCCAGGATCAGCACCCGGGCTTCCAGGGCCAGCGCGCGGGCGATCTCGACCAGCTGCCGCTGCGCGACGGACAGCTCCTCCACCCGGGCGGTCGGTGACACGTCGGCGCCGACCACGTCCAGGTGCCGGCGGGTCCAGCCCACCGCCCGGGCCGTCGACGGGCGCCGGCCGGGCGGCAGCGACAGCAGCATGTTCTCGGTCACCGTGAGGTCGTCCAGCACGGTCGGGTGCTGGTAGACCACGGCCAGCCCGAGCGCCACCGCGGCGGCCGGCAGCGGCTGCCGGAGCAGCTCGCCGCCGATCCGCACGGTGCCGCTGTCCGGGGCCGTCGCGCCGGCGGCGACCCCGATCAGCGTCGACTTGCCGGCCCCGTTCTCGCCGACCAGGGCGTGTACCTCGGCCGGCCGCACGTCGAAGCTGACGCCGTTGAGCGCGGTCACGCCGGGATAGGTCTTCACGATCTGGTCGAGTTGAAGAACGGGGCCGGTCATCGCTACGGCTTCCCGTACTGGGCGATGTCGGCCGGTTCGATCTGGTTGGAGTTGTAGAAGTCATCGGCCAGGCCCTGCCGGCAGACCGGCTTCGGCGACCCGGTGGAGTCCTCGATGATCGGCAGCTGGAACCGGCTGGGCTCGTTGTTGGCCAGGCCCTGCGCCGCCGCGATGGCCTTGCGGGCGGCGATCCGGCCCAGCCAGTTGCGGGACGAGATGGTGGCCAGCTGGAAGTTCGGCGAGCTCGCCTTCTCCTTGTCGTACAGGCAGCTGAGCCCGTTCGCGTCCAGCGTGGCGATCGGCACCAGCGGCCGGTTCGCCGCCTGCAGCGCCCGGGTCGCGGCCAGCGCGTCGGTGCCGTAGTCGGAGATGATCCCGTCGATCTTCGGGTACTTCGCCAGCAGCGAGCTCATCACCTTCTGCGCGGTCGCCGGGTCCCAGTTGGTGACCGGCCAGTCCTTGTCCCCGGTGAGCAGCTTGATGCCGGGGTTGGCCTGCATCACCTGGACGACGGACTTCAGCTGGCCGGCGGTGACCGGGTTGCCGGCCGGGCCGCCGATCATCACGACGTTGCCCTTGCCGCCGAGCGTCTTGACCATCCACTCGGCCCACCGGGTGCCCGCGTCGGACGACTCCCAGTCCACATAGGACACGTAGTCGGTGCCGTCGGCGCCGCCCGGGTCGGCGCCCCAGGGCACCACCTTCACCCCGGCGTTGGTGGCCGCCCGGATCGAGGCGAGCTGGGCCTGGCCGAAGTCCGGGATCAGCACCAGCGCGTTCACCCCCTGCGCGACCATCGAGTTCACCTGCGAGATCGACTTCTGCAGGTCGCCCTCGCCGATCGCGACCACCTGCTTGACGTTCGGGCACTTCGCGGCCTCGGACCGGACCGCCGCCAGCGACTCCTGCGACCAGGCGTTGATGCCGAAGCCGTCGTGGATGCCCAGGGTGATCTGCTTGCTGCCGCAGAAGTCGGCGCCGGTCACCTTGCCGGCGTTCGCGAGTTCCTGCTCGACCGAGATCTGCGGCGCGTTCGAGGCGCCGGCCGTCCCGGTACTGGCGCCGGTCGGGCTGGCCGAATCGGTGGTGCAGCCGGCGAGCGCGAGGCAGCCGGCGGCGAGCGCGGCGCCGGCCCGCCAGGTCGAGCCGGGACGGAACCGGTGGACTCTTGGGTGCATCGGGGTGGCCTCCTGTGTCGGCGAGCTGGCCGGCTCACTCCGTCCGGGCGGGCACCGCCCGGACGGCGCGGGTCAGGCCCGGCCGGTCGGTTCGGGGTCGGTGCTGGGCGGCCGCGGCGGCGCCGGGCCGGTCGGTTGGCGGGCTGCCCGGCGCGGCCGCAGTACGCTGCCCCACGGCACGGCCCATAGCGTCATGCCGGCGGCGATCACGCCGGCCTGGATCAGCAACTGCACCGAGGCGGGCGCGCCGGCGCCGAACACAACCTGCTGCAACTGGGTCAGGAACAGCCCGCCGCCGGCGGTCGCCACCACGCTGCCGCTGCCGCCGGCCAGCGACGTGCCGCCGAGGACGACCGCGGCGATGGACGGGAGCAGGTAGTTGCCGCCGGCCGACAGACCGGGCGTCTTGAGGTAGCCGGCCAGCAGGATGCCGGCGCAGCCGTAGCAGAGCCCGGCCCCGGTGTAGGTGAGCAGCTGGTAGCGGGCGACCGGCAGGCCGCCGACGTAGGCCGCCCGCGCGTTCGTGCCGACGGCGACGAACCGCCGGCCGAGCAGCGTGGTCCGGACCACGACCGCGACCGCGGCCAGGGCCGCGACCGCGACCAGCGCCGTGTGCGGGATCCCCAGCGTCCGGCCGAAGGTGAAGTCGGCCAGGGCCGGCGCGGCGGTCGCGGTGGAACTGCCGCTGGTGATCCGCAGGATGGTGCCCAGCAGCAGCGCGTTGACACCCAGCGTGGCGACCAGCGGGGTGATCCGCAGCCAGGTCACCGCGAGCCCGCTGACCAGCCCGGCCGCCGCGCAGGCGGCCAGCGCGAGCACGATCGCGACCAGCAGCCGGCCGTCGTCGCCGCCGGGGTACTTCGTGACGATGATCGCCGACAGCGACACCGCGCCCGGCACAGCGAGATCCAGGCCGCGCTGCTGGATCACCAGCGTCTGCCCGATCCCGACGATCGCCAGCACCGCGGCGAACGGCAGCATCCCGCGCAGCGCGCTACCGCTGAGGCTGCCCGGCGCGACCAGCGGGCTGATCGCGAACAGCAGCACGTTGGCCGGCCAGATCGGCAGGTACGGACTTGTCCACATGCGACGGTCCAGGCCCCGGCGACGGGTCGCCGGCCGGCGCCCGGGTGGCGCCGGGCGCAGCGGCTCGCCCGGTGCCCCGGCCGGCGCGGCGGCCGTCTGCTGGTGATCCGACATCAGGCCCCTTCCCGCCGGTGGGAACGCGGCACGGTGCGGGCCCACCCGCCGGGCCGAGTGGCCAGCCAATGACGAGGACGTTAAGCAGCGCTGCGCGGGGGTGTCAACTAATACTTCACGCCCTGGTACCAGCGCTGGCACACTCCCAGCGTGTCCAGAGTGGACGGATAGTTGATCGCAAGGCTGTGGTGGTAACTGATTCGGGCATCAGGGCGGAAGCCGCCCGAGATTCCGAAGCGGGCCCGAACCTCGCACCTCGGTCAGAATGACTTAACAATTGTGTACTCATACTTGACGTCACGTGATACGGATACGTTAACCTCGCGCCCCACCCAGCTCGGAGGCAACCATGGCCGGGACCAGCCGTCACGTCATCCGCGGTGCCTGGGTGCTCGCCCAGGATCCGGCCGTCGGCGATCTGTCCACAGCGGACATCCTGATCGACGGGAACCGGATCGCCGCGATCGCACCGGACCTCGGCCCGGTGGACGCCGAGGAGATCAGCGGCGCCGACCGGCTCGCGCTGCCCGGCTTCGTGGACACCCACCGGCACAGCTGGCAGTCGCTGATCCGGCACATGTCCACCGACTGGACGCTGGCCCAGTACTTCTCCGGCGTCCGCGGCGTGCTCGGCAAGGCCTACGAACCCGAGGACATGTACGCGGCGAACCTGATCGCCGCGGTCGAGGCGCTCGACTCCGGCATCACCACGCTGGTCGACTGGTCGCACAACAACAACACCCCGGCGCACGCCGACGCCGCGATCCAGGCCATTGTGGACTCCGGCATCCGCGCGGTCTGGGGGTACGGCAACTCGAACGACGAGTGGCTGCCGGTCAGCGACGTGCCGCAGTCGCGCGACGTGGTACGGATCGCCGAGCAGTGGTTCAGCTCCACCGACCAGCTGGTCCGCCTCGCGCTGGCGCCGCGCGGCCCGCAGTTCGCCACCGCCGCGGCCAGCGAGCAGGATTTCGCCCTCGCCCAGGAGCTCGGCATCCCGGTCACCGTGCACGTCGGCGACGGGCTGTGGGGCAAGAGCGGCCCGGTGCGCTGGATGGACGAGCGCGGCTTCGCCACCGACCGGACCACCTACGTGCACTGCAACACGCTCGGCGACGACGAGTACGACATCATCGCCCGCACCGGCGGCGCCATCTCGATCGCGCCCGAGCTGGAAATGCACATGGGGCACGGCCAGCTGGCCACGCTGCGGGCCCGCGACCGCGGCATCCCGCTGTCGCTGTCCATCGACGTGTGCACCTCGGTCGGCGGTGACATGTTCAGCGCCATGCGGGCCGTGCTCGCCGGCACCCGGTACCTGGTCAACGTCGCCGCGGTGGACGCCGGCGAGGTGGTCGACCCGCTCCCGCTCACCGCGACCGAGGTGCTGCGCTTCGCCACCCAGGGCGGCGCGACCGCGGCCTGGCTCGGCGACGAGGTCGGCTCACTCACCCCGGGCAAGCGCGCCGACGTGATCCTGATCCGGACCGACGTCTACGGCATGCGCCCGTTCAACTACCCGGCCGGCGCGGTGATCGAATCCGGCAACCCCAACCTGGTCGACACGATCTTCGTCGACGGCCGGCTGGTGAAGCGGGACGGCGTGCTGCTCGGCCACGACTTCGCCCGGATCAGCACCCTAGCCGCCGACGCCCGCGACCGGGTACTGACCCGCGCCGGCGTCACCGAACCGGGCCGGTGGCAGCCCGAGGTCTACGCCGCCCCGGCCGACTGATCCGGACACCACCGGACTCGGCACGCACCGGTCCTGTCGACCACCAACGAATCTACGGCTCGGGGCAATTGCCTAGACGTGGAGCTGTCTCAGCGCGTCGGCGTAGAAAATCAGGACAGCGATCCCGGCCGCGATCCCGTTGACGATCCAGAACCGCACCACGATGGTCGACTCGCTCCATCCGACGAGTTCGAAGTGGTGATGGATCGGCGCCATCCGGAACAGCCGCCGCGGTGTACCGCGCAGGCGCGTCCACTTGAACCACACCCGCTGCAGGAAACTCGACGCACCGACACCGACATACAGCGCCCCGATCACCGGGACCAGCAGCGTGATGCCCAGCCCGGAGCAGACGACGACCAGACCGGCCCCCAGCGCGAGTGATCCCGTGTCACCCATGAAGATGGTCCGGGGCGACACGTTCCACCACAGCAGGCCACACATCGCCCCGCCGAGGCAGGCGGCCACGAGGGCGAAGTCGAGCGCACCGGGAATCCGGTAGATCTCCGGGTGCCGGAATACCCAGAAGCCCATACCCGCCAGCACGAGAAACGTGACGGTGGCCGCGCCGGCCAGTAGCCCTTCGATGCCGTCCGTGAAGTTCACCGCATTCGTGCTGCCCCAGAAGATGGCCATGAACACGAGGACGTACAGCCAGGGGGGAACCTGCACGAGCGGGTGTTGACAGTCCGTGAACGCGAGCTGCCGGCAACTCCCCTGCGACGCCGTTGCCGTCAGCGCGTACCCAAGGCTGACGATCGTCTGCAGCGCGGTCTTCTGCCGCTCCCGCAGGCCCAGGTTGCGCTCGCGGAAGACCTTCATCCCGTCATCGAGAAGGCCCACGCCCCCCATCGCGACGACGGCTGCCACCGCCGCTATGCCGAGTGTGCTCGGGGTGCGACCTGAGACAAGGAGCGCGGCGGGAAAAGCGGTAACCAGCGCGATCGGCGCCACCAGACCGCCCATGGTGGGGGTCCCTGCCTTTATCGAGTGGTGGCGGACGTCGTCGTGGATGGGCTGCCCTATCCCCCGCTGGCGCAGGATCCGGACCAGGACCGGGGTCAACAGCAGCGCGACGGCGAACGACACCGACCCGGCGACGACCAAGGGAATCACCTGGCGACAGTAGTGCGGCGCCTCCCGCGCAAGACTCACGACACTCCCGGACGGGCGGCCACCGTCGCCACCCGCACGACCGCCGAGGGCCCGACACCGTTCTCACCATCTCGCCCTGTCGGGAGCCGGCTGGCTCAGCCCTGCAGCGGGCCGGCCCAGCGCCAGTCGCCTTCCGGCCCGAGGTACTCCACTCGCTGCACCTCCTCCTCGAGGTCCTCCCCGTCCCGAGCCCAGGCGAGCGCCGCGGCGTGGTCGGCGAACTCGCGGGTCTGCACGACGTCGCCCATGGGGTCGAGGAACCGGTACTCGGTCATGCGGGCAACGCTAGCTCTCCGCCTCGCGCCGGCCGGCTTCCAGCGCGGCCGCCTCGATCCGGGCGCGGTATTCGGCCCACTCTTCGGCGGTGCGACCCGGGACGTTCTGGTCGCCCGGGCGTTGCCCGGCCATCCCGTCCAGCAGTTCGCGCAGGATGTCCGCGTGCCCGGCGTGCCGGGCCGTCTCCACGCACATGTGCACCAGGATCTGCTGCAGCGTCACCTGCTGCCGCTCGGCCGGCCACCACGGCACCGCGCCGGTGGCGTGCAGCCCGAGCGCCTCGATCGTCGCGTCGCTGTGCCCGGCCGAGTACCGGTGCAGGTCGATGATCTGCTCCCGGGTCTCGTCCGCGGTGGCCCACATGTCGACGTCGCCCGCCGCGCCCTCGACCTCCCATGGCAGCACCCGCTCACCCGGCCGCCCGAACGTCGGGCCGAAGTACCCCAGCTCGACGCTGGCCACGTGCTTGACCAGCCCCAGCAGGCTCGTCCCGGTCGGCGTCAACGGCCGGTGCGCGTCGTACTCCCCCAGCCCGTCCAGCTTGGACAGCAGATCGGCCCGGGCCCGCCGCAGGTACCGGTGCAGGATCGCCTTGTCGTTCTCGGACTCGTCTTTCCCGGATTCGTCGGCCACCGACGCATGATGCCGCATCCGATCCACCCGCCGACAACGGCCGCCCAGGCAGCTGCTGCCAGGGCCGGTCGCGAACCCCGGCCACGGGCCCGCGGCGAGCGCTACCGCCGGCCCGCTTCTCCCGCCGCCTCGGCCGGGAACCGGGTCAGGCTGGCCCACCGCGCTACGCCGGCTCGAGATTGATGTGATCGGCCGGCGATCCGGGGCGGAGGTATCCGGACCCGGTCAGCAGGCGTAGCCCGGGCTCAGTGCCCACTCAAGCAGGAGCTGCCAGAACCGCGGGCTGGTGATGCCGTCCGCGGGAGGTGCGGCGCAGCTCTGGAAAATCAGGATGCGCTGGCGGGTTGCCGGTCCGGCGATTCCGTCGATCGGCAGCGGCGGGAAGCGCGCCGGGTCCAGCGCGTGGTTCAGCAGGCACTGCAACTGCGCCACCGCCGGTCCCGTCATTCCCGGCCGGATGATCGGCCGGTCGGGCGAGAACCGGCACACCTCGCCACCGAGGTTCGGCCCGGCGGTGCCGGCGAAAGCCGGCGCTCCGATGCCCAGCGGCACCAGCATGGTCAGGGCGGTACCAAGCACTGCGGCGGCCCGCCGGATACAGCTCGGACGATAGGAAAGCACGGATCTCCCTTTCCGGTACGGACGCCCGACCTCCCCAGGGGCAGCGCGAGAGGCTGCGGCGTCGACCTTGTTCAGCAGCCGAAGACGGGTGAGTTCGCGACGGAGCGGAGCCCGTTCCGGGTGTTGGGCCGACGATTCCATCAACGGACCGGACGTTACCGCAGTTGGCGCGCTGGAAGCGGCGAAGCATTGCCCGGTGCGCGCCCCATCAGGCGGCCAGGAAGCGGCGGATGCGGACCAGGTCGGCGGCCACGTCGCGGCGCCAGCGATGGGCGGTCGCCCCGGCCCGGCGGTCGATGTTCCAGAACATCAGCTGGATCCGCTTGAGCTGGACGAAGGTCGGGATGCTCGCCTCGGCCGCGGCGCTGAACGGCCGCACCGCGCGGTAGCCGGCGAGCAGGGCCGCCTGCAGGTCGCCGATGTCGGGCCGGAAGGACAGCTCCGCCACCGGGATGGCGACGTCGTAGGCGTGGTGGCCGAACCCGCAGTCGTCGAAGTCGATGGCCGCGACCCGCCCGCCGGCCATGAACAGGAAGTTCTCCTGGTGCAGGTCGCCGTGCACGAGGCCGAACTCGTCCGGCCCTTCCCCCAGGCCGGCCCCCACCGCCCGCACCCGCTCCAGCGCCGCCCGGACCAGGGCACCCGAGCCGGCGCCGTACACGTCGTCGATCAGCGCGACCAGCCGGTCGACCGTTGCCGGCCCGACCGGGTCGGCCACGTACCAGGACGGCTCGTCCACCCCGTACAGCCGCCGGGCCGTGACGCCGGCCGGCAGCGTGTACGTGCCGGCGTGGTCGTGCAGCCGGGCCAGCAGCGCGCCGACCCGCCGCAGGTGCACCGGCCGCAGCCCGTCCTCCAGGAACCGGCCGCGGGTCCACCGGAACAGCACGCACACCCGGCTGGCCCCGGCCGCGGTCTCGACCGCGGCGGCTCGCCCGTCCCGCCGGCGGACGACCCCGGGGACGACCAGGTCGGTGTCGCGGCCCAGGGCGTCCAGCCAGGCCAGCTCGGCGGCGATCCGGTCGACGCTGGTCACCGGCGCGCGCTGCAGGCGCAACAGGAACCGCTGCCCGCCGGCCGCATCGACCCGGTAGGTCGTGTTCCACCCGTCGCAGATCAGCCGTGCCGACGGGCCGGGCAGGTCGTAGCCGGCCAGCGCGCGCTCCGCCACGGCCCGCAACCGCGCCAGCCGTGCCGGCCGACCGTCCGACTCCCCCGCGCCCATCCGTCGATGATGGCAGCCCGGAATCGCCCACCCGGCATGGTTTTCCACCGGGACGGTCGGACCCGGGCGATCCAGCCGGCGGCCCGTACCGCCGCGGCCGCGCGATGCCGGCTACCCGGTACGGCCGCTCAGCCGCCGCCCGCCGGCGGGAACGCGGCCAGGTCGGGCTCGACCCAGCCCGATCGCGCGGGCTGGCTGGCCAGCGTCGCCGGCCGGTAGAACCGGGTCAGCAGGCGCTTGTCCAGCAGCGCCGGGTTGTGGGCGAGGAAGGCCGCGAAGTCGTTGCCGCCGTGCTCGGCGACGTGCCGCCCGACCAGCTCGACCCAGGCGCGGCTGACCGTCGCGTGGTACTTCTGCGGCACCCCGGCGTACCGGGCGGTGCCCTGGATGCCGTCGCTGACCAGCCCGACCGCGGCCGCCGGCCCGTACCGGCGGACGGCCAGCCAGGTGAGGTGGACGTGCTCGCGGTGCCCGAACCGGCCCGCGGTTGCCATCACCTCGGCCATCAGCTCGCCGAACGCCGCCCCGGCGGGAGCCGGCCGGCCGGGGTCCGGGCCGGGGTGGGGGTGGGTCACGAGGCAACCTCCGCCAGTGCCCGCAGGCCGGCGCGCAGGCCGGCCGCGGCCCGGTCAGAGAGCGGCGCCAGCGCCCGCCGCTCCAGGTCGTCGAACGCCCGCCGGACGGTGGCCGCGACCCGCCGCCCGGTCGGGGTGAGCTCGACGACGACCACCCGCCGGTCGGTCGGCCGGCCGCCGCGGGTGATGTAACCCCGCCGCTGCAGGCGATCCAGCACGCTGGTCAGCGTGGTGGCCCGGGCGCCGACCGCCGCGCCGAGCTCCGAGATCGTCTGGCCGCCGCGGCCGGCCAGGTTCGCCAGCGCGTTCAGCTCCGACGGGGTCAGCGCCAGCTCGGCCAGCTCGGCGCCGAGCACGTGCAGCGTGGCATGCGTCGCGCGCTGCAAGGCGAGCAGCGTCGACTCCACCGGCTCATTTTTCACGAGATCGGAATATACGAGATCGGAGTATCTACCGCAACGACTCCCGACTGCCAACCTGAACGCCCCCCGGCGGCCGGCCGGTCCCGATCCGCCGGGGAATCCCGCGGGCCGGGCGCCGGCTCAGGCCAGCGGGATCTCCTGGTAAGCGGTGCCGCAGCCGGTGCCGAGGGCGATCGAGGCCTGCCGGCGGGCGCAGTCGAAGATCACCGACGCGGCCGTCACGGTCGGCTCCTGATCGGCCGGGTGCCGGCAGATCGACAGCGGGTAGCCGGTGTGGTCGGCCAGGATCCGCCGGCAGGCCCGCACCGGGTCCGCCGGCCCGGTCCCGGCCAGCGCCCCGGCCAGCGCTTCGGCCAGCAGCTGGGACGCCCGCCGCAGCCGGGACCGGCTGGACGGGTAGATCGCGGCGAGCAGGTCCGGGTCCTCGTACCGGGCGATCGCCGGATCGAGCGCGTGGTTGGTGTGCGCGGCGGTGGTCCCGTGCCGGCCGACCCGCGGACCGGTCTCGGCGGCGAGTTCGACCGTGTTGACGGCGCCGGCCGCGTCGGCGATCAGGTAGGCGCGACCGCCGACCGCGGGCGTGGCCAGCACCGCCGCCACCGCCTCCGCCGCGCCTCCGGCCGCCAGGGCGTACCGGCGGACCGCCTGGCTGGGGACGCCCGGCCGCACCGCCCGGGTCAGCAGGTCGTTGTTGACCAGGGCCACCCCGCCGGCGCTCATGCCGATCCAGCCCAGCCCGCCCGGCGAGGCGACCAGCACCGTGGTGCGGATGTCCGGGCCGCGGTGCAGGTGGATCGCCACCGAGCCGGCGAGCGAGGGGTTGGCGTCCCAGTTCTGCGCCAGCACCGCACCCGCCGGGCCGGCGAGCGCGACCGCGGTGCAGCCGCCGAGTTCGACCTGCCTGGCCACCTCGACCGCCTCGAAGGCGTTCAGCAGCACGATGTCCGGCAGCGCGGCACCGGCGCCGGCGGCGATCCCGCGCAGCTCGGCGCCCAGCGGCGCCCGGTGCTCCAGCGCGTCGATCGCGGCCAGCCAGGGGCCGGCCAGGCCGGCCCGGGCGGCCGCGGATCCGGGCGGCAGCGAGCCGGCGATCCGGGCCCGGATCTGGTCGCGCAGCCGGCGGCCGTGCTGCCGCCCCCGCTCCGCCGCCGTCCCGCTGAACTCGTGGATCACGCGGCCGCACCACCGGCCCGGATCGTGCGGCGCCGCTGGCTCATGCAGCCGTGAGCAGCCGGCGGGGCGTGCTGGTGAGTCGCTCGCAGCCGGAGTCGGTGATCAGCACGGTGTCGCTGACGACCAGCCCGACCCGCAGCACGGAGAGCATGTGGAAGACCATGCCGGCGGCCAGCTCCCAGGTCGCGGCCTCGCGGAAGTCCGCGGTCTGCCCCTCGCCGGCGATCGGCGGGAACCCGATGCCCAGCGAGTAGCCGAGCCGGATCTTGAGCCCGGCCCGGCCGGCGCCGGCCAGCCGGTCCTGCGCGGCCCGGGTCACGGCCGCGGCCGGTACGCCGGGGCGCAGCTCGGCGAACGTCTCGTCCTGCAGCCGGACGCACAGCTCGACGTCCGCGCGCACGGCCGGATCGGCTGGCGCGCCGACCGAGACCGGCCGGGTCAGCCCGGCGTGGTAGCGGCGCCGGACGCCGAGGAACTCCATCTTGACCAGGTCCCCGGCGCGGAGCACGGCGTCCGTCCAGTGCGCGTGCCCGAGTTCCAGCCGGTCGCCGGACGAGACGTAGTGCGGCAGCGCCGGGTACTCGCCGCCGGCGCTGATCTGCGCGGCGTGCGCGGCGGCGGCGACGTCGCTCTCGGTGCCGCCCGGGTGGGCCGCGGCCACGGCGGCGGACATGGCCAGATCCGCCAGCTCCGCGGCCCGCCGGACGTAGCCGATCTCGGCGTCGCTCTTGACCAGCCGGATCCGCTCGACCAGCCGGTCCGAGCCGACGATCGGGTGCCCGGCCAGCCGGCGGGTGAGGCCGGCGGCGGTGTCCGCGGGCATGAACCAGGAATGCCGTTCCAGCGCGACCCGACCGTCCGGGCTCAGCTGGTTCACCAGGGTGGCGGTGGCCGCGAGGTAGTCGGTTCCGTCCCGCCAGACGTGCGCGCGGTCCAGCCAGGAGTACTCGTCCATGTTCAGCCGCTCCACATTGCGGATGAGCAGCTCGGGCCGGCCGGCCGCGGGCACCACCAGGGTCTGGTACTCGAAGTAGCCGGAGGTCTCGTAGCCGGTCAGGTAGCAGATGTTCTCCGGCGCGTGCACCAGCAGCACGTCGATATCGGCGGCCAGCATGGCCTGCTGGACCGCGGTGATCCGGCGCTGGAACTCGGCGTCGGTGAAGGCGGCCCGGCGCGGCCGGGCCGGATCCCGGTGGTGCAGTTCGTCGGCGGCCAGCACCGCCCGGTCGGGCGCGGCGGCGGACGGTGCGCTCATCGATCCTCCACAGGGTCGGGGGTTGTGGCCGGCCGCGCGATGGCGTCCACCAGTTCACCGAGGTCGAACGGGGCACCGGCATCGAGCAGCCGGGCGATCGGCTCGACCAGGGCGGGCGCCCGCGGTTCGACCAGCCGCCGGTGCTTCTGCCGCAGCACGGCGTCCGGGAACGGCCGGCCCGGGTCGCCGTACGCGGTCGGCACGCTCAGCTCCCGCAGCCCCTGCCCGGTGCGGATCTGGACGGTGGCCGGGGTCCGCGCCGGGAACGCCGCGTCGTGCCGGGCGTCGGTGCGCAGCGTGACCCGCCGGGCGAGGGCGCGGGCGGGCCGGGAACCGAGCGAGTCGCCGCGCAGCGGGAGGAACGCGGCGGCCCCGTCGCTGAGGGCGAGGCCGACGCAGAACGGGAAGCTGTAGTGGGCCTCCTCCAGCGAGGCCGGCGCCGGCCGGTTGCTCAGCCGCAGGCTCCGCTCGAAGGTCAGCACGGTGATCGACTCGATCCGGTCCGGCCGCACCGGTTCGGTTGCGTCGAGCTGGAACAGGCAGTCGAGGACCGGGTGGATCCAGCGGCAGCAGGCGTACCGCTTGAAGTAGGTCGACAGGATGGCCCCCGGGTGCCCGGCGGTGATCCGGTCCAGGCCGCCGGGGCCGTACCCGGTGTGCCGGTCCAGCAGGTAGGTCGGGCCGGGGATGCCGGCGCGGGCCAGCCGGGCGGCGACCAGGCCGGCGAGCACCGCCCACGGCGTTCCCTCCTTGAGCCCGTCGACCGCGCGCGGGTCGGGCGGGCTGAGCTGGGGGGCGAGCGAGCCGGCGTGCGCCAGCGCGTGGCCGAGCGTGTCCGTCCCGTCGCCGTGCAGGAAGCAGGAGACCGCGGCCGCGGCGAAGCTGGCCCACCGGCCGGTCGCGGACCGCTCGAACCGGGCCGGGTCGCGTGCCGCGGCGATCCGCAGCGCCGCCTCGTAGCCGACCACGATCGCGTCCAGTGGGTCCACTGTGGACCCGGCGAGTTCGAGCTCGGCGAGGACCGCGGGGATGACCGCGCCGCCGGGATGGCCCATCGCGCCGCGGTGGCCGTCGTCCAGGTCGTGCGCGGAGACCGCGACGCTGTTGAGATACGCGGCGGTGAGCGGCCCGGCGCGGGTGCCGGTGAACCAGACCGCGGCGGACCCGCGGTCACCGTCCAGCCCGCGCAGCGCCGCCAACGACCGGGCGTGGGTGGGCACCGTCACGCCGGCCGCGGCGCAGGCCAGCGCGTCGGCCAGGCACCGGCGGGCGGCGGCCCGCTCCGGCCCGGTGATCCCGGCGGCGAAGGCGTGCAGCTCGACCGCGAACCGGTCCAGCGTCAGCGGCGGGGTCAGCACGGGAGCGCCGCGAATCGGTCCGGATGCAGGGCGGTGATGTCGACCTGCGGGGTGTTCCCCCGGGCCAGGTCGGCGATCACCGCGCCGACGGCGGGGCCCAGGCAGAAGCCGTGCCCGCTGAACCCGGCGGCGACGATGTAGCCGGCCAGCGCCGCCGGCGCCCCGATGACCGGCAGGTGGTCGGGCGTCAGGTCGAGCGTGCCCGACCAGGTGCGCAACACCCGCAGCCGGGCCAGCGCGGGCAGCACATCGACGGCCCGGGCGAGCTGCTTCAGCTCGGCGTGGCTGACCCGCTGGTCGAAGGTGCCGTCGACGGTGCCGACCGCGCCGACGTGGATCTGCCCCTTCGCGGCCTGCCGCAGGTACACCGCCAGCTCGTGCGAGGAGACGAACTCGGCCAGCAGCGGCGGCGCGCTCTCGCTGACCAGGATGGCGTTGCGGGCCGGGATGATCGGTAGGTGCACGCCGGCGGTGGCCGCGAGCCCGGCCGTCCACGGCCCGGCCGCGTGCACGACGACCGGCGCGGTCACCCGGATCAGGTCGGTGCCGACCCGGGCGCGCACCGCCTCGATCCGCCCGGCGGCACAGTCGAGGTGGGTCACGTCCGCGCCGGTGAGGTAGCGGGCGCCGGCCCGGCGGGCCGCGGTCACGATCATCCAGGTGGCCAGGATCGGGTTCGCGTGCCCGTCGGTCGGGCAGTACTTCGCGCCGACGAACCGCTCGGACAGCTGCGGCGCCCGGCGGCGCAGCTCGGCCCGGTCCCAGACCTGGGTGGGCAGCCCGTCCGCGGCTTCCTCGGCGCTCTCGGCGGCCAGCGCGGCCAGGGTCGGCTCGGCGGCGGCCAGCCGCAGGTTGCCGCCCTGCCGGTACTCGAAGTCGACGCCGGTGTCCCGGCCCAGCCGCTGCCAGGCCTCGATGCTGGCCAGGGCGAGCCGGCGCTCGGTCCGGTTGCGGCACTGCGCCCGGATGCCGCCGCCGTTGCGCACCGAGGCCTGCGTCGGCCCGTCCGAACGCTCCAGCACGACGACATCCACGCCGGCCGCGGACAGCGCCAGCGCCGCCGCGGAGCCGACGATGCCGCCGCCGATCACCACGACCGAGGCGGTCAGCGAGGTCACCATTCCCGCAGCGCCGCGAAGTCGACCGGGGTGAGCGGGGCCCGGGCGGTGCGCGGGGCCGGCGGCCGGCCGGTGGCCGCGGTGACGAGCTGCTCCACGATCGGCAGGCAGACCCGGCCCTGGCACGGCCCCATCCCGCACCGGGTGATCGACTTCACCAGCGGCGCGGTGCTGGCGCCCGCAGCGATGGCCGCGTCCACCTCGTCCCGGCACACCTCCTCGCAGCGGCAGATCACGGTCCGCGGGCCGGCCAGGTCGGTCAGGCCGGGGCGGGCCGCGAACAGCGCGCCGTACAGCCGCTGGAACCGGCGTTCCCGGCCGTAGCCGGCCCGTTGCCGCGCGGTCGGCCGGCGGCGCCGGCCCAGTGCGTGGTCGGCCGCGGCGGTGCCGGCGAGGTCGCCTTCGAGCAGCGACATGCCGACCCCGCCGATGCCGGTGCAGTCGCCGGCCGCGAACACCCCGGGCACCGACGTCCGCGGCGACCCGCCGCACCGGGGCACCCAGCCGCCGAGGTCGGGGCGGTGCGCCAGCTCGGCCCCGATCAGCCGCAGCACGTCGATGGCCGGCACCAGGCTGTAGCCGGTGGCGATCGTGTCGCACCGGATGGTCCGCGCCGAGCCGGCGATCGGGCGCCACTGCCGGTCCAGCCGGGCCACGACGGCACCGTCGACCTGCCCCGCGCCGGTGGCCCGGACGATTCCCCAACCGGTCCGGACCGGCACCCGGGCCCGCCGCAGCCGCGCCACCCCCAGCGCCCCCTCCCGGATCCGCCCGCCCTGCCGCCACAGGCCGGACCCGCTGCGCCAGGGCCGGCGGGCTCCCTCGGACAGCAACCGGGTGGCCTCCAGGACGCCGGCGACCGCGACGCCGCGGCGGCTCAGCTCGGCCGCGACCACCACCTGCAGCGGGCCGCTGCCGGCGAACAGCACCCGCTGCCCGGCCAGCACCCCGTGTTCCTTCAGCAGCGTCTGGACCGCGCCGGCGGTGTAGACGCCGGACAGCGTCCAGCCGGGGAAGGCGGCCACCCGCTCGTACGCGCCGGTCGCGACCACCAGCGCCCGGAACCCGAGCGAACCGAGCCGGCCGCCGGCAGCCAACTGCAGCTCGCCGGCCGTCAGGTCCAAGCCGGTCGGATCCCAGCCGGTCGAATCCCGGACGGTGGCGTCCCAGCCGCTTGGATCCCGGACGGTGGCGTCCCAGACGGAGGTGCCCGGCCGGAATTCGACGCCGGCCGCCAGCGCCGCCTCGATCAACCGGTGGCCGGACGCCTGCACCGCCGAGCGGGCCCGGCCCGGCGCCGCCGGCTGCCGGAAGTACTGCCCGCCGGCGCGTTCGGACGAGTCGATCAGGACGGTCGCCGCGCCGGCCCGGGCCGCGGCCGCGGCCGCCCGCAGGCCGGCGGCGCCGGCACCGATCACGGCCACGTCACAGGCCGCCGCACCGGTCATCCGGCGCCGCCGGTGGTCACCCGCATCCCGGGCCGGACGGTCGTCACGCAGGTCCGTACGCCGGCCACCCCGTCGATGGTCGCGGTGCAGTCGAAGCACATCCCGATGCCGCAGAACACGCCGCGGGGCTGCCCGGACGCGGTCATCCGCCAGGCCCGGCGGCCCGCGGCGAGCAGCGTGGCGGCGACCGAAGCCCCGGCCCCGGCCGCCATCGGCCGCCCGTCCACAACGATCTCGACCGGCCCGTCCGCCGGCCCCGGCGGCCCGGGAACCGCCCCGGACGCCAACCCCGGCGGCCCGGGAACCGGCCCCGACGCCAACCCCGGCGGCTCGGGCACCAGGCCTGGCGACCCGGGCACCGGCTCGGGCACCGGGCCTGGCAGCCCGGGGGCCAGCCCGGTCACCGGCCCCACCGCAGCCCGGCGGTCAGCACCGGCGCGTCCCAGAGCTGGCGCAGCCGCTCGTCCAGCACGGCGACGGTGAGCACGATCCCGGGCATGTTCAGCGCGGTGAGGTACGGGCCGACGAGGCGGCGGGTGACCTGGTGGCCGGCCGCGGCCAGCTCGGCGACCAGCGCCCGGTAGACGACGTAGTGCTCCAGCAGCGTGGTCGCGCCGAGCCCGCTCACCATGACCAGCAGCTCCGTGCCGGGCGGCGGCGCCAGGCTGGCCAGCAGGGCGTCCGTGCCGGTGCGGACCAGCTCGTCGGATGGCTGGTGCCGGGCCCGCCGCCGCCCGCGCTCGCCGTGGATGCCGACCCCGATCTCGATCTCGTCCGGCCCGAGCGACAGGATCGGCGACCGCCCCGGCGGCGAGCACGACCCGAGCGCGATCCCGAAACTGCGGGTCCGGCGGACCACCTCGGCGGCGACCTCGGCCACCGCGGCGATCGGCTCGCCGGCCTGCGCCGCCGCCCCGGCGATCTTCTCGACCAGGACGGTGGCCCCGGTGCCGCGGCGACCGACGTCGTGCTGGACCGGGTCGATGCCGATGTCGTCGGAGATCACCACCCGCCGGACGTCGACCCCGCGGGCGGCGGCGAACTCGGCGGCGATCCCGAAGTTGATCAGGTCGCCGGTGTAGTTCTTGACCAGCTGGACGACCCCGGCGCCGCCGTCCGCGGCGAGCGTCGCGGCCAGCGCCTGGTGCACGGTCGGCGAGGCGAACACCGGGCCGGGCGCGACCGCGTCGAGCATCCCGGCCCCGACGAAGCCGGCATGCAGCGGCTCGTGACCGGAACCACCACCGGACACCAGGCCGACCTTGCCCGGGCTCGGCACCCGGCGGCGGACGATGCGGTCCGCCGGCTCCCACACGACCAGGTCGCCGAACGCCAGCGCGTAGCCCTCCAGCGACTCGGTGACCGCGTCCGCCGGGTCGTTGATGAACTGCTTGGTGGCCGCCGGGTCCGGCTCGGCGCCCGGGCCGCCGGCCGCGGCCGGCGCGAACGCCGGGAGGTCCAGCGCGGCGCCCAGCCGGTTCGCGACGGCCGTGGCCAGCGTCGCCACCGCGACCGCGCCGGGGTCGACCTGCCCGATCGCCCGGGTGCCGGCGTAGGCGGCCCGGCCCCGGCGCGCCGGGTACCCGGCGGTCTGCGCGGCGCCGCGCTGCGCGGCCAGCGCCGCGGCCCGCGCGGCCGCCCGCGCGGCCTCCGGCGGCGCCGCGGCGGCGAGGGCGAGCACCGCGTCGGCGGCCGGGACCAGCGCGTCCAGCAGGGTCTTGTCCCCCGGCTTGGCGCCGCCGTACTCGCCCACGCCGGCCGCGGCCGCCCGCAGTGCCGCCCCCACGCTGGCCACGCTGAGCCCGGGCCGGACCGCATCGGCCGCGCGCAGCACCCCGACTGTCCACAGTGGACCGGAGCTGCCGCCGGTCACCCGGCTCAGCACCTGCGCGACGCCGGTGAGCAGGTCGGCCGGCGTGCCGCGGTCCAGTTCCGGCCAGGCGTCGAGCACGGCCGCGAAGCCGCGGTGCATGGTCGTGCCGAAGTCGCCGTCGCCGACCGCGGCGTCCAGCGCGTCCCAGGCGGCCCGCTGCTCCACCGCGGTGACCGCGACCAGCCGCACGATGTCCTCGAACCCGACCCCGGTCACGATCCGGTCCGCCCCTCGTCATCGGCGTCGGCTGGGCCGGGCCGGTCGACGGCCGGCACCGCGGTCAGCAGCAGCCGGGTGTAGTCGTGCCGGGGCGACCGGAACACCGCCTCGCTCGGCCCGGATTCCACGATCCGCCCGTGCCGCATGACGTACAGGTGATCGGCGATCGACCGGACGACACCCAGGTCATGCGAGATGAACAGGACCGAGGTGCCGAACCGGTGCCGCAGGTCGGCGAGCGTGGCCAGGATCGCGGCCTGCACCGACACGTCCTGGCCGGACGTGATCTCGTCGCAGACGACCAGCCGGGGCCGGGCCACGAAGGCGGCGGCGATGGCCACCCGCTGCCGCTGCCCGCCGCTGAGCTGCCCGGGGTAGCGGTCGAGCACAGCCGGGTCGAGCTGCACCGCGTCGAGCGTCTCGGCCAGCACCGCCCGGCGGGCCGCCCGGTCGCCGGCGACGAACCGGGCGGCGACGTGCCGCAGGTGGTCCCCGACCCGCCGGCGCGGGTTCAGCGCGGTGCCCGGGTTCTGGAAGATCAGCTGGATCTGGTGCCGCTGCGCCTGGGTCCGCCGGCGCGGCGCGCTGGGCAGCGGGTCGCCGGCGAGCCGGATCTCGCCGGCGAGCGGTTCGAGCAGCCCGGCGACCGCCCGGCCGAGGGTGGACTTCCCGCTCCCGCTCTCGCCGACCAGAGCCGTCACCGAACCCGCCAGCACCCGCAGCGACGCTTCCGACACGGCGGTCCGCAGGCCGGCGTGGGTGCGGTAGCCGCAGGTCAGGTCGACCACGTCGAGCAGGGCGTCCCGGCCGGTCGCCGCGTCCACCCGCCGCCGCTCCGGGGTGGCGGCGAGCTCCAGTTCGTGGCCCCGCACACAGCGGACCAGCCGGACGCCGGGCACCCGATCCCGGGCCACCCGGTCGCCGGGCAACCGGTCCTCGGGCAACCGGTCGCCGGGCACCCGGTCGGCGGGATTGGCGGCCGGCCGGCCGGCGCTGGGCACCCGACCGGCAAGGGGCGGTTCGTCGAGGGTGGGCACCCGGTCGAGGCTGGGCACGCCGGCCAGGCAGACCTCGATGGCGTGGTCGCAGCGGGCGGCGAACCCGCACTGCCCGTCCACCACCCGGCCCGGCGGCACGCCGGGGATGCCCTCGGTGACGACGGCTGCCAGCGGCGACGGCACGGCGTTCAGCAGCGCCCGGGTGTACGGGTGCCGGGGCCGGGCGACCACGTCGGCGATCGGGCCCTGCTCCACGATCTCGCCGGCGTACATGACCGCGATGTCGTCGGCCGCCTCGGCCAGCAGGGCCAGATCGTGGCTGATGAACAGGACGGCCACCGCCCGGGCGTCGACCAGCTGGCGGAGCACCGCGGCCACCAGTTGCTGGCTGTTCACGTCCAGGCCGGTGGTCGGCTCGTCCAGCACGAGCACCGCCGGCTCCGGCGCCAGCGCCAGGGCCAGCGCGATGCGCTGCAGCTGGCCGCCGGAGAACTCGTGCGGGTACCTGCGCAGCGCCAGCGCCGGCTCCGGGATGCACACCGACGCCAGCAGCGCGACGGCGCGCTCGTCCGCGGCCCGGCGACCCAGCCCGGCGTTGATCCGCAGCGTCTCCCGGAACTGGGCGCGGATCCGGAAGGTGGGGTGCAGCGCCCCGCCGATCTCCTGCGGTACGTAGCCGATCCGCCGGCCCCAGCGGCGCCGCAGCTCGGCCGGGCCGAGGGCGCACAGGTCGGCCCCGGCCAGCAGGCTGCGGCCGGCCACCCGGCGCAGCGTGGCATCGGTCCAGCCGATCGCCGCCAGCGCCGCGGTGGACTTCCCGCTGCCGCTCTCCCCGACCAGCCCGAGCACCCGGCCGGGCCGCAGGTCGAACCCGACGTCGCGGAGCACCCGCACGTCGCCGCCGGCCGACCGGTAGTCGACGGTCAGCCCGCTGACCGCGAGCGCCGCCCCGGTGACCGCGCCGGGTGACGTGGTCGCCGCACCGTGGTCGGCGTCCGGACCCGGCCCGGGACTCCAGGCGCGCTGTGTCATCGACCCGCTGGCAAGCTCGCTCATGACCGGCCCACCACGTCGACGGCCAACCGGTCCGCGACCCGGTCGGCGACCAGGCTGACGCCGACCGCGAACGCGGCGATGAGCAGCGCCGGCAGCAGCGCCGCCAGCGGGTTGGTGCGCAGCAGCAGGGTGTTCTCGGCCACCATCAGGCCCCAGTTCGGGGCCGGCGGGCGCACGCCGAGCCCGAGATAGTTCAGGGTGGCGATGAAGATGACCACGTTCGACAGCCGGGCCGCGAACTCCACCACCAGCTGGCCGGAGATGTTCGGTACGACGTCCCGCCAGAGGATCTGGGCCGCGCTGTCCCCGCGGGCGACCGACGCGGCCACGTAGTCCGAGGCGACCACGGCGGCTGTCGTGCCCCGTACCACCCGGACGATCCTGGGTACGAAGAACAGCGCCGTCACCGTCACCAGCACCACCGGGGACGAGCCGAACGCCGCGATGAAGACGATCGCCATCAGCAGCGGCGGGAGCGCGATGAGCACGTCGACCAGGCGGGACGTCGCGGCGTCCCGGCGGCCACCGGCGAAGCCGGCCCACATGCCGATCGAGGCGCCCAGGCCGAAGGCGAGCATGGTCGTCACGGTCGGGATCGTGACGACGCTCAGGCCCCCGTGCAGGACCCGGCTGAGGATGTCGCGGCCGAGCTGGTCGGTACCGAGCAGGTGGTCCGCGCCGGGTCGCAGCCGCGGCCGGCCGCTGATCGCGACCGGGTCGAACGGCGCGAACAGCGGCCCGAGCACCGCGACGCCGACCCCGGCCAGCAGCAGCGCCACCCCGACCGCCGCACCGACCGAGGACGCCGCCGGCGCCGCCAGCACCCGAACCCGCCGGCGCGGCCCGCTCGCGAGCTCGCTCATGGCCGGCTCCGCAGCCGCGGGTTGAGCAGGGTCACGGCGGCGTCCGCGGCGAGGTTGACGATGACCAGCAGCGCCGCGGTGACGACCGCGACCGCCTCGATCATCGGCAGGTCGTTGTCCCGGACGCCGCCGATGAGCAGCGTCCCGAGGCCCGGGTAGGCGAACAGGTTCTCCACCACGATGACCCCGCCGAGCAGGTAGATGGCGTTGAGCGCGACCACGTTCACCACCGCCGAGCTGGCCACCGGCAGCACGTGCCGCCAGGTCAGCCGGCGCTCGGAGTAGCCGCGCAGCCGGGCCGCGCGGACGAACGGTGCGCCGGCGGCCTCGATGACGCCCACCCGGGCGAACCGGAACACGTACGAGACGGCGGCCAGGCCGAGCGTCAGCGCGGGCAGCACCAGACCGGACGGCTGCCCCCGGTCGACCCGGTTGGACAGCACCGGGAGCACCCCGAGCCGCACCGCCAGCAGGTACACCAGCAGCAGGCCGAGGACGAACTCGGGCACCGAGCTCAGCCCGACCGACAGGAAGTTGGCGGTGGTGTCGAAGACCCCGCCGGGCCGGCGGGCCGCCCGCACCGCGAGCGGGATGCCGATGACGAGGCTGAGCAGCACGGCCGCGACGGCGAGCAGCGCGGTCCGGCCGAGCCGGGGCCGCAGCTCGTCGGCGATCGGCTGCCGGGAGATGATCGAGACGCCGAAGTCCCCGCGGGCCATGCCGCCGGCCCACCGGCCGTACCGCTGGATCGCCGGATCGTCCAGGCCGTACTCCTGGCGGAAGGCCGCCCGCTGCGCGGCGGTCGACTCGTTGCCGAGCGCCGTGCGGGCCGGGTCGCGCGGCAGCACCTCCACCGCCAGGAACACCACGACGCTGGCCAGGGCGACCGTGAGCACCCCGGTCACCAGCTTCGCCGCGATCCGGCGGACCAGGCGGAACCGCCCGGCCCGGCCGGCCGGCACGAGGCCGGCCTGGTCAGGGTCGGCCAGATCGAGGCTGGCCAGATCGAGGCTGGCCAGGTCGGGCCGGGCCGGGCCCGGGCTGCCCCGGTCAGTGCTGGCCGGGTCGGGGCCGGCCAGGCCGGGGCTGGCCAGGCCGGGCCTGGGCGGGTCGGGCCTGGGCGGGTCGGGCCTGGGCGGGTCGGTCATCCGACCGTCGCCCGGTCGACTTCGAGGAAGTACACCGGGTTGGTCCGGACCCCCCGGACCTGGCCGCCCATCCCGGACAGGCGCGGGAAGTGGGCCGGGACGATGGTGCTGTCCCGCTCGGCGATCAGCCGCTGGGCGGTGGCGTACTGGGCGATCTGCTGGTCCAGGTCGGTCGTCTGGCTGGCGGCGTTGATGGCCCGGTCGATCTCGGCGTCGGCGCGCCTGGACTGGTGCCACTCACCCGAGCTGAGGAACACCAGCTTCATGATCTCGTCCGGCGGGCGGCGCAGGTAGGTGTTCGAGTAGTCGGGCTTCTTCAGCCAGGAGTTGTCCCAGTAGGTCGCGCCGGACTCGGGCGTGATCTCGAACCGGATCCCGGCTTCCCGCAGCTGCTGCTGGGCGACCTGCAGGAACGCCATCGTCGCCGGCTCGTCGGACAGCCCGACGACCCGGGGCAGGTCCAGCCCGTTCGGGAACCCGGCGGTGGCCAGCAACCGCTTCGCGGCGGCGACGTCCCGCTTCGGGGTGGGCAGCTGGCCGAACCACTTGTCCTGCGCGGCGATCGGGGTGTCGTAGCCGATCGTGCCGAAGCCGCCGAGGGCGTTGTCGATGATCTGCTGCCGGTCCAGCGCGAGCTTCACCGCCTGGACGACGGCCGGCTTGTCGAACGGGGCGACCGTGGAGTCGAGTGCCAGCGAGAGCCAGCGGGCGTTGGCCTGTTCCAGGATCGTGTAGCCGTCGGCCTGTTTGATGTCCTGCGCCGCGGCCAGGCTGATCTCGAACACCAGGTCGGCGTCGCCGGCGAGCAGCGACGAGACCCGGGAGGCGTCCTCGGCCACGTTCGAGATGACGACCCGGTCGAGGCTGACCTTGTTCCGCCAGTAAGCGGGGTTGCGCGCCGCCACGAACTCCCGACCGGCGGTCAGCGAGACGAACCGGAACGGACCGGTGCCGACCGGCTTGCCGAAGTCGGTGGTGTTCGCCTGGTAGATCCGGGCGAACCGGGTCGCCATCGCATTCGGGAAGTAGACGTAGGCCTGCGCCAGGTCGAACCGGACGGTGCGGTCATCCACCACCTTGATGCCGGCGGGCGCCAGGATGCCCTTCAGCTGGCCGGCCAGCGAGTTGCCGGAGCCGGCGTCCGGATCGAGTGCCCGGGTGATCGAGAACGCGACGTCGGCCGGGGTCAGCGGCGCGCCGTCGTGGAACGTGACCCCGGTACGGAGCCGGAACGTCCAGCTCTTGCCGCCGGCCGCGGGCGTGAACGACTCGGCGAGGCGGGGCACCGGGAGCAGCTGCTCGTCCAGGTCGACCAGCGACTCGTAGATCAGCGGCGCCGCCAGGATCTGGAAGGCACGCTCCATCCGGAGCGGGTCGAGCGTGTCGTTCGGGCTCCCGTCGGACGCCAGGATCCGCAGCGTCCCACCCGGCCTGCCGGTCGGCGCGGCCGTGTCTCTGGCACCGGAGCTACAGGCGCCGAGGCCGAGCGCCACCGCGCCGCCGCCGGTCAGGTAGAGGAACCGGCGCCTGCTCCAAATCGACTCTGCCATCGCCGTCCGCCTCTCCCGTCCGCAGCCGCCCCGGGGGTAGGTGACCGTGGCGGCCAGTCTTCCGCTGTGGTCACCATCGGTCCATGAGGAGTTCGTTCTAGTGACCATCGCGAAATGAGATCGATGGTGCGGACGTCCGCTGCCGGCAAGAGCCCCCACCTACCGATCTTGTCGATGCGGGACGGCGTGACTATCTTGAATCGAGATGGATCTTCGGCAGCTCGAATACCTGGTCACGGTCATCGACAGCGGCACGTTCACCCGGGCCGCGCACCGGCTGCACATCGCCCAGTCCGCGGTGTCCCACCACGTCGGCGCGCTCGAGCGGGAACTCGGCGTCAACCTGCTCAACCGGGCCCGGCCCACCGTCACGGCCACCCCCGCGGGGGAACTGCTGGCCGCCCGGGCCCGGCGGATCCTCGCCGAGGTCGTCGCCGCGCGGGACGAGGCGGTCAGCCTCCGCGGGCACACCGTCGGGCAGGTGACCTTCGGGGCGACCATCCCGGCCGCCACCCTGGACGTGCCCGGGATCATCGCCGAGTTCAGGTCGGCCTACCCCGGCGTACGCATCCGGCTGCGCGAGGGCACCGGCCCGGAGCTGGTCGACATGGTCCGCGACGACACGATCGACCTGGCGCTGGTGTCCATGGATCCGGACCGGCTGCCCACCGGCGTCGCCGGGGTCACCGTCGACATCGACGACCTCCGCGTCACCGGGCCGCCCGGCCACCCGCTCGAGCGCCTCACCTCCATACCGGCCGGTGAGCTCGACGGCGTCGACCTGATCAGTTTCCGCGAGGGGGCCGGGCTGCGCGCCGCCGCCGACCAGGTTCTCGCCGCCGCCGGCGCCACCCCCAACATCATCATCGAGTCCAACGAGATGCCCGTGCTGATCGGGCTCGTCGGGCACGGCCTGGGACTCGGCATCCTGCCGGTCGCCTTCATCGAGCAGAGCCCGTACCCGGTCTGGAGCCGGCCGCTCGACCCGCCGATCCGGCCGCCGCTGGTCCTGATCTGGCGCCGGCAGCGGCGCCGCCCGCCCGCCGCTGAGGCCTTCCTCAGCCACCTGGCCGCCCTCGCCCCACCGACCGAGCCCGCCCCACCGACCGAGCCCGCCCCACCGACCGAGCCCGCCCCACCGACCGGACCCGGCCCGCCCGACCCGTCCTGACCGACCGGCGGTACGGGACGCCGCCGCCCGTCGGGCCGCGCGATGCCGGCTACCCGGTACGGCTGCCCGGCCGCCGTCGGGCGGGCGGGCCCGGGATCGATCGGAGCAGCTACCGCAACGGCCCGCCGCGCCGGCCCGCGGCGGATCAGCTCACGGACGGTCAGGCAGACTGGCGGGCGTCCGCCGCCGTTCCCGTGGAGTGTGATCGTGGTCCGAGCCAAGCTGGTGCTGTGGGATATCGACCACACCCTGATCAACGCCGGCGGAGTCGGCGCGGAGATGTTCACCCAGGCGCTCGAACAGGTCATGGGCCGGCCCAGCCGGATGCTGGCCAACATGGCCGGCCGCACCGACACGGTCATCCTCGCCGACACCCTCGAACTGCACGGCCTGACCCCGTCAGCCGAACTGTTCGACCGCTTCGCCGCCGCGCTGGCCGCCAACTACACGCCGCACCAGCGGGACCGGCTACGCACCCACGGCCACGTCCTTCCCGGCGCCGCCGAGGCGCTCGCCGCGCTCGCCGCCCGGCCGGACGTCGTGCAGTCCACGCTGACCGGAAACGTCAAGCCGGTAGCCATCATCAAGCTGGCGACATTCGGCCTCGATCAGTGGATCGACTTCGACGCCGGCGCGTACGGCTCGGAGGCCTCCGCCCGCGCCGACCTCGTCCCGCTCGCCCGCGGCCGTGCCGCCGCCCGGTACGGCACCAGCTTCGCCGGCACCGCCACGATCCTGATCGGCGACACACCCGCCGACATCGAAGCCGCCCTCGCGAACGGCGCGGCCATCATCGCCGTCGCCACCGGCGGCAGCAGCCCCGCCGACCTGAAGGCGGCCGGCGCCGAGATCGTCCTGCCGGACCTGGAGCGAACCACCGAACTGCTGGCCGCCATCTCCCAACTACCGACCTGAACCCGCCCCCGGCGGCCGCCGACCGGGCCGGTCCCGATCCGCCGGGGAACCGATCCTGGATATGGCGGTGAACCACGGCGATACCCGGCCGCCACTCTCACCCGATCGGCGCCTTCACTACCGGCTCGACGAGCCGATGGGGTCTTCGAAACCCCGGATCGACCTGGACCTGCCAGCGCCTGGGGCGCTGCCGGCATCGTCCTGAACCGCGGGAGGGTGGCCGTCGCGTCCGCACCTGGCGGACGCCGGTCACCAGGCCACGCCCCCGGGCTCGACTCCCGGAGGTACCGGATGCCCGGACGCAGCCCAAGATCCGCCCATCGACGAGCCACCGTGGCGCTCGGCCTGGCCGCCGCCGTGGTCGGCGCGCTCGCCGTCGCCGGATCGGCCGCGGCCGCGCCGGTGCCGGCCGCGCCGGTGACCGGCCAGGTCCGTATCGCCGCCGGCGCCGAAGCCGTCGCCGGCAGCTACCTCGTCGGGCTGACGGCCGGCGCGGCCACTGCCGGCCCCGACCCGGTCGGCCGGGCCGCCGGTGCGTTGGCGGGCCGGTACGGCGGCGTGCTGCGGTACACGTACCGCAGCACGGTGCGCGGGTTCGCGGCGCGGATGTCCGCCGCGGCGGCCCGGCGGCTGGCCGCCGACCCGTCCGTCGCCTGGGTCGAGCAGGACTCCGCGGTGCACCTGGACACCACGCAGAACGGGGCGACCTGGGGCCTGGACCGGATCGACCAGCGCACCCAGCCGCTGTCCGGCAGCTACCGCTATGACACGACGGCCGCGAACGTGCACGCCTACATCATCGACACCGGGATCCGCACCACGCACGCCGACTTCGGTGGCCGGGCCCGGGTCGGCACCGACACGGTCGGCGACTGGCGGAACGGGCAGGACTGCAACGGGCACGGCACGCACGTCGCCGGCACCGTCGGCGGCGCGACCTTCGGCGTGGCCAAGGGCGTCGCGCTGGTCGCGGTGCGGGTGCTCGACTGCGCCGGCAGCGGCACCACCGCCGGCGTGATCGCCGGCGTCGACTGGGTCACCGCGCACCGGATCAGCCCGGCGGTGGCGAACGTCAGCATCGGCGGCAGTGCCTCGATCGCGCTGGACCAGGCGGTGCGCAGCTCCATCGCCGCCGGGGTGACCTACGCGATCGCGGCCGGCAACAGCAACGCGGACGCGTGCAACTCGTCACCGTCCCGCACCGCCGAGGCGATCACCGTCGGCGCCACCGACCGCACCGACAGCCGGGCGTCGTTCTCGAACTTCGGCAGCTGCCTGGACCTCTTCGCCCCGGGCGTGAGCATCACCTCGGACTGGGCCAGCGGCAACACCGCGACCAACACGATCAGCGGCACCTCGATGGCCGCCCCGCACGTGGCCGGCGCGGCCGCGCTCTACCTGGCCACCCACCCGGGCGCGTCGCCGGCGACGGTGCGCAACGCGCTGGTCGGTGCCGGCACCGCCGACCGGGTGCTCAACCGGGCCGCCGGCTCGCCGAACGTGCTGCTGTGCACCAACCCGGCCGGCGGGCTGCCGCCGCCCGGCGCCGACCCGTTCTTCGAGAACGCGACCGACGTGGACATCCCGGACAGCGGCCCCGCGGTCGAGTCGCCGATCACGGTGACCGGCATGACCGGCTACGCGCCGGCGGACCTGCAGGTGGCCGTCGACATCAAGCACACCTCCCGCGGTGACCTGGTGGTCAGCCTGGTCACCCCGGACGGCACGACGATCCGGTTGAAGAGCTCGAACGTCTCCGACGGCGCCAACAACGTGATCATGACGTTCCCGGTGAACGCCGCCGCGGAGCTGGCCAACGGCACCTGGCAGCTGCGGGTGCAGGACCTGTTCGCCATCGACACCGGCTTCATCGACCACTGGAGCCTGCAGCTCTGAGCCCGGTGACCGCCGGTTCCGAGCCCGGCGAAAGGTCCACCCGTTGGCGGGGATGTCCTGAGCCGTAGCCGGGTGGCAGGGTGTTGGCACTGGCCCGGTGAGGGGAGCCATCGTGGCGCGGAAGTTGGCTGTCGTGGCGGCGGTAGTGGCGCTGGTGTTCGGGGCGGCGGTGGCCTCGGCCGGCCCGGCCGCGGCGGCGACCTGCAGCGCCAGTTCCTCCGGGCCGGTGACGGGCGGTCAGAGCGTGACGTTGTTCTGCTCGGACGTGGGCTTCGTCCGGGGCTACGGCTCGGACCTCACCGCGGCCAACCAGGAAGCGCTGCTCCTGCACCAGTTCTTCGCCAGTTCCGGCGACGACTGCTCGGGATCGTCCGTCGCGACCGCCACCGGCGGCTTCCAGGTAACGCTTTTCTGCTCCGTGGAAGCCTTCGTCACGGGGTACGGCAGCACCCTGACCGACGCGGCCGGCGAGGCACGGCAGCTGGCCATGCTGTCCCGTGACTGCAGCGGATCGTCGGTGGCGCGGGTATCCGGTGGTTTCGACGTGGCGATCTTCTGCAGCACCACCGGCTTCATCCACGGGCGCGGCAGCAGCCTCACCGGCGCCGCGCAGAACGCCCGCCTCGCCGCCGGCGGCTGACCGCCGGCCGGTCTGCGGCGGTCCGCCGGAGCACCGGGTCGGCGCGCGCGGCGGTCGACGGCACGGCCCGGCCCGGGCTACCGCGGTGCCGCCGTGCTGTTCCGGACGACCAGGTGGGTGGGTACCAGCGAGGTGCCCGCCGCCGCGGCTCCGCCGTGGATCTGCCGCAGCACCTGGGCCACGCAGCGGTGGCCGACCTCGGCGAAGTCCTGGTGCACGGTGGTCAGCGGCGGGATGTAGGACGCCGCGTCCGGGATGTCGTCGAAGCCGACCACGCTGATGTCCGCCGGGACCGCCCGGCCCCGCTCGGCGAACGCGCGCAGCAGGCCGAGGGCCATCTGGTCGTTCGCGGCGAACACGGCGTGGCACTCCGGCTCGCCGGCCAGCTCGAGCCCGATCCGGTACCCGGACTCGGCCGACCAGTCGCCCCGGCGCAGCGGCGGGATCGGCCGCCTGGCCCGGCGCAGCGTGGCCCGCCAGGCCGCGGTGCGGCGCTCGCTGGCGAACGACTCGGCCGGCCCGCCGACGTGCCAGACGGTGCGGTGCCCCAGGTCGAGCAGGTGCCGGACGGCCTGGCGCGCGCCGTCGGTCTGGTCGGTGTCGACGACGCTGTAGCGGTCGCCGGCGTCGGAGTCGACCACCACCACCGGGACGCCGCGGGGCAGCGTGACGGTGGCCGAGTCGAGCAGGTGCACCTCCATGATGACGATGGCGGCGTCCACGGCCAGCTCGCCGAGCCGGGTGAAGGCGCCGCGGACGTCGTCCCGGGTCGGGATCGGCACCGGGATCAGCGTGATCGCGTAGCCCTCCCGGGCGGCCGACATCGCGATCGCCTCGACGGTGCGGACGTTGCCGGTGGTGGCGAGCGTGAACAGGATGACGCCGATGGTGCGGAAGTCGCCGCGCTTGAGCGCCCGGGCCGCGCTGTTGGGCCGGTAGCCGAGCTGCCGCATGGCGGCCAGAACCTGCTCCCGGGTGCTGTCCACGACGCCTTCGTAGCCGTTTGACACCCGGGACACGGTCTGCGGCGAAACGCCGGCGAGGCGCGCGACGTCGCCCATCGAGGCGCGGCGCTGGCGGGCGGCGCCGCTGTGCGCGGACGCGGTCAACCCCCCGGCCGGCCGGCGCCCCGCCACCCCGTCTGCCGTCTCTGCACCCATCGGCGCTCACGATATCCCGACCGCCGGGCCGATCCGGGCGCTTCGCGCCGGCCGCCCGGGCCGGATCTGTTGACGTCCCCCAGGGCCGGTGCCACTATCTCGGCACGCGATGTTTGCGTAACCATCATGGTGCCGGACAGCCGCGACGGGGCACCGCCGTGCTGGTCGACAGGCGAGGGCGAACAGATGGCGGTGCCGGCTCAACCCGTGGTCGTCCCGGCCGTCAGCGCGGCGCGCAGCCGGCGGCGGGGGCGGCGGTCGTGGGTGGGCTGGGCCTTCCTGGCACCGTTCATGGCGGCCTTCGCGCTGGTGTTCCTGGCCCCGATCGGCTACTCGATCTACCTCAGCCTGTTCCGGGACCGCCTCATCGGCGGCCGGACGTTCGTCGGAGTGGACAACTACCGCGACGCGCTGACGGACTCCCGGCTGTGGGCGGCGGTGGTGCGGGTCTCGGTCTTCCTGGTCGTGCAGGTGCCGATCATGCTGCTGCTCGCGCTGCTGGTCGCGCTCGCCCTGGACAGCGGGCGGCTCTACGGCGCCGCCCTGTTCCGGATCTCGATCTTCCTGCCGTACGCGGTGCCGGCGGTGGTCGCCACGTTGATGTGGAGCTTCCTGTACGGCGACCGCTTCGGGCTGGTGGCCAACATCAACGACGCGCTGGGCGTGACGCTGCCCGACCCGCTGTCGGCGCACCTCGCGCTCGCGTCCGTCGGCAACATCGTCACCTGGGAGTTCGTCGGCTACAACATGCTGATCTTCTACTCGGCGCTGCGGGTGGTGCCGGGCTCGCTGTACGAGGCGGCCGCGATCGACGGCGCCGGCCAACTGCGGGTGATCACCGCGATCAAGCTGCCGGCGATCCGCGGCGCGCTGGTGATCGCGACCATCTTCTCGATCATCGGCAGCTTCCAGCTGTTCAACGAGCCGAACATCCTGCAGAAGCTGTCCCGCAACGTGTTCATCACGTCCTACACCCCGAACATGTACGCGTATTCGCTGTCCTTCTCCGGCCAGCAGTACAGCTACGCGGCCACCGTGGCCATCGTGATGGGCCTGATCACGATGGCGGTCGCCTACGCCGTACAACTGCGCGGCCTGCGGGCGGACCGGTGAGCGCCGGCCCGGTGATCCGGCGGCGGTCCGCCGCGCCGACCCGGCCGCCGCGCAGCCCGCTGCTCACCGCGCTGACCGGGATCGTCCTGCTGTACAGCCTCATCCCGCTGCTCTGGCTGGGCATCAACGCCACCAAGACGCAGCAGAGCCTGTTCGACTCGTTCGGGCTTGCGTTCAGCCGGCCGTTCGCGCTGTGGGACAACGTGCGCCGCACGCTCAGCTACGACGACGGGGTGTTCGTCCGGTGGCTGCTCAACACGCTGCTGTACGTCGTGGTCGGCGCCGGCGGGGCGACCGCGCTGGCGGTGCTCGGCGGCTACGCGCTGGCCACGTACGACTTTCCGGGTCGCCGGGCGGTGTTCGCGGTGGTGATCGGCGCCGTCGCGGTACCCGGCACCGCGCTGGCGGTGCCGACCTTCCTGATGTTCAGCCGGATGGGGCTCACCAACACCCCGTGGTCGGTGATCATCCCGTCGCTCGTCTCGCCGTTCGGTCTCTATCTCATGTGGACATTCGCCGCCGCGGCGATCCCCACCGAACTGCTCGAGGCGGCGCGGATAGACGGCGCCGGTGAGTTCCGGGCGTTCGTCCGGATCGTCCTGCCGTTGCTGGCGCCGGGGATCGTGACCGTGCTGCTGTTCACCACGGTCGCGACCTGGAACAACTACTTCCTGCCGCTGATCATGCTCAAGAATCCGAACTGGTACCCGCTGACGGTGGGCCTGAAATCGTGGAACGACCAGGCCCAGACGGCCGGCGGGCAGGTCGTCTTCAGCCTGGTGATCACCGGCTCGCTGCTGACGATCCTGCCGCTGATCGCGGCCTTCCTGCTACTGCAGCGGTACTGGCAGGCAGGCCTCGCCGCCGGCAGCGTGAAACAGTGAGCGGAGCGGAGCGCAGCGGCGTCTGGACTGAGGCAACGCGCCGACGAAGTCGCTGCGCGGGGCCGAGGGAAGACGTCGCGTCTGGCGCGCAGCGCAGCGAACCGGAAAGCACAGTGAGCGGCGCACGCCCCGGCCGGTCCGGTACCGAAGTCCCGACAACGAAGTGGGAGGACCTCCCGTGATCAGACATCGTCGCCGGCTGCTCCGCGCAGCGGCAGCACTCGCAGCGACCAGCCTGGCGCTGGCCGGTTGCGGGTCGGACTCCGGATCGGGCTCCGGCACACCGGCAACCCAGTCCGCCAACGACGTGCAGGCCGCGCTGACGGCCGGCGGGACGATCACCGTGTGGGCCTGGGAACCGACGCTCAAGCAGGTCGTCACCGACTTCCAGGCCAAGTACCCGAAGGTCACGGTGAAGCTCGTCAACGCGGGCACCGGCAACGACCAGTACAAGGCACTGCAGAACGCGATCAGCGCCGGCTCCGGCATCCCCGACGTGGCGCAGGTCGAGTACTACGCGCTGCCGCAGTTCGCGCTGGCCAAGTCGGTGACCGACCTGCGCCCGTTCGGCGCCGGCGGCCTGGACGGCACGTTCAGCACCGGGCCGTGGACGTCGGTGCACTCCGGGGACGGCGTCTACGGCCTGCCGATGGACTCCGGCCCGATGGCGCTGTTCTACAACAAGGACGTCTTCGACAAGTACAAGATCGCTGTTCCGGCCACCTGGACCGAGTTCGCGGCGGCGGCGAAGAAGCTGCACGCGGCCAACCCGAAGGCGTACATCACCAACGACGTCGGCGACGCGGGCTTCACCACCAGCATGATCTGGCAGGCCGGCGGCAAGCCGTACCAGGTGGACGGCACGAAGGTGACGGTGAACCTGGCCGACGCCGGCACGACGAAGTTCACCTCGCTGTGGCAGGGGCTGGTCTCCGACCACCTGGTCGCGCCGATCGCCTCCTGGAGCGACGAGTGGTACCAGGGGCTGGGCAACGGGGACATCGCCACGCTGGTGATCGGCGCCTGGATGCCGGCGAACCTGGAGTCCGGGGTGACCGCCGGGTCCGGCAAGTGGCGGGTCGCCGACATGCCGCAGTGGGACGCCGGGGCGTCGGTGACCTCCGAGAACGGCGGGAGTTCGCTCGCCGTGCCGGCCGCCACCAAGAACAAGACGCTGGCCTACGCGTTCGCCCAGTACGCGACGACCGGCGCCGGCGCGAAGGCCCGCATCGACGCCGGCGCCTTCCCGGCCACCACCGCCGACCTGACCTCACCGGCCTTTGTGGACAAGAAGTTCCCGTACTTCGGCGGCCAGCAGGTGAACCAGGTGCTCAGCAGGTCGGCCAAGGGTGTCGCGCCGGGCTGGTCCTACCTCCCCTTCCAGGTCTACGCGAACAGCATCTTCAACGACACGGTCGGCAAGGCGTACGTGTCCGGCACGACGCTGCAGGACGGTCTCAAGACCTGGCAGGACGAGCTGGTGAAGTACGGAAACGATCAAGGCTTCAAAGTCAACTAGCCGGGCCGACCCGTAGGAGTGCAGATGGCACGTCCCCGCACCGGCCGCTGGTTGCGCTGGCCGGCCGGACGCCTCGCGTTCGGCGCGGACTACAACCCGGAGCAGTGGCCCCGTGAGGTGTGGGACGCCGACGTGCGGCTGATGGGCGCGGCGGGCGTGAACGTGGTCACGCTCGCCGTGTTCTCCTGGGCCCGGCTGGCGCCGGCCGAGGGCCAGTGGGATTTCGACTGGCTGGACGAGGTCATGGACCTGCTGCACGCCCACCACATCGGGGTGGACCTCGGCACCGCCACGGCCTCGCCGCCGCCCTGGCTGACGTCCAAGCACCCGGAGATCCTGCCGGTGACCCGCACCGGGGAGACGGTGTGGCCGGGCGCCCGGCAGCACTGGCGACCGACCTCACCGGTGTTCCGGGCGTACGCGCTGGAGCTGGTGACCGAGCTGGCGCAGCGCTACCGGACGCACCCGGCCCTGGTGGCCTGGCACGTCTCCAACGAACTCGGCTGCCACAACGCGTACGACTACTCCGACGACGCCGCGCGGGCCTTCCAGGCCTGGCTGCGCCGCCGGTACGGCACCGTGGCGGCGCTGAACGAGGCCTGGGGCACGGCCTTCTGGTCGCAGCGGTACGGCGACTGGGCGCAGATCCTGCCGCCCCGGCTGGCGGCCTCGCATCCCAACCCGACCCAGCAGCTGGACTTCAAGCGCTTCTCCTCGGACGCGCTGCTGGACCACCTGCGCGCGGAGGCCGCGGTGCTCCGCGCGCTCACCCCGGACGTACCGCTGACGACGAACTTCCTCGTCATGGGCGAGACCAGACAGCTGGACTACGCCCGCTGGGTGGACGAGGTGGACTTCGTGTCCAACGACCACTACACCGCTCCCGGCCCGCAGCAGCTGGACGAGCAGTCGTTCTCGGCCAACCTCACCGGCAACCTGGCCGGCGGCCAGCCCTGGTTCCTGATGGAGCACGCGACCAGCGCGGTGAACTGGCAGCCGGTCAACGTCGCCAAGAAGCCGGGCGAGCTGGCCCGGGATTCACTGACCCATGTGGCGCACGGCGCCGACGCGGTCTGCTTCTTCCAGTGGCGGCAGTCGGCCGCCGGCGCGGAGAAGTACCACTCGGCGATGGTCCCGCACGCCGGCCCGGACAGCGCCGTGCACCGCGATGTGGTCGCGTTAGGACAGACGCTCGGCCGGCTGGCACCGGTCGCCGGGTCGGTGCGGCAGCCGGCCCGGGCCGCGATCGTCTTCGACTGGGACTCCTGGTGGGCCAGCGAGCTGGACTCGCACCCCACCACGCAGCTGCGCTACCGCGCCGAGGCACTGGACTGGTATTCGGCGTTCGTCGCCCTCGGCGTCCGGGCCGACGTGGTGCCGACCGGGACGGCGCTGGCCGGCTACGACCTGGTGATCGCCCCGGTGCTGCACGTCGTGGCCGCCGACCTGGCGAAGGAGCTCACCGGCTACGTCGCCGGCGGCGGGCACCTGGTGACCACCTACTTCTCCGGCATCGTGGACGAGAACGACCGCGTCTGGCTCGGCGGCTACCCGGGCGCGCTGCGCGATCTGCTGGGCATCCGGATCGAGGAGTTCGCCCCGCTGCTTCCCGGCGAACTGGTCGAGCTCGACGACGGCGGCACCGGTTCGGTCTGGACCGACCGGATCGACGTGGTCGCCGACGACGTCGAGGTGCTCGCCCGGTACCGGACCGGCGACCAGGCCGGCCGGCCGGCGATCACCCGGCGCCCGTTCGGAGCCGGCTCGGCCGGGTACGTGTCCACCCGGCTCGGGGCGGCCGGGCTGACGCCGGTGCTGGCCCGGCTGGCCGACGCGGCCGGCATCAGCGGTGATCTGCCGCCGGACACCCGCGGCCGGGTGGAGCTGGCCGTGCGCTCGGGCCCGGCCGGCGAGTTCTGGTTCCTGATCAACCGGACCGCCGAGGAGGTGCGGGTGGCCGGCGTCGACGGCGCCCTGCTGCTGGGCCGCCGGGCCGGCGGCGACGGCGCACCCGTGCTGCTCGAACCGCGCGGCGTCGCGGTCGTGCACCGGTAGTCCCGCCGTGCCGCATCCGTACCGCCGACGGGTGGGTTGACGGTCCTGCGGCCCGGTGCCACCATCGAGCCACCGCGGCGGTGTTTACGTAACCATTGGCGAAGGGAATTCCGCCGTGTCTCGCCGTCGCAGCCGTCCCGAGCGTCCCCGCACCGCCGTCCTGGCCGCGGCCGCTGTCGCTGTGCTCGCCGCAGCGATGGCCGCCGCCGTGGGGGTGGGTGCGCCGAGCGCCGCCGCGGCCACGAACACCAGCCAGTTCCGGGGCGTCAACTGGGCCGACCCGCGGGACAACTACGCCGACAACCCGGTCGTCCCCTCTGGACTGTCCACTTCGGACAGCTATGCGACCGTGTCGGCCAAGGCCAACGCGGTGATCGCCGGGTTCCAGGCGAACCTGGGCGCGAACACGGTGCGGCTGCCGGTGAACCCGTACAGCGTCAACGGCCCGTTCTGGAGTGCCTACACCGGCGCGATCGACGCGGCCAGCGGCAAGGGGTTCAACATCATCCTCAGCTACTGGGAAGGCACCGCGCACAAGGACGGCCTGATCGACGACAGCACCGCGTACTGGGCGATGTGGCAGACCATCACGGCGAAGTACGCCGGCAACGCCAGGGTGTACTTCGAGCCGATGAACGAGCCGTTCGGCTACAGCGCGGGCGCCTGGGCGAACCTGGCCGCGCAGTGGATCGGCACCTATCCGGCCGTCCCGAAGAGCCGGATCTTCGTCAGCGGCAGCGGCTTCAACGACAACGTCACCGGCGTCTGCGCGGACAGCCGGCTGGCCGGGACCTTCCTCTCGCTGCACCACTACGGGTTCTGGAACACCAGCCAGACCAGCTACGCCGGCTGGGTGGGCGACCTGCGCAACCGGCTCGGCTCGTGCGCCGCCCGGACCGTGGTGGACGAGTGGGGCGCTCCGCAGACCACCGGCCTGAACTACAACGGCCCGATCAGCGGCAACTACTTCATCGCCTACCTGCAGGCCGACACCGACACCTTCCGGGCGCTCGGCATGGGCTCGGTCTACTGGCCCGGCCTGCGCACCGGCGACACGTACAGCATGGAAACCCTGCGCGGCAGCGGCACCAGCCTGACCCTGACCGACAACAACGCGACCGGCGTCAGCCGGCTCCGGTGGGCCTGGGGCCTCGGCAGCGGCAGCGCCGCCGTGGTCCGCGGGGCGGGGTCGGGCCGGTGCCTGGACGTGCCGGGCGGGTCCGGCACGAACGGCACCCAGCTCGACATCTGGGACTGCAACGGCGGCAGCAACCAGGCCTGGCTGTACACCCCGGCGAAGACCCTCGTCGTCTACGGGAACAGGTGCCTCGACGTCATCGGCGCCAGCACCGCCGCCGGCACCAGGGTGGGGATCTGGGACTGCACCGGCGCCCCGAACCAGCAGTGGAACATCAACGGCAACGGCACGATCACCAGCGCGCAGACCGGGCTCTGCCTGGACGTGGTCGGCGCCGGCACCGGCTCCGGCGCGCCGGTCGAGGTGTTCACCTGCAACGGCGGCGCCAACCAGCAGTGGTCCCGCTCCTGACCCGCACCCGACGACGGCTGCCCGAGCCGGCCGGCTGACCGCCCCGGCTGACCGCCCGGACGCCGGCCGGTTGCGCGCCCGGATCGCGCATCGGAAATGCGCGGGTGAGCGGCTTTCGCGCGCCGGCAACTAGGTTTGCCGGATGGCAGCAGCAGCCGCGGAGCCGCCGATCGACGTACTGGTGGTCGGCGACGCCAACCCGGATCTGCTGCTGCGCGGCGACGTGGTGCCCCGGTTCGGGCAGGCCGAACAGCTGCTGGATGCCGCCGATCTCGTGCTCGGCGGCTCCGCGGCGATCACCGCCGCCGGCTGTGCCCGGCTGGGGCTGCGCACCGCGCTGGTGGCCGCGGTCGGCGCCGACCGGTTCGGTGACCTGGTGCTGGCCGCGCTGGCCGAGCGCGGTGTGGACACCGCGGCGGTGGGCCGGGACGCGGACCGGCCCACCGGGCTGTCGGTGCTGCTGTGCGTGCCGGCCGACCGGGCGATCCTGACCCTGCCCGGCGCGATCCCCACCCTCGACGCGGCGGCGGTGCCCGACCCGCTGCTGGCCCGGGCCCGGCACCTGCACGTGGCGTCCTACTTCCTGCTGCCCCGGCTGGCCGCCGGCCTGGCCGGGCTGCTGCGGCGGGCCCGGGCGGCCGGCTGCACCACCTCGCTGGACACCAACTGGGACCCGGCCGGGCGCTGGGCCGGCGTCGCGGAGCTGCTCCCGCTGATCGACGTGTTCCTGCCCAACCGGGCCGAACTGGTCGCCGTGGCCGGGCTGGACGGCGGGTCGACCGGCGACCCGGACGACGCCGCGGTCGCGGCGGCCGCCACCTGGGTACGGGCGGCCGGACCGCTGCTGGCGGTCAAGGCGGGCGCCGCCGGCGCGCTGGGCTGGAACGCGGACAGCCAGCTCACCGCACCGGCGCCGGCCGTGGACGTGGCGGACCCGGTCGGCGCCGGGGACAGCTTCGTCGCCGGCTTCCTGGCCGGCTGGCTGCGCGGGCTGCCGTTCGACCGCTGCCTGCGCTGGGCCGCCACCGCCGGCGCGCTGTCCACCCGCGCCGCCGGCGGCACCGCGGCCCAGGCCACCGCCGCCGACCTGGAGCGGGTGCGGTGATCCTGGTCGTCGCGCCGAGCCCGTCGGTGGACGTCACCTACCTGCTGGACCGGTTCGAGCCGCACGCGATCCACCGGCCGCGCCAGGTGGTGCGGGTGCCCGGCGGCAAGGCGCTGAACGCGGCCCGGGTCGCGGCGGCACTGGGCGCGCCGATCCGGGTGGTGGCCGTGCTCGGCGGCCCGACCGGCGAGTGGATCGGCGCGCAGCTGCGCCGGCTCGGCATCCCGGTGCATTCGGTGCCCGTTGCGCTGCCCACCCGCAGCTGCGTCTCGATCGCCCACGACAGCGGGCTGACCGAGGTGTACGAGCCGGCCACGCCGGTCACGGCGGCCGAGTGGGCGGCACTGCTGGCCGCCACCACGGCCGCGGCCGGGCCCGGCTGGACCGTGGTCTCCGGCTCGCTGCCGGCCGGCGCCCCGCCGGACGGTGCCGCGCGGCTGGTCGCCGCCGCCCGGGCCGGCGGCGGCCGGGTCTGCGTGGACACCTCCGGGCCGGCGCTGGCCGCGGCCCTGGCGGCCGGTCCGGACCTGGTCAAGGTCAACGCGACCGAGGCGGCCGACCTGCTCCGGCTGCCCGCCGACACGGCCCCGGCCGAGCTGGCCCGGCGCCTGCACGAGCGGGCCGGCGGCGCCGGCACCGCCGTCGTCACCGCCGGCGTCCGCGGCGCCGCCGCCTGGACCACCGCCCCAGGCCAACCGGCCGGGCCGCCGGTGGCCGCCGCGCCGGACCGGCCCCCGGCGGCCGCCGGCCCGGCCGGACCCGCAACTGCCGGGCCCACGGCAGGCGGGCCCGCGGCAGGCAGGCCCGCAACTGCCGGGCCCGCGGCAGGTGGGCCCGCGGCAGGCAGGCCCGCAACTGCCGGACCCGCAGCGGGTGGGGAGCCGGCGAGGACCGCGGTGGCCGGGTTCCCGGTGACGGTCGGGCCGCCGGCCGAACCGGGGCCTTACCCGGTCGGCTCCGGAGACGCGTTCCTGGCCGGGCTGGTGGTCGCCCTGGACGGCGGGGCCGACCTGCGCAGCGCGCTGCACGCGGGCACCGCCGCGGCGGCGGCGAACGCGGCCGTGCCGGGCGCCGGCGAGCTACCGGCCGACCGCACCGCACCCGGCTGAGGCAGCCGGCCGGCTCCGCCGCAACCGGGTCAGCCCTTCAACCCGCTGAAGGTCATCGTCGCCACGAACTGCCGCTGCAGCAGCAGGAAGGCGACGATCAGCGGCATGGTGGCGACCACGTTCCCGCTCATCAGCAGCGACCACTGGGTGTGCCGGGTGCCCTGGAAGGTGGCCAGACCGAGCTGGATCGTGTACGAGCGCTGGTCGCTGATCGCGATCAGCGGCCAGATCAGGTCGTTCCAGGAGCCGAGCAGCGTGAAGATCGTCAGCGTGGCCAGCGCGGGTTTGGCCAGCGGCAGGATCACCCGCCAGAACACGCCGAACGTGCCGCAGCCGTCGATGCGCGCGGCGTCCTCCAGCTCGGCCGGCAGCGACAGGAAGAACTGCCGCATCAGGAAGATCCCGAACGCCGACGCCAGCCACGGTACGAACGCGGCGGCGATCGTGTCGATGAGCCCGAGCCGGCTGAACAAGATGTACGTCGGCACCATCAGCAGCTGGATCGGGATCATCACGGTCGCGATCACGATCACGAAGCCCACGTTCCGGCCGAAGAACCGGAGCCGGGCGAAGCCGTACCCGGCCAGCGAACAGAGGATCAGGTGCGCGGTCACCGAGACCAGCGCCACGATGATCGTATTCAGCAGCCAGCGCAGCGCGGGCGCCTGGGTGAACAGCTTCGTGTAGCCGGTCAGGTGCAGCGCGGACGGGATGAACCGGGGCGGGAACTTGTTGATCTCAGCGTCGTCCATAAAGGACGTGAGCACCATCTGCACCAGCGGCAGCGTGAACAGCAGCGCGACCGGCATCAACAGCAGGTGCCAGGGGCTGAACGGCAGCCGGCGCCGCCGGCCGGCCCGCCGGGCTCCGGCCCGGCCCAGGTCCGCCGCCATCAGAACGCCTCGATCCGGGCCCGCCGGGCGTACCCGAGCAGGCCGAGCGTGATCACCAGCGTGACCCCGAACAGTCCATATGCGACAGTCGACGCGTAGCCGAACTTGGCGACCTGGAAGGCCTGCGCGTACACGTAGTAGACGATCGTCTGGGTCGCGCCCAGCGGGCCGCCCTTCGTGGTGGTGAACACCAGGTCGAAGAGCTGCAGCGCGGTGATCGTCTGCCAGACCGTGGTGAACACGGTGACCGGGGCGAGGTGCGGCACGGTCACGTACCGGAAGACGTGCCGGCGCCTGGCGCCGTCCACCAGCGCGGCCTCGACGACGTCGAACGGGATGTCCTGCAGCGCGGCCAGGAAGATCACCACGGTGAAGCCGAGCTCGCCCCAGAGCGCGATCACGCAGAGCATGACCAGCGCCTCGGACCGGCCCTCCAGGAACTGCTGCTCCGGTAGGTGCGCGGCCCGCAGCGCTGCGTTCGCGATGCCGAACTGCGGGTTGAACACGAAGTTGGCCAGAATGCCGGTGGCCGCCGCGGAGGCAACGTACGGGACGAAGATGCAGGTGCGGTAGAAGCCGGTGAGCCGGATCCGCTGGTTGAGCGCGATCGCGAGCAGCAGCCCGAGCAGCACCGAACCGGGTACGAACAGCGCGGTGAACACGATCGTGTGGCGTACCGCGGCGCGCAGGTCGGAGTCGGTGACCAGGGTGCGGTAGTTGCGCCAGCCGACGTCCCTGGGTCGGGAGATGCCGTTCCAGCGCTGCCGGGAGATGAGGAACGCCCATACCGCCGGGAAGATCGACAGCCCGACCACGAGCACGGTGGCCGGCCCGACGAACGCCCAGCCGGTCAGCGACCGGCCGAGCACCCGGCGGGCCACCGGCCGCCGGCGCGCGACCTGCGGCGGCGCGACCCGGCCGGCCATCAGCAGCCGCGGCGCCGCCCGCCGCCGCGCGGGCGCCGCCGTGGATCCGGCCGGCCGGGTGGGGGCCGCGCTCACTGCTCTCCCGGTTCGCTTCGCTGCGCGCCCTGTGCGACGTCTTCCCTCGGCACCGCGCAGCGACTTCGTCGGCGCGTTGCCTCAGTCCAGACGCCGCGGCGCTCCGCTGCGCTCACTGTCCTGCTCACCCGCCGAGGCCCTGGTCGGCCTGTTTGGCCGCCTGGTCCAGCGCGTCCTTCGGGCTGGCCGCGCCCTGCAGCACCTTGGAGATCGCCTGGCCGACCACCCGGGACAACTCGACGTACCCGGCGACCGTGGGCCGCGGCTGCTTGGCGTTGGCCAGGTTCGCGACGAACACGTCGGCGCCCGGGTACTGCTTGATGTACGCGGCGTACTGCGGGCTGCTGGTCTCCGAGCTCCGCAGCGGCAGGTTGCCGAGCGCGAGGTTCCACCGCTGGTCGACCTGCGCGGAGGTGAGCCACTTGGCGAACTCGTACGACCAGTAGGCGCGGTTGGCGTCGTTGTGGTCGAGCAGCACCCAGATGTCCGGGCCGGAGACGGTCTGGTGGTCCGAGCCGGTGCCGGGCAGCTGCGCCACCCCGTACGGGGTCTTGTGCTCGGCCAGCTCGAACAGCTCCCACGGGCCGGAGATGATCATTCCGATCCGGCCGTCGTCGAACAGCGGGGCGTACCGCTGGTCGGTCTGGTCGAGGTAGACGCTCTTGTCGTCGACGGCCATCGAGCGCAGGAAGTCCAGCGCGTCGACGCCGGCCGGCGAGTTGAACTGGGCGTGCCGGCCGTCCGCGGCGAGGATCTGCCCGCCACGCTGCCAGAGCAGCGGCCACAGGTGCCAGGTGGTGTCCTCGCCGCCGCTGACCGAGTACGCGGTGCCGTAGACGTTGTGCGCCTTGTCGGTCAGCGTCCGGGCCGCGGACCGGAAGTCGTCCCAGGTCCACGAGCTCGTCGGGTACGCCAGGCCCTTCGCGTCGAACAGCGCCTTGTTGTAGAGCAGCCCCAGGTTGTCCACGACCGCCGGAAAGCCGATCACCTGGCCGTCCGGGGTGGCGGTGGCCCGCGCGGCGACCGGGAACTCGTCCCATTTCACCGCGGCGTCGGCGACCTTCTGGGTGATGTCCAGCGTCTTGCCGGAATCGTGCAGCTCGCTGGCCCAGCTGCCGTAGGCGTACGAGATGTCCGGGTAGCGGCCGCTGGCGAAGCCGGCCGACATCTTCTGCAGCAGGTCGTCGGCGGTGGCCGCGCCGGACGAGACGTTGATCGTGACGTTCGGGTGGGCCCGGTGGAACTCGGCGGCCAGCGGCTCGATCAGCTTTTCGCCGTTCGCGTCCTGGCCGGTCCACCAGGTGAGGGTGACGGGCGCGGCGGGGTCCGCCTTCGCGGTCGGGTCGGCCGAGCCGCCGCCGCCCCCGCAGCCGGCGACCCCGGCGGCGAGCAGCAGCAGCGCGGGCAGCAGCGGCAACCGCCGGTGGCGAGTGGTCATCGCGCGCTCCTGGCGAGGATCGAGTCGGGTCCGGCCGGCGGCAGGACCACCGAACGGACGATGTGGGCCGGGTGGTCCGGGTCCAGGCCCCGGGCCCGGGCGGTGGCCACGGCGAGCCGCTGGGCCAGCACCAGCGCGGCCAGCGGGTCGTCGCCCGGAGCGTGCACCTGCGCGCCGAGCGCGGCAACGTCGGCCAGCAGGTTCGCCGGCAGGTCGCCGATCCCGCAGACCAGGCTGCCCGGCCCGGCCAGCGCGATCGGGCCGTGCCGGTAGTCCAGCGCGGGGTAGGACTCGGCGGTCACCCGGGCCACCTCGCGCAGCTTCAGCGCCGCCTCGTGCGCCAGCCCGAGCGTCCAGCCGCGGCCGAGGAAGACGACGTGCCCCAGCCGCTTCGGGTCGACCGGCAGCGGCGCGGCGAGCGCGGCCCGGCCGGCGGCGATCAGATCGTCCACCGGGTGGCCGTACACCGCCCGGGCCAGCGCGAGCGTCGCCGTCGGGAACCGGGTCTGCACGACGGCGGTCTCGTCGGCGAAATCCAGCGTCAACTGCTCGTCGACGACCCGACCGACCGGCATGCCGTCGACCGCGGTCACCGCCACCCGGACCGTGCCGGGCGCCAGGGCGCCGAGCAGATCGAGAACCTCGGTGGTGGTGCCGGACCGGCTGAAGGCCACCACCCGGTCGTAGCGGCGGTGTACCGGCGCTTCGGAGGCGAACGCCGCGTCGGTCTCGCCGGCGCCGGCCGCTTCCCGCAGCGCGGCGAAGCTCTGGGCCACGAACGCCGACGTGCCGCAGCCGACCGCGAGCACCCGCTCGCCGGGTGGGCCGAACAGCGACCGGGCCCGGTCGGTGAGCGCCAGCGCGGTGGCCCACACCTCGGGCTGGCTGGCGATCTCGGAGTCGATGACGGTCATCACACCTCGATGCGGTCGGGCCCGAGCGGGCGTACCGGCGGGGGAAACTGCGCATGTTGACGCGCTCGATATTGCGCGACCAGCCGGGCGACGCGAGCACAATGCGCATTCGACCTGCGCGCATAGCCGGCCAAGGTCAGCGCCCGGGGACTGGCGCCGCGCCGGCGAGGGCCGCGACCACCCCGGCGACCTCGGCCGCCATCGCGGTGCGTGCCCCGGCCAGGTACCTGCGCGGGTCGACGACCTTGCCGTCGGCGGCCAGCGCGGCCCGGACCGCCGCCGTGTAGGCGATGTTGAGCGCGGTGCCCACGTTCACCTTGGTGATGCCGGCCGCGACCGCGGCGGCCAGCGCGGGCAGCGGCACCCCGGAGGAGCCGTGCAGCACCAGCGGCACCGGCACGGCCGCGGCCAGGGCGGCGATCAGGCCCAGGTCGAGCCGGGCCGAGCGCGTCACCATCGCGTGCGAGCTGCCGACCGCCACGGCCAGCCCGTCCACGCCGGTGGCCGCCACGTAGTCGGCCGCCTGCGCCGGGTCGGTACGGGCGCCCGGGGCGTGCGCACCGTCCTTGCCACCCACCTCGCCCAACTCCGCCTCCACCCACAGCCCGGCGGCGTGCGCCCGCTCGGCGACCGCGCGGGTCAGCGCGACGTTCTCGGCGTACGGCCGGACGGCGGCGTCGAACATCAGCGAGCTCACCCGCAGCGCCGGCGCCTGCCCGGCCAGCCCGGGATCGTCCAGGTGATCGAGGTGCACAGCGATCGGTACGGCCACCGTCGCGGCGACCTCCCGGCAGGCCGCGACCAGCGGCCCGGCCGCACCGTGGAACCGCACCGCGTTGTGACTGACCTGCAGGATCACCGCGACGCCGGCCGCGGCCGCGCCGGCCGCGACCGCCTCGGCGTGCTCCAGGCAGATCACGTTGAACGCGCCGACGCCGTGCCCGCCGGCCCGGGCCGTGTCGACCAGCTCCGCGGTCGTGGCCAGCGTCATCGCTACTTCCCGATGCCGGCGGTCAGCCCGCGGACGAAGGAACGCTGGCTGAACAGGTAGAACAGGGCCACCGGCAGCATCGACAGCGACGCGACGGCGAGCACCAGCGGCTGGTTGGTGGAGTACCGCCCCTGCAGCAGGGACAGCCCGGCCATCAGCGTCCGCCGGCTCTCGTTCTGAATGAACACCAGAGCGATCAGCAGCTCGTTCCAGGCCCAGATCGCGTTCACCACCGCCAGCGTCAGCATCGCCGGCCGGGACAGTGGCAGCACGACCCGCCACAGCAGCTGAACCGGGCCGGCACCGTCGATCGCGCCGGCCTCGGCCAGCTCCGCCGGGATGGTCCGGAAGAAGTTGCAGAGGAAGAACACCGAGAACGGCACCAGCAGGCAGGAGTAGAGGATCACCAGCGAGAGCAGGTTGTTGATCAGACCCAGGTTCACCATCACCACGAACACCGGCAGCACCAGCACCACCGGCGGCACCATGATCAGACCCACGTTGGCGCCGAGCAGCAGCGACCGGCCGTGGAACTCGCCGAACGTGATCGCGTACGCCGCCGGGGCCGCCAGCACCAGGGAGATCAGCACCGAGCCACCGGTGACCAGCGCGCTGTTCAGCGCCCAGCGCAGCGTCGGCAGCTCGGCCAGCGCCTCGACGTAGTTGGCCAGGGTCGGCCGGGCCGGCCAGCCGGCCCGGTTCACGGCGTACTCGTCCGCACTCTTCAGGCTGGTCATCAGCACGAACACGATCGGTTCCAGGCAGATCACCGCGATCGCCGCCAGCAGCACCTGGCGCGGTAGCGCCGCCGCCCGGGCCGGCATCAGGCCGCCCGCTCGTTCGCCGCCCTGACCCGGACCCGCAGGTAGACCGCGATCAGGATGGCGGCGAGCGCCAGGACGACGACCGCGGCCGCACTGGCCAGGCCGACGTTCCCGTGCGCGAAGCCGTTCTCCCAGATGTAGAACTCCAGCACCGTGGAGGAGTGGGCCGGGCCGCCGGCGGTCAGCACGTAGACGTAGGCGAACACCCACGACAGCACCGTGATCGCCTCGGTCACGACGAAGAACTCGATCGTGCCGCGGATCTGCGGCAGGTGGATCCGGGTCTGCAGGGTCCACCACCGGGCGCCGTCGACCCGGGCCGCCTCGGTCACCTCGCCCGGCAGCGAGAGCAGCGCGGCCAGGAACAGCACCACGCCGAACCCGAGCTGCTGCCAGACCACCACCCCGGCGACCGACCAGATCGCCCAGTGCGGGCTGCCCAGCCAGTCCCGCGCCAGCGCGTCCAGACCGACCGCCCGCAGCGAGCCGTTCAGGCCGCCGTTGAGCTGGAGGAAGACGCTGAACGACACCCCGATCCCGACCGCGGGCAGGATGTAGGGCAGGAACGTCACCGTCCGGTAGACCCGCCAGCCGCGGATGCCGTCGTTCAGCACCACGGCGACCAGCAGCGCCAGCGCGGTCATCAGCGGCACGGTCAGCAGCAGCCGCAGGTTGTTCGCCAGCGCCGTCCGGAACGTGTCGTCGGCGAACAGGGCCGAGAAGTTGCCCAGCCCGACCCACTCGAGCTGGTAGACCGAGCCGGCGTAGAGGCTGTTGCGGAGCACCGTCAGCAGCGGGAGGACGAAGCCGAAACCCAGCGCCGCCACCGCCGGCAGCACGAACAGGTACGGCCACCACGCCCGGCGCCGTCCGGCGGTCCGCCCGCTGACCCGCGGGCCGACCACCGGCCGGACCCGTACCTGGGTAGCGCTCACCTACCCGACCAGGTGGTGTAGTTCTTCACTTCCGCCGGGTTCTGGCCGCGCCACTTCTCGGTCGCCTTGGCGAACGCGGCCACCGCGTCGGCCACCGACCCGCCACTGGTGATCACCTGGCCGGCGGCCAGGTCGCCGTCACCGTCGACCGCGGGCGGCAGGTAGTTCTCCAGCCAGACCGACCCCGGTGAGGAGGTCAGCTCCCACAGCGACCGGCCCAGCTCGGACGTGATCGTCGCCTGGTCGAACCGGGTGTCGGCCGGGAAGATCCCGGTCGCCTCGTACCACGACGTCAGGTTCGCCGGGTCGTGCAGCCAGCCGAGGAACTGCGCCGCCGCCTTCTTGTGCGCCGACCACGAGGTGATGAACGCGGTCGAGGACTGCGTGGTGTTGTAGACCGAGGCCAGCTTGCCGGTGCCCCAGGTCGGGGTCCGGACGACGCCGATCTTCTCCGGGCCGAGGGTCCTGGCCCACTTGGCGACGATGCCGTCGGTGCCCCACGCCATCGCGGCCTGGCCGCCGGCGAACTTGGACATCCCGTCGTCCAGGCTGAGCGAGGCGATGTCGTCGTTGAAGCACTTGTTGGCGTGCAGCTGGTGCAGCGGCTCGTAGAAGCCGGTCACCTTCGGGTCCCTGATATCGGTCGTGCCGATCACGGCCTGCTGCAGGTCACCGACGGAGTCGAGGTTCTGCTTGCCGAAGTTGGAGAAGAACCAGGCCCCGAAGTAGCCGTCCTTGTTGCCGCCGCCGATCGGCGTCACACCCACCTTGCGCAGCGCCGCGCAGGCGCGCAGCAGCTCGGCGAACGTGGTCGGCGGCGCGGCCACGCCGGCCCTGGCCAGCAGGCTCTTGTTGTACGCCAGCGGGATGCCGATCAGGTAGATCGGCATCCCCCAGACCTTGCCCTGGTAGGTGTTCTCCTGGGTGCCGATCCAGTTCTTCCGCTCGCTGTCGGGCAGGTAGTCGCTGATCGGCGCGACCGCTCCGCCCCAGACCTGGGACAGCACCGGCAGGGTGGCCCACTGGGTCGCGATGTCCGGGCCCGACTTCGACTGCGCCGCCGTGGTGAACGCGCCGATCAGGGTGTCCGTGGCCTGCGGGACCAGCTTGATCGTCACCCCGGGGTGCTTGCCCTGGTACGCCGCGATCCGGCCCTTCATCCAGTCGTTGGCCCCGGGGGCATCGCTCTCGGCCCAGTACCAGTAGGTGAGCGAGGCGTGCTCGGCGTCGTCGCCGGCACCGCCCGACCCTGACCCCGCGGGCGACGCCGCCGTACACCCGGCCAGCACGACCGATACCGCCGCCACCGCGGCCGTCAGCACGATCCGTGGCCATCGCGACCTTCTCATCCGCGCTCCCCCTGCTGAATGGCGTCCTGCTGGGCGTCGGCCCGGGTCGTGGTCAGCGTCATAGCCGCACCGGCGCGCGCAGCGGCTCCGGGAGCAGCGCACCGTGCGCTGTGGTCAGCTCGTCGCACAGCTGCCAGATCTGCTCGACGGTGAGCGTGGCGGCGGTGTTCGGGTCGAGCATCGCGGCGTGCCGGACGTGCCGCGGGTCGCCCTCGACGGCCGCGGCGACGGTCAGCTCGACCACGTTCAGGTACGCCCGGTTCAGGGCGGCGCACTGCGGCGGCAGCGGGCCGACCCGCAGCGGGTGCGCGCCCAGCTCGTCCACCAGCACCGGCACCTCGACGGCGGCGCCGGCCGGCAGGTTGTCGATCAGGGCGGCGTTGGGCACGGTGGCCTGGATCCGGCGCGGGGTGCCGGTCTCGATGCTGTGGATCACCTGCGGCGCGTACTCGGTGGCCGGCGCCGGCGGCAGCGGTTCGCCGGCGGCCACCGCGTCCCGGGTCGCCTCGTACTCGGCCAGGTTCTGCTCGCTGATGCCCAGGTACTCCCCCGGGGTCAGGCGCAGCCGGCGCACCTCACCGTCGTGCCGCAGGTACCACGGCACGTACTCGCTGCTGTGCTCGCTGGTCTCGGTCGGGTAGTAGCCCAGCCGGCGGTACATGTCGACCCGGACGCGGTCGCGCAGCCCCGGGTCGGCCGCGATCGCGGCGTCCAGCGCCGGGTAGAGGCTGGCACCGGCCCGCTCCCAGCGCAGCAGCCAGGCCTGGTGGTTGACGCCGGCGGACCAGTACGACACCTCGCCGGCCGGCACGCCGACCAGCGCGCAGAGGTCGACCACCGTCCAGTACACCGAGTGGCACAGGCCCAGCGCGCGCAGCCCGGGCGCGATCCGGCTCAGGTAGCCGAGGTTCGCCGACATCGGGTTGGTGTAGTTGAGCAGCCACGCGTCCGGGCAGACCGCGGCCATGTCGGCGGCGAGCCCGGCCAGCAGCCCGCTGGTGCGCAGTGCGCGGAAGATCCCGCCGATGCCCAGGGTGTCCCCGATCGTCTGGCGCAGGCCGTACCGGGCCGGGATCTCCAGATCGGTGCGGGTGGCGTCGATCCCGCCCACCTGTACGGTGTTGATCACATACCGGGCGCCGGCCAGCGCGGCGCGCCGGTCGGCGTGCACGGTGACCGTCGGCTTCGCGCCCAGTTGCTCGGCCAGCCGGTGCGCGACCGCGGCGGCCGTGGCCAGCCGGTCGGGGTCGATGTCGTGCAGGGCGATCTCGGCCCGGGCCAGTTCGGGCCAGGCGAACAGGTCCGACAGCAGGTCCCGGGTGAACACGGCGCTGCCGGCGCCGACGAACGCGATCCGCGGTGGCTTGTCCACCCGCCGAGTGTTGCCCGGCGGTGGCGGAAACGCGCAAGACCACGCAATCTTCAATGCGCGAGAATGCCATCCTGGGCTATCCGGCCCGGCAGAGGAGGACGAGTGTCACCACGCCGCCCCCGGTCCCCCGGCACGCTGCAGCGCTCCGATCGCATCACGGCGATCTTGGAGTCGCTGTCCGCCGGTGGGACGGTGCACGTCGGCGAGCTGGCCGAGCGGTTCGGCGTATCGCCGTCGACGCTGCGCCGTGACCTCGCCCTGCTCGAGCAGCAGCGGCTGCTGGCCCGCACCCACGGTGGCGCGCTGGCCCGGGACGTGCCGTACGAGCTGCCGGTGCGCTACCGGGACGGCCACCAGCGGGACGAGAAGCGGGCCATCGCGCTGGCCGCGGTGCAGCGGGTGCCGGCCGGCCCGGTCGCGATCGGGCTGACCGGCGGCACCACCACCAGCGAGGTGGCCCGGGCCATCCCGGACCGCCCCCGGCTGACTGTGGTGACCAACGCGCTGAACATCGCGATGGATCTGGTCATGCGGCCGCGGATCAAGGTGATCGTGACCGGCGGCGTGGCCCGGCCGCAGTCGTACGAACTGGTCGGGCCGTTCGCGGAGCAGAGCCTGGCCCGGATCAACCTGGGCCTGGCGCTGATCGGCGTCGACGGGGTGCAGGCCGACGGCGGCCTGACCACGCACGACGAGATCGAGGCGCACACCAACCAGGAGATGATCCGGCGCGCGCAGCGGGTGATCGTGGTCGCCGACGGCACCAAGGTCGGCCGGGTGCTGCTGGCCCACATCGCGCCGCTGTCCGATGTGGACGAACTGATCACCACCGGGACGGCCGACCCGGCCGCACTGGCCGCGATCCGGCGCGCCGGCGTCGCCGTACACGTCGCCCGACCCCCCGGTGGGTCAGCGTGAGGTAGCCATGGCCGACGCCCGCGGACCGGTCGGGATCGCCCCGGATGTCATCGAGATCTCGCCGTCAGTGGCCGGTCAGGTCGGCGGCGCTCGCGGTCAGCGTGATCTGCCCGTCGTAGGAGGCGACCGCTGTCCAGGGGATCTCGAGCAGGTGGCGGTGCAGCCGGCGCACGATCCGGCGGATCAGCCAGGGTCCCTGCTGGTCGCGGCGGTCGTAGCCGAGCAGGGAGCCGGTGTGGCGGCGGCTGACGAGCAGAGCGGCGACGCGTGGGGTCGCCATCGCGCCGCGCAGCGGGCCGTCCTGTACGCAGCGCAGGTCGGTGACGACGCCGAGCCGCCGGCCGTCGCGGTCCAGGACGTCGGCTCCGATCAGGTCACTAGCTCGCATGGCCGGCCCCGGGGATGCGACCGATCAGGTGCTCGTCCACCCAGTCGTCCAACGGGGCGACGTCCACTTCGGACCGCCGGCGGGCGATGGCGATCGCGGTGCCGATGTCGGTGACCTGACCGAAGTCGATCCGCGGCGGCAGCTGTCTGTCCGGTGTGGACAGCCGCTGGGCGATGCCGGCCATCCACCGGCCGAGCCGGCCGCCGATGCGCGGCCCGAGCGCGCGCGGACCGATCAGGATCGCGGTGACCAGCAGGCGGCCGTCATCGGTCGCGGTGAGTTCCAGATCGTCCACTTTGCACACCAGCCGGCCGCCGGCGTCGACCACCTGCCGGTCCAGCAGTTGCAGCTGCAGGTCCAGCTGCCGCCCGTCGGCCATCACTGCCCCGCTTTCGTCGCGATCATCAGTGGGATCGCGGCCACCGACGCGACCACGATCACCACGAGCATGCCGGTGGCCAGCGCGTTGGTCACCCGGCCGTTCGCGGAATCGCCCATGTAGTCGGGATCGTTGGCCACCACCAGGATCGGGAAGTACGTCAGCGGCAGCGCGACCGCCGAGAACACCACGGAATACTCGGTCACCTTCACCGGGTCCACAGTGGTCAGCAGCACCGCGACCGCGGCCAGCACGCTGAGCAGCACGACCGCGTGGTACCGGGCGGCCTCCCGCGGCCGCACGTACTTGCCCCATTGCCAGCCGAAGTACTGCGCGACCGTGTAGCCGGCCGACAGCCCCGTTTCCAGTGCCGCGCCGAACGTCGCGGCCACGAAGCCCAGGATGGCCACCGCCAACGCGATCTTCCCAGCGGCCACCGCGACCGGCAGGCCGACCTGGCCGAGCGTGTCGACGTTCACCCCGACCGGCAGCAGCACCAGCGCGGACACCGCGGCGATCGCCAGGGACAGCGCGGCGCCGAGCGGGAAGCCGATGAACACGTTGATCCGCGAGGTGATGATGTCCTTCCTGGTCCAGCGCTCCTCGACCCCGCCGGAGGAGAAGAAGAACACCTCGTACGGCGTCATCGCAGCGCCGAACAGCGCGATCGCGTAGTACAGGTAGGTCGGGGTGCCCTCGCCGTCGGGCTTGTGCGGCACGGCGACCTGGTGCAGCAGGCCGGTCCAGGACGGGTGCAGCTGCCACAGCGCCACCCCGAAGACAATCAGCGCCAGGCCGAGCAGCCCGAACACGTTCTCCAGCACGGAGAACCGCACCCGCCAGATCACCAGCCACACCGCCAACGCGACCAGCGGCACCCAGAGCAGGTAGTAGACGCTGGTCACCAGCTCCAGCGAGAGCGCCACCCCACCGATCTCGGCGACGAAGGTCAGGCCGGTCACCAGGAACGAGGCGACCAGGTTCGCCAGCCCGGCCCGTGGCCCGAGCCGCTCGCGGACCAGGTCGAACGTGGCCCGCCCGGTCACCGCGGCCACCCGCCCGGACATCTCCGCGAACACGCAGATCCCGACCAGCCCGATCAGCGTCGCCCACGCCAGCGACAGCCCGTACCGGGAGCCGACCAGCGCGTTCGTCACCAGGTCGCCGATGTCGACGAACCCGCCGATCGCGGTCAGCACCCCGAGCGCGACCGCCAGCAGCCGCTTCATCCGACCGCCGCCGGGTCGTACTCCGACAGCTTCGCCGCCACCGGCGCCAACTGCTCGGCCAACCTGGCCAGCTGGTCGGCGCGCTGGCGGCGCAGCGCGATCCGCAGCCGCCCCAGCAGGTCCGCGCCGTCGGACAGGATCTCGTCCAGGCTGGTCCGGGCCTTGTCGGCAGCCGGGTCGTCCGGCGGCTGGACCAGGTCGAACGTCCCCTGCACCGCCGCGAACGCGTCCTCGGCGCCGCTGACCAGCACGTCCGCGTAGGCGTGGGGGATCCGGCCGAGCTGTGCCTGGCGGACCGCGAGGCGCGCCGTCTGTACCTCCGACAACGCTGCGCTCGCCGTCCGCGCCGCCTTGCTCTGGTACGCCGACAACGAGGGCGCCGGCGCCACGCATCCGCCCAGCGCCGCCAGCACGATCAGCACGCCGGCGACCCGGGTCAACCGGCGGCGGGACGCGGACGGCCCGATCCTGGCCGTGCCGGCGGTGGCTGCCACGGCCGGCCATCCTGCCGACCGACCGGGCGCCGGGCAAGCGGACACTCCGGCCGACCGGGCCCGCGCCGCGGACCAGCTCCGGACCCGCCAGCGGCCGGCGGGCGACCCGGGGTCAGGGCCCGGCTTCGGCCGCCCCGGGGGCCGACCGCCACAGCCGCAGCGCGTGGTCCACGCACGCGGCCGGGACCAGGTGTCCGTCGTCGAACTCGTCGTAGGTCACGTCGTAGCCCGCTGCCTGCAACTGCCGCACCACCGGGCGGCCGCACCGCTCGATCGGCAGCACCGCGTCGGCGGTGCCGTGCGACACGAACACCCGCGGCCGGCCCTGGCGCGCCGTCGCGGTCAGGAATCCCGGCGAGAAGCCGGCCGCGAAGGAGAACATCTCGCCGTTGCCGAGCCCCACCGAGAGCGCGTAGGACGCCCCGTCGGAGAAGCCCCCGACCAGGCGGTCGGCGTACCGCACCGGCCAGCCGCTGAGCACCTCGGCCAGCAGCGCGGCGCACTGCTGCAGGTCCGGACCGACCGGACCGGCGATCAGGTCCCAGGTGCGGCCCACGCTGGCCGGCGCCAGCACCAGCAGCCCGGCGGCGTCGGTCCGGCCGGCCAGCAGATCGAGCGCGCCCTCCGGGCCGCCGCCGGCACCGTGGAACAGCATCGCCAGGCCGGTCGGCTCGCCGGCCGGCACCCGCAGCAGCGCCGGCCGGACCCCGCCGACCTCGACCTGGTGCAGACCGGGCGGCCAGGCCGGCCGGCCAGCCGTCAGCGCCGGGGCAATGTGCAACCGCAACGCCACATCCGTACTTTCGGTCACCCCGCCATCCTCCCGGCCCACTTCGCGGCGCGGTCCAGCCGGCCCCGCCGCGGCGGGCGCTCGTCACCCGATCGGGCCGCGGTCGGCCCGGCCGCGGTGGGACCGGAGCCCAACGGGTCAGCCGACGGGCCCGGTGGACCCGGCGGGCCCGGTGGACCGGAAGTACGTGCGGCCGGACCCGACGGTGAACACGCTGCGGCCGCCGCGGGACTCGACCAGGCGCGGCTGGCCGTCGCCCCAGCCGCGGGCGGCGGTGCCGGGCAGCACGACGGTCGCGGTGACGTTGACCGGCACGGTGATCTCCAGCGTGACGCCGGACCGGGTGCGCGCCCAGTCGACCGCGACCGGGCCACGCTGCGTCCACTCGGTGCCGCGGGCGTGCCGCGGCCCGGTGCCGGGCGGGGCGATCCGCACGGTGCCGGCACCCGGGCTGGTCACGTCGATGCCGAGCAGGCCCTGCAGGATGCCGCTGATGCCGGCCGCGCCCCAGCCGTGCGAGAAGCTCTCGCTGCTGCCCTGGTTGACCTGCGTCCCGGTGCAGCCGGCGACCGGGCAGCCGGGGCTCCACTGCTCCCACATGAACGTGCCGCCCTCGGCGAGTATCTTCGCCGGGCCGTCGCCGGTCGGGTCGGTGAGCAGCCGCACGATCGCGTCCAGGTTGCCGGTGGTCCGCAGCGCGGCCAGCAGCTGGCGCAGGGTCATCGGGCCCTGCCGCATGCCGAGCCCGCCGAGGTACCCGCCGAGCGCCGGGTAGGACGCGGGATCGGCCACCCCGTAGGCGACGGCGAAACTCTGCGCGTGCTGGGAGTAGTTCGCGATCGGCTGGCCGCTGGACAGCGCGAGCCCGTCGGCGTAGCGGCCGGTCGCCGGGTCACGCAGCCGGGCGTTCATCGCGGCGCTGATCGCCTGGGCCCGGCCGGTGTAGTCGCGGGCCGCCGCGGCGTCGCCGGTGACCTCGGCGGCGCCGGCCACCGCCCGCATCGCGCCGACCGCCAGCGCGTTCACCACGGTGCGCGAGCCGTTGTCGTCGACCACGGTGTCGTACCGCATGGGCGGCGGCCAGTCGATGATGCCGTGCTCGTACGGCCCGCTGCCGCCGGGCAGCTGGTGCACCAGGCCGGTGCCGTCGACGGAGGCGGAGAGGTAGTCGGCGACCCGCTTCATCGCCGGCAGCGCCAGCGCGACCAGGGTGGTGTCCCCGGTGAGCTGGTGGTAGCGCATGACCCACTCGGGGAACATCTCGGTGTAGTCGGGGATGTCGCGCCGGCCGTCACCGTTCGGGTAGACCGCGTTGAGCGCGCCGTTGGGCCAGTAGCGGGCCTGCGAGCCGATGAAGTCGACGATCGCCTGCCGGGTCAGGCTGCGCTCCCCCAGCGCCTCCATCGTCGCGAACGACTGGTCGATCGTGTCGCCGAGGAACTGCCCCTTCTCCCGGGTCGGCGTGTCCAGGAAGACGTTCTGCGCCGACAGCAGGGCCGAGCGCCGCATCAGCCGGAACACCGCGTCCAGGGTGGGGTTGTCGCTGCTGAACGTGGCCGCCTCGGCCCGGTCGACGTCGGTCGCCTGCGCCACCGCGGTGATCTGCCCGGCGGACAGGTCCTCGCCCGGGTCGGTGATCTCCAGGTAGCGCCAGCCCCAGTAGGTGAACGGCTGCGCCACCTGCGGCCCGGACTT
>Ga0307499_10000011_pt1 | contig 61013 bp, 45 predicted proteins | sample 13_S_MG_FD_201363 | JGI IMG/M metagenome (GOLD analysis project Ga0307499, IMG submission 201363) | Soil microbial communities from Populus trichocarpa stands in riparian zone in the Pacific Northwest, United States - 13_S | ecosystem: Environmental > Terrestrial > Soil > Riparian zone > Trees... | reverse complement strand
TTGATGAACTGCCGCCGGCGGATCTTCGTCATGCCGCGTCACCTCTCCGATCAGGGAGGGAGGGTGCAGATATGCTCCGGTCCACTAGACGGACCTTTGATACCGAGAAGCGGACCACATCGTAAGCTCTCCTCGTAGCCGTCACAAGATGGTCGATTTCCGGAGGCGGCCGGCGGGTCCGCGCCGATGCGGTTCGTTGATAGCACCGTCTAACGGGCCAGCTAGACCGCTGTATGGACTCGCTGTAACGTACGTGGCGGCACTGGCGCCGCCCGGCCGTGCCGGCCGGTAGGCCTAACCCGGCACCACTCGAGCCTCCGACCGTTGAGCCCGTCGGCGTGGCAGGAAGCGCCGCTGACCCCGCCGCGGACCCGCGCCAGAGCCCGGCGAAGCGCGCGGCGTAGAAGGAGTTAGACGAATGCAGGAGCGACCGCTGGCAGGTGTCCGGGTGCTCGACCTGACCAACGTGCTGGCCGGTCCGTACTGCAGCTACCAGCTCATGCTGCTCGGCGCTGAGGTGGTCAAGATCGAGCGGCCCGGGCAGGGCGACCTCGCCCGCCGCCTCGGCCCCGACCCGGAGCTGAACCGCGCGGGCATGGGTACCTCGTTCCTGGCCCAGAACGCCGGCAAGAAGTCGGTCGAGCTGGATCTAAAGGACACCGGTGATCGGGGCCTGTTCGAGGACATGGTGCGCACCGCGGACGTGCTGCTGGAGAACTTCCGCGCCGGCGTGCTCGGCCGCCTCGGGTTCGACTGGCCACGGCTACGCGCGCTGAACCCCCGCCTCGTCTACTGCGCGATCTCCGGTTTCGGGCAGACCGGCCCGATGAGCCGGGCACCCGCCTACGACCAGATCATCCAGGGCCTGACCGGGATGATGAGCATCACCGGCACCCCCGACACCGCGCCGCAGCGGGTGGGGTTCCCGGTCTGCGACTCCGTCGGCGGGCTCGCGGCGGCGCTCGCAATCTGCGCGGCCCTGCTCGGCCGGGAGCGAACCGGCGAGGGCGTTTTCCTCGACGTGTCGATGCTGGAGACGTCGCTGTCGGCCATGGGCTGGACCGTGTCGAACTATCTCGTCAGCGGCGTCGCACCAGAGCCGATGGGCGACCAGAACGCGACCGCCGCGCCGTCGGGCACCTTCGACACGGCCGACGGCCCGCTGAACATCGCCGCCAACCGGCAGGAGCAGTTCGAGACGCTCTGCCGGCTGGTCGGCCGGCCCGACCTGCTCGATGACCCGCGGTTCGCCGACACCGACACCCGTAAGCTGCACCGCGACGAGCTCAACCATGAGGTCACCATCGCCCTACGCGGCCGGACCGCCGGGGACTGGGAGCAGATCCTCTCCGCCGCCGGTGTGCCCGCGGCCCGCATCCTCACCGTGCCCCAGGCGGTCGAACTCGGCCAACTGCACCACCGGGGGCTGGTCACGACACTGCCGCACTCCGATGGTTCAGACCGCCAGTTGCGGGTCGTCGGGAGCGGGGTGCTGATCGACGGCCAGCCGCTGCGGCCGACCGCTGCGCCGCCGTTGCTGGGCCAGCACAACGCGGAACGGGCCGCCCTGGCCCGAGCCGCCGACAACGGCGGTCCGGTCGACAAGGCTGGTCTGGTCGACAACGGCGGCCCGGTCGACAACGTCAGCGTGGTCGAGGACGTGAGCACGCAGTGAGCGAGGTCGGCGGCGTCGCCGACTGGTGGGCCACCGCGGTGTCCCGGATCGAGCCTGGCGTCATCGAGCTGCGCGGGCGGCCCGTGCAGGACCTCATCGGCACCACCGGCCTCGGGTCGGTGATCTGGTTGATGCTGCGCGGTGAGCTGCCCAGCCCGGGGCAGGTCGCGTTGCTGGAGGCGGCGCTGGTGGCCGGCGTCGACCATGGGCCGCACGCGCCGTCGGTGGCCATCGCCCGGATGGCGGTCACCTGCGGCGTGGGGCTGAACAACGCGATGGCGAGCGGGATCAACGTGCTGGGCGACAACCACGGCGGCGCCGGTCAGCAGTGCGTCGAACTGCTCACCGAGATTCGCGACCGGGAGGCTGCCGGCGCCGACGTGCATGCCGCCGCGGCCGCGGTACTCGCCGGCTGGCGGGCCCACTCCCGCTACCTGCCCGGGTTCGGGCACCGCTTCCACCCGGTCGACCCGCGCCGGGATCCGCTGCTGTCCCTGGTCGACTCGGCCGTCCGCGCCGGCGTCGTCGCCGGTGACCACGTGCGCGCCGGCCGTGCCCTCGAGGCTGCACTCAACCAGGACCGCGCGACACCGGTGCCGATGAACATCGACGGTGCGACCGCGATCATCTACGCCGAACTAGGGTTCCCGGCGCCACTTGCGCGCGGCCTGTTCGTGCTCAGCCGCAGCGTCGGGGTGCTGGCCCACGCGTGGGAGGAGAGTCAGCAGGGCCGGCGGAACAAGGGCCCGATGCCACCGACCATCCTGCCGACCTACCTGCGGCCGTCATCCGGCAAGCCCGACGAGCTGAGCGGGGGCGGTCACAGCCCGAGGTAGATCCGGCGCACCTGAGGGTCGCGGCTCATCTCCTGCGACGAGCCGGTCATCGCGACCACACCGTTCTCCACGACCAGGCAGGTCGCGGCTGCCTCGAAGGTGAGCTTCGCGTTCTGCTCCACCAACAGCATGCTGAGGCCGTCGGAGTTCAGCCGCTGCAGCACGGCGAGGATGCCCTCGACGAGCTTCGGCGACAGGCCCATGGACGGCTCGTCGAGCAGCAGCAGCCTGGGATTCGACATCAGCGCGCGTCCGACGGCGAGCATCTGCTGCTGGCCGCCGGACAGCGCGCCGGCCAGCCGGCGTCGCATCTCGCCCAGCACCGGAAACAGCCCGTACACCTCGTCCAGGCCCGCTCGGGTCCGGGCGTCCCAGGCGCGGGCGTAGGCGCCGAGCAGCAGGTTCTTCTCCACCGACAGGCCGGGGAACACGTGCCGGCCCTCGGGGACGTAGCCGATGCCGTGGCGCACCATGTCGCGGGCCCGGACCCGGCGCACGTCCTGGCCGTGTAGCCGCAGTGTGCCGACCTGGCGCGGCACCAGGCCGAGCAGGGCCTTCAGCGTCGAGGTCTTGCCGGCTCCGTTGGCTCCGATCAGGCCGACGACCTGACCGGCCGGGACCGTAAAGCTGATGTCCCGGACGGCGCTGATCCCTCCATAGTGGACAGACAGGTGCTCCACCGTGAGCGCGTCCGGCTCCGCCGCCGCGGTCATCGGGCCGCCTCTGCCGGCACCTGTGCCGGCAGGTCGCCGGCCATCGCGGAGTCGCCGAGGTAGGCCTCGATGACCTGCGGTGTCCGGGCCACCTGAGCCGGCGTGCCTTCGGCGATGACTACGCCGGCGGCGAGGACCGTGACGCGCTCGCACAGGGACATGACCAGGCCCATGTTGTGTTCGATCAGCACGACCGTGACGCCGCTGTCGCGGATCGACCGGACGATCTCGCCGAGCTGCCGGACCTCGTCCCCGTTGAGGCCGGCCGCCGGCTCGTCCAGCAGGAGCAGCGCCGGCTGCCGGGCCATCGCCCGGGCGATCTCCACCCGCCGCTGGATCCCGTATGGCAGGGCGCCGGGCAGGGTGTGCGCGAAGTCGTCCAGGCCGAAGCGGGCGAGCACGTCGTCGGCTCGCGCGTTCAGCTCGCGGTCGTGCCGCCAGACGCCGACCGGCCAGATCGCGTAGCGCCAACTACCGCGCAGGCGGCTGGTGTCCAGCGCCACCAGCACGTTGTCGCGGACGGTCAGCGCGCCGAAAAGCCGCAGGTTCTGGAAGGTACGGGCGATGCCGGCGTGCGCCAGCCGGTACGGCCGGGCTCCGGTGACGTCCCGGTCGGCAAGCGCGACCCGGCCCGCGGCCGGCCGGTACAGCCCGCTGATCACGTTGAACAGGGTGGTCTTGCCCGATCCGTTGGGGCCGACGATGCCCCGGATCTCGCCCGCGCCGACGGTCAGCGAGACGGTGCGCAGCGCGGTCAGGCCACGGAAGCGCATGCTCACACCGTCCACATGCAACAGTGGCGGCCGGTCCACCGGTTCCGGTTCCGGCTCCGGCTCGTACGGCTGGAACGGCCGCATGGTCGGCGCCGACGCGCCGGCCGGCCGGCGGGCAAGGCCACGCCGCCGCAACGAAGCGGTGAGCCGGCGGGGAAGGCCGGCCAGGCCGGTGGGCGCGAACACCACGGTCAGCACGACCACGCTGCCGTAGGCCACCTGCGCGTACGTGGGGTAGTCGACCAGCAGTTCGCGGATCAGCGCGAGCGTCACCGCCCCGACGACGCAGCCGACCAGGCTCTGCCGACCGCCGATGATCACCATGGCGAGCAGCAGGAACATGTTGGCGATGCTGAAGGTCTCCGGTGCGACGAACTGGATCAGCCCGGCGTAAAGCACGCCGGCAACGCCGCCGTACAGGCTGGCCAGCAGGAACGCGATCAGCCGCAGCATCGGCACTTCGACGCCGACCGCGCCGGCGGCCAGCGCATCGTCCCGCATCGCCCGCATCCGCCGGCCCAGCGGCGTGTGCACGACGAAGAGCCCGAAGGCCAGTGCCGCGGCGAAGACGACCAGTTCGACGTAGTAGAAGAGGTACTCGTCGGACAGGTCGAGGCCAGGCAGCGTCGGCACCGGGATCGCGGAGATGCCCTCGGCGCCGCCGGCGAGTTGGGTGTTGGTGACCCAGTTGGTGAAGGCGAGGGCGAGACCGAGCGTGACGATGCCGAGGTAGTGCGACTGCATGCGCAGCGCTGGCAGCCCGACCAGCACGCCGACTGCCGCGGCGGCGACCATGGCCAGTGCCGCGGCGGTCCAGAAGCCGAGGCCGGCCCTGGTCGAGAGGATCGCGGTGGCGTAGGCGCCGACGCCGAAGAAGGCGACCTGGGCGAGGTTGATCTGGCCGGCCACGCCCATCGCCAGACCGAGCCCGATGGCGAGCAGGGCGAACAGGATCGTCACGTTCGCCACATGGATGGAGTAGCGGTTGAGCTGGTAGGGCAGCAGCCAGGCCGCCACCGCGAGCAGGAGCAGGCCGCCGGCCCGGTATCTCACGCGCGGTTCACCGTCCTCTCGCCGAAGACGCCGGTCGGTCGCACCATGATGATCACGGTGAACACGACGAACGTGACCAGCTCCGAGTACCCCTGGAAGTGCCCGGCCGCGAACGAGTCGAGCACCCCGATCGCGATGCCGCCGACGATGGCACCCGGGATGCTGCCGAAGCCGCCGAGCACTGCCCCAGCGAAGCCCTTGATGCCCAGCGTCCCGCCCATCGAGGGGCTGACGTACAGCAACGGGCCGACCAGGCCGCCGGCCAGGGCCGCGAGCCCGGCGCCGATCACGAACGCCATCGCGTTGCTGCGGCCGACGTGGATACCGAGCGCCGTGGCGGCCTCGTGGTCCATCGCCACCGCCTGCATCGCCGCGCCGCGCTTGGTCCGCTGCAGGAAGAGCACTAGCCCGACGGTGGCCAGCGCGGCGACCGCGAGCACCAGCAGGTCGTAGGTGCGTACCCGTACCCCGAAGATGTCCAGCGGCCGCGCCGGCACCGGCGAGCGCACCGCCCGGCCGGTCGCACCCCAGATGAGGACCGCCACTGCCTCCAGCACGACGCCGAACCCGATCGTGCCGATCAGCATGAGGTCGAAGTCCTTGTGTTCCAGCGGCCGCAGCACCCGCTCGATGACGACCCCGACCAGACCGGTCACCACGATCGCGATCAGCATCGCCAGCCCGAACGGCAGCCGCACCGACAGGTAGAACGTGGAGGCGAGGTAGGCGCCGACCATCACGACGTTGCCGTGCGCGAAGTTGACCAGGCCCATCGTCCGGTAGACCAGCGAGAAGCCCAGCGCCACCAGCGCGTAGATGGCCCCGAGGCTCACCCCGCCGATGATCGTCTGGAGAAAGACCTGCATGGTGCTCCCTGGGCGGATGGCGGCGACGGGCCTGTGCCGGGCGCGGCGGCCGGGGCGACCGCGCCCGCGGCCGTCACGCCGACTCGGCCACCAGCTTGCCGCCGGTGATCGTGCCGATGGCCGTGGCGAAGACGCCGACCCCGGTGTCGTCGTAGGCGAAGTTGCCCAGCAGCCCGGTGTACTTCGTCGAGCGGATCGCGTCGGCGAGCGCCTTGCCGGTGGCCGCGTTGCTGGTCTTCAGCGCGGTCAGCAGGATCTGCGTGCCGTCGTACGCCTTCGCCCCGTGCAGTTCGGCGTCCTGGCCGTAGGCGGCCTTGTATGCCGCGGCGAACTTCCGGGCCGCGTCGCTGGCGTCGTTGCCCAGGTACGGCGAGCTGACGATCGTGCCTTCGACGTTGGCCGCACCGGCGGTGTCCAGGAAGACCGGCGTGCCCTGCGGCGCCGCCCCGGCGAACGGAGCTGTGATGCCGAGGTCGCGGGCCTGCTTGACGATCAGGCCGGACTCCACCTCTTCCGCGCCGAGGAAGATCAGCTGCGGTCGCTTCTGCCGGATCGTGGTCAGCGCCGCGCTGAAGTCCTTCTGGTCGCTCGTGACCACCTGGTCGGCCACCGGCGTGACGCTCCGGCTGGCCAGCGCCTTGCTGAACGCGTCGTGCTCGCCCTTACCGAACGACCCGTTGTTGGTGATCAGCGCGATGTTCTTGATCCCTTTCTTGTCCACGATGTACTTGGCGAGCGTCTCGTCGTACGTCGTGCTGGTCGGCCCGTTGAGGAACAGGAACGGGCTGTTGACCGCGACCAGGCCTGGCGACTGACCGGAGGTGATGTTGGGGATCTCGGCCTGCCGCAGTGTCGGTGCCATCGCGATCGTCACGGCGCTCTCGGCTGTGCCTATCATCGCGACGTATCCCTCGCTGTCGATCTTGCGGGCCAGCGTGGTGCCGACGGTCGGATCGCCCTGGTCGTCGAAGACGTCCAGCTGGATCTGCCGGCCGTTGATGCCGCCGGCCTTGTTCCACTCGCCGACGGCCAGCCGGGCGCCCTTCAGCTCCCAGGCGCCCAGCGAGCTGAGCTGCCCGCTCTGCGCGTCCACCACGGCGATCTTGATCGGGCCGCTGCCGCCGGCGGAGCTGGACTTGTCGCTGCCGGGAGCCGAGCAGGCGGCGGCGACGACCGCCGCCGCGGCGGTGCATGTAACTGCGGCGAGGTACCGCCGGCGTCGGATCATGACGCTCACCCTCCTGCGCCGAAGACACCCTGATAGATGTCTTTGATGTTCCAGTGCCCCGGGGTGGGCACCGGCTCGTTCACCATCGGCACGTCCAGGACCGCTGGCCGGCGGCGCCGGACGGCCGTCCGCAGCGCAGCCTCGAGGTCCGCGGGCCGCTCGATCGCGTAGCCGTCGGCCCCGCACGCCCGCCCGAACGCGGCGAAATCGGGGCTGTACGGGCTCCCGTCCGGGCCGCGGAACTCACACCCGTAGCTGCTGCCGAAGTTCGCTACCTGGAGGTCGGCGATCGTGCCGTGCGCCCGGTTGTTCATCACCAGGAAGATCACCGGCAGACCGCGCTCGACCGCCAGCGGCACGGCCGGCAGTGCCGCGCTCATTCCGCCGTCGCCGATCAGGGCGACCACCACCCGGTCCGGGTCCGCCAGCTGCACGCCCGCCGCAGCGGCCGGGCCGAACCCCATCGTGGACGCGCCGCCCGGGGTGATGAAGCGGCCGGCGGCCGGCAGCGGATAGCACTGGGCCACCCCGTTCTTGTTCCACCCGACGTCGGTGACCAGCACCGCATCGGCGGGTACGCACCGCCGCAGGTCGGCCAGGATCCGCTCGGGCCGCAGCGGGAACTGGTCGCTGCGACCGCGTTCCGCGCTGGCCGCGAACAGGTCGTGCCGGTCGGCCAGGATCCGGTCCCGTAGCCCGGGCCGGGACACCGGGCCCGGCCGGCGGCGGCGCACCGCGTCGACGATCGCGCGCAACGCGAGCCCGGCGTCGGCGAGGATCCCGACCTCCACCGGGAAGTTCCGGCCGATCTCGGCTGGGTCGATGTCGATCTGGATCAGGCGGGACGGCGGGAACCGCCAGGTGTAGTCGGGATTCCACGAGCTCGCGTCGGTCTCGGCGAACCGGGTGGCCACGGCGAGTACGACATCGGCGTCGCGGGCGTACGCGTTCGTGCTGTCCAGGCCCCAGAAGCCGGGCATGCCGAGCAGCAGCGGGTGGTCGTCGGGCACCAACCCCTTGGCCATCAGGGAGTGCGCGATCGGCGCGTCGAGATGCTCGGCGAGATCCAGGAGCGCCGGCCGGGCCGCCCCGCGCGCCCCGCCGCCGACGTAGATCAGCGGCCGGTCTGCGCGGAGTAGGAGGTCGGCGACGTGGTCGGTGTCCTCGGGCGGCAGGCACGCGGCCGGCGTGGCCTGGGGCAGGGGATGGGCGTCGGCGCGCCAGCCCGGCAGTGGCCGGGAGAACAGGTCCATCGGCACGTCGAGCAGCACGGCCCCGGGCCGCCCGGACGTGGCGGTCCAGAAGGCGCGCTCGGTGAACCGGGGCAGGTCCTCGACCCGGTGCACGTGCCAGGCCCGCTTCACGAACGGCCGGTAGATGGCGGTCTGGTCGGCGTCGGCGTGGAGGTTGACCTCCTGATGCGGGTGCCGGCCGTACAGGTACGACGGGATGTCGCCGGTGATGACCACCAGCGGCACGGAGTCCAGCGCCGCCGTGGCGACCCCGGTGACGGCGTTCATCATGCCGGGGCCGACATGCAGCAGCAGCACTCCGGGCTTGCCGGACACTCGGGCGTAGCCGTCGGCCGCGTGCGCGGCGGCCTGCTCGTGCCGGGTGATGACGAAGTCGATGTCGCTGCGCCCGAGCGCGTCGAGCACCGCGAGGTTGGTGTGCCCGCAGGTGCCGAACACGTACCGGACCCCGTAGGTCTCCAACAGCGCCACCAGCGCCTCTGCCCCGGACGGCGGGCGGTCCGGACCGCCGGCCCGCGCCACCGACTCGGCCGTCATCGTGCCGGCCGGGTCGATCCCGGCGGAGGCGGCGTTCCCGCCCGGTCGGGGCGGGCTCACCGGCCCTCGCCCCAGATCGACGTGCCGCGCAGGAGCAGCGTCTTGACGACCGTGTAGTCCTCGATCATCCAGCGGGGCGATTCCCGGCCGAAGCCGGAGTCCTTCGTCCCGCCGAACGGCACGTGGTCCAGGCGGAAGTTGGACGAGCCGTTCACCACGAGCCCACCGACCTCCAGCTCGCGCCAGGCCGTGATGATCCGGCCGATGTCGTTGGTGAACAGCCCGGCCTGCAGGCCGAACCTGCTGGCGTTGCATCGCTCGAGAACGGCGTCGAAGTCGTCGTACGGCAGCACGGCCACGAGCGCGCCGAACACCTCGCGGGCCACGACCGCCGCATCTGCCGGTGGGTCCGCGACGATGGTCGGTGCGACGACCGCGCCGTCCCGGGTCCCGCCGAGCGCGATGGCTCCCCCGCCAGCCGCGGCCTGCGCCGCCCAGGACACCACGCGCTCGGCCGCCTCCTCGTCCACCATCGACCCGACATCGGGCGCCGGGTCGAGCGGGTCACCGACCGACAGCGCGCCGACCGCGGTCGTGAAAGCGTCGAGGAACTCCTGGTACCGCGAGCGGTCGACGTAGACCCGCTGCACCGAGATACAGCTCTGCCCGGAGTTGCTGTAGCCGGTCTGCGCACACACCGCGGCGGCCCGGACGACATCGGCATCCGCGCAGATGATCGTGGCGGCGTTCCCGCCGAGCTCGAGGACCAGCCGCTTGGGCCCGCTGACCCGGGCCACCGCCGCTCCGGTGGCGGAGCTGCCGGTGAAGCTGACCACGCTGACCTCCGGGGCCGCGCACAGCGCCGCCCCGACGTCGCCGCCGCCGTGCAGCAGCTGGACCGCCGCCGCGGGAGCCCCGGCTTCGCGCAGCAGTGCCACCACCGCGGCCGAGGCGGCCGGCGCCTGCGGCGGCGCCTTGACGATGGTGGTGTTGCCGGCGGCGAAGGACGCGCCGAGCTTGTGCGCGAGGAGGTTCGCCGGCGCGTTGAACGGGGTGATCGCCAACGCCACGCCGGCCGGCGCCCGGTAGGTCAGCGCGGTGTTGCCCACGCCGCGGGCCCAGCCGGCGACCGGCAGCAGCTCGCCGCCGATCTGGCGCGCTTCGGCCGCGCAGACCGCGAACGTCTCCGCGACCCGGTCCAGCTCGCCACGTCCGTCTTTGACCGGCTTGCCCAGCTCCAGCGCGAGCAGGCGGGCGATGTCGTCGCGGCGTTCCCGGGTGGCCTGCGCGGCCTGGTCGAGGATGTCCGCCCGGGTTGCCGGCGCGAGTCGGGCGACCGCTCTCGCCGCGGCCGCGGCGTAGCCGGTAGCGGTGTCGACGTCGCCCGGCTCCGTGCTGCGGGCCCGACTGACCACACGCCGGACGTACGGCCCGCGCCGTTCCGCGGTCGGCCCGTCGCTCACCCAGTCCCCGGCTAGCAGAGCCGGCACATCGATCGGCGCGTCCCCGGCCGATGACTTCAACAACTCGTCGAGCACGCCAGGCTCCTTGCTAGTACCACACAGTGGTCCTTTTGAACCGCTATACGGACTACGCTGTAACGTACGGTCGGCCCGAGGTTCTGGCAATAGGTCGAGGCCGGAACGTTGCGAGTCGATGCAGCCGCCGCTGTGGCAGGAGAATCGGAACCGGTCCGGGTGTTCGGATGCGCCCGGAGGGCATGACCTCTGATGGCAGGACGCGAGGAGCGTGGACGACGGTGACGGCGGCTACCGGGCGCGAGCCCACAGATTCCGGCGAACCGGCCGCCGAGGCGCTGGAGCCGGCCGGTGTGCGCAGCGTGCAGCGGGCGCTGGACATCCTCTCGCTGCTGACCGAACAGCGCCGTACGGTGACCATCCGGGACGTCGTCGAGGCGACCGGGCTGGCGAAGACCACGGTCATCCGGCTGGTGTCCACTTTGGAGCGCAGCGGTCTGCTCTGGGCGACGTCCGCGGGGTACACGGCCGGGCCGGGGCTCTGGCGTTGGGCGCACCTGGCCCGGCGCAGCTGGGAGCTTCCACCCGAGACCCAACGGACGATGAGCGACCTCGCGGCGAAGCAGGGTGAGACAGTCAACGTCTACGTCGTCCGGGACATCTACCGGGTCTGCGTGGCGCAGCAGGAGGGCCCGCGGGCGCTGCGGCACGTCGTGCAGATCGGCGACGAGCTGCCGCTGTGGGCCGGCGCCTCCGCCAAGGTACTGCTGCGGGACGCGCCGCCCACCCTGCTCGCCCGGGTGGCGGGCAACTCGCCCTACGGGCACGGGCATGTCGCCCAGTTGCGGGAGTGGATCGACACCGCCAGCGCGCAGGGGTACGCGGTGAGCCACGGCGAGCGGGAGCAGGGCCTGTCCGCGGTCGCCGCGCCGGTTCTCGGCCGGGCCGGGTCGGTCGTGGCGGCGTTGACGCTCAGCGGCCCGTCCGTCCGGTTCACCGACGATCGCGTCGCGGCCTTCGCGGCCGACCTCACCCAGATCGCGCGACGCATGTCCGACCGCGGATTCGACCACCCGCTCGGCTCGGCACACTGAGCAGTGCCGCGCGGCCCTGTTCCGCGCGGTCCCGGCCAGACTCCAGTGCATGCTCGTCCCGTCGCCGCGGTCAGCCCACCGGTGCGGTCGTGCTCAACGACTCGAAGTGCCGGTACATCCGCTCGGCGTCGGGACTACGGCCGGTGAAGAGGCGGAACCCTTCGGCGGCCTGGTACACCACCATCCCGCCGCCGGACAGCGTGGCGCAGCCGAGCTCCCGGGCGCACCGGAGCAGCTCTGTCTCAAGTGGACGGTAGACGATGTCGGCGACCCACAGCTCCGGCCGCAGCAACTGCGCCGGCAGCGGCATACCAAAGTGCGGCGTCATCCCGACGGGCGTCGCGTTGATCAGCCCATCGGCCGCGGGGAGCCGATCGGCCAGGTTCTCGACCACGTCGGCGGCGACCGCCGCCCCCGCATCATCGCGACCGGTCGGCCGCCAGCGGCGTCGGAGCGCCGCGGCCAGCCGGTCAGCCCGGTCGCGGTCGATGTCGACCACGGTCAGCCGCCGCGCGCCGAGCATCAACATGGCGTGGGCCACCGCCGCGCCGGCACCGCCCGCGCCGAGCAGCACGACCTCACCCACCGCTGCGCCAGGCAATCCCCGGGCGAACCCGGCCGCGAAGCCCGACCAGTCGCTGTTGTGCCCGATGCTGCGGCCCTCGGCGAAGACCACCGTGTTTACCGCGCCCAGCGCCGCAGCGTCCGGGGACAACTCGTCCAGGCTCCCCAGGACCGTCTGCTTGCACGGGTGCGTGATGTTGAGGCCGGCGAACCCCATCCGCTTGGCAGCCGCCACCAGGCCCCCGACGTCATCGGCGGCCACGCCCAACCCGTCGATGTCGAGCAATTGGTAGAAGTAGCGCAGGCCCAACTCGTCCGCCTCCCGCTCGTGCAGTGGCGGGCTCAGCGACGATCCGACGCCGGAACCGACGAGCCCGACCAGGAAGCGGCTGGCACTGTTGATCACGGTCCGCCTCTCAACTAACGGACTAGTACGTTAGTTATTTCGCGGCCCAAGTACGAAGTCAAGGTCGTGAGAGGCTTTGGCGCCGACGCCCTACCGACGCACCGACCGAGGCGTGCGGGAAGGAGACTCGATGCCTGGGCACCCCACATCCCCCGGGGAGGCCTCTGCCGCGGCGCCGGTCGCCTCCCCGGAACGTCGGCGCGACGCCGACCGGACGCGCGCCGAGATCCTGCTGGTCGCCACCGCCCAGTTCGCCGCACACGGCTACAGCGGCGCACGTGTCGACGAGATCGCGGCCCTCACCCGCACCACCAAGCGGATGATCTACTACTACTTCGGCAGCAAGGAACAACTCTATGTAGCCGTGCTGGAACGTGCCTACGCCGCGATCCGGGACGCCGAGCAGCGGGTCGACCTATCCCACCTCGACCCGATCACGGCCGTCCGGCATCTCGCCGAGATCACCTTCGACCACCACGAGGCACACCCGGACTTCATCCGGCTGGTCAGCATCGAGAACGTGCACCACGCCGAGCACATCGCGCAGCTGCCCAGCCTGGCCGACCTGAACATGCCGGCCATCGACCTGCTCGACGGCATCCTCCGCCAGGGACGGGCCGAGGGCCTGTTCCGCGACGACGTGGACGCGATCGACCTGCACATGATGATCAGCGCCTTCTGCTTTTTCCGGGTCTCGAACCGGTACACCTTCGGCGCTCTCTTCGGCCGCGACCTGCTCGACCCAGCCCACCACGACCGCTACCGGACGATGCTCGGCGAGATGATCGTCGGCCACCTCACCCGCGGCCGCTAGTTCGCCGGCCGGCCCGCTCGGCCGAAGGGGCCTGCCGGTCGCCGCGCGGGACCAGCGTCGGTCAGCTCCGCATCGGTGACGCGCTCTCCGATCGGATCCCCCGGGCGGTCCTGCCCGTTGACGAGGGTGCCGCCACACCGTCAGGCGGCACGCGAAGTCCGCACGGGTCGGTGACGCCGCGCCAGCGCCACGTTCTGACGGGTTGCTGTGTAGCCCGCTTGCATGACGACGAGCCCGGTTAGTCCGCCGAAGCGGCGGCCGTATCACGAAGCGCTCTCATTCTATAACAGACGAACTAGTTCGTTAATTAGTTCACGATCCCGGTCAGGGTCGGGATCCGAGAGGCGGTGGGCCCGATGCCGGGCGGGTACCCGCGTGTATGGGTCCCCGAAAGACCCGTGCCCGACGGACCACGGCCGCTGAACCGTGACCGGCTCGGCGACGATCCCCTCCCGACCAGGACGTTCGCGGTCAGGCAACTGCATCTTCGGTGGACGCGCGGAGCACCGGCATGCCGAACTGAGGACGGTTGATCAACCCGGTCGGTCGACTGTCGAAATGCCACTGCCACGGGCGACGCCGCCCGCAACAGGCATGTCTCATGCCGTTTCGGCGGAAGGCGCACGAGTGGCGCCGCGCACCGGGTTCGACTCCTCCGCCATCAGGGGACTCGAACTCCGACCCGTGAATTGAGACGGGTTTCCCTTGTTGAGCCGGCCGCGAGAAACGTACAGTTCAAGTGAACGACTGGTAAGTCGCAGCGATCGCCTGCGCGCAGTTTGTCACCGCCCGCGATATCCCCGGCGTGATCGGAGCACACACCAGCGTGACCTCCCCTACCGCGCTGCCGCCGACCGGCCCCCATGCCGGCCCGACCCGGCTCGGCCGGACGAGCCTGGCAGGGCCGGCCGCGCCGGCCGGCGGCGCGGACCCCTCCGCGCCAGCAAGATCCGCCGGCTCCCCGGCGCCACCGGGACCGGCCGAGTGGGCCGATCCTGCCGCCGCGCCGCGGTTGAGCCTGGCCAGACTGGCCTACATGGATGACTTCGGGGCGCGTCTGAGGAAGCTCCGCCAGGAGGCGGGGCTGTCGCTGCGTGGCCTCGCGCGCCAAGCCGAGGTGTCGCCCTCGCTGATCTCGCAGATCGAGAACGGCAAGTCCAGGCCGTCCGTCTCGACCCTCTACACCCTCGCCCGCCTGCTGAACATTGGCGTCGACGAGCTGTTCGGCACCGACGCGGACGTACCGGACGATGCGCCTGCCGACCGGGCCGCCGCGCCCAGCGGCATGCATGATCCGGCCAACGCCTGGCACCCGTCGGAATACGCGACCCGCATCTCGGTCGTCCATCCCTCGCACCGCGCCCACCTGCGGATGGCGGAGGGCGTCGACTGGGAGCGGCTGGCGGCCACCCCGGAGCGGGACGTGAACTTCATGAAGATCACGTACGCGCCGGGGGCGGCCGGCACCGCCGACGGGTCGCTGATCGCGCACGACGGGTACGAGTACGGCTACGTCCTGGCCGGAGTCCTCGAGGTGACCGTCGGCAACGAGGTCTTCGTGCTGCACGAGGGCGAGTCGCTCGGCTTCGACTCGACGATCCCGCACGTACTGCGCAACATCGGCGACACGGACTTCCAGGGCCTCTGGTTCGTGCACGGCAGCCGGCACTAGCGCCGAGCGGGCCGTCGTCGCTCGTGTTGCCGGTTCGTTACCGGCGCCGCTGTTCACCTCTTGCCAGGTGTTCACCGACGTTTGTACAGTGCCACTCAACGGTGACTGAGGTCACAACGTTGTGGCGGCAGACGTGAGGTGACGATGTCCGATCCGGCGACGGCGCGGCAGGCGCTCCCCGTGGGGCCGCGGGTGGCGATCTCCAAGGGCCTGCTGACCATCGGGACCGCTGCGATCCTGCTGTTCGCGGTCAGCGCGCTCGCCGCGCACTCCAGCGTCTCGTCCACGTCGCTGCGCAACATGCTGCAGATCGCCGCGGTGCTCGCCGTCGCCGGCCTGGGGCAGATGCTGGTCGTCCAGCAGGGCGGCATCGACCTGTCGGTGGCCGGCGGCATCTCGATGGCCGTCGTCCTGGTCACCCACATCCCGGACGGGCACAACGGCAAGCTGCTGCCGGCGATCCTGGTCGCCGTCGCGTTCGCGCTCGGTGCCGGCCTGCTCAACGGTGTCCTGGTCGGCGTCCTGCAGCTGAACCCGATCATCGCCACGCTGGGCACGAACGCCCTGCTGTACGGGGCAGACCTGGGCGTGTCCGGCGGCCGGCCGCGGATCACCACGAAGCTGCTCGCCTCGGTCACCGGTGGCACCAGCGCGGGCATCCCGCACGCGGTCTACTTCGCGCTGGCCGCGCTCGCCGTCGTGTCGCTGCTGGTGCGGCGGACGGTGGCCGGCCGGCGCTTCGAGGCCATCGGCGCCAATCCCCGCGCCGCTCGGGCCGTCGGCCTGCACGTGCGCGGCCATCAGGCCGCGGCGTACGTCTACGCGCAGCTGCTGTACTGCCTGGCCGGCGTGATGCTCGGTGGGATCACCGCCCAGCCGAGCGCCTTCGAGGGCGACAGCTTCCTGCTGGTCTCGGTTGCCGTCGTCGTGCTCGGCGGCACGTCGCTGCTCGGTGGCCGGGGCTACCCCCTGGCCACCGTGGTGGCCGCTGTCTTCCTCGAGCAGCTCGTGCAGTTCGTCGTCGCGTTGGGCGTGTCCACGGCCGTACAGACGATCGTCCAATCGGTCGCGCTCGCGATCGGCGTCTCCCTCTACACGGTCGACTGGAATGCCGTGCTGTCGCGCCGCTCCGGCCTGCGCAGCGCGCCCGGCCCCGCCTGACCGACCTCCCACACCCGCACCGTCCCGCCGGCGCGACAGGCCTGTCGCGCGCTCAGGAAGGAACCCCGATGAAGGTCCGTAGTGTGCTTCCCGGCCTGGCCGCGGCGGCCGCCGTGGTGCTGACCGCCTCCGCGTGCGGCAACGGTTCGGGCGCCGGCAACGGTACCGGCGGCACGGTCACCCATCTCGACGGGGCGCCGTCGTGGTGCGGGACCAAGAAGATCACGTTCGCCCTGCTCGACGGCTTCGGCGGCAACAGCTGGCGGCTGGTCACCACGGCCTCGGGCAAGGACGAGGTGTCCAAGTGCCCCAGCGTCACGAACTTCAAGTACGCCGACGGCCAGGGCAACGTGCAGAAGGCCACCTCCGACATCAAGGGCATGGCCTCCAGCGGGGTGGACGCGATGGTCGTCTTCCCGGACGCCGGCAAGGCCGTGCTGCCCGCGCTGACCGCCGCCTACAAGGCCGGGGTCGTGACCGTGCCGTACCGGGTCGACCCGGGCGGCAAGGCCGGCGACAACTACGACGCCTGGATCGGCGACGACTTCGCGCACGACGGGGTCAACTGGGCGAGCTGGATCAAGAAGAACGTCCCCGGCGGCGGCAACATCCTGTTCATGGGCGGGCCGGCCGGCAACAGCCAGAGCATCGCCGAGTACGACGCGCTGAAGCAGAACCTGCCGTCCACGTACACCTTCGTCGGGCAGACACCGTTCGTGCCGACCGACTGGGACCCGACGAAGACACAGACACTGTTGTCGGCGGCGATCGGCAAGTACCCGAAGATCGACATCATCGTCTCCGACTTCGGGCCGACCCTGGTCAGCTCGCTGCACCTGTTCCCGGACAGCGGCCGCCCGATTCCGGCGCTGGCCACCTCCGACGGCAACTCGCTGAGCTGCTTCTGGCAGGGCCAGCAGAAGACGCACCCGTTCAAGATGATCACCGTCACGACCGGCAACGACAACGTGCGGCTGGCGGTCGACTATGCGGTCGCGAAGGCGACCGGCGGCCAGCTGCCGACGGCAACCAGCTTCCAGGGGCCGATCTTCGAGGATTCGGTGAGCGGGCAGCCGCACCCCGTCACCTGCCGTTCGGACCTGCCGGGCGACGTGTACCTGTCCGCGCAGATCTCCGGCGACAAGCAGGCGGCTCTCGGCAAGTGACCGGCAACGCAGGCGGCAACCACGGTGCCGCACGGACCCGGCTCAGCGCGCGCAGGAGGAACCGATGACCGGCTCAACGATCACCGCGACCCGGCCCGCCACGCTGGAGATGACCGGCATCTGCAAGCGTTTCGGCGGCGTCGCGGCGCTGACCGACGTCTCGCTGAGTGTCCGGCCCGGCGAGGTGCACGCGATCCTCGGCGAGAACGGCGCCGGCAAGTCCACGCTGATGAACATCGCCGCGGGCACACTCGTGCCCGACGCCGGCACTATCTCGGTGCGCGGCCAGACCGTCGCGTCGCTCACGCCACGGGCCGCCGGCGCCGCCGGGATCGCGATCGTCCACCAGCACCCGGCGGTGCTGCCGGACCTGACCGTGCGGGAGAACCTCGCGGTCGCCCTGCCGCGCGCGGTGTTCCGGGCCGGCCCCCGCACAGAGGTGGCCCGGCGGTTGCTCGCGCATGTCGGCCTCGAGGTCGACCCGCGGGACCGGGTCGACACGCTCACCGTCGCCCAGCGGCACATGCTGGAGATCGCCAAGGCCTTCGCGGTGCGGCCGGCGCTGCTGATCCTGGACGAACCGACCGCGCCACTCAGCGGCGACGCGGTCGACCTGTTCTTCCGGCTCGTCCGCGAGCAGGTGGCGGCCGGCACGGCCGTCGTCTACATCACCCACCGGATGGCCGAGGTCCGCGAACTGGCCGACCGGGTCACGGTGCTGCGGGACGGCCGGCTGCGCGGCACCTCCCGGGTCGCCGACATCTCCGACCAGGACCTGCTGGCCCTCATCCTGGGCCGCCAGCTGGACTCGACCTTCCCGGCCAAGCACCAGCCGGTGGCCGGCACCGAGGCCAGCCTGCGGATCAGCGACCTGGCCGGCCCCGGCTTCGCCGGGGTTTCCGCCACGGCCGAGCGCGGTGCGATCGTCGGGTTGGCCGGTGTCGTCGGGAACGGCCAGAGCAGCCTGCTGCGCGCGCTGGCCGGTCTGGAGCCGTTCCGGGGCGCGGTCAGCGTCGGCGACCGCGAGCTCTCCGGACGTGACCTGGTTGCCCGGGCCGCCTACATACCCGCCGACCGGCACGCCGAGGGCCTCATGACGAGCCTGTCGGTACGGGAGAACGCGGCGGTGTCCGCGCTGCCCCGGTTCGCCCGCGGCGGCCTGGTCGGCCGGGAGCGGGAGCGCGACGTGGTCGGTACGTCGCTGTCGTCGTTGTCGGTCCGTGCGCCGTCGCTCGAGGCGCCCGTGTCGGCGCTGTCCGGCGGCAACCAGCAGAAGGTCGTCATCGCCCGGGCGCTGCTCGCCGAGCCGGCCATCCTGCTCGCCGACGAGCCCACGCAGGGCGTCGACGTCGGCGCCCGGGCAGAGATCTACGCGATCCTGCGGGAGGCGTCCGCACGCGGTGTGCCGGTGGTCATCGCCTCGTCCGACGCCAAGGAGTTGGAGGGGCTGTGCGACGAGGTGCTGGTCATGTCGCGCGGGCACGTGGTGGCGACGCTGCGCGGCGACGAGGTCACCGAGGAACGGATCGTCGGCGCCGCGGTCAGCTCGCGTACCGAGGTGGCGAGCGTGCCCAAGGAGCTCCGCCAGGCCAAGGTCCGCGGGTTCCGCCGCTTCCTGCAGGGCGACTACATGCCCCCGGCGCTGGTGGCGCTGGTGATCGTGCTGCTCGCGGCCGTGCTGGTCGCCCGCAACGAGAAATACCTCTACAACTTCAACGTCGCCACCCTGCTCACCGCCGCCACCGCGCTCGGTTTCATCGCAGCGGGCCAGAACATCGCGCTGTTGACCGGGGGGATCGACCTGTCGGTGGGCCCGCTCGCCGGCTTCCTGGTCGTCGTCGCGTCGTTCTTCGTCAATGACGGCAAGTCGGCGGCCACCGTACTGATCGGGTTGGTGCTGATGGCCGCCGTCGCGGCGATCACCGGGCTGGTCAACGGGTCGCTGATCCGGTTCGCCAGGTTCACCCCGATCGCGGCGACGCTGGCGCTCTACATCGCGTTCGGCGGCCTGGCCCTGCTGCTGCGGCCGGAGCAGGGCGGCTTCATCACGCAGGGGTTCCAGGACTTCGTCAACCGGGCGGCGGGCCCGCTGCCGCTGGCGTTCGTCGTGCTGGTCGTGCTGACGCTGGTCATGGAGTTCCTGTTGCGCCGGACCCGGTGGGGCTGGCGGCTGCGGGCGGTGGGTTCGAACGAGGCGGCCGCGCGCAGCATCGGGATCAACGTTACGGCGACGGTGATCGGTGGCTACGTCGTCACCGGCCTGTTCGTGTTCCTCGGCGCGCTCATGCTGATGGGCCAGTACGGCATCGGTGACCCGGCGCAGGGCTCGACGTACACGCTGGCCAGCATCACCGCGGTCGTGCTCGGCGGCACGAGCCTGCTCGGCGGCCGCGGCACCTTCCTGGGCCCGCTGCTCGGCGCCGTGCTGCTCCAGCAGGCGCTGAACGCGACGGTCTTCCTCGACCTCGGCTCCGTCTACCAGTACTACTTCCAGGGCCTGCTGATCCTGGCCGCCGCGATCCTCTACACCGTCGGCAAGATCCGCCGCCGGCAGCGTGCCACGGACGCCGCCCTGGACGTCTGAGCCCCCGGACCGCCATCCGCTCCCGCCGGGTACCCCGGAACCGCACCGCATAGCGAGAAAAGCCGTAGACATGCTCAGGCCCACAGCCACGTTCGGGACCAACGCAGTCGACTGGGAGGAACGCATCCAGTTCGGCCGTCTCCGCGATGAGCGGCTCGCGCGGCTCAAGGCCGAGCTGGAGCGGTCCGACCTCGGCGCGCTGCTGGCGTTCGACTTCGCGAACATCCGCTACATGTCCGCGACCCACATCGGCACCTGGGCGATCGACAAGCTCATCCGGTTCGCGTTGGTCACCCGCGACATCGATCCGATCGTCTGGGACTTCGGCTCCGCGGCCAGGCACCACCAGCTGTTCGACCCGTGGCTGTCGACGACCAGCGCGAAGGCCGATGCCGACCCGGACAGGCCGCACCACAACGGCTCCCGGCCGAGGCTGGAGTCCGGCGCGCGGGCCGGCGTCTCCACCCTGCGCGGCGCGTTCCACCCGGCTGCCGGTGTCGCCGCGGACGTCGCCCGGAAGGTCAGGCGCGAGCTGGAGAAGTTCGGCGTCGCCGGCGAGCCGCTCGGGGTCGACGTCATCGAGCTGCCGGTCCTGTTCGCGCTCCAGCAGGCCGGCATCCGGGTGGTCGACGGACAGCAGGTGTTCCTCGCTGCGCGCCGGGTCAAGACGCCCGACGAGATCGCGCTGCTCACCCAGGCCGCCTCGATGGTGGACGCCGCATACGAGCGGCTCTACGACTTCCTGCGCCCGGGGGTACGCGAGAACGAGACCGTCGGGCTGGTCGCCAAGACCCTCTACGACCTCGGCTCCGAGTACGTGGAGGGCGTCAACGCGATCTCCGGCGAGCGCTGCTCGCCGCACCCGCACGTCTACTCCGACCGGCTGATCCGCCCCGGCGACCCAGCCTTCTTCGACATCCTGCACAGCTACAACGGCTACCGGACCTGCTACTACCGGACGTTCGCCGTCGGGTCCGCCAGCCGCGCGCAGCAGGACGCGTACGTCCGCGCCCGGGAGTACATGGACCAGGCGATCGCGCGGGTGCGGCCCGGCGCGACTACGGCGGACATCGCCGCGGTGTGGCCGACCGCCCAGGAGTTCGGCTTCCCGGACGAGGAAGCCGCCTTCGGCCTGCAGTACGGCCATGGCGTCGGGCTGTCGATCTGGGAGAAACCGATCTTCTCCCGGCTGGTGTCCCTGGACCACCCGGAGGTCCTCGAGCAGGGCATGTTCTTCGCGCTGGAGACCTACTGGCCCTCGGCCGACGGCGTCGGCGCCGCCCGGATCGAGGAGGAGCTCGTGGTGACCGCCGGCGGGTGCGAGGTGGTGACCAAGTTCCCGGCCGAGGAACTGCTCGTCGCCGGTCAGCGCTACTACGGCGTCGGCGGTCAGCTGTCCACGCTGCGCGAGGCGCAGTCCCACCTCAACACCGGGGTGGGCCGTGCGGGCTGATCCGGTCCGGGCGGCTGGAGGGCAAGGTTCTCGTCGACCCGAGCTTGGAGGGGTGAGGTGAAGGCTGCCGTCTTTCACGCAGCGCAGGACGTCCGGGTCGAGGAGGTGCCCGACCCGCGCCCGCCGGGCGCCGGGGAGGTCCTGGTGCGGCCGCTGTGGTGCGGCATCTGTGGCACCGACCTGCACGAGTACGCGATGGGACCGATCGTCATACCGGACAAGCCACACCGCCTCAACGGCGCGCAGCTGCCCCAGGTACTCGGCCACGAGTTCTCCGCCGAGGTGGTCGAGGTCGGGCACGACGTGGGCAACGTGTCGCCGGGACAGCGGGTGTCGGTCATGCCGTTGCTCTACTGCGGCGCCTGCTATTACTGCCGCCGCGGCCTGCACCACCTCTGCGTCTCGATGGCCTGCATCGGCCTGAGCTACGACTGGGGCGGCATCGCCGAGCTCGCGGTCGTGCCGGCCAGCCACGTGACCGCGTTGCCGGACAGCGTCACCGACCTGCAGGGCGCCCTGGTCGAGCCGGCAGCGGTGGCCGCGTACGGCGTCGACGTGGCCCGGGTGCGGCCCGGCGACACGGTCCTGGTCACCGGCGCCGGCCCGATCGGCGCGCTGGCCGCCCTGTACGCGGCTGCCCTGGGCGCCCGGGTGGTGATCTGTGAGGTCAACCCGGTCCGGGTGCAGACCGCGCGCCGGCTCGACGTCGGCGATGTGCTCGACCCGACCCTGGTCGACGTCGTGGCCTGGCTGCGGGACCGGACCGAGGGGGTCGGCGTGGACGCCGTCATCGAGTGCTCCGGCAACGAGCGGGCGCTGCAGACCGCGCTCGACGCCGTCCGCGCGGCCGGGCGCATCTCGCAGACCGGCCTGCACACCCGGGCCGCGTCGATCGAGCCGATGAAGCTCTCGGCGCACGACATCTCGCTGATCGGGACCTGGTGCTACCCGGTCACCGACTGGCCGCGCGTCATCGACCTGATCGCCCGGGGCCGCTTCCCGGTGGAGCGGGTGGTCACCGCGCAGGTCCCGATGGCCGACGTCGTCGAGCGGGGTTTCGAGGTGCTGCTGTCGCCGACCGGCGACCAGGTCAAGGTCCTTGTGGAGGCTGGACGATGAAGGCACTGCGGTACGCCGGGCCGGGCCGGGCCGAGCTGGTCGAGCTGCCGGTGCCATCGATCGGTGACGACGAGATCCTGGTCGCGGCGCGGTCCGTCGGCGTCTGCCACTCCGACATCGAACTGCTCGAGGGCCGCTACATCATCCCGTTCTCCTACCCGCAGATCCCCGGGCACGAATGGGCCGGCGAGGTGGTACGGGTCGGCCGCGCGGTCACCGGCTTCGCGGCGGGCGACCGCGTCGTCGGCGAGTGCGTGCTCGGAGCCGACCACTTCGGTTTCTCCATCAGCGGCGCGGCCGCCGAGTTCTTCGTGGCCAAGCCGGCCTGGCTGCACCGGCTGCCCGACGAGCTGTCCTGGACGATGGGTGCGCTGGTCGAGCCGTTCAGCGTCGCCTACTACGCGCTCGTACGGGCCGGCGGAGTCGACGCCGCCGACACCGTCGCGGTCCTCGGCGCCGGGCCGATCGGCCTGGCCGTCGCCGCCGCGGCCAGTGCCATGGGCGCGCGGACCGTCGTCGTCGAGCCTGCGGCTGGGCGGCGCGCCGCGGCGGCCAAACTCGGCGCGTCCGACACGGTCGACCCGCAGGGCGCCGAGGAGGCGCTGCGCGGGCTGACCGGCGGCCGCGGTGCCGATGTCGTCGTCGAGGCCAGCGGCCGGCCGGCGGTCATGGCCCGGGCGCTCGAGCTGGCCGGCTTCCGCGGCCGGGTCGCCTGCATCGGCATCGACGTCGGCGGGGACGCGCCGGCCAAGCTCGGCCTCATCCAGGCCAAGGAGCTGCGGATGACCGGCTCCATCGGCTCGCCGGGGGTGTGGCCTGCGACCCTGCGCTTCCTGGCCAGATCCCGGATCGACCTGACCCCGCTGGTCACCCACCGGTTCGGGGCGGACCGGGCGCTGGACGCGCTCGCCGCGGCCCAGCAGCCGCAGTTGACGATCAAGGCGCACATCGAGTTCGACGCGACCCTGTGACCGGGCCCGTGCCCGCATCGCCCGCCGGGCGGACGGATCAGGGGATGATGCGCGCCGCCCGGTACCGCTCGACGTAACCGAAGAAGCTGGCGCGGGTGTCGCGAGTCGCGGTGAAGCCGGCGGCCCGGCTCTTGTTCATGTCGGTGAGCACCTCGATGTCCCGGCCGAGGTCGCCGTCGGTGTGCCACCAGGACGCCACCCGCGACAGCTCCGGCTCGACGAGGTCGTACCGGGCCGCGATCTCCTTCCAGACGCCCTCCATACCGGCCATCGCGACGACCAGCGTCCGGGGTTCACCCGCGAAGCCCTCCCACTCCAGGCCGAAGTAGGCCGCGATCTGCGGCCACAGCCACCGCCAGCGGAACACGTCCCCGTTGGCCGTGTTGAACGCCTCGTCGTGGCCGGCCTCACGCGTCGCGGCCCAGATGATCTGGTCGGCCAGCAGGTCGGCATCGGTCACGTCGGTCACGCCGTGCCACTGCGTCCTCGAGCCAGGGAAGACGAACGGACGCCCCAACTCCCTGCAGATCGTCGCGTACGCGGCCAGCGTGAGCACCATGTTCATGGCGTTGCCGACCGCAAAACCGAACACGGTGTGGGACCGGTGCACGCTCCAGGTGAAGCCGCCGCGGCGAGCGGCCTCGAACAGCTCGTCCTCCTGCGCGTAGTAGAAGTTCGGCGAGTCGATCCGCGGCTCGTCCTCGTGAAACGGCGTGTCGGCCATGACGCCCTGCGCGTACGCCTCGAACGGGCCGAGGTAGTGCTTCAGGCCGGTCATCAGCGCCACATGCCGCACCGAGCCGGCCGGCTCCACCGCCGCGAGCACGTTGCGCACGGCGGCGCCGTTGACCGCGATGTTCTCCCGCTCGGTCGGCTGCCGCGACCAGGCCGTAATGGCCACCAGCTCCGGCGCCACACCGGCCACCGCCTGCCGCAGGCCAGCAGGATCGGTCAGGTCGGCCCGGACCGGCCGGACGCCCTCTCCGCAGGGCCCGCCACCGCGCGACAGCCCGTGCACGTCCCAGCCGCCGGCAGCCAGGCGCGCGGCCAGGTTCTGCCCGACGATCCCGGTGGCACCCACGACAAGGGCTGTCCGTAGCGGCGCTGCTGCGACCATGTTCACCCACCCGTCCAAACGTTTCCTGACACTGAACACTACTGTCTGTTCAGCATGGCGGACAAGGCGCTTTTTCCCTTGTCCGTAGGGGTTCTACGCTGCTGTTCGTCCTTGGTGAACGAAGAGGAGCGGGTCTGAACCCTGGACAGGCTCGGTTGCTGTGTGCGTCGAGGAGGCGATGGGCCGGTGACCGTGGCGGCCTTCACCAGCTCCCAGCGGGTCGACCATGCTGTCGGTCACGGTGATCGCTGACGCGGTGGCATGCTGCCCGGGTGGCGTGGCGGGCGATCGTGTACGGCCCGATGCAGGCCGGCCTGCTCACCGGAGCCTTCACGAGCCTTCACGCCAGCGCGGGCCGCAGCGCTCCCCGCTGACGACTGGCGCAGCCGCGAGGCGGGCTTCACCGGCGAGGGGCTGCGGCGCAACCTCGCACTCGCCGCGGGCTTCGCCGAGCTCGCCGCCGAGCTGGGCGCGCATCCCGCAGCGCTCGCCGTTGCATGGACACTGACGGTGCCGGGGGTCACCGGCGCGATCGTCGGCGCTCGGCGGCCCGCTCAGGTCGACGACTGGATCGCCGCTCCGGCTGTGCGTCTCGGGGACGAGGAGCTGGGGAGGATCGCGGAGCTGACTACGCCGACCCGGGCGTGCCTGCCTGGGACCGTGCCGACCACGGCGCGAACCTCGACCGCCTCCGCGTGATCAAGCGCCGCTACGACCCGGGCGACGTCTTCCGGGTCGGCCCGCCCGCCTGACCGGCGCCGGGGTCAGGTCTCGTCGAGGGCGTTCAGCCTGGCGCGCACGGCCTCGACGTCGGGGTGGCCGAGGCCGGTGAGGACCGTCAGGGCGAGGGCCCAGGCGGTGCGGGCGTCGCCGGGTCGGCCGGCGGCGTGGTGGGTGTCGCCGAGGTGGGTCAGGGTGTCGGCTTCGTTGTAGTGGTCGTCGAGGTCGCGGTAGAGGGTGATGGCCTGGGTGTAGCAGGTGGCGGCCTGGGTGTGCTGGCTGAGGTGGTGGTGGGCGTAGCCGAGGCTGTCCCACGCGGCGGCCTCTCCCCAGCGGTTGCCGAGTTCCTGATATAGGGGGAGGGCTTGGCGGCAGTAGTCGAGCGCCCGGGCGGGGTCGCCGAGCAGGGCGTGGCACCAGCCGACCGCGTTGAGTGCCTCGGCCTGGCCCCAGCGGTGGGCGGCGGTCTGGAAGAGGGTGAGGGCCTGCCGGCCGTGGTCGAGGGCCAGGTCGGGTCGGTCCCCCTGCGCCCACAGGCCGCTGGAGGTGATGTGGGTGTGGGCCTGGCCGACCGGGTCGGCCGCCTCGGTGTAGAGGTGCATGGCGTGCTGGAGGTGGGTGTGGGCCTGCTCGTGGTCGCCGAGCATGCTCAGCGCCCCACCGAGGAGGCGGTGAGCAGCGGCGGCGGCGGCGGGCAGCGGTCCGCTGGCGGCCAGGGCGGTCTGCCAGACGGCGGCCAGTTCGTGCCAGCGTCCCTGCCGGAACAGGGCGGTGGTCAGGGTCCAGGCCAACTGCCAGACGTGGGCGTACCGCCCTTCACGGGCGGCGAGTTGCTGGGCGGCGAGCAGGACCGGCCGTTCGACGTCCATCCACCCGACCGCGGCCTGCAGGTCGCCAGGTTGCTCAGCGCCGGCGCCGGACGCGGCCAGGGTGAAGGGAACCGGACTGGGATCGCGGTGCGGATGCAGATGCCGGTCGGCAGCGTGGGCAGTGTGGACGTAGTGGTCCAGCAGCCGAGTGGTGGCGGCCCGACGCTCATCGTCGGAATCGATCGTCCGCGTGAGGTCGTCGGCGTACGCACGAAGGAGATCGTGGAAGCCGTACCGGCCGGGAGCGTGCTCGCTCAGCAGCCCGGCACGGGTCAGCTCGACCAGCGACGAACCGGCGTCGGCTCTGGACGCGACCACGAGACCGGCCGCGGCCGCCGCGGTGAACTCGGGCCCGGGGTGCGCCCCGAGCAGGCGGAACAGTCGGGCGGCGGTCGGGGTGAGGGTGGCGTACGACCACGAGAAGACCGCCCGCACCTGGCCCAGCACGTCGCCGGAGTCCAGCCGGCCCGGCTGGTCGCCGGCGGTGGCCAGCTCGGCGGCGAGCGCGGCGAGCGGAAAGGTGGGGTTGATGACGGCGCGGGCGGCCACCAGAGCCAGCGCCAGCGGCAACCGGGCGCAGGCGGTGATGATGTCGTCCACCGCCGACGGCTCGGCAGCGACCCGACCGTGGCCGATCCGCCGGGCCAGTAGCTCCCGGGCCTCCGGGGCGGTCAGCAGGTCGAGGCGCAGCGGATGGGCGCCGTCGGCGGCGACCAGGCCGGTGAGCTGGTCACGGCTGGTCACCACGACCAGCGCCGTCGGCGTACCCGGCAACAGCGGGCGGGCGTGCTCGGCATCCCGGGCGTTGTCCACCACGAGTAGCACCCGCTTGCCCGCGAGCAGGCTGCGGTAAAGCGCCGCCTGCGCGTCCAGGTCGGCGGGGACCCGCTCGGCCGGCACCCCCAGGGTGTCCAGGAACCCGCGCACCGCTGCCGCCGACGACACCACCTGCCCGCCCGGGTCGAACCCGCGCAGGTTCACGAACAACTGCCCGTCCGGGAACCGGTCGGCGACACGGTGCGCCCAGCGCAGCGCCAGCGCGGTCTTCCCCACCCCGGCCGTGCCGGACATCGCGGTGATCGGCACCGCGGTCGGCGCCTGCGCGGTGGCACTCCGCAGCAGGTCGTCCAAGCGGGCCAGCTGCTCCGCCCGGCCGGCGAAACCACCCACATCGACGGGCAGCTGTGCCGGGGTCGAGATCGGTGACGCCGCCGGTGCCGGCGCCGCGGGGAAGGCGGGCAGCGGCTGATCGGCCAGGACGGCCTGGTGCAGCGCCCGCAGCTGCGGGCCGGGGTCGACGCCGGCCTCCTGCCGCAGCCGGAGACTGACGGCCCGGCAGTGCTCGGCGGCCTCGCCCCGACGGCCGTCAGCGGCCAGCGCCCAGCCCAGCACGACGGCCAGGGCCTCGTTGTACGGATGCTGGTCGACCAGGTCGCGGACCACCGCGACCACCCGAGCGTGCTGGCCGAGCCGGAGCGCCGCCCGTCCCCACTCGAGCACCGCCTCCACCCGCTCCAGCTGCCAGCTGTCCCGCATGCGGGCCACCCATTGCCCACGCAGTCCTTCCAGCGCCACCCCGCGCCACAGGCCCAGCGCCTCGTCCAGCAATCCCAGCCGTTTGGCGTCCGACCGGTCACCCCGCCGGGCATCGGCGACCAACCGCCGGAACCGCAGCAGGTCCACCTGGTCAGCCTCGACCCGCAGCAGGTACCCGCCGGAGACCCAGGCCAGCCAGCGTCGCCGTGACTCCGCTGCCGCACTCGGCCCGCTTTCCGCGGCCTCCGCGGCGGCGAGCAGGTGACGCAGATGGGTCACCCGGGCCGCGACCGCCGTGCGGGCCCGCGCCGGTGGATCCTGGGCCCACACCCGGTCGACCACCGTGCTCACCGGCACCGGACGCGGCACGTCGACCGCCACCGCTGCCAGCACCAGCCGCTGTTGCGGTTCGCCGACCGCCAGTCGCCGACCGCCGGCCCAGACCTCGACCGGTCCCAGCAACCGAATCTCCACCACGCCTCCAACCCCGGGATCACCCGGCCGATCCACCCGACAACGGCCCAGCTCAGCCGTCCGTAAGGATCCCGTAAACCTGCCGCCCGTGGTGGCGGGCATCCTTCGGCAGGTGTCGCCGGTGGCTCACATCTCGCCCGGTTCGCACGCGCTTCGCACGCCACTCTCACGAGGTCCAGGAGCGGGTTGGGAGCACCGGTGATGCCGACTTCGGCCGTTCGGCCGGCCGCGTTCGGGGACTCCAGAAAGGACGATCGGATGCGCAGGATTCTCGTCTTGCTCGCCACCCTGGTGCTCGCGTCGGGCACAGGTCTGGTGCTGGCATCGCCGGCTCAGGCCGCGTTGCCCAAGTGCACCAGCTGGACCACCTACTGGGTGCCGTTCAGCAACACCGAGGTGGTGCACGTCCCGAGCGCGGGTAACCAGACCGGGACGCTGGACTGCGTCCTCAGGCAGGGCGACCACAACGACGCGGTCAAGATCCTGCAGCGCGGTCTGCGCTACTGCCGGGACCGGCAGTACATCGACGTCGACGGCGACTACGGATTCCTGACCTACACCGCCGTCTATTCGATTCAGATCGACGCGAACCAGTTTGCCAACCCGAAGATCGCCGAGGACGGCGAGTACGGCCCCCAGACCCGACGCTGGGCGATCAGTTTCCCGATCTACAGCTGGCCGGCGAACCAGATGACGCAGTGGTGCCAGGACGCGCCCTACTAGAGCTTCCCCGCGGGCCCGACCGCACCGGCGGCCGGGCCCGCTTCGCACATATCGATCGCTTCCCCTCCTCCCCGAACGGCGGTTCCGCGATGTCCAAACGTGCCCTGATCGCCGGGCTGATCCTCGCCGTGCTGGCGATGCTGCTGTCGGCGCCGAGCGCCGTCGCGGCACCACCGGAACCTGCCGCCCCACCGGGGCGGACGGCGGCGGAGACCGACACCTCGACCGTGGCCCCCTCCAAGCGGGACACCGTGCTGCCGCCCGGCTGGCGGTCCTCGACCGACCGGCTGTGGACCACCGACGGTGACGCGAACGGGTTCCATCTGCTCGTCGCCGAGGCGAGCACCGGCTACACCTGGCGGACCGCGGCGACGCTGGCCGAGCCGGACGTCTCGGCGGACAGCTGGATCGGCAATGCCTGCCTGACCGGCTCCGGCAAGCGTGCGGTCGTGGTGTACGCCCCGCGGCACTTCACCAACCGGAGCTACCTGTTCGACCGGGGCGCGTTCGTCGCGATCGTCGACCTCACCACCGGCACGGTGTCCAAGCTGGACATCACCACCTCGCTCGCCTACTACAACCCGGGCTGCGGCACCGGCGAGACGGCCGTGCTCACCCAGTCCGGGGTGATCGACCTGGGTCGCACCCGGCTGCACGTGGTCGACACCGCCACGTCGAAGATCGTCCGTTCGCACGAGCTGACCGGGGAGATCACCAGCTCGACGCCGGTCGGTGACACGATCGTCGCCGCGGCCGGCAACCGCCTGGTGCGGATCGACAAGGCCGGCGCGTCGAGCGACCTCGCCCGCACCGGCAGCGTGCCGTACCGGATCTACCCGGACGCCGACGGCGGCGTCGTGTTCACCGAACGGGCCGACAGCACCGGCGTGGTGCGCCGGTTCGACGGGTCGACGACGCGCGAGCTCGCCCGGGGGCCGCTGACCGGCATCCGGACCGTCCCGGGGATCGGCGGCCGGATCTTCCTGACCGGCTCGCCGACCACCGTCGACGCCCTTCCCGCCGCGGTCCGCAGGCTCACCGCGCCGGTCGACGCGGAGGTCTCCACCACCGGCGCGATGACCGCCACCCGGATCGACCAGAAGCGGTCCGCCGCGACCGCGCTCGATCCGAACGGGACGCATGAGATCCGGGTCCGTGGCCGGGTGACCGACACCGGGAAGACCGTCGACTTCGCGCTCGACCCGGCCGCGCGGATCGGCGCCGCCGCGGTGCAGCAGGGACAGACGGCAGGTCCGGCGGTCAGGGTCGCGAGCCGCTCGGCCGGCGGCACCCAGATCGCCGCCGTCGAGTCCCCGAACGATCCGGTCGACCAGAGCCGAACCTGCGCCGTGGAACGCAACAACGTCCGGTTGCAGGTGTACCAGCCGCACTGGTCGCAGGTGGAATGGGCGGCGAACCTGGCCGTGCAGAAGGCGTTGACCATCACCCGGCCGGCGAACTGGAAGCAGTCCGGGATGCCGGCCTCGTGGTCGCCACAGACGATGTTCCCGCCGGTCGACCTGGTCGGCGGCGGGCGGGTGCCGGCACAGATCCTGCTCGGCGTCCTCGCCCAGGAGTCCAACCTGTGGCAGGCGGCGAAGCACGTCGGGGAGGGCGTCACCGGCAACCCGTTGATCGGCAACTACTACGGCCTCACCGACGGGTGGGGGATCAACTGGGCCGCCACCGACTGCGGTTACGGGGTCGCCCAGGTCACCGACGGGATGAAGCGGGTGGGCACCGGAGCCGCGACGGACAAGCAGCTCGGGGTCGCCGTCGACTACGCCACCAACATCGCCGCCGGCCTGCGCATCCTGCAGACCAAGTGGAACCAGACGCAGAGCATGGGCATGCAGGTGGTCGGCGGGAAGCCGGATCGGATCGAGTCCTGGTTCGCCGCGCTCTGGGCGTACAACAGCGGGATCAACCCGCAGGCGAGCACCGGGAACACCAGCGGCTGCACGCCGGGTCCCGGCTGCACCGACTCCGCCGGCAACTGGGGGCTGGGGTGGAGCAACAACCCGATCCGGCCGGACTTCCCGCCGGACCGCGCCCCGTTCCTCGACCACGACCACTACGAGGACGCCAAGAACCCGCAATGGTGGCCCTACCCGGAGAAGATCATCGGCTGGGCGGCCTACCCGATCGTGAAGACCACCGGCGGCGACGGCTACGAGGGCGGCTACCAGCAGGCCTGGTGGAGCACCGTTGAGATCCGGTCCGGCGCGAAGCCGCCGATCCAGACGTTCTGCGTGAACAACGCGACCACCGGCAACCGCTGCAACCCGGGCAACGTCGGCACCAGCGCCAATCCCTGCACCATCCCGCAGGACAGCCCGCTGGCGTTCCACTGCTGGTGGCACTCGGCCGCGTCCTGGAAGGACTGTGCCCGGGACAACCCGCCGTGCGGCCACGAGGCCACCACGATCACCGCGCCCGGCACACCCGAGCCACCCGACGCCGACGCGCCCGGCGCGTACCCGGACGAGAGCCGCACCCGGTGGTCACCGAACTGCTCGACCAGCGGGCTGCCGTCCGGGGCGTTGATCATCGACAACCTGCCTGACAGCGTGCCCATCGTCCGTTCGAACTGTTCCCGGACGTGGACGAACTCAGGCAGCTTCGGGCTGGCGTTCGCCCAGCACACCGACGGGCTCTACCACTCCAAGGTGGACTTCCACCAGATCGGCGGTGGCTTCGGCGGGCACCTGTGGTTCGCCCGCACGTACCCGACGACCCAGGAGGCGACGAAGAACCGGCGGGTGACCGGCACCTGGACGCTCAACCGGTCGGTCACCCAGTGGGCCCGGGTGCTCGTGCACATGCCCGACCACCACGCCCACACCCAACAGGCGCCCTACACCATCCACCTCGGCAACGGGCAGACCAAGTTCCGGTCGGTGCCGCAGAAGACCCGGGAGAACAAGTGGGTATCCCTCGGTGCGTTCAACTTCGCCGGAACGCCCCAGGTCAGCCTCACCAACATCAACGCCGGGGGTGACGGCACCGAGGACATCGCGTTCGACGCGGTCGCGTTCCAACTGCTGCCCGGCAAGCCGGCCGAGCAGCTCGTGGTCCTGGGCGACTCGTACAGCTCCGGCGAGGGCGCTGGCGACTACCTGCGGGAGAGCGCCGACGACGGCCTCAACGGGCCTGCCTACCGCAACGGCTGCCACCGGTCGCGCAAGGCCTGGTCCCGGCAGGCGGTGCTGCCCGGCTCGACCGTGTCGGTCGGAACCCGCGCGGACAGCTTCAGCAGCGACCTCGACTACCACCTGCTCGCCTGCTCCGGCGCGGAGACGGAGAACCTGCTGCCCGCCGGCAGCGGGGTCGCCAACGCCTTCGGCGAGACCGGCCGGGGGCAGTACCGCGAGGTTTCCCAGCTCGACAAGGGCTACCTCGACGAGAACACCACCACGGTCGCGCTCACGATCGGCGGCAACGACGCCCATTTCGCCGAGGTGATGCGCATCTGCACCGCCCAGACCCCCGGACCGCTGGACGACTGCAGCCAGGTGGACAACCCGTGGGGCATGTTCGGCCCCCTGCAGATGGCCGTGCCGGAGTTGATCGGCACCAAGGTCAAGGACTCCATCGCGATCGCCACCCGGGAGATCCACGCAAGGGCGCCGAACGCGCGGATCGTGCTGATGGGTTACCCACATCTCTTCCCGTTGCGAGGCTCGAGCCAGTGCCTGACCGTCGGACTCAGCGGGCCGGAGCTGACCTGGTTGAACGAGATGAGCGACCGGCTCAACTGGGCCATCCACGAGACCGCGACCACGTTGGCCGGATCCGGCCTGAACATCGCCTATTCCGATCCACGGGACGAGCTGGAGCTGAACAACGCCTGCACCAGGAGCGACGCCGACAACGAGACGATCCACCGCGTGGTGCTGGGCAAGGCCGCCGGCGAGGATCCCAGCGCCCTGGTGTCCGCGCAGTCCTTCCACCCGAAGGCCTCCGGCGCCCTCTACTACGGGGATGCCTACATCGCGACTCTCATCAGCCTTCTCCCGGGCAGTCGGATGCCGATCCCCGTCAGCAAGGAGGTCGCCACGGAGGAGCTGGCTTTCATCCACACGAGGCTGAGTCGTCCGGCGCCCGCTGGCTACGACGCGGACATGTGGGCGAGGGACTGGCCGATGGCTGAAACCATGCCCGGTTGCGACGCCCGGCAGGCCGTACGCCGACGGGACAACCTCAACAACAATCCCGACTGTACGGCCGAGTGGGGTCTGTGGGTCAGCCCGTACGACGGCGTCTCCTACGCCTTCGCGCCCGGGAACCTACAGGTCGATCACCTCGTCGCGAGAGGCGAAGCCTACCTGTCCGGCGGCGCCAACTGGTCGCGCGAGATGATCCGCACCTTCGTCAACGACCTCGAACATCCGCAGCTATTGGCGGCGACCGCCAGCGTGAACGCGTCCAAGGGCAGCAAGACACCGGCCGAATGGCTCCCCACTCCGGCGTTCCTGTGCACCTATGCGCGCGCCTGGATCCAGGTCAAGGCCATGTACCGCCTCGGGGTCAGCGAGCCCGAATATCAGATGCTGGACGAGATCCTCAGAACCCGCTGCTGAGGACCCCGCGCTGACTGAAGGGGCCTTTCACTCGATAGGTTCGAGTGAGAGGCCCCTTCAGTCGCGCTACGGGCGGAGCACCGTCTTGATCGCGCGGCGTTCGTCCATCGCCGCGTAGCCCTCGGCGGCCCGCTCCAGCGACAGCTCCTGGTCGAAGACCCTGCCGGGCTCGATCGTGCCGGCGCCGATCAGGTCCATCAGCTCGGGCCGGAACCGGCGTACCGGGCCGGGCCGCCGTGCAGGTGCACCAGCGAGTCGAGCAATCGGGCCGACTTCGGCCAGCCGGACTCGGATACGTCCGAGCTGTTCTTCGACGATGCGTGGATCCCGACCGACAATCTGCTCGGCGCACTGGACGGCGGCTTCGCGCACATGATGGAACGCCTGCCGCAGGAACGACTGGGCGCGGCCGTGTCCAACATCGCCCACGCCCGGCAGATCCTGGCCGAGACGGTGGACTACGCCAAGCAGCGACACGTGTTCGGCAATGCGGTTGGCTCCTGTAGGCGCCAGCGCGCTTCCGACGGATGTCACGTGCACCGGGAGGTCGCGTCCGGGCCGCTCCCGGCGGTGCCGAGGGGCGCCGCCGCCCGCAGCGCGGCCGCGAGGCCCGAGCGGTTCACCTTCCCCATCGGGTTGGTGCTCAGCGCGTCGACGCGTCCCCACACCTGCGGCACCTTGTACCGGGCGAGGCGTTCCCGGCACAGCGCGGTGAGCTCGGCACCGGTGACCGGGCCGGTCGCGACGACGAGGGCCGCGACCCGCTGCCCCAGCCGGTCGTCGGGGACGCCGAACACCACGGCCGCGTCGAGCCTGGGGTGCAGTCGCAGCACGCGCTCGACCTCGGCCGGGTAGACGTTGGCGCCGCCCCGAACGATCACCAGTGTCTTGCGATCGAGCACGGTGACCCAACCGCCGGCGTCGACGGTCCCGACGTCACCGGTCACGACCGCACCGGGCGGCTGGTGCGACACCACCGCGCCGGACCGCCACTCACCCAGCGGCGCCCGCCACTGGTCCGCCCAGTCGCCAGCCGACGCCGCCGCTACGCGGAACTCGCCGATCGCGCCCGCCGGCTGGCGGACGCCGTCGTCGTCGTACCCGGCCAGGTCGAGGTGCGGCAGGACGACGCCGGACGCGCGGGGCCGCGTGCGCCCGTCGACCGGGTCGATCGCCACGACCGTCGGCGCCTCGGTGAGCCCGTAGGTGGAGTGGATCGCGAGCCCGTGGACGTCGCGCACGGCCTGCCGCAGTTCGTCCGGGCAGTCGCTGCCGCCGCTCCACAGCTCAGGCAGCGAGCTCAGGTCGAGATCCGGGCGCCGGGCGAGGTCGTAGATCTGCGGTAGGGCGCCGTTCCAGACGGTGACGTCGTGCGCGCGGACCCGGTCGACGATCCCGCCGATATCGCGGCGATCGATGAGCACGGCACAGCCCTGCGCCTGCGCCGTCGTCAGGGTGCTCAGCACGAGCAGGTTGAGGATGGTCATCGGCAGGCTGTCGCCCTTGCGCAGGTCCGGCCCCCACCCCCGGGTCGCGCCGAGCACGGCACCGGGTAGCAGCAGGTTGTGCTGGCTGTGCACGATGCCCTTGGGCGTACCGGTCGTGCCGCTGGTGAACGCGATCGCCGCCGGGGCGTAAGGGTCGATCGGCACACCGGGCGCGCGCGATCCGGCGCGGACCGATCGCGCCCACCGCGCGGAGTCCACGACCTCCAGGCCGCTCAGCGCGCAGTGAGCGCCACCCAGCACTACCCGGGGAGTGCTGAGCGCGCGGAGCTGCTCCTGCTCGGCCCGGGTGTACGCCTCGCCGATGCCGAGCCAGATCGCGCCGATGCGCTGGGCGCCGTGAAAGGCGACCACGATGTCGAGATCGTTGGGCAGGCAGGCGGCCACCCGGTCGCCGGGGCGGATCCCGAGGTCCCATAGCGCGCCCGCGGCCGCGTCGGCGGCCGCGTCGAGCTCGGCGTACGTGAGCGACCCGGACGGCGCCACGACGGCCGGGGCGTGCGGCCGGTCGGCGAGCGCGGGGCCGAGCACCCCGGCGATCGTGCCGGTCACCCGATGTTCCCGGTGAGGGTCCGGCTGCGGACGTACGGCACGAGGGCCTGTGCGATCCGCTCGGCCGACAGCGGGTAGCGCAGCGTCGGCTGCAGGTGTCGATCGATCACCGACAGGTCCGTTTCATCGCAGAAGCCGAGCGCCCCGTAGAACTGGTGGGCCGCCCGCAGGGTCGCGACGGCGACGTCGGCGGCGTGCAGCCGCAGCGCCAGAGCATCGGCCAGCCGCTCCCGCTCGTCCCCGCGGCCGAGGCGCCATGCGGTCGCCTTGCTGAGCTGTTCGAGCCCGCGCAGGGACACGGTCACGTCCGCCATCGCGAACCGGATGGCCTGGAAGTCGGCGAGGGCGTGGCCGAACTGCCGGCGCGCGCGCAGGTGTTCGACGGCGTCGGTGACCGCGGTCTCTAGCGCGCCGAGCATCAGCCAGGACTGCAGGATCAGGTAACGCGCCCGATCGCCGGCATCGACCGGTCGGGCCGGCTCGTCGAGCTCGGCGGCGACGACGAACGGCCCGAGCCGACCGGTCACCCTGGGGCGATCCTGTCTCGCGAACCAGGCGCTGCCGGTCAGGTCGGCCGCGATCCAGCCGACGTCGACCGAGCCGTGATCGATCCGCACGCACGACGCGTCGACCATCACCAGGTACCGGCCGTCGACGCGGAGCAGCTGGCTCACCACCGGCCACGGCAGCAGCACCGAACCGGCGGCCCGGCACAGCGCGGCGCCGGCCAGCAGCTGGTCCGGGTCGGCCCGCACGTCCAGGTCGCCGGCGCCGAGCTCGGCGAGCGCGGCAGCGGCCACGTCGCGGCGCAGCGGTTCCGACTCGGCCCGCCGGGCGACATCCACGCCGCCCAGGCGCTGGAATCGCCTGCGCGCGGTCTCCTCGAGCAGCGCGACGTCCGCAGGCAGGCGGGAGTCCATCACCGGCCGCCGAGCACCTGGCGGGCGACGATCGTGCGCTGCATCTCGATCGTTCCGGACGCGACGGTGCTGGCCTGGGCGTAGCGCCAGTGATCCTCGACCGCGCCGTGCAGGAACGCCTCGGCGCCGGCGTCGAGGCAGGCGCTGCCGGCGCACTCGAAGAGCAACTCCGCGACGGTCTGGTCGAGCGTGGTCGTCGCGATCCGCGCCGCGCTGGCGGCCACGTCGTCCACACCGCCGCCGGTCGCACCGCCGCCGGTCGCACCGACGGCGGCGTACGCCAGCAGCTTGGCGACCCGGATCTGGGTGACGGCGCGTACCCACCGGGTGTGCAGGGCCGGCGGCAGCTCGTCCCACCGCGGACCGAGCAGCTCCAGGGCGCGGTCGAGCAGCACCTCACACCGCGCGTAGCGGGCGATGCCGACCCGCTCGTAGGCCAGCGCGTCGCGCATGACCTTCCAACCACCGCCCACGCTGCCGAGGACGTCGTCGCGGGTGACGCGCAGCCCGTCGAGGAACATCTCGTTGAGGTGGTGCGGGCCGAGCATCGACGCGATCGGCCGGACCTCGATGCCCGGGCGCCCCATCGGGACCAGGAACAGCGTGAGCCGCCGCGACGTCGACGCCGCCGGATCGGTGGCCGCGGCGAGCACGCACCACGCTGCCATCGTCGCGTACGACGTCCACACCTTCTGTCCGGTCACCAGCCAGCCGTCGCCGTCGGGTACCGCCGTCGTGCGTAGCGAGGCCAGGTCGCTGCCGGCCTCGGGCTCGCTGAAACCCTGGCACCAGATGACCCGGCCTGCCGCGATCACCGGCAGGTGCTGAGCCTGCTGCGCCGGTGTGCCGTGCCGCATGATCGCCGGACCCACCCAGTTCACGCCCATGTACTGCGGGCCGCGCGGCTCGTGCCCGGCCCACATCTCCTCGCGTACGACGGCCTGGTCCCACACGGAGCCGTCGCCGCCGCCGTACTCGCTGGGCCACCCGATGCACAGCAGGCCGGCTTCGGCCAGCTCGCGACAGAACTCCATCGTCAGCCGCAGGTCGGCCGTGTCGTCAGTGAAGGCCCCGAGGAACGTGTCCGGGATCCGGGCATCGATCATTGCCCGCAGCCGGGAACGCACGCTCTGGGCTCGCTCCCCGAGCTCGAAGTCCACGGGCACCGCTCCCTCTGTCATCATGTACGCTAAAGTGGGAATTATAAAAAGATTTGCTAATTATGCAGGGCTCGGCCCATGCGGCGAGTTGGATATGTTGAGTGCTCTTCGGGAGGACGCGATGACCAGGCGTGCGCCAGCGAGTCGAGCCGGAGCCACGAGATGACCGGGGCCGATCCGGCGGACCGGGCCCGTACCCGGCCGGCGCAGTTCCGGCCGCCCCGGGTGGCCGAGTTCGTCGCCGGCATCCTGCGCGATCGCATCGTCAACGGCGACCTGGCCCGTGGCGATTCGCTGCCGAAGCAGGAGGACCTGATGGCGGAGTTCCGGATCAGCCGGCCGACGCTGCGCGAGGCCCTGCGGCACCTGGAGAATGAAGGCCTGCTCACCGTGCGCCGCGGCAGCATCGGCGGCTCGGTGATCGAGGTCCCCACCGCGGCGACGTCGGCCTATACGTTCGGGCTGGTCCTGCAGTCGCGCAAGGCGACGATCAGCGACCTGGCCGCGGCGATCGAGCAGATCGAGCCGCTCGCCGCGGCGCTGTGCGCCGCCCGGCCGGACCGGATGAAGGCAGTGCTGCCCGGCCTGCGGGAGAACGTCGAGAGCACCGCCGCGGCGATCGACGACGGCGAGGACTTCACGAGGCTCAGCCGGCAGTTCCACGAACTGCTGGTCGGCGCGTGCGGGAACGAGACGCTGATCGTGATGGTCGGCGCGCTGGAGAGCCTGTGGTCGGAGCAGGAACGCCAGTGGGCAGCGCGGGTGACGTCGGAGGGCCGATACCCGGACAAGCGCCGCCGCCGCCAGGTGCTCACCGCGCACACGTCGTTGCTCGACGCGATCGCCGCCGGGGACGGGGAGGCGGCTCGCACGATCGACGCCGGCCACGTCACGCACTCGCAGCGGTACGCGCTGGAGAACGCCGAATCCCAGGTGATCCGCGCGACCACCCTGCGCGACCAACTGCGTGACCTCGGGACCTGACCGCCCCGCGTTCACGTGAACTCGTGCCGGGCCGGGGCCATGATCGGCCGGTGCGCGTCCCGGAGCGGACCGAACACGTTGGCCAGCACGGACGCCCGCTTGAGGTACAGGTGTGCGTCGTGCTCCCAGGTGAACCCGATGCCGCCGTGGTTCTGGATGTTGTCGGCAGCGCTGCGATAAGCCCCCCGGGCCGCGAGGACGAACGCCGCCGCCGCGTGGAACGCCGCGTCCGGGCGACCTGCGTCGACGTACAGCGCCGCCTGGTGCACCTGACCGACCGTCGCGTAGCCGGCGACCGCCATCTCGGCGCACCGGTGCTTGACAGCCTGGAACGCGCCGATCGGCCGGCCGAACTGCGTGCGGCTGCGGGCGTACGCCACTGACATGTCGCGCACCGCGTCGATGATGCCGAGTAGCTGCGCGGCCACCAGGACGTGTCCGCGCGCGAGGAGGCCGGGGGCGGCGACGCGCAGGAGTGGCGTCGAGCGGACGACCCGCGCCACCGGCACCAGCGGATCGAGGGCGTCCAACGGCTCGGTCTCGACCAGCTCGGCCAGCCCGCCGCCGGCCGCGTCGAGGGACAGGGCGAGGTCGCCGGGCCGGGCGTCCAGCACGCGCTCGCCCACGATCGCACCGACCCGGCGCCGCCCGGCGACGATGGCCGCGGCCAGGTCGCGCTCGCCGGCCGTGGCGGCGGCGTGCCCGCCGAGCACCGAGGCCAGGAACGGCCCCGGGGCGAGCGTCCGGCCGAGCTCGCGGAACACCATCACCTCCTCGGCCGCACCGAGACCGAGCCCGCCGTACTGTGCCGGCAGGCCGAGCCCCAGCCAGCCCAGGTCGGCGCCACCGCGCCAGGCCGCGTCGTCGGGCAGGCGGTCGTCGGCGGCGCGCTCGCGCATCCGCGGGAGCGGCAGCTCCCGGTCGAGCCAGCGGCGGGCCGTGGCCGCGAGCTCGGTCTGGAACTCCGACGGCGCGAGGTTCATCGCGGCAGCCCCAGGACGCGCTCGCCGATGATGTTGCGCTGGATGTCGATCGTCCCGCCCGCGATCGGCTCACTGAGGTCGAACAGCCAACGGCGGGTCCACCGACTGCTCTCGACGACGTCCGGGCCGAGCAGCTCGAGCGCCGTCCGACCGATGCGGCCCACGACCTGGACGAAAAAGGCGCGCACGGCCACGCTCTCGCTGCCCGGCGCGGTCGGATCGGCCGTCGCGGCCTGGTAGTACGCCATCGAGCGCAGCGCGGCCGCCTCGGCCCGCAGCTCGGCCAGATCGGCGTACACCTTCGCGTCAGCCAGCTGCCCCGACGCCCGGGTGTGGTCGATCAGCTCGTCCACGAACACGACGGCGGCCAGCCGGGTGTCCACGAACGCCGGCCCCCGCTCGGCGGCGAGGGTGGACATCGCAACGCTCCATCCGTTGCCCAGCCCGCCCACGACGTTGCGCAGCGGCACCCGCGCCCCGTCGAAGAAGACCTGGCAGTTGTGCGGCCACCCGTCGATGCTCGTGATCGGACGGACGCCGACGCCGGCGACGCGCATGTCCATGATCACCCAGGTGAGGCCGGCGTGCCGGGTGCTGCCCGGGTCGGTCCGGATCAAAAGCTCGCAGTAGTCGCAGTGCTCGGCGTTGGTCATCCAGATCTTGCTGCCGGTGATCACCAGCTCGTCGCCGTCGACCACGCCGCGGCAGCGCACGTTCGCCAGGTCGGAGCCGGCTTCCGGCTCGGAAAAGCCCTGGCACCACGGCGCCTCGCCACGCAGGATCCGCGGCAGGTGGTACCGCTTCTGCTCCTCGTCGCCGCGCGCGATCAGGGTGGGGCCGGCGTGGGCGAGGGCGACGCTGAACACGCTGGTCTCCGGCGCCCCGGCGCGGACGAGCTCCTCGTACCAGGTGATCTGCTGCAGCGGCGAGAGGCCCCGGCCGCCGTACGGGGTGTCCCACGCGATGCCGGCCCAGCCGCCGTCGAACTGCCGCCGTTGCCATGCCGCGTCGAACTCCCGCAGCTCGGGCCCGGTGGTCCGGGGGCGCGGCTGGGCGGGCACGTTCTCGGCCAGCCAGGTGCGGGCCTGGTCGCGGAACTCGGCGAGCTCGGCCGCGTTGCTCAGCTCCATCGACCCTCGCTCACCGGCTCTGGCTCGCTCATCGGCTCTGGCTCATCGGCTCTGGGCCCGGCGTTGCGACCACGAGTCGAGCGCGACGGCGACGATCACGATGGCGCCCTTCGCCAGCGACTGGGTGGCCGCGTCCCAGGCCAGGCTGTTGAACAGGCTGTCGACCGTCGCGATGATCAACAGGCCGACAAAGGTGCGCCACATCGCGCCCTGCCCGCCCCGCAGCGAGGTGCCGCCGATGATCACGATGGCGATCGAGTTGAGGGTGACGTCCACACCGACGTTCGCCTGCCCCACGCCCGTTTGGGACGCGAGCAGCATGCCGCCGATCGCCGCGCACAGGGCGGTGAGCGCGTAGGTGGAGGCCTGGATGCTGCTCACCCGCATCCCCGACAGCCGGGCCGCGTCGGCGTTGCCACCCACGATGTACACAGAGCGGCCGTAGACGGTGCGCGCGAGCACCGCCGCGCCGATGCCGAAACAGGCCCCCAGGATCCAGATCATCACCGGGACGTTCCACCACGTCGCGGTGCCGAGGTAGTCGAAGCCCGAGCGCTCGACGGTCACCGCGCCGGTCGTGTTGATCAGGTAGGCGAGCCCGGAAAAGATCGAGGACGAGCCGAGGGTGGCGACGAACGGGTTGACGTGCAGCCGGGTGATGATCAATCCGTTGATCAGCCCGCCCGCGAGCGCGATCGGCACCATCAGCGCGAACGCCAACCCGACCGGCATCGAGTTGGCCAGGGTGGCGAACAGGACGCCGGCCACCGCGAAGATCCCGCCGACGGACAGGTCGAACCCGCCGCCGATGAGCACGAAGGTCATCCCGATGGCGACCAGGCCCACCGACGTCGTGTTCACCAGCACCACCTCGAGGTTGCCGAGGTCGAGGAAGCCCGGGACCGCGACCTGCGCGACGGCGACCAGCACGACGAGGACGCCCACCATCGAGTACCGGCTCACCGCGTCGACGACAACCGACCCGCGCGATCGGCCGGGCGGCGGCACGGGTTCGACCGTCGTCGGCTGCGGCTCAGTGCTCGTGCTCATGTGCACCGCTTCCGGAGAACGCCCGGTTGAGAATGGCCGAGATGGAGAAGTCCGGGTCGACGCGGTCGAGCTGGCCGGTACACCGGCCCTCGGCCAGGACGACGACCCGGTCGCTGACGACCACGAGCTCCTCCAGTTCGGACGAGACGATGATGATCGCCAGACCGTGCGAGGCCATCTCCTCCAGCGCGCTGAGAACCTCTTCCTTCGCGCCGATGTCGATGCCGCGGGTGGGCTCGTCCACCAGCAGCACGGCCGGCTCGGCGTGCTTCCACCGGCCGAGGAGCAGCTTCTGCTGGTTGCCGCCCGAGAGCCGTCCGGCCCGCTCGCCGACCCGGCGAGGGTCGAATCCGAACGGGGTCACGGCGTCCCTGGCCTTCGCCCGCAGCCGCGGGCCCGAGATCCAGCCCAACGTCGCCACCTGCCGCAGATCGCTCATCACCACGTTCACCGCGGCCGACATTTCGAGGGCGAGCCCCTGGGTCTTGCGGTCCTCGGGGGCGAGGGCGATGCCGTAGGAGCGGGCCCGGCGCACGCTCCGGGGCCAGCGCACCTCCTGCCCGCGCAGGACCATCCGGCCGCCCGCCCGCGGCTCGAGCCCGGCGAGTGCCCGCAGGATCGACGTGCGGCCGGAGCCGACGAGCCCGCCGAGGCCGAGGATCTCGCCGGCCCGGACCTCGAAGTGCACGCCCTCGAGCGCGCCCGGCAGCGTGAGCCCGTCGACGCCGAGCACCGGCGCGCCGGCCGGCGACGACGCCCGCGCCCGGCCGGCGACGCCGTGGGCCGCCTCACCCTGCAGGCTGCGGACGAGGCTGAGGTCCGCCTCGTCGCCGAGCATGCTGCGCACCACCTCCCGCTTGGTGATCTCCGAGCGCGGGGTGGTCCGCACCAGGCGCCCGCCCCGGAACACCGTGATGGTGTCGGCGACCTGCAGCACCTCGTCCAGGTTGTGGCTGACGAAGACGATCGTCCGGCCGTCGGCCCGCATCTGCCGCAGCAGGCGCAGCAGCGCGTCGCGTTCGGACCTGCCGAGCGACGCGGTCGGCTCGTCGAAGAGGATCAGCCGGGCGTCGGACGCCATCGCCCGCACGATCTCCAGCAGCTGCTGGTCGGCGACCGAGAGCCCGCCGGCCGGCCGGCCCGGCGGCACGGGCGGAACACCGAGCTGCTCGCACAGCTGCTCGTAGCGCCGGCGCATCCGGCCGGTCGACAGCAAGCCGAAGCGCGACATCGGCTGGCCGACGAACACGTTGGCCTCGGCGCTCAGCGCCGGTGCGATGGTGAGCTCCTGGTAGATGGCCGCGGCGCCGAGGCGACGCGACTCGCGCGGTTGGAGCAGTGGCAGGCGCCGGCCGAAGAGCTCGACGGTGCCGGTGGTCGGGGCCAGCCGACCGGCGAGGATGCCGAGCGCGGTGGACTTGCCGGCCCCGTTCTCGCCGACCAGCGCGTGGATTGTCCCCTGCTCGATCGTCAGGGTGATGTCGCTGAGCGCGGTGACCGCCCCGAACGTCTTCGACACGCCGCGGTACGCCGCCGCCGGCGTCCGATCGCCCGATCGCTGCGCCGCCGTCACCTAGAGCCCGTAGATCCGCTGCGCGTTGCCGCTCAGCACCTGCCGCTGCTCGGCGACCGGGATACCGGCGATGAGGGAGAGGAACATCCGCAGCAACTCGTCGTAGTGACCGTAGAGCCGGTCGACCGGGAAGTTGCTGCCGTACAGGCACCGCCGCGGGCCGAACTGTTCCAGGCAGAACTCGACGAACGGGCGCTGCCGATCGGCGTCGAAGGAGTGGATCGACATCGCCAGCCCGGAGAGCTTGCAGTTGACGGTCGGTACCGCCGCGAGCGCGCGGATCCCCTCGCGCCAGGCCGCCACGTCCGCCGGGTCGTCCGGCGACTGCGGCCAGCCGCAGTGCTCGAGGATCCACGGGACGTCCGGGTGCCGCTCGGCCAACCGGGCCGCCGCCGCCATCGTCCGGTGCTGCCCCATGTGGTCGTACACCAGCCCGGCGTCGGCGAGCATGCGCATGTAGTCGTCGGCCACCGGCGAGCCGTAGTCCAGCTCGCCGATGACCCGCACGCCCCGGAACAGGTCCCACTCCGCCTGCGCCACAAGGCGCTCCTGCCGCTCGCGCGCCGGGAGCCTCGGGTCGACGCTGCCGATGACCGCGCCCAGCAGCGGCTCGCCTTCTGCCACCTTGCGCACCCAGCGCACCTCGTCCACGTGTCCGGCGGCGGCCAGCGTCGCCATCACCCAGACGACCCGCCCGACCCGGTAGCCGTCCACCGGCGCCGCCGCGTCCACCCGGTAGTCAGCCGGCAGGTACGGGCGGATCATTGGTCCGATGTCGCCCATCCGCAGGTCGTCGGCCTGCTCCTGGGTGGCCATCACCATCCACTCGTTGCCCGGATCCCACCAGTGGATGTGCGAGTCGACGACGAGCGCTGGTTCCTGCTGCATGCTTCGACCCCTTATGCGGTCAGTACTCGAACTGGTACGTGCCGACCGTCTCTTTCGTGATCTGGAACGGCGAGTCCGCGGTGCCGACGTTCAGGGCCGCGTCGAACCGAGGCCCCTGCTTGCCCGCGAATGCGTTGACGAGCTGCTCGACCGCGGTGTCGATGATGGTCTTCGGGGTGTACGGCACACTCATCGTCAGGTAGCCGGACTCGATGAGCGGCGCATTCTGCTTCGCTCCGCCGACCTCGAACACCTTCACCTGACCGGCCGACCTGCCGGCCTGCTTGAGCGCGCTCACGATGCCGACCGTGACGTCGGGGCCGACCGAGAAGATGGCGTCCACATCCGGGTGTGACTGGAGCACGTTGGCCGTCTGCTTGAGCGCCGTGGGCGTCGTGTAGTCGGAGTTGAGGTTCGCGACCGGCCTGATGCCGTTCGCGCTCATCGCGCTGTCCATGTTCTTCGTCGCGGCCACGAGCGGCGGGCCGTTGATGACCGCGACCTGGTGGTCGCCGGCGCCGAGCAGCTGCTTCGCCTGCCCCGCCCAGCCGGTGTAGTACGTGACGGTCGACTCGGCGCCGATCGAGTTCAGGGTGCCCGGCGTCCAGAACTCGTCACCGGCCGGTTTCGTCGCCTGATCGCAGGTCGGGTTGTCGAGTTGGCTCACCACGATGCCGGCGGCGGGGGCCTGCTTGGACAGCAGCGTGCAGGCCGACGCCGCGCTGTAGTTCTCGACCATGAAGGCGTTGAACTTCTTGGTCTGGATCGCCGAGCGCAGCTGGTTGAGCTGGGTGGTCGGGTCGAACTTGGAGTCGAAGTAGGTGATGGAGATGCCGTACTTCTGCTCGAGGTTGGGGATCTCGTCGTGATACGCCGTCTGGTACGCGATGCCGCTGCCCGCGAACATGGCGATCTTCGGCTTCGTACCGGTGGGAAACGTCAGCTTCTGCGTTCCGACGTCGATCGTGACCGACGAGCCGCCGCCGCTGACACCGCCGCCACCGCTGGTGGTTCCACCGCCGCTGCCACAGGCCGCCAGGGCGGCGCAGCCGAGCGCGGCGCCGGCGATCGCCGACGCCGTCCGTCGAGTCGCAGCCATCGCGTCGCCTCTCCGTCTGCCTATTTGTAAAAAGATTCATTCTTTTGCGGAGGCTCGGAGACTACGAGAGTCGGGAATCGCCGTCAAGGGATGCGGTCGGGTCCCGCCAGGCCGGCGGGCGCTTCTCGGCGAAGGCGCGCGGACCCTCGGCAGCGTCGGGGTGGTCCCAGTGCGCCTGCACGTCGGCCCAGCCGGCCCGCATCAGCGGCTCCAGCGCGTCGGCGACCCGCCGCAGCGCCCGGCGGCTGCGCCGGACGCTCTCCGGCGACGCGGCGGCGATCATCTCGGCGACCTCGACCGCGCGCTCGACCAGCCGGTCCGGCTCCACGAGCTCGGTCACCAGGCCGAGGTCGTAGGCGCGCTGCGCGGACAGTCGCTCGCCCGCCCCGGCCAGGACCATGCGGGCGATGACCGGCAGCGGCAGGCGCAACGCGAGCGACGGCGGCTCCACGCCGCTCACCTGGCCGACCGAGACGTGCGGATCGACGAAGGTGGCCGCCGGCGCGGCAAGGACGATGTCGGCATCGGCGACGAAGTGCAGCCCCGCCCCGGCGCAAGCGCCGTTCACAGCGAGGATCACCGGCACCTCGAGGATGCGCCCGGGCACGAAGTTCAGCTCGTCGTCCAGGTCGCGCCCGCGAGGTGCGCGCTCGGCGGCCAGGAAGCCGGTGTCAGCACCCGAGCAGAACCCACGGCCCTCCCCGGTGAGCACGACCGCCCGGAGTCCGACCTCCCCGGCCAGCCCGCGCCACACTTCGTGCAGCCGATCCATCAGCTCGGACGACAGCGCGTTGAGCCGCTCGGGCCGGTTCAGCCGGACCACGACTACGCCGGACGGGCGGCGAGCGATCAGGACCGGCTCGGCCATGGCGTGACTCCTCGACTCGGCGGCCGGCAGAGTCTACAGTATCAACAAATGTTAAAATGATTTGAGGAGTATCCATGGCACCGGCGCCGCTGGCCGGGCGGGCGGCCGTCGTGACCGGCGCCGGCCGCGGGCGGGGTCGAGCCATCGCGCGCGCGCTGGCCGAGGCGGGCTGCCGCGTCGTGCTCACGGCACGCACCCCGCACGAACTCGCCGACACCGCGACGCTGGTCGAAGCCGCCGGCGGGCGGGCGGCGGCGGTGGTCGCCGACGTGACGTCGCCGGCCGACGTCGCGCGCCTGTACGAGGAGGCGATCGCCCATATCGGCGCGATCGACGTCGTCGTCAACAACGCCGGCAATCTCGTCCTCAAACCGTTCGTCGCGCTGCCCGGCGACGCATCGGCCCCTGGCCTGAGCTACGACGAGTGGCGCACGACCCACGCCGTACACCTCGACGGCGCGTTCCACCTGCTCCAGGCGTTCGCGCCCGGCATGCTCGCGCGCGGACACGGACGCGTGATCAACATCGTCTCCTCGGCCCTGGGCCGGACCGTCCCTTTCAGCAGCGCCTACGACGTCGCCAAGGCCGGCCTCGCCCAGCTGACCCGGTCGCTGGCCTTCGAGTGGGCCCGGTACGGCGTTACGGTCAACGCCATCGCGGTGGGCCAGATCCGCACCCCGATGACGCAGATCGCGCACGACGATCCCAAGACGGTCGAGTGGCTGCGGCGACGGATCCCGATGCGCCGGATCGGCGACCCCGCCGAGGTCGGCTGGCTGGTCACCACCCTCGCCGGGCCCGAGTCCGCATTCCTCACCGGTCAGGTCATCGGCCTCGACGGCGGCGAGACCCTGTAGCTCCGGAGGAAGGTTTGTCCCACATCGAGGTGGTCACCGACCACGGCATTCGCACGATCCGGCTCGATCGACCGGCGGCGCGCAACGCGTTGTCAGGCGACATGCAAGCGTCGCTGGTCGCCGCCTTCGCCGCCGCCGACCAGGATCCGGACGTACGCGTGATGATCCTGACCGGTGCCGACCCGGCGTTCTGCGCCGGCAGCGACTTCACCGACCTCACCCAGTTCGCCGATCGATACGGCAACCGATTCCGCACCGATCCCGGTCGCGCCCTGCGGGCCATGACGATCCCGGTGATCTGCGCGGTGAACGGCCCCTGCATCTCCGGCGGGCTCGAGCTCGCGCTCAGCGCGTCGCTCATCGTCGCCTCCGACCGGGCCCGCTTCGCCGACACCCACGCCCGGCTGAACGTGATTCCGACCTGGGGGCTGACCGCCCTCCTCCCCCGCGCGGTCGGCATCCGCCTGGCCCGCGAGATGTCGATTACCGGCCGGTTCGTGGAAGCCGACGAGGCGCTCGCCCGGGGGCTGGTCAACCACGTGGTGCCGCATGCGGAGTTGCTGCCGTTCACGACCCGGCTGGCCGAATCGGTCGCCGGAACGTCCGCCGTGCGGGATGTCCTCGCCCTCTACTCCCGCAGCGAGGATCTCTCGTTCTCGGCGGCCCTGAGCCACGAGGCCGCGACCGCGTTCGGCCGCCCACTCGATCCAGCCGCATTCGCCGCCCGCGGCCGCGACGTCACGAAGGGCCCCACGTGAGCGCCGGGCGGCCGCGGCGGCGCCTGGACCGCAGCGTCGCGCGAGCGACGCTCCCGAGAGGCGGAGGGAAGCCGCCGGCTGTGCGGCCATCCGAAGCGATCAAGGAGGCACGGTGAGCATCCGGCTGACCGACGACGAGGCGTGGGCGGCCATCGCGGCCGCGCATACGGGCATCCTGACGACCCTGCGCGCCGACGGCCGCCCGATCACGCTGCCGACCTGGTTCGTGGTCGTGGACCGTGCCGTGTGCCTGCGCACGCCGGCCGGTTCCAAGAAGGTGGCGCGGGTTCGCCGCGACCCGCGCGCGTCGTTCCTCGTCGAGCGCGGCGAACAGTGGCGCTCGCTGTTCGGCGTGCACCTCAGCGGGCACGTCCGGACCGTGACAGAGGAGCCGGAACAGGAAGCTATCCACGCCGCACTGGACGACAAGTACCGGGCATTCCGGCTGTCGTCCGACGCGATGCCCGAAAGCGCCCGCCGGACGTACTCCAACTTCGCCGTCCTGCGCCTCGTCCCCCACGACCGCATCCTGACCTGGGACAACAGCCGGATGCGGCTACCCGATTAGCTACGTCGACCAGAAGAACCCTGCGCCATGGTGACGGTGGTCGTGGGTGGTGCGGCTGTGGCCGGCCGACCAGCCGGCAGACGGCGTAGGTGCAGCAGTCTCCGAAGCCGAGCGCGACGGGGGTGGCGTCCTTTGCCGTAGCGGAGGTAGGCATCGACGGCCACCGGCCAGTGCTCGCCCGCGAACGGCATGACGGTCAGTCCCTCTCCCTGGCATGAGCCGGCCAGCAGGGTCTGCGCTGGCACGGCCACAGCACCGACCCGAGCACACTGCCCGGCCGGTCGGATAGCGATGCGGTGTCGATCAACCCGGCAGGCGGGCACCGTCACGCCGACCGGGCCCGCCACCCGGCACCGGGCCCGGCCCACGGTCTGTCGCCGCCGCCTGCGGTGAGCCACGTAGTGACCTCCGAACCCACCACCACGAAAGGTGAGCCAATGAGGCCTCTGCGCCAACCAAGCGACCTCCGCCGAGGCGCAGCGGCCCGACCTCCGACGCAATCACACAGGCGAACGCAACACGGCCGTCCTCGCACCCCGGCGGTACCCGGCGGCCCGCAGCCCGGTGCGCTCCTGCCGCCGAATACGCATCCACCACTCGGCCCTCGCCCCGGCATGCCATCGGTCGTCTCAGCCACCAGCAGCCGCCGGGAGGACTGACAACCAACGAGACAAAGCCGACTACGACTCGGACTTTCGACGTCGCCACGCGACACCGACCACAGACCGTGAGTGTCCGTGGCCATGACAAAGTGGCTCTGGCACACATTCGATGATCAAGGTCTGCGTGTCGTAGCGATCGTCGCTGGCGGGTCTGCGGTAGCGCCTGTTCGTGATCTTGGATGATGGGGCGAGCAGGCTGGTGAGGGTGTTGTTTCCGCAGTTGGCGTCGGTGCGGGTGGAGCGGCTGTCGGCGACGGACAGGGTGATCCGGTTGGACGCCGCTGCTTGCGCCGGAGCGGTGGCCTGTCCGGTGTGCGGGCAGCTGTCCGATCGGGTGCACAGCCGGTACGAACGTCGGTTGGCCGAGTGCGGTGTGGGCGGTCGGGAGGTGGTGATCCGGTTGGAGGTCCGCCGGTTCCGGTATTCCACTGTGGACTGCCCGCGGCGGATCTTCGCTGAGCCGGCGGCTGGTCTGGCTGGTCGGTATCAGCGTCGCAGCACCACGTTGGCGACGTTGCTGGGCGAGGTGGCGCTGGCGCTGGGCGGACGGGCCGGTGCCCGGATGGCCGATCTGTTGGCGGTGCCGGTCTCACGCAGCACCCTGCTGCGCCTGATCGGCGCGCTGCCGCTGCCTGAATTTGGTGATCTGCGCGAGGTCGGGGTGGACGATTTCGCGCTGCGCCGTGGGCATGTGTACGGGACGGTCGTGGTGGACATGGTCACTGGCCGGCCGGTGGATCTGCTGGCAGACCGCTGCGCCGACACCGTGGCCGACTGGCTGGCCAAGCATCCGGGCATCGCGGTGGTGTGCCGCGACCGCGGGGGCCCGTACGCCGATGGCGCGACCCGTGGGGCGCCGCAGGCGATCCAGGTCGCTGACCGCTGGCACTTGCTGGACAACCTCGCCGATGCCGTTGAGAAGGTCATCCGGCGCGACCGGGCCGCGCTGCGCGAGCCGGCTGCGGACGCGCCGGCGCCACCGGCGCCAGCCCTGCCGTCGCCGGCCGCGGCGACCGCGGCACCACAGGAAGGTCGCCGGGCCGCGAACACCCGCGCCCGCCACGCGCAGATCCACGCACTGGCCGCCGACGACCTGACCCAGACGGCGATCTGCCAGACGCTGAACCTGGACCCCAAGACCGTCCGCAAGTACCTGCACACGACCGACCCCGAACACCTGCTCACCCCAACCCCCGCCGGCCGTGGCCCGCTGACCGCCCACAAGTCCTACCTGAACAGGCGATTCGCCGAGGGCTGCACGAACGCCGTCCGACTGTGGGAGGAGATCTGTGCCCGCGGTTATCGTGGCAGCCGGCGCAGCGTCCGCCGCCACCTCGCCACCCTGCGAACCCCCGCCGCCCGGCCGCCGCGGCCGACCGAACTGAAGGTCCGTCAGGTCCGGGCCTGGATCATGCGCCGCCCCCACGAACTCGCCGACTCCGACCGGGAACGCCTCGACGCCCTGCTCGCCCGCTCGCCGATCCTGGCCGCCGCCACCGAACTGGCCCACGCCTTCGCCGACATGCTCCGCCGCCGCCAAGGCCACGACCTACTCGACTGGGTCAAGACCGCCGAAGACAGCGACATCCCCGAACTGGCCACCTTCGCCACCGGCCTACGCGCCGACTTCGACGCCGTCACCGCCGGCCTCACCCTGCCCCACAACTCCGGCCCGGTCGAAGGCCACGTCAACCGCATCAAAATGATCAAAAGAACCATGTACGGCCGAGCCGGCCTCGACCTACTCCGCCGCCGGGTACTCCTCGCCAGCTGACACCAGCATGATCATCGAATGTGCGCCAGAGCCACCTCCACTTGGCCATTGACACGGTCACGGCCCGCGTTCTGATCTCGCGGCGAGCAGCGAGAAGGTCCTCCAAGACGGGTTCGGGCGGTAGCCCGTCCGCGTTTGGTCTCACCAGCCGCGGGCAGCGGACGTGCGGCGGGCGGGTTCTGGGCAACCGGGTCGGCATCCGGGTCACGATCGCCAAGTACGTCTGGATCTTGATCAAACTCCGCGGGCCTGACGACTGGAGACGGCGACCACTGGCACGCCACCGCCGGACACCACCACCCACAGCGCGGTAGCTGAGCCACCGGCCGACTCGGCGCCGTTAGGAATCACGACCTGCCTGATTCAACGAACACTGTCGTAACGAACATGTTCGTGATACCTTCTTCGTGTGATCGCCAAGGACCGCAGCCGGGTGCCTGTCAGCCGGCGGGAACGTCCGGCGAAACCCGCGTTGACCAGACCGGGAATCATCGACGCGGCGCTGGTGATCCTGCGCGACGAGGGTCTGAGCAAGGTGACGATGCGGCGCATCGCCACGGCGCTGGATACCGGACCGGCGTCGCTGTACGTCTACGTCCGCGACACCGAGGACCTGCACGCGCAGATCCTCGACACGCTGCTGGCGCCGGTCACAGCCGCCGTACCCGGCGCCGGCCCGTGGCGGGGCCGGTTGAAGGCGCTGCTGACCAGCTACCGCGACGTTCTGTTCCACCATCCGGAGATCGCCCGGATGGCGCTGTCCACGCAGCCCAGCGGCCCGAACTACCTGGCGTTGGGCGACACGATCCTGGGGCTGCTCAACGAAGGCGGCGTGCCGGACCGGGCGGCGGCGTGGGGCCTCGACCTGCTGTTGCTCTATCCCACCGCGGTCGCCGTCGAGCACAGCAACCAGAAATCGCCCACCCAGAAGGCCGACGACCTGACGGCCCTGGCCGCGCAGATCGCCGTCGTGGACGCGGCGCGCTACCCGCACGTCGCCCGGCTCGGCGACGAACTCGTGTCCGGTGCCGGGCCGGACCGGGCCGACTGGGCGTTCGACGTCCTCCTCGACGGCATCCTCGCCGCTGGATCGCGCGGACCGGCCGAATAGGAACCACCGCGTCGTCAGCCGGGGGGCCTGGCCGCACTCTGGCCGTCGCTTGGCGCCGCTGCCGTTGAACGGCCGGCCCGATCCGATCAGCTACCGCACCACAAGCGCCGATACGAAAGGGCATCGACGAGCCGCGCCGGCGGCCGCCGGAACCCTGCTGAGGAGTGCGGCGGCGGACCGGACCCGCCCATGCGCCGGGCCGCCCGGGCCGGGTTGACCAAAGCCCGACCGGCCGCCGGGCGGCTGCCGCCACAACGGCCCAACGACACGGAGAATCGCATGAATGCGCTGTCCAGATTCGCGGTCAAGCACCGATGGTGGGTCGTCGCCGGCTGGCTCGCCGGGATCGTCCTGCTCCAGTTGCTGTCGTCGTCGCTCGGCGGCGCCAAGTACAAGGACGACTTCAGGCTGCCCGGTACCGAATCCCAGACGGTGGCGACGCTGCTGACGAACGCCGGCCTGGCCCAGCAGAACAACCCGACCGGCACGCTGGTGCTGCACGCCAGGGCCGGGACCCTGGCCGGCGAGCCGGAGAACTTCCGCAGCCGGGCGAAAGCCGCGGTCTGCGGCGACAAGGCCACCGACATCGCCACGATCAGCACCCCGTGGGGCTCCGCGGCGTGCACGGCCGCCGATGGCACCGACAGCGCCGAGGCACGGCCCGATCTGCTCAGCCCGGACAAGACAGTGGCGATCGTCGAGGTCGGCTTCAACGTCGCCAGGCCCGACGACAGCACACCCAAGGTTGTCTACGACGACCTGAAAACCCTGCGATCGGACAACCTGCAGATCGAGTTCACCGGGGACAGCTTCGAGAGCGTCGATGCGACGAGCCCCGCGATCTCGCCACAGACGCTCGGCTTCATCGCGGCATTCATCGTCCTGGCCATCGTCTTCCGAACTTTCGGCGCCACCGTTCTGCCACTGCTGATCGCCGGCGCGGGTCTCGGCGGTGGCCTCGCGCTGATCGGGATCCTGACCCACGCCATGTCGGTGGCCAGCTTCGCCCCCAGTCTCGCCGAGTTGATGGTCATCGGTATCGGCATCGACTACGCCTTGTTCATCGTCACCCGGCACCGCCGCAACCTGGCACACGGCATGGGCGTCGGGGACTCGATCAGCACCGCGCTCAACACGTCCGGCCGGGCCGTGTTCTTCGCCGGCATCACCGTCTGCATCGCCATCCTGGGCCTGTGCGCGCTCGGAGTGAGCTTCCTCTACGGCGTGGCCGTGGGCACCTCCATGGCAGTGGCGCTGACCATGCTGGCATCGCTGACCCTGCTGCCGGCGCTGCTGGCCCTGCTGGGGCGGCGGGCGCTGCCACGGTCCAAGCGGGCCGCGCTACCGTCCGACAAGCTCGTCAAGATCCTGCTCTGCACGATCCCGCCGGTGTGCTTCCTGTTCTGGATCATCTACGGCGTGCAGTGGGCGCTGCGCCCGGCCGTCGCCCGGCTCGCCGCATGGCGCGGCGGCTCGGCCCGCCCGCCGTTCTGGACCTGGTGGGCCTCCCTCATTCAGCGCCGGTCGGTGATCTTCGGCGGGCTCGCCGGCGTGACCCTGCTCGTCCTGGCGATCCCGTTCCTGTCCCTGCGCCTCGGCCATCCCGACCAGAGCAACGCCCCGGCCAGCTCGACCGCCCGCAAGGGTTACGACCTGATCCAGACCGCGTTCGGGCAGGGCTACAACTCCAGCCTGCAGCTCGTCCTCGACGGCCCGCATTCGACCGACCCGGCCTTCCTGGCCAAGGTCGGCACCGCACTGGCCGCCGTACCCGACGTCGACAAGACCAGCATCACCCCGATCCCGATCAGCACGAACATCGCGTTCGTCGCCTTCAAGTCGACCACCGGCCCGCAGGACGCCAGGACCGACGACCTGGTCAAGAACCTCCGCGACCACGCGCTGCCCCCGCTCTACCAAGGCAGCGACACGAAAATCTACGTCTACGGCACCACCGCGGTGTTCATCGACTTCTCCAAGGTGCTCTCCGCCAAGATGGTGTTCTTCATCCTGGCCGTGGTCGGCCTGTCGTTCCTGCTCCTCATGGTCGCGTTCCGCAGCATCCTCATCCCGGTCACCGCCGCGGCGATGAACCTGCTCGCCGCCGGCGCCTCGTTCGGCATCGTCGTGGCGATCTTCCAATGGGGCTGGTTCAGTGACGCCCTCGGCCTCGGCGCGGGCGGCCCGATCGAAGCGTTCCTGCCGGTGCTCTTCTTCGCCATCCTGTTCGGCCTGTCCATGGACTACCAGGTGTTCCTGGTCAGCCGGATGCACGAAGAATGGGTGCACACCCACGACAACCACCGCGCCGTCACCGTCGGCCAGGCAGAGACCGGCGGCATCATCACCGCGGCCGGCCTCATCATGATCACCGTCTTCGGCGGGTTCATCCTCGGCGAAGGACTCGTGATCAAGCTCCTCGGCCTCGGCCTCGCCAGCGCGGTGTTCCTCGACGCCTTCGTCGTCCGCACCATGCTGGTACCGGCGATCATGCACCGGCTCGGCACCGCCAACTGGTGGTACCCGTCCGGGCTGGACCAGATCACCCCGCGCATCTCGATCGAACCACCGGACGAACCGACGGCAGCCGAGGCGGATCACGGTGTCAGCGAACTCTCGACGTCGAGGTAAGCAGATGCGGCGATGCCGCTCCGCTGGTGCAGAGCTCTGCCCGGCCCCCGGTTATGTAGTTGGGCGATCGGAGACGTCAGGACGGTGACCGGCTCCGCGCCGCCGGCCGGCCGACCTGTCCACCCGACGCTTCTGGTCGAAGTCGATGCGCATGATCGCGCGGCGGACGGTGGCACGGTCCACCTCGACGAGACCGGCATCTTCGAACGCCCGCCAGGCGCCGACGTGGAGTCCGCCCCAGGTGATCTCGGGCCGTCACCCCCGCCTCGCAGCACGCCTGCCGGTGATCTCCCGGCGCCGATTGGCCGAACCCCTGAGTCGTGACAGGCGCGTCCGTGTCGGCGGGCGGCAAGGTGAGCACGGCTCAGCCGACGGCTGGCATCCCCCCGTCGCCTGGTGCCTGGCTACGTTCAACCACAAGCTCGGCGCTTCTCGATCCGGCTGCCGGGAACCGATACGTAAGCTGCCGCCCCGGCCGTGGCAGACCGGTCACGGTCGGTCACCCACCGACCGATCAGAGGGCCGGGTGCTGGCCGGTGCCGTCCGAAGGGTCGATGGCGACGCACTCGGGCGGCCACGGCTCGTCCGCCGCCTGACACGCACTGCGTCAGACGGCCAGCGGCCCGATTCTTGGAGCTTCATCGTCAGCCGCGGGAATGGGAAGTAGCCCACCTTGACCTCGACTGGAGCGACGCCCATCCGCTCTGCGGTCTTCAAGGTGCGACGGCTCACCGTGCAAATGGTAATCGAGCCGACCGCACCAACAGCGAGGATGACCAGCGCGAGGGCGAGTGGAGAGCTCAGAACAGCCACTCGCCCGCTCCTCTCGCCGGATGGGAGACGCGCGGAGGCGGAGCCGTCGGCCGTATCACGAGAGCGCCGCGTCGGTGGTGTGCACCTACTTCATTGTTAGCACAGGCCTCGCCGGGTCTGTATCAGTCTTGTCATAGTACCCGTGTCCTGATATCAGCTATGTGACAGTTCGCTCGACCGTGCCACGATCCGCAGCAGCTCATCGATGAGCCCCCGCGTCCAGCAGCTCCAGCCTCCAGGCATGCACGGTGAACGCGCGGGCCAGGTTCGGCGTGCTGGCCCGCCGCCCCAGCACGCTCGTGCGCACCCCGCCGTTGCGAGGTCACCCGCCACCAGCAGACCGGTCGGCCCAGCTGACACCATGACTTGTCCTCCCCGCCGAGGAAGCTCGGCGCGTCAGGGCCAGTTGCACCGTCTGTCGGACAGTCCCGACGCCCTCCGCGACGACCTCCGGTCGGGTCGGCCTGGGCAGGGCGATCAACTGCCGACCTTCGACCAGTCGCGCCACCACGACCGCCGATCCCCGCCCGGGCGCGCCAGTCACCCTGTCGCCGGCCCGCAGCCGGCCCATAGCGCCCCGACAGCCGGCGGACCGGTGTCCGCCCGCGTCCGTGAAACGTGACCGCCAGTGGGAGACCACGGCAGAACGTGGGACAACCCAGGCCCACAGACCAGACAGCCCGCGACCGGGATAACCACAGGTCACGGGCTGTTTGTGCTGGTGGTGGCGGGTGTTGGATTCGAACCAACGTAGGCTGAGCCGACGGTTTTACAGGGCAGCCAGGCGTCGCCGGGCGCACGCCGACGTCCTGCTGGTTCGGCGCTGTGAGCGGCCCTTCCCGCAACATGTGTCCGGACAACGTCCGCCGCTGGGCGGTGTTCCGGCGTTGGATCGGGCAAGCCTGAGGCTTCCGGCGGAGCCGTCCATCCGGTCTGGCTGCGTGGCAAGGAGCGGGCGTCGGTCGGGATCGGGATGCGCCCGTTGCCGGCAGAAAACGTGTGCCGGTTCTGGGCCTGCTCCGACCGGCCGGGGCCTGCCACTACGGAGCCTGACGCGGCGTGGCCAAGACGAGGCCAACCATGACCTGCTCGGCGCGACCCGGCCCGGATCGCCGCTGGGGTGGGTGCCGCGGGTGGGGGTCGAACCCACGCTGGCCAGGTTCTCGACCTGGTGCCTCTCCCGTTGGGCTACCGCGGCGTGCCCCCGGGTGGAGTTGAACCACCAACCTCCCGGTCCTGAACCGGGTGCCTCTGCCTGTTGGGCTACGGGGGCATCGTGGGGCGGGGAGGAATCGAACCTCCAAGCACTACGGCTGCGGGGTTACGGCCCGCTGGGCTCACCACCTGCCCAACCGCCCCAGGAGCTGCGCTCGACCCGGACGGCTTACCGCACCTGCCTTCAGGCGCGCCCGGCCGAGCGCCGGCTAAGCGGCAGTCGATACCCACGGACGGAAGCCATGGCCCAGAACCTAGGCCGCCCACGCCCACACCGGCAACCAGATATCCCCGCCCCCGCCGGGTGCGGTGTCCTGCCGTTCAGGTCCTGATCGCCGAACCCGATACTGCGGTCGTGAAGTCGCGCTGGAACGGGTTGCGCCAACTGTGGTGGACACTGCCGCTGGCCGCGGCCGCGGTCTTCGCGATTGTGGTCCGCGACGCGGTCCTGCCCGCCGCGGTCGCCGGCGGACTGGCGCTGGCCTACCTGCCACAAGCCTGGTCCCGGCGCCAGGCTCAGCGGGCCAGCACCGCGGCACAGGCAGCCGGCGGCGGAGTCTGGCGTGGAGCTGTCTGTGATCTGACCGCCGACTGGCTCTGGAACGACGGAGTGCCGCTGGTGGCCGGCTTCATCCTCGAGGATGTGCCGGTCCTGATCACCGCGTCCGAGCAGGGCCTGTCGGTCGCCGTCCGCGGCCCGGCCCGGCTACTGGTCCGCCGTGACCCATGCACGATCCCCTGGGCCGACATTGCCGGCGCCCGGCAAGGCCAGCGACGACACCGGATCTTCTCCGGCCGGCCGTCCCTGATCGCCCTGACCGAGATCACCATCGACGTCGTCGGCCCCTCAGCCGAAGTCTGGTTCGCGCTCTACACCGACGACCCCGACGACGACCCACTGCCGCCGAACGCCGATGACACCGAGGAGGAGATCGCCCGGGAACTGGCCGGCGACGACTGGCGACCGGGCACCGCACCCCTGCGATTCATCACACCGACCCCAGACGGCCTGATCCACACTGTCGACCAGCACCACACCGGCCACACACCCCACCCCGACCCGACAACCTGACCCCCGACCTGTGGCGAGGGAATCAATGGTCTGGACCAGAGGCGCGCAGGGTTGGTTGCCCTGCGCAGGGCGCCGTGTGACCATCGACTCGTTGGTGCTTGTTGTGTGCGGTCTTCTCACCGGAGGACCGGGGCATTGCACGTACCAGCGACGCGTCCCTTACCGCGAAGGGCGGTCCTGTCGTGCTGTTCCTGCTGATAGTCGCCGGGCTGGCACTCCCGTGGCTGCTCGGCGGCCTGGTGCTGGGGTTACTCGCGACGCACGTCGTGACGGTCCTGGTCGCGTTGTTTCATCCCGACCCGGACCGACGGTCCGACGCGCGCGCCGTCCTCGATCGACACTCGTTCACCACGACCCGACGTCACGGCGGTCGTCGCCGGCATCGCGACGCAGGCTGACCACGGCGACCACCAAGCGGTTACCAGCAGCCGCATCCGTCTCGACGGCTGCGTGGGGCCCGCGCTCCGTCGCCGGGCCGCCGCGTGCACCGAACGGTCCGCAGGTGAGCGCGCTGTCGATCTTGATGTGCTGAGGGCGCGGCGCCAGCCGGTCGCACCAACGGTCTGAACCACCGACTGGCGAGTCAACCGAAGGCTGGCAGTCTCAGTTGAGCGGGTGCCCTGAGTTGGCCTGGGCGGCTCAGGCAGACTGATCATGTGGTGGGAGATGACGACGGCGCACTCGCCACCTCGCGCCGCCGTCTGTCTGAGGGGTCGTGCGCCACCGCCCAGTTGTGCGGATTCCAATCCCCGGGCGGGTGGGGATTCTCCTCGACCTGGATGGTCTTGAAGGGTTCATCGATGTCACCGCGCTGCCGGCCGATCCCGGCGCCTGGCCGCCAGTCGGCACGGTGCTGGACGTCGAGATCCTGCAGCACCGTCCCAGTCAGGTCCGCGTCTGGCCGCTGCAACAGCGCTTCCAACGCGATCGGCCGATGTGGGAGCAGCGGCGGGCCGCCAACCTGGGCTCGCCGAAGCTGACGTGCGTTGGGGCAGCTGCGTACCGACCTACGCAAGGCATACAACACTGTGGCCTTGTTCGACACGGCAGCCCGCAGGCACGCGGCCTGCAGATGTGGCGGACCGCCCGCAACAGCATCAGCGACTACCCCCGCAGCGTTCAGCCAAGGTACAACGCCGGACCCGAACCTGCCGGAGCCTCGTGAGTGGCTACGGCTGTCGCGGCGGCGCTCGGAGCCATGGGCGACCAGTTCCTGGCGGTCTGCCACGGCGACCGGCAGGCAGGTTGATGAGCCATCGTCGGGCGTGCCCACGAACAGCACCCGCTCATACCGCCGACCGCGCGGAGCCTGACCACGCCGTCCTCCGCAGGGTCGGACTCCAGGTCAGGCCTCATGATCAAGTGTGCGTGCCGAATGGTCGGACGTGGGCAACCGTTCGGATCGGTCATGATTCGCGGATGGGTACCTCTGGTTCTGACGCCCCTACCCGGCCCCATTTGGGTCGACAAGGACGGCCATAAGTGGCCCCAGGAACCAGGGCGGTATCAGCCCGGCCGGATCACGAAGGGTGACGGCCGGGAATCCAGTCCGGGCATGACAGTTATGCGCAGCGCGGCGCCTCCTACAACACAAAGCCGGTGCAGCGGCGCACAAAGATGTCTCACCCGTGCAGTCTACGAGGGCGGGAAGAGTCCGCGCGCACCGCGAACAAGTTGCTTACGGACTGCGGATCCGCTGTATGCGACGTAGTTCCGCTTGCGCGATGAGTTTCTCCGCCGCCTCAAGCAAACTCGTGATTTCTCTATTGTGCTCAAGCGAGCCACGGGGGTTGGCTTGTTGTTGCCGCAAGACTCTGAGCGATGCCCTTACCTGCCAGTCGTCGATGAGCTTCGTTGCTAGCGCGTTTACCACGGTGAGCAGTTGGTGCGACGCGAGACCTAGGCTGGGGGCGGCCCAGACCAGTATTTGCCCCCAAGTCGTGTGTGTGCCCAGGATCTGCGCCAGCCCTATCATTCCGGTGCCGACACCCGCCCCGCCAAGCACGGCCGTTGCAGGAGACTTCGGCCGCTTAATGTCAGCAGGGCTGGTCATTCCGTTACCTCCTCGCGCTTCCTCACGGCCCCAAGCAAGGCTCCTCGTCCCGCACTGCCCGCTTCTGCAGTGCGACACAGCAGTAGGAGTTATACCCGGTGGCCGGTCGGCGTCGGCGCGGTCGATCCGCGCACTAGTACCAGGCTGCGTCGCCGTGCACCGACTCGTCCAAGGTCACATGTCGTGGCCCTGCTGTCGGGGGTGACCTGCCTCAAGGGGCAATGCCTGGTGAACGAGAACTTCGCTGCTTCCCCTGAGGGACCAGCACTGGTTCCCCTACTCTGGCCCCCTAGGTTGGGCGGACCAGGGAGGGGACATGGCGGTCACGGCAGGCGAGCCAGGTAAAGGCGACGATGATCTGACTGGAGTCTTGCGCCACGTTGCGTTAAACACTCTTGCGGCGACACGGGCTCGGACCGTGAACAGTCAAGAGACCAGGGAGTTCCTGGAGATTGGCCTCGACCTACTCCGTCAAGATCTTCTTGAGCACACTGGTCCAGACATGGACGGCGCTGAGCGGTCTCGCCTCTTCGAGTCCGTCTCGCGCGAACGCATTCTCAAGCGGGCAGAACAAGTCGACACAAACCAGACTAGACTGTTGTCCGATACCATGTTTCGGCGTCGGTGGCAGCACAAGAATCGGTACACTGAGGACTTAATTGCGTATCTTTTCCGGCTCGATCCCCAATACCGCCATCTTGAGACTATGGAGGCTGCAGCCGAACAATTGGTCCGCACGGTCTCATTTGGCGACCTGGTTCGAACATTGGCCGCACAGGAAATGCAACTAACCGCGAACGATCCACTATTGGCACTTCAGTCGATCTTACAGGCCGCACTGCCGCGTCACCCACGAGTCAGAGAGTTCGTCACCGCGCAGTACGAACTGTTGCTGCCGCGGTGGGCTGGGTTGTACGAGCGCGTTGCCCTCGCATACGGGTTGCGAATTAGAACCGGACTGACCTGGATGGATATGGCACTACTGTTCAACGCCGTAATAGATGGCACATTGATCCGAGCGCGGATCGACGGAAATGCACCGGCGTTGTCAGACGGAAGCGGTGTCCTGAGTGCGGCGATCATGGCTATGGTCCCATCACTGCTGGATCCTCCGACCAGCGATGTGGACCAGCTGTTCGCGTCACCGTCCGGCACGCGCGAAAATACCGGGATGTAGCGCAATGCGCAAATACCTCACCACTTGCGCCTGATCGCTAACGCGCCGGATACCGGTCCGATTCGATTCATGTCTGATGATCGAGCGACCTCTTCTTTTGCAGGTCGCGCGTAGAGCCCACGCGACGTGAGGGCCACCATAGTAACGGAAAGTGATGGAACAGCTGCCTTGA
>Ga0307499_10000010_pt1 | contig 61476 bp, 91 predicted proteins | sample 13_S_MG_FD_201363 | JGI IMG/M metagenome (GOLD analysis project Ga0307499, IMG submission 201363) | Soil microbial communities from Populus trichocarpa stands in riparian zone in the Pacific Northwest, United States - 13_S | ecosystem: Environmental > Terrestrial > Soil > Riparian zone > Trees... | reverse complement strand
CCGCGCCATAGCCCGCGCCAACGGGTGCCATAGGCGGTGGACAAAGAGAGAGCCCCGACCTGTGAAGATCGGGGCCTCCTCTCGCTGGGCTTGCGCCCGCACCCGGCCTCGCGAGGAAGACGGGGGAATTGTGAGCGGGGCCCTATGCCCCACCACCGAAGCCGGCCGGACTGGCGATGGGTGCGGTACCGCGCTCACTGAGAGCATACCACCCGCCGCGCGGCCGGCGGGACGGGCTGCCGATCAGCGAGGCTCGGCGGCCAGTTCGTAGGCTTGCCACGCCTCACCATGATCGCGCTGGTGGTACTCGATCAGTCCGTAGAACGGCGATGTCTCGTGGCCCTGGACGACTTCATTACAGAGCGGACACCGCCATCCACTGTCGTAGACCTCGTCGGGGTGCTCGGCCCGCCAGCGCTCGACGAACGCCTCTTGGGCACCCAGTGTGGTACAGGTCGGGCAGGGGACCGCGCCCCTGCCGCCACAGGTGTGCTCAGCCATCCACATCCCCCGTGCCCTGCTCGACCTGGGCGGCGCGGCGCTTGTTGTGCTCGAATGCCACGGAGCGGGCTGCGTCCTCGTCCGGCAAACACCCCACGACGACCGACCCATCTGGCGCGACGACGTACCAGCCGGTCTTGCCTTCGCGGACCATGTAGATCTGGGTGATCGCGGCTTCTGAGGCTGCCCGCATCACGGCCTGCCGCTGGTTCCATCGTTCAGGATCAGCGAAGCGCATCAACTCCAGGACGGCCGTGTCAAGCTCGTCGTGATACTCGCTGCACGCGCCAGGGTACTCGGGGTAGAACTCGTCCTGGCAGCGGGCGAGACGATCCCACGCGGCGCCGACCTTCACAGCTAGATCCGTGACGATGTCGCCATACCTGATCCCCTCGCGCGCCTGATCCAATTCGCAGTAGATACAGCCGTACCTGTTGCAGCCACACGTCGTTGTCTGACTCACTGCCCCTCGCCCCCTTCCTCGCCACGCGGGCGCCCGGGATCGCGGGCGGCCCGGCTCTCCGCTCGTAACCGCCTGATCTCAACCAGGAGATCGGGAACGTCCTGCATGCAGACCTGAAAGGCGATGGCCATCTGCTGCTGGCGATTCGCGAGCCCTTTGGTGACAGTTCGTGCCCGAACCTCGATCGCCACGAGATCGTCGCCGGTGAGCTTTGGCCTAACGCGCCCGCTCCCCCGCGTCATGGTGTCGACCCTGGGCGGCGGCGCTCGTCCAGTAACTCAACCTGAACCGGCTTGCCAGCCCGACGTGCAATCCTGACCGTCATCCACGTCCCCGATCGCCGAGAGCGCGGGTCGTCCTCGGATGCTTCGGGGATGGTGATCAGGCGGTCGCTCAGCTCCACGATCCGCTCATTCCGTGCCCGGTAGTCGGTGCCTGGCGGCATCTCCTCGAAGATGTCGCAGTGCTGCCTCCAGAAGCGCCCCACGCGGCTCCGATCGGCCGGCAGGACCGTGTGTACCTTCAGTCCGCGCTGGTGAGCGGCAACGGCCACGAGCATGTCCACGCCGATGCAGCCGCCAGTGACCACTGTGCAATCAGGCGGTAGGTCGCTCACGATGTCAGCGATCCGCCCAGCATCGCGGTGACCGGCTGAGCGGGTGCCGCTGAAGCCGACCGTCTCGCTCATTCTTCCGACTCCTGATCGGATACTCCTGACGAGGCGCCTCGGTAGTGCTCCAGGCCAGCCCGAAGCAAACGGATGATGGTCCGGTTGAGTGGTCGGTCCTCTTCCTCAGTCAGTTGCTTGATCTCGGCGTGGAGATCGTCGGGGAGTCTAACTTGTAGTGCCACGATCCTTCTCGGCATGCGCGTAGTGTAGGTCAGGTTCACCTGAACTTGCGCACCTGCACTTGAATAGTAGCATATGCACCTAAACTATGCTATACTTCAGGCATGAAGAAAGCCCCCACGAGTCATCACCTCGTGAGGGCCAACCAAACGGAGGTAACCCGAATGGCGTCAGCAGTCTACCAGCCATCGGCAAGTCAGTGGGCATCGGCAACCGTGCACCTGGAGAACCGCGACGAGTGGCGGTATTTCCGGAAGTGCGGCGTGCGATACGTGGCGATCATCTCAGGCCGCAGCAGTCGCTTTTACGTGGTCCGCGCTGACGCCGGCGGGTGCTCTTGTCCGTGGGGGCAGAGCCCGTGGTCTTTCGGCAAGCCGTGCAGCCATCGTATCGCCGTCGAGCTTGCGGCGCTGGAGGCTGACTTGATCGAGTCGCGCAAGCAAGCTCCGAAAGCGCGGCCGACCATCGAAGAGTTGTGGCCAAGTTGCTGGACGGACGGGTGTGACAACGATCCCGCGCCCCACTCCGGTGGCTGCCACGAGCACATGAATTCGGAGGCGTTCTGATGGGTCACTCACCGGCGACACCGCAACTCGATCGAGCGCTCGCGGTCAGGGACGTGTCTGAGCAGATTGGCCAGTTCGTCATGGAGCACCTGGCCGCGCAAGGAATCGTCCTGGCCCGCTGGATGTGGGAGCAGTTGCCCTGCACGAAGACCTGGGGCCAGAAGGCTGACGGCACCTACGTCGAGATCAAACCCTTCAGCAGGTACGCGGTGGACGCCAATGGCGAGATTGGCCGCGCGCGCTATGACGAGGTCGAGATCGACGTATTCGAGTGCCCCTGCCCGATGCAGGCTCGGGAGGGAGGTAGGCCGGAACACACCTACCAGCACGCGCGATGGTCGCTCATCCAATTTTACAAGTCTGACTCGTGGATCAACGACGAGTTAGCTCGGTTCTTTGGACTCGATCCATCCGAGATGGAACGAGAACGAAAGGCCCTGCTGGCAAGTCTGAGTCAGCATAACTGACCCCCCGCCCAGGCCGCACCGGCGGCCGTTCAGCCTGGAGGATGGCATGGAGGAAGCGAACGACTGTCCTTTCAACTGTGACGGGTCAGGGCGCTGCTTGATAGCGGCACATCGCCAGGAAGAGCCTTACCGCCAGCCGACTCCGAGCGACCCTAACGGACAACTGCGCCACTGGCGACGGAAGGGAGACGGCATCAGTATGACTGGCAAGCGAAGAGCGACGATAAACGACTGACCCCGCGCGCCGTGGCCGCCCGGCAATGGGCAGGGCGGAGAGGCCGAAGTAATCCCCCTTAGCTGAAACAGTAAGGAGAGGATCGTGAGGGTCGAGGCGTCCACCCCGATAGCGGAGTACAGCTTGGAGCAGACGGCCGAGGACACCATCGTCATGATTCAGCGCAGATACGGGCCGGAGTACCCCGGGGTTGATCTGGTGGAGCATATGACGAGAGCTGAGGCCAACAGCTTCCTGTTCAACCTGAGCGGCTACATCGACAAGGTCGAGTTCTGAGCGCCCGCCGCCCTGGCGGGCCGGCGGTGTGAGGAGAGGGAGAGAAGACGATGCCGGCACTAACACGGATCACAGCAACGGTCGTGATCGACGTCGTGATTCAGGGCGACGAAGAACTCGACAACATCTGCGAAGACATTCACCAGCAGCTCAGCATGGTGATGGTTGACAACGACTGGACGGGGTCGGTTGAGTTGTCGTGGGAGCACACCGCCCCTGCGAACAACATCGTGCCGATTCGCTGACTGACGCCCCGCGCGCGGGCACCCTTGGGAGGTTGACGGTGAGCGATTCAGAAGAGCAAGCAATGAACGAGGCCTGGATGGCGAGCAAGATCCTCGCGGGCCTCACTGACGAACGTCAGGCGTGGCGGGAAGGACTGGCGTTTCGTGAGGGCTGGCTGGCCAATGCCGCCCTCTCGGCGGCCCAGTGCCAGCCCGAGGCGGGAGAGGCTGAGCGGCTCAGGAAGGCGCTGGGGAAGATCGTGGACACGATCGACGCCTTCCCGTACGAGACATGGCGCGGTGCCAGCGTCGAGGTCCGTCAGCAGGTTTTACGGATCGCGATTGACGCTCTTGTGCCTCTGGCCCAGCCGGCCCGGGACGGGGGCGCGGGGGACGAGCATGCCTGATGAGTTGAGCGCGCTTGAAATGGCCGTGAAGGCACGCGGCGATCAAGCGGCTGAGATGTTGCGCGAGTGGGCGCCGGAGCTCGAAACGATTGCGCACAGAGATCCGTCCACCTGGACGCCCAACGATATCAGGAAGATCAAGGGCACACTTCTGAGTGTCTACGGCTTCGTCACGGAGGGTCGCATCTGATGCCTGACGACGAGCGGCCGGGCGGCGGGTACGAGGCGGCGCCGACGATGACATGTCCCGGCTATCCTGATCAGGGCCACGACTTCAAGGCTGTGGCCACAGTCGGCGCGTTGACGTACATGCGGTGCCGCCGCTGCCGGACAGGTCCATACGTCAATGCGGACATCACGCTGACGCTAGACGACCCGTCCTGACAGCGGCGGGCATGGAGAGGTGCGAGGGATGGGCCATTACAGTATCGGCCAGGTGACTAGCATTGAAGATCTGCACACGAGTTTCGGTGTCGATCCTCGGCCTAATACATTGAACTACGTGCTGGGATCAACGTCGGGCGTTCACGGATCGTATGCCAGCCTGGACGACATCGAAGCCTGTTTTGAACGTACCTGTGATTGCGAAGGTGGCGACCACGAGTACGATGAGGAAGGACGGGCAGACTTCACGGTCCTACTGGTTCGCCCGCGCCTTGTGCACCTCAGCTACGGCCATATTGAAATCACACGGGGGGATATCCCGTACCTTCGCCTTCTCATCACTCGCTCAATGGAGGCGATCCGCGAGTCGCAGGCGGGTAACCTTATCGGATGACCGCCCACTCCCAGCCCGTCGCTCGGGCGGCGGGGCTCTCAGGAGGAAGGAGCGAAGGATGACTGACCGACACAACGGCTACTACGTCGTGCTGGAGCACGATATCCGTGATGACGATGCCGAGGCGACCATCGCCGCAGTCAAGCAGATCAAGGGGGTGCTCTCGGTTACGCCGAACATTGCTGGCTTCGATGAGCACATCGCGGAGATGCGCGTTCGGACGGAACTGAGCGAAAAGCTACTGAAGGTGCTGCACCCCGAATGGTACAAGGACCGCTGACCTTGGCATCTCGGGCGCGCGGGCCCGGGTCAGGCGGCGGGGAAGTGTAGAATGGACATCATGAACGCTGCGGACCATGAGGCGCTGACTGCCATCTCCAGACTCTACAGCGCGCCGGCACACCGACTCCCGCCGGCTGTCCTCGTTCAGCATGACCTGCTCACCGGGCGCGCCCACGTCAACATCCCCCCGATCATGCGGTCTGGTCTGGAGCAGCTAGGCTACGATCCGAATGCCTACGGCCGCACCTACGAGGACAATCTCCGTCGTCAGGGTCTCTGGCCCGCCGATCGCCCGCCCTTGTACGTGCTGCCCCGCATCAAACCCTGGAGTCGGCGCGGCTGGCGTGTGGTGATCGGGCACAGGAAGCGTTAGGCGGCGGGCAGCCGGTCGCGGAGCACGGTCAGGCGGCTGATGATGTCGTCGAGATCGGCGCGGCTGATCGAGGATGACGGGACTGGAGTAGGCGCCGGCATCGGGGTGCCGATGAGATCCGGATGCAGCACCCGAACAATGCTGGCGTTGTTGCCAGCCCTGGCCTCGAACTGCTGGCGCGTAAGCTCGGGCTGACCGTAGGTCGCACCGGTAGCGGGATTGGCCAGCAGAATGACGTCTCGCGCCGGATCGTAGCCCCGCACGCCGCTCCAGTGGCCGTGGCCGGCGCCGCCCCAGACCGGCAGTCCCAGCAGCAACGGATACGGCGGATGCGCGTTGATCTCAGGGATGAGCTGATCCCAGGAGATCGGGCACTGGTTGTTAGAGATCCCGTAGCCGTCCGAGCCGTAGTGCTTCGGGTCGCCGATCTGCAGCCAGGTAACGATGCCGGCGCCAGTGTGGTCGAGTAAGCCAACCTCCTTGGAGACGATGTTCAGATTGACCATGTCGGTCTCGATCCAGTCGGTGGCCGGGGTCCGGCCCAGCGCGCGCATCGCCCACGTCAACGAGGTCGGGGCGCACGACCAGTCGTCGTTCTGCAGCACAGCCGGGTAGTCGGGGTTGAACGTGACGGGCATGGGTGTCTCCGTGGGGGCGGCGTAGGCGTCGAGGGCGCTGGCCATCGCGATCAGGCGGTCGAGCCCAGCCGTTCCGCCCTGGAAGACGCGGCGCACCCAATTCCAATCGTGTTCGTGGCAGAGCTCCACCATCGTGTAGAAGTGCGACCCGTTCTTGGCAGGGACGCCCTTGGTGGCCCAGAACCAGGCTAGGATATTGGCGCTGATTTTCGGGTCTAGCGCCAGGTCGGGATTGCTGACGAGGTCGATGCCGAGCGCGTCACCCGCGTTCCGATAGTTCGACAAGTGCGTCAGTTGCGGGAAGCCTCGGCCGGCGAAGTCGGGGCCGCCCTCGTACCCTGCCCAGTTAGCCGTCGTGCCGTACTCGTGGATCGGCTCAAAGGTCGATGCCGTCTCGATGGCGACCGTAGGCAACACACCGAGGCAGACGTCGCGATCGTAGATCCCCCGCACGTACAGGGCATCGACAATCAGCGGCCAGTTGTGGGTCACAGCATCCACGGGGCAGCCAGTGATGCGGGCGATCGTAGCCGCGTCCCACCAGCGCCAGGGATCAGCCACGGCTGGCCTCCAGCAACCGAGGCTCATCGGGCTCGTCCACCGCATCCGGAAACCGCTGGCGCATCTGGGCCGCGCGCTCGCGGAGCACCGCTTTCGCGATCTCGTCGACGGTCGGCACGGTCGGCTGAGAGCGCCACGCTCCCACCGCGTCTGAGGCGCCTTCGGCGACGGTATAGATGCCAACGGCGCCGAGGGCGGCTGTTTGGAATTCGCTCCACGTGATGTGCCCGCCCCAGTAGCCGGCAATGGCCAGCGCCAGCATGAAGAGGCACAGGAGCAGTTTCCGACTGGTTAGGCGGTTGTACAGGTCGTCAAGCTTTGACTGACTCATGCTGGCGGCTCCGGTGGCTTCATACGGGCGGTCGGACCAGGGATGGTTTCGTCGATCCAAGACGGCAGTGGAAGTGGTTTCAGTCCCCGTTCTAGTCGGTCGGTATCCACTTCCTCGCGCACAACCGAGAAGTAGTTCACAAATCGATGGTGACGACTTCTGAGCATGTCGTTCTCGCTATGCAGTTTCCGTAATTCCTCCAGGAACTTATCGGCGCGCTCTTCGCAGGCCCGGACCGCCTCGCGGCTTCTGGCATCCTGCTCGCGCATCTCAATGCGTGCTGCTGAAAGCTCAGTCCGCATCTGGCCGAGCTCAACGCGCTGGTCACGGATCGTCGCCAGGAGGTCGTCGCGGACCATGTCCTCGGATGTGGCGCGCTGTTGGCCCTTGTCCTTGCGCCAGTCGAGCAGCGCCTTGGCCGAACTGCCAGCGATGGCCAGGAGGCCGCCAGCGCCGACCCACGTCGCCGGGTCGCTCCATGCGGGGGTATCGGCCACGTCAACGCACCCATCGCGCCTGCCAAAACGCCCCCACCTGGCCGGCAGCGAGCGCGAGCATGATCGGCGCCACCGCCGAGAGTGGGTTGGCCCAGAGGATGCCGAGACCGAGGGCGGTGAACAGCACCCCCAGGACGGTGGCCGCGATCCGTCGCAGCGGTACGGTGTCGTGCAAGGCCGCTGCGATCTGAGCGACGCCAGCCCCGAGTAGCGACAGCCCCCAGATACTCTCGGGCGCCGCATCGAACAGGCGATAGCTCGGAGAGGTCGAAAACGTGCTGGCCGGCAGGATCAGCACGACTCCCGAAGCCACCGCCGCCATGCCGTTCTGGAGCTCCAGGCCTCTAGTGCTACTGCCTCGAATCATGTCGATGGCCCAGACGAGGTACCCGATCACGGCGCCCCCGATGGAACGATTTGCCCCGCGTTGTCGCTCTATACAAGTGCCGTCCTCCTAGTTCATGCTAGGGTTCGGTGCTCTCCGGATCGGGTGTACCACCACCCGATCCGGCTGAGTGCGTTACTGCCCTGGCCCTTTCGGGGGCCGGGGTACCTGTGCTATGTTTCCCGCCCCTGGAGGGCCTTTAGATGGAGGATCGAGCTCGGCTGATTGCATTCGCCCTCTGGGGGGCGATTGGAATCTGGATCGTCCTTGGGTTCGGATTCCTGGCGTATCTGGTGACCGTCGCCCGCTAGAGCCCTCCAGGTCGGAACCGCCGCACCTCGGCGAAGGCAAACCAATCAACCGTCCGCCCCGTCGCCCCAGTCACCGTGATGACCGCGTCGTTCCCTGAGAGCGATGGCACGATCGTCCAATTGGCGACACCGGCCGTCGTCGCAGCCGCGCCGCTGTCCTGGTGGCTGGCGAGATCGACGCGGGCGCCGACCGCTGACGGGCCGTTCGAGAGCCGCTTGAACACGGATCGAAAGACGAGCGACTTGACGACGCCGTTGCCACTGTCGATCCCGTAGACCTCCACCAGCGCGCCATACGCGGTCAGGGTGATCAGTGGAAAGCGTAGAAGCTCCTGGGAGACCGTGCCGACCGTCTGGATGCGACCGATGGGGTTGACCTGGCCGGCGTATTCGGTGGTCGGAATCGCCCGCTGTGCATCAAACGCCGCGAGCTCGGCCCCGGTCATCTCGACCTCGACTAGCTCCCTGGTCGTGCAGTTGAACTCGACCTGTGTCGGCACGATGCCCTCCCGAATCCTATGCCGGTAGTCCCCAGACAGTGAGGCGGCTCGTGGTTGTCCAGAAACCGGCCGAAAGTGTCACGCGAACCAGCGTGATGGCAGCCGTGGATTCCCAGACTCCGACCGTCATGAGCGCCTGAATGGATCCGGAGGCCAGGTTGAATGACCCGTCGCACATCGCGATCACGTTTTTCCATGCTGAGGTGCCTGCGTAGCCGGGCAAATGGATACTGAACGACCCGATCAGATTGGTCGTACTGGTAGCAGCCGGCATGGAGCCAAGAGCGATGTAGTCGACCGCTCCAATGCTCTCGTCAGCGGTCGGGACCGTCGCGGATCCATAGACCCGCTGGTAGTCGTACGCACCGACTGTCGGGCTGGTCTCAAATGTCAGGCGCGTGCCCACACCAGCGGACGTGTCTGTCGATCGTCCACCGTCCAATTCTAGATACAATGAGCGGTACGCCCCGGAGATGCCGGAGAGCGCCAGGACAGCGGACGACCCAGTGCCCACAACCTCCCCTAACTTATCGAGCGAGTTGGATGCTCCCACCGACTCGAACCCGGCGCCGGTAGCGTTGGATCGAAAATACTGCCCCGACGTTGTGGGAAAGACCGCGATTGGCGTGTTGGCGGCCGTCGCCGTGATAACCCCACCAGTCGCTGAGAGAAGTGACTGGGGCGAGGCGAGCCAGGTTGGCGCCGTGGCCCCCGCATTCATCCCGAGCACGAACCGGGCAGTACCGGGGGCCAGTCCCGTCACGCTGTTAGCCCCGGTCGCGAAGAATGTGTAGCCGGCCGTGACCGCCGCCGCTAACACACCTGATGCCCACGTCTGGCCAGTGGCGCCGGCATTCATCACGAATTCCTGGAAGGCCGTCCCCTTCGGGATGTGGGCCGGTGTGTTGGCGGCCGACGCCCCCACCAGTGAGCCCGCCGATGCCAGCAAGGACTGGAGCGATGCACTCCAGGACGGCACGCCACTTGACGAGACGATCATGCTCTGGAACGTCGACCCGATGTTCAAGAGCGCGCTCGCGGTCCCGCCCGCGCCGTACAGCGTCTGGCCGGTCGCCGTGAACAAACTGAGCCCGGTCGCGACCACCGGGACACCGAGCGTCACGCCGGTCTTGTTGAATAGCGCGATGGTCGACGTGCCCGAGACCACTTTGAGGGCGTTGCCGGCTGAGGTCTCCTCATTGGTGATCGTGACCGTGTACTCGGTGGCGTGGGTGGTGGTGAAGGTGGCCGACTGGTCCTTCGTGGCAGCCGTCACCCAGCGTGTGAATTGAGTGACATGGGTGGATCGGATCGGCTGGCCTGCGGCTACCGAGACGAGAGGCATCAGCCGCTCCCTTCCTGCTCAAGCGGCGCGTGCAACTCGTCCGCACACGCCACGAGCTGCTGTCGGAGCGCCGCAACCTCAGCGTCGCGCTCGGCCAGTCGGATCTCGTAGACCAACAACTGCGCCGACACTGCGCCGTAGCGCGCGGCCAGCGCGTCCCATTCCCGTTGCCCGATCTCGATGCTCATGGGAATTTGCTGCCGCCGCCAATCGTTGCCACGTTGACCAGGAGGTTGGCGGTCCCGACATCAGTAACCGCCTCGACGCAGCCGTAGCGGCCACTTCCGGTCGGCAGCATCATCTCGACGCCCGGCCTACCCGACGTCAGACTGGCGTAACTGGTGGAGCGGTTCATGGCCAGCACCTGGTCAAGCGTGGTCGACGCATCCAGCGCGGCTGACACTGTCAACTTGACCCAGTACAGGCTTTCACCCGAGTACGGGATGGCGTTGACGGCGCCGGTGATCGTCCTGAGGGTGCCGACCGTCCAGTCGGTGGGGACGGTCCATGTGATGCCACCATCGACGTTGAAGGTGGCAACCCCAGAGAACGTGCCGTCTGCGCTGGTCAGGGTGGCCATCGTCGGGCCGGTTGCCGACCAGTACGCCGTGACGGCGGTCGACGTGTTGGAGTTGGTCGCCTGCACGTCGGCGAACACGCCACGGAACGGGAGCTCGGCGCCGACCCAGAGGGCGCCGGTGGTGGCGAGCGACGACAGCACGACCGCGCCGTTGGTCGCCTTGTTGTTCTGCGCGACCGCCGAGTAGTCGGTGACCCCGGTCGCCGTCGCGAAGTTGTCCGTGGTCTTCAGGACGCGGAGCCACGGGTTGAGGGCGTACGAGATCACGGCGGCGGTGCCGGCGTAGTTCCGCCCCTCCATGTACAGGTACTGCGAGCCCGGGGGGAACGCCTGGAACGCTGCTGCGGCCGTGGCTCCTGCCGTGATCGCATTCCCCACGGCGGCGGATGCACGGCGCCACTCCCCGAAGGGGCCATTCAGATTAGGCATGCTCATCGGTATCGGCTCCTTCAGGGGGGATCACGTCGCCCGAGACGGCTGGCGGCTCGGGCGAGGGCTGCTGGTTCGCTGTGGCGATCTGGTGGCCCAGCGTGCTTGCCATCGTGGAAAGGGCGACCACCATCTCGGCGTTCGTTCGCGAGAGGCCGGCGTTCGTCAGGATGTCGATCTCGTTCATGTCATCTCCAAGCCGAGTAGCGGTACACATCGTTCGTCTGATTGGAGATCGCCGTGATGCCGGCGCCGCCTTCGACCTGAAATCCAGTCGACACGAGAACAGTCGAATCGAGCACTACCAGGAAGGTGAGCGCGGTTACGCCGCTGAGGCGGGCAAACCCGATGTTGTCGCTCCCGTTGCCGCTCAACAGGTGACATGTCGCTCGCGTGCCAGACGACGATCCGACGCTAGCGATGTACACATACTTAGGCTGGAAGCCCAGGGTGATCGTGCGCGTCGTGCTGCCGTTGCCGGTGTAGTTTCCGGTGACCACGAAGTCGTCAGCGTGCAGTCCGTCTACCATGTCGGCGTTGAAGCTCGTGGCGACGCCCGTTGAATTGGCAACGAACGGGGCGCCGGCGATGGCTGTCGAAGTGAACGTGTTCGCTATCGCCGAGCTCAAGAACGTGGCGACGCCGCTGACGTTAAGGGTGGACGCCATTGTCACGATGCCGCTGAACGTGGCCGTCGCCGCGACCACCAGGCCTGAGGACATCGTCACTGCGCCCACAACGGTCACCGCCCCCGTCACCCGCAGTGTCCCGACCGTGGCCGCGCCCACCACGTTGAGGCTGCCCCCGAGCGAGGCCGCGCCGGTCGTCACGGTGAATCCATTGGCGACCGTGGCCGACCCGCCCATGACCACGGGTCCAGTTGTGACGGTCACCCCGCTTGCTACCGTCAGTGTGTTGACAGCGAGTAGTCCGGTGAACACGCCGGTCCCGGTGTGCGTGAACGCCCCGCCGAATGCCACGCCGGTCCCGTCAATGCGCCCGAAGTTGGTCCCGGCGATGGCGCGGAACGACAGCGCGCCGATGCCGCTGTTCTGAAGGTCCAGACCGTAGCGGTCATCGTCATTGATGCCCGTGGCGGTGGCTGCCGGCGCGCTGTTCCCGCCCAAAAACCACATCACGAGTGGATCGACCTGATCGTAGCCTGCTTTGGCCGTGGTATCCGCGAGGGGCAATGGGCGGACAGTCGCCATTAGACTGTTCCTCCCATGCTATAATTGACGCGCGAAACCCCCGCGCCGTTGGTAGCGGCCGGGGGAGTGGCACAAGGTACTGGAGGTACCCGATGCAGTCCGATGATACCACCGTCCGTATCCCGCTCCGCGCCAAGGATGGCAGCGTCCGAGCATACGCCCTGATTGATGCTGACGATGCTGACTTCGTCAACCAGTGGGAATGGCACTTTGCCAGCAACTACGCTGTCAGGAACGAGCGATTCGGTGACAGTGGGTGGCGCCAGATCTTCATGCACCGAGAGATCCTGGACTTGCCGAGGCTCTCGAAGTACCGTGGCCCGGTTGGAGATCACATCAATCGGGACAAACTCGACAACCGTCGTGCTAACCTGAGAGCCGTCAGCAAGAGCGAAGACGCGCAGAATGGCCCCCCTCGCGGAGGAACGTCGGCCACGCCCGGAGTCAACTGGCACAAGCGACAACGAAAATGGATCGCGCGCGTCAGGGTAGGCGATGCAAGGCGCCACCTGGGATCTTTCGATACAGAGGAGGCGGCCTCCGCCGCAATCAAGGCGATGGGGTAGGCTATGCAGCTTAGGCGACATAAGCCGCCTCCGAGTCGTACACGCTCCCATCGTTGTAAGCCGGCTCGCGGGCAAGCACGGTGAACCGGATCGTGGCTTCGATCTGCCAGTGGTCGCTGTCCTTGACCTCGCGCTCTTTCCAGACCGCGCCCTGCTCCAGCGCGATCGTGTACGTCGTGTTTTTCCAGTCGACGATGGTGGCCGGGCGCGGCCCTTGCGCCGCGATCAACACCTCCCACGTCGCCTGCGGGTTACTGGTCGTGTCGTACGTGCTATCGCGGAGTTTAATGCCCGTCCCGAAGCGGAACCGGCCTTGGTAGACCGTGCTGGCCTTGATGCCCTCCCCCGCCCACAGCGTGTACGCGCGCAAGATCGGCGGCGTGGTCCCGGACCCGGCCAGGAAGTCGATCGAGGGTGCAACCTGCCGACCGTTGATGTCGTCGACGATCCGCGCCTCGGTGTACGGGCTCTCGGTGACGGTGGCGCCGAGCTGTACCCGGGTCTCTTTGTCGGTCGAGACGTACGGCGTCAGGTACGACGTGTCCGAGCACGACTCCGAGACCACCGCCACCTGGCGGACCGCCTTCTGAGCGTGCACACCCTGGCTCCAGGGATTCGACGACAGGTACAGCGTGCAGGTATCCGTACGGGCTCTCCACGGGCCGCCGGAGGCCAGTTCCTGGAGGATGTTGCCGTTCCTGGGGAGCGACATCCAGTACAGGTGCGTGGTCGTGTCGGCAGCGTTCCGGGTGCCGACCCACATCCTCGGATTGCCGCCGGGAGCGGCCATCTTCAGCCAGGTGATCTTCTCGCCCTCGATCACCAGCGGGCAGGAGTGCCAGACGAAGTTGGTGATGCCCGGTTGCCCTGGCACAGCCTCGCGGGGCTTCCCGAAACTGACGTACGACGTCTGGCGCACTGTGTCGTACTGGCAGTAGACGATCCAGTCCTTGTACCGGCAGATCGCCGATCCGTCGCCAGCGACGGGGGTCTCGTTCGGGAGGTCCGAGCCCGGACCGACTGAGAACGGCTGGTCGTTCAGTTGACCGTCAAGTCCCTGGAGCATGTCGAGGTCGGACAGGACGTTGGTGTACATTCGCCCCTGGACGATCACCGCGTTGGCGCCGTTCGTGGCGTTGACAACGTCTTCCCAGTAAGGCGTGATGTTCGGCCGATACACGCCGTTCCGTTGGATGATGAAGACGCCCTCGGGCTTCATCATGAACGGCGCCTGACGACTCGTGACGATCTTGGTGACGGGGTAGCCGGGGTCGCCGACGTCGTCGCCAGTGACGGACCCGGGCGTCCAGACCGTGTCGTTGAGTGGCGTCGCGCTGTTGGTGATCTTGTACCCGGCGCCGGTCCCGACCGTCCGGATCATCCACTGGTCCCAGTTGCCCTCGCCGTCCACCCCGAACCAGGACCCGATCTGCCAGCCCGCACACGTCGCGCCCGACGTGAACGTGTCGGTCGCAACGACGTGACTGACCAACGGCTGCGCTGTCCCGTTGGCGTACCCGCCCCAGTAGGCGGTGCCCAGGTACAGCGTCGTGCTGGTAATCGTCACGCTGGTAGACATACCGGCGATGGTGGCGAAGTCGGCCACGGCCGACGCGCTGGCTGCGGTGCCCCCACTGACCTTGCAAGCGTACCGCCCCGTCGAGAAGTACAGATGCCCCGAGCGCTCGAAGCCGGCCCGTATCTCGGCGTGCGTGCCGGCCGGCAGGGCAACCTCGGTGAGTGCTCCGGATGGCACCGCGACGTGCGGAATGTAGGTGATGACGTTCTTAGCCCAGGCGAACCCATTCGGCACCCTGGGGTCGTAGTAGCTGTACCCGGCGCCGGCCGAGAAGTCCGCGAACTCGCGCGGGATGCCGCCCGGACGGAACTCCTCGGTGGCGTCCACGGGGGTCAGCGTGCCCTCGAACTCGTGCGGCTGGGCCACGCCGTTCTTCTCGGGGGCAACCGCCACCAGGCCGACCTCGAAGCCGTCCGCCGTCCTCAGCGTGACGTGGTAGGGCTGATTGCCCGACTGGAGGCCCGGCATTTATCCGTAGCTCCGAGGCTGGCCGTACGGGCGCCCGGAGTAGACCATCCGGAACTTCGGCTCGGTCTCTTCGCTAGCCTGCTGCGTGTCCCACCAACGCAAAGCGTATGCGCGCGTTGTCCAAAAACTTTCTCTTTCGCGGTAGTGGTTGACGTACTCGTCCGGCCCCTGCTGCGAGCCGAGGTACTGGTACGCCTTCATGAGCACCTGAGCGCGCATCACCGCCCGGAGCGGCAGCGCCTCGTCGGTGTCGTTCTGGAGCCCGTCCGTGTCGGCTGCCCAGGTGCCGCCGGTCCTGATCCATGTCAGCGCCGGGCGGTGAGCCTTGATGTAGAAGGTCTGCCCGCTGGTGAACGGCTTGCCCGGCAGCAGCAGCCTGGGCGCGTCGGCGTCATAGAGCCAGTCCCAGGAGTAGCCCGTGTCGGTCGGGTAGTCGTCACCAACGTTCTGGAAGTAGATACCCAGGATCTGGGACTTGTCGACCAGCCACGAGTACAGCGTCGTGAGGTCGTACGCCGACTGCTGCGTCACCCCGCTGACGGGCAACAGATCGAGCGGCGGCATCGAGAGCAGCACGTCGTTGGCGATCTCGCGGATGCCGAGCGTGCCGAGCTCGCTGGTGATGGCCGGCAGCCTGGTACTGACCTCGAAGCCCATCCCCGACGTGACGCTGGTAGCAAAGGATCGGGCGACCGTGAACGAGCCGGCGTCCGCATCGAAGCCGCCCGCGTTCAGGATGTCGCGCTGGGCCGCCAGGTTGGCGCCGGTGGTGGCGTTCAGGTAGCCCCAGGCGTTGTTGAAGAAGTTGCCGCCGGTGGCGTTCGCCGAGATCAGCGACGAGCACGTAAAGCTGACGAGATCAGAAGCGGCGGTCGTCGTGGTGTTCACGACGAACCGCCCTCCGAGCCCTACCTGGGCATCACGCCTGAAGACCAGCAGCGACGCCACGAATCAGTCACTCCTCATCGGCCGGCGTCTTGTGCGGCGGTCGCTTCGAGCCCTTCGGATCAACCCGTTCGGTGATGGTTTCCTCGACGGCATCCTGACGCCGCTCCAGATCGGCCAGGCGCCCCAACACGTCGTCATCGCGGAGTCCGGGCTTCTTTGGCACGCGATGTGCTCCTCTGATGGATTGCAGGTCTCGGCGGCGGCGAGTACATCAGGGGCGGTCAATGGCGACCGCCCCTCGTCACGTCACTCGGAAGCTGCCTCCAGCGGGATCCGGTCCTGGCTGACCCAGATGTAATCGGCCGTCATCACCTTCGCGGAGGTCGTCGCGACCGACTGGAGGTACAGCCACGGGTAGAGCGCGATCTGGCCGTTGACGGCTCCGTTCCCCACCTGATGGCTGGCTCGGAGCCGACCGTTGACCCAGCAGTACGCCATCGAGCGACCGGTCCGGTCCGGATCGGTCTGGAGCAGCACCCGCACCGTCATGTAGGTGTCGGCGACCGGTGTGGTGAAGCCAGTGGTCAGCAGCGTCGAGGCGACCGTCTGCGACGTGAACGAGCCGAGCGAAGCGAACGCCAGGCCGGTGTGGGTCTGGTTGTTCCAGATCCCGAACACGGCGCCATTGGTGCCGACGAAGGACGGCGTGTCGATGTCGGTCACGAATGACGCCCCCGTAGCAGGCGCCGCATCCACCCAGCCAGCCTCAACGATGAACGTCGTCGGCACGGTGTTGACCTTGAACCGCGCCTCAAACATGCAGTTGGCATCGCCACTGAAACGGGTCTTGCCGACCGCCGAAATGGATGCGGTCGCGGTCGCGGCGGTCGTACCGGCCATCACTCCGCCGGCGCCGTCGATGACCGTGAAGTTGGTCGACGTCGCGGTCTGGGCCAGCGTGAAGTTGGCCGCCTCGCCCCAGGACACGAAGTCGTAGAACTCGGTGATCCGGTCTCGCTTCGCCAGGTGGCGCAGAAAGTCACGCAGCGGGCTCTGCATCTGGGAGCGGCTGAGCTGCTGATTCGAGAGCTCGTAGCCGCGATCGGGCAACTGGCGGAACGGCATGTCAGTCTCCTTCGTCACCGCTGCTCGTCGGCAACTGACGTAGCGTCAGCGGCTCAAACAGCTCACCCGGCACTTCGAGACGGATCGTCTCGGGGTGCCGCTCCACGAATTGGGCAGACAACAGGAAGTCGCGGTAGCCGGGGACTTCCAGCCCGGACAGGAGATCTCTCGACGGGTTCGGGCCCGGACGGACCACCAGTTCGGTGCTCGACGCCAGGTCGAAGCCCCGGCGCCGCATCTCATCAAACCAGCGGGTCGCCATCTCGCGGGCGAACGCCTCAAACTGGGCCGTCTTCATGCCGTAGGGCACGCGGAACGAGCCGGTGACCCACTGCGGCGCGTAGGCCATGTGCGGGCCGGCGGCCTGTTCGATGGCCGCCCGATTGGCGCCCGCGACCTCCGGTTCCGGCTGGTCGTCGAGCGTGTCGGCGATCTCGTCCCAGTCGAGCCCCTGCCCCCACTGCCGACCCAGCTTCTGGGCGGTCGGCTCGGGGTTGTCGAGCGCCGGAAGGACGTCGCCGAGCGCAAGTCCGGTCATGCTACGATGACTCCATTGGACGGCGTGCCAGAGTGGCTATGGCTCCGACTGCAAATCGGGTGTATGGCGGTTCGAGTCCGCCCGCCGTCTCCGGTCATGCGGGGATCAACTCGTCTTCGTGCAGCGAGACCGTGCCCATGACAGCACCTGGCATCACCTCGCGGGGGAACTTGCAGCGGTACTTCCACATGCCGCGCTTTCCGCCCTTGATCCGCTTGGTCAGGAACGTCCGATCGATCACCACGCCGGGCGCGTTCGGCACCTCGGCCGCTTCCATCAACTCGCCCCGCGTCTTGCCGTCCTTGCGCCCGTGCGGGACGGCGTCGAGGTTGAGCCGGACACGCGAGTTTGAGCCGAAGCGGGCCGGGTACTCGGTGATGAACGCGGCCGGTATCCTGATGCCGTCCGATGTGATCGGGACCGTCTGCGAGCGCGGCTGGGCGTCAGGCGGCGCGAGCTCGGCGATCTGGTACCGCTCGTGATCGGCCGAGTAGGTCTCAGGGGTGGCCGGCACGAAGCGGGGGCCACTGTTCTCGACGGCCTCCACGCGCGTGGTCAGGCTCTGGACCTGGCCGCTGATCTTTTCCAGTAACCCCAGGATCAGGGCCGACTGGTCGGGCGTAGACTCGGGGGAAGGAGCGGCCGTAGCCGCCCCGATCTCGTCAGACTGCATGCGCGCTGTCCTCAGTTGCTTCTTGCGTGGCACGATCAGGCGGCCTGGAACCAAACGCCATGATCGTCGCGCATCGTCTTGACGCCGTAGAGCTGCTCCACGACGACCTTGTCAGCCAGGAAGTTGATGTCCAACCACTTGTGGGTGGTCGGCTCCATCTGCATCACGATCGTCATCGCCTCGGTGTTGGCCATCACGTTGTCGTGGCCGACCGTGTTGTCGCCCTCGACGTTCGTGGAGACGTAGATCGGAATGCGGAACCACGACCCGATGTAGCCCATATCGTCGTCGTCGTCCACGCTGCCCTGGATCTTCGAGAAGTCGTTGGACATGAAGTGGTCGATCTGGACAAAGCCCTCTTCGGCCGCTGGCGAGAAGATCCCAAACCGCCCCTTGCGCGGGACGTTGGCATCGTTCAACTGGCGCCGCGCCTTGACGAACTGCTCGTAGGTCGGGAACGCGCCCATCACGCCGACCGTGTTGGTCGAGAGGTCGTCCACCAGCGCCGCGATGTCGTCGTCAGCCTGGAGCGCCAGCGCGTAGCCGAGCTCCGGCGCGTACAGCTCCATCTGGTCCTTGTAGGATTGCTTCGCGGTGGCGGTCTCGGTGGCCATCGCGGCGTAGCCCCAGGTGCCGATGGTGATGGCGGTGGTCGACTCGGTGTTGGTCTCGAACAAGACCGCCGTGTTGGCGGACATGTTCTTGGTCCGCGCGGTCAGGTGGGACACACCGGGGACATTGATGGTCGCCCCATACGGGGCGTCCTGCTCGTACTTGCGGGTGAACAACTTCGCGTAGCACAGCCGCTGCTCACGGGCCCGGATGACGTACTTGGACCACAATGCGGGGATGTAGACGGCTGCGGTGGTCGCGTCGATGAACTCTGTTGCGCCTGAGGCCATGGTACGCCTTCCTTCCTACCCGGCACGCCGGCGCGGCGCCTGGAGCCCGCCGGGGATGCTCTGCAACACGCGGTCGATGGCGCCCGACTTGAACGCCTGCTCGAATGGCATGGCCGCCAGCTCCTCGGGCGTCGGCACGGTGGGGCGCGCGCCAGGCTGACCCGGACGGTCCACGGTGGCGGCATCGGCTGCGCGACGGTTGGCGGTCAAATTGCCGCGCTCGTTGACCAGCGAGTCGATCCGATCGGCCTGCCGCTTGATCTCGGCGTCCTTCGCCTTGACCACTTCGGCATGCTCGGTGGTAAGCCGCTTCGTCACCCGATCGCGGACGGTGTCGCGGAGCGCTCGCATCTGGTCGTGCGGCTGGGTGTGCTGGGTGACGGCCGCCTGATCGACGTCGGGATCGGCCAGCACCCTGGATGACGTGATCTCGTGGTTCCAGAGATCCACGATGCGCTGGACCTTGCGGTCCCCCATCACGTCCTCGAAGCGCCGGGCGGTCTTCCAGGCCGTCATCAGATTGGCGGCCTCGTCCTCGGTCAGGCCCGCAGATCCCTTGACCTCGGAGACCTTCTTGCCGTTTGGTAACACCACGTCGAGACCGTTGAGTGCCGATGAGTCACCCTGGAGGTGCTGCCAGACGGCCTGCTCGACCGCGCCGTAGTCGTCGTCCGACCCCACGTAGGCGGCGGTCTGGGCCTTGAACTGCTGCTCGTCCCGGATGCGGCGATCCGCTTCCTGCTGGACGCGCTGCTCGTCGGCGATCCTGGCGCGGGCACGATCCTCGGCGGCTCGTTCGATCTCGGCGGTGTCGGGCGTGGTAGGAGCCGGAGTGTCAGCCTTCAGCGCTTCAGCCTTAGGGACATCAGCTTTGGCCGGCGCCGGCTTCTCTTCGGTGGATGGCGGATCCGGGGCTGCGTCCTCGCCCATGAGTGTCTTCGGCGCCCGGCCTTCCATCTGGGCCAGCAGGTCGTCAATCTCGCTGTCGATCTGCTTCGTGAACGACTTGCTGTCGGTCTGGGTGGGCGTCGGATCAGTGTCGGGCGTCGCCGGGATAGTGGCGTCAGCCTCGACTACTGGTGCTGGAGTATTGGGCTCGTCTGCCATCAAAAAGACCGTCCCCCAGGCGCTGGCCTGGAACAGACGGTCTTCAGACGACCTTGTACGCTATGTAGCTACTCTGGGTAGTCTATGCGCTAGGACCACTTCCCGTCAATACTGGTCATGTCTGTGGGACCACTTCGCGAACAATGGCAGTCGGAGTCCCGTAGAGCGCCAGCGCCAGATCGCTCAGCGGATGCCCCGGATACAGCAAGCGATTCGGTATCTCTCGACGTGCATCCCTGACCGCAGCATCGGCCGCCTCCAGCGCCGCGACGATCTTCGGCATGCTGAGCCAGGGGCAGTCAGGCTTGTGGTCTGTCGCCTCGATGTGAGCAAACCCCACGATGACAGCGTCGCACATCAGACAGTGCGACCCCTCGACGAGATACGGGCCACACCGCTCAATTCGCCGCGCGCCGTCAAGCAGGCTCACCGTCTCACCTCATGCCTCAGGTTCCCCGCGTCATCCGGCAGACGGTGCTCCCGATTGCACGCACAGCGGTGCTCCATGATCGAACGCCCGTCGTACTGCAACCGCAGGATAATCTTCCCGCAGCCGGGCCGGCACCGCCACGTGAACAGCAACGACGGCAGCGTCAGCACCGCCGTGGACATCGTGGCGACGCACGCAGAAGTCACAGATCGGTGTCCTTCAGCAACCCTTCATCGTGAAGCCTCTTGATCGCCCGGTGCTGGCCGTAGACCATACCGGCGAACATCCCCGCCATCATGAGCGATCGGTCATGCTCGTTCAGACCCTCCGGGATCGGGGGGCCGGCGTCCTCGAAGGACATCGGCGGCGGCTCCTGGTCCGGCGGGATGGCCGGACCATCCCTGAGCATGCGAATGAGATGCTGCACATCGTCGCTTGCTGGCATCACGCCGTCGTCTCCCCGCACCCGCCACCGCGTAGACGGCGAATCTCCGCAACGAGTGTGGCAACCTCACATGGCATCTGCTCGGCATCCACCTGACAGCGATCCTCCCACCCGGGCTCATCCAGAGGGCGATGCTGAGCCTCCATCTCACTCAGGCGCTCCTCTGAGATCACGCCGCCGTCTCCCCGTCCACCACCGTCTCGGGCGCCACGTGCCGCACCCACATGCTCCAGGAGTCGCGATAGATCTGCTCCAATTCTCGCGTGTACGCCACCGGATCGCCCACCGTGCAGCCCGTGATCCGCGCCGGCAGTCCGGCCCGTAGCTCGGACAGGTCGCTCTGTGCCTTCTCCACCGCGATCGCGACGTATCGCTCAGGGGTATCTGCAATCCAGTCGGTCATCCCGAGCGACGTTAGGATAGACGCACTGACCCGAGATGGCGCGCGCGGACCGATCAACGTCACGCACGGCACGCCCATCATGGCAGCCTCAAGCGTGGTGATCCCGCCGACGTGAGGCCACGAGTCCAGCATGATGTCGATCTCACTGTACTGGCGGATATGCTCGTCGCGCGGGGTGTGACCCCGGGTCTCGACGCGATCGGGGCTGATGCCGTGCGCTGCGAACTTCGCCCGAAGCCGTTCGGCCGTCTCGCCCTCCAGGCCGCCGAACTTCAGCACGATCCGCGAGTCCGGTAGGCGCTTCATGACCTCGCACCAGAGGCCAAGGATCGGGTCGCTGATCTTCTCGACGCGGTTATACGACCCAAACGTCACGTAGCCGTTCTTCAGAACCGGCGGCGGCCCCGGAAGTGGGAGCTCCAGCATCGGATCAAACGTCAGTAGGCTGGACATCCTGACGATCGTCTCGGTGTAGCCGTGCTCCAATTCGGGCGGCACGAACACATCGTCAGCCAGGAACAGGTCCATGCACTCCAGGCCGGTGCCGGTGGCGTAGCCCCAGGCGTGCACCTGAATCGGGGCCGGCTTGTGGCAGAACGTCAGCAGCCGTCCGCCGCTGGTGTAGGATGCGCAGTCCACCAGGATGTCGATCTGCCGGGCCCTGATCTCAGCGGCCAGCACGTCGTCGGGCATGCTGGCCGTCATCACCCACTCCTTGAGAGCGGGCGCTTCGCGAATCTTCGCCGAGATCTCGTCCTCGTACCTGTTACCGGCGAACACGTAGACCTCGATCTGCTCGGGGTCGTGGGCCCGGATCACCGGGCAGTGGATGTGACCGGCCGAATGCTGGCGGAAGTCGGCCCCGACGTAGCCGACCTTGAGCTTCCGCGTCAGACTGCGGTCGTTCTCGTGGGACCGCCACTGGCGCTTCAGCGGCTGCTCGAACACGTACGAGAAGTGCCGCCGGCGGCAGAGCGCCTCCAGCAGCGTCGTTTCGGGCAGCAGGTCCAGGAACATGACCATATTGCCGTAGAGCGCGGCGTTGGTCGGCACCAACTCCACGGCCCGCTGCGTGACGCCCATCGCCTCGTGGTTGCGGCCCATCAGGTTGTAGATCGCACCGAGGTTCGACCAGGCCATGTAATCCTGGCCTTGAGACACTTCGATGGCCCGCTGCTGCGAGCCGGCCGCCTCTTCCAGGTGCCAGTCGGCCCGGAGCGCCACGCCGTAGTTGATGAGCGCCATCGCGTTGGTGCCGTTCGACTGCCTGACCGCCTGCTCGCCGTAGGAGAGTGCCTTCTCATTGTCGCCCTGCGCCGAGTAGGCCGCGCACAAGTTGGCCATCGCGGCGTAGTTCTTACCTGTCTCGACGGCCCGCTCGGCGGAGGCAATGGCTTCGTCCACGCGGCCCATCCGAGAGAGCGCGGCCGATCGGTTGTTGTGGGCATCGGACCAGGAGGGGCGCAGGCCGATGGCCACGTCGAAGTTCTGGACGGCCAGGTCCGGGCGGCCGACCTCCAGCATCACGCTGCCGCAGTGGAACTGGATCTCCGGATTGGTCGGCCAGAGCTTGACGGCCTGCTGGAGCACATTCGCTGCCATCGGGAAGGCCCGGAACTGCACCAGTGTGGCCGCCTGGTCCATCAGTTTGGCCGCTGCCTGCTGCTGGGAGTTGAGGACGGCCGCTTTCGGTTTCTGGGGCTGCTCCCAGAACTGCGGGGCCGGCTTCATCGCCCGATCCAGGATGGCGTCGAGAGATCGACTCACCACGCCCACTGCTCCAGTAGATCCTCGTGATCCATCTTCCGCATACTGGTGAGATACTGCTCCTGGCTCTTTCTCTCCCGCTCAAGTTGCTCCGTCATACCAAAGCCCCGCCAGAATCCTTCTCGGTAGATCGAATCCACGTAGCCCTTCCAGAGCATCTTGCGGTAGAGCTCTCTCAAGCAACCCTCCGTCCGCGCTGAAGCAGCCCAGAGCCCGCGAGCGCCTGCGCGATCACATCACGCGGCGCCCCCATGCTGACCAGCCGCGCTGCTGCCTCGACAGGATCGAAGCCCCCGCCGGCAGCGCCGGCCAGCAATGAGTCCATCGGGCCGCCCTGGCCGGGTTGTGGGCTCGACGGCTGGTCACCGCCGACCGCCGATGACGCGAACGACGACAGTGGCCCCTGCCCGAGCGGGGCCTTTTGCATGTCGCCCTGATCCTGCTGCGGGTACGGGTTCTGGCCCGGGATGATGTTGTACTTGTAGGGCTGATACTGTGACTGCTGGTAGTTCGGATCGGTAACGGTTGGGTCAGTAGGCACCTGGATCGGGAGCATGCCATCGGTCGGCAAGTCGCTCGGGATGGGGTTAGCTCCCGGCAGAATACCCCCACTGGGTGCCGGCGGCAGCGGCGCAGCGGGTTGCCACATCGGTGCCGTCCCTGGCGCCACTGGTGGCTGCCAGACGCTGCCGTCCTGTCCGGCCGGTCCCGCGTTCGCTGCTGCCTGCGCATTACTAGGTGGCGGCCCGGCCGGAGGTGTCGCCATCGCGGGGGCGGGCGCAGCAGCAACCGGCACGGCCGGTGCTGGCGGGGGTGCTGCATTCGGCGCGATGCTGCCGGGCACGGCGCCCAATCCGAGCGCGGGTGCTGGCGCTGGCGCGCCCGGCGGCTGGTACGGCTCGGGGGTCGGCCCGGTAGCCGCAGCCTGCTCCTTGGCTGCCGGTGGCTGGGCCGTGGCTGCACTCTGGGCGCTCGCGATCTGGAACATGGGATGCAGGCCCGGGAGTTGCGGGGTCTTCGCCGTTCGCTCCTCGCGGTTCTTGTTCATCTCCCAGAGCAAGCCAGGGATGACGTTCTTCAGGCTGCCCGAGTCGGGGTCGAACCCGCCCTTGCTGGTTAGCGTCGAGAACGCCCCGAGCGCCGACGTGAAGTCTGATGCCGCCTCCTCGCTTCTGGTGTTGCGGAGCCCCGCCTCGTCCTGCTGGCGCTGACGAATGACCGTGTTGGCGTTCGCCACGTTCGTGATGGCCGTGCCAGCCCGCCCATGCGCTTCCTTGACAGCGTTGTCGTAGTCGTCCTGCGTGATGCCGCCCTGCTCGGCAGGGAGCCCGATCTTCTGACGCTGACGAGCGGCCCACGCGCCAACACCGACATCCAACCCTGGATCGTCAAAGTTGATCTCGAACGGGTCCACGTTCTTGAGCGTGACGCCGGGCTTCGGCACTTCGATCGTGACGAATGAGGGTGGCTGCTTCGGGTCGGCCGCGTTCGGCTGCCACACGCCCCACTGACCGTTGACCTGGACGGGCTTCGGAGCGGCGGCTCCTGGCGCGTTGGCAATCGGCGCCCAGACCGGCGGGTTCTTCGTCGTGTCGAAGTACCCCCACGAGCCGTCAGGAGCCTGCTGGGGCTTCGGGGCATTCTGGCGGGCCTGATCCTCACGAGCCCGTGTGTCGGCTTCATCCTGGCGCGACCGCTGCCTGGCGGCCTCCGCATCGGAGCCCTGCTGCTTGATCCGCGCGTCTGCCCGCGTTCGGCGTTCGGCGTCGGTCTCGTAGGCCGGGTCTTGATTGGCCGGTAGCGCGGCGTTCTTCTCGCGCTGGCGCTGAAGCTCAGCGGCGTTCTTCTTCTCGGGAGTGTCGTCGGCTGGCCTGCCAGGGTTGGCATCACCCTGGTTCACGATGTCGAAATCACCGTCAGGGCGCCGGCGCACATTGAGCACTGCGCCAGTCGGCTTCCCCTCACCGTCAACGGCCGTCCACTTCTCTTCGCTGATCTCGATGGTGGCCGGTGCGGTCGGGTCGTAGTCGGGGTTGTCCGTGCCATCCGCTCGCGTGAGTTGCTTTGCTGGGTTCGCGACCTTCTGCGTGGACCGGCTGTACTGGACCCGCTTGTCCCCACCCTGCTGGGCGATCCACTTCTCGACATCCTGCTGGTTCACGGTGCCCCCGATCTCAGCGTCTCACGCTGCTGCTGGCGTGCTTCAAGGACACGGCGGCGGATATCCCCCGCGCCGATCGACTGCATGAGCCGCTGGTCGGCCGCATCGTTGGCCTGGCGCAGCAGATCCTCCATTGCCACCTTCCGAGCTTCGGGATTCGACCAGAAGGTGCGGCTGGTCAGGTTACCGCTGAAGCGCTGGAGGATCTCGCCGCGATAGGTATTCCAGCGTCGCGTCTCGTCTGGTGTCAGATCCATCGGGATGGTGTCGACGGTCAGCTTCGTCTTCGGAAACCCGATGTCCACGCCAGCGTCAAGGAACGCCTTGACGGTCGGGTCGGGCTTCTCTGCCGACGTCCGCGCGAACACGGCCTTGACGCCCTGTTGTTGGTTCTCCTGGGGCCGCCCGAGCACGTCCTGCGCGATCGGCAGCCCGCCGCGTGCCCCGATGCCGCTCTGGACCTGCTGGCTGATAGTCGTCGAGGCTGGCGTGTTCTTCCCCGAGTCGACCGTCCGCTCGTTCGGGTCCAGGGCCGTGCCGATGGTCCGAGCAGTCGCGGCGTACGGAACCATGCGGGTGATCGTTGAGGATGCGTACCGCTCAGCGGCCGATCCCAGGCCGCCGCCATACCCGGCCTGGATTGTCTGCATGATGCTGGAGATGCCCTGGAGGTACGGCTGCTGCTGGAGCTGCTGGCCGAGGCGCCCGGCGTAGTTACTGGCAATGCTGGTCGGGCTCTTGTCCTTGCTGTAGGCGATCGAGTCGTGAACGTCAGCCGCCGCGTTCAGCAGTGGCGCGTAGATGCCCATCACGCGGTTCGGGACGTACACCCCATCGATCAGCGTCGAGTACGGACGCCAGCCCTGCGAGCGCATCTCCGCTTTCTTCTGCGGGTCGTCGGGGCCACCTCCCGTGATGACGCCGCTTGCGACCGGCCCGGCCGCCAACCCGATCATGAGTGCCGACCCCAGCGTGGCATCGTACATCTTGTCGAACTTCGAGCCCTGGCTATTCATCGCGAAGCCGATCGGCGAGCGCTCGGCCAATCGGGTGTTCATGTTCCAGGGGGTGTTGAAGAACGGCGTCACGAGGTTCCCGACCACGGGCATGTTCCCGACCGTCGCGAAATTCCGCGCCTTCTTGCCGATGGTGCCGAGATCGTCCTGAAACGTCTGGCGCTTGGCGTAGGCCGCGCCCTCATCAATGACCGTTTGCGTGCCCGAGAGCGTCGGCAACTGACCCGCACGAACGTTCGCAGCGTCGGTCAGCAAGTCGTTGACGTGTTGCTTCCAGGCCGTGCCCTTCAGCCCGGCGTCCGTCGCCTGCTGCGCGGCTGCCCTGGCCTCGCCGGCTCCCTGGGCGATGGTCCCGAAGACGGCGTCAGGCAGCGCCGAGAAGACGCGCCCGCCGGCCTCCAGTCCTGTTGTGATGGCCTTGCCGATCGGATTCTGCGTCTGGGCCGAGAGCGGCTCATGCCCCGGCGTCGGCGCGTACTTGCCACTCGCGGTCAGCGCATCCACCATCGCCGAGCCGACCTGAGAGAGCCCGTGGAATGCACCAGCAGCCATCTCGCCCGGCTCCCGCAGCGCCGAGGCGTTCCCGGTGCTGATCGCCCTGGCAACGCCGCGTGTGGTCTCCTTCGGGATGGCGTAGAGCGGTTCCGCCACGTTGCCCGTCAGGTTCACGGTAAACGTCGCCGGGCCAATCATCGACGAGTACCCGGATTCGGCAAAGAGCTTGCGCACCCATTGGAGCGGAGAAAGTCCGGGCGACGCCTGCCGCTGCGCTCGCTGGACGGCGCGCTGCACGGCGTTCGGGTTGAAGCCACCGGCACCCGGCGCCTGCCCAAACATCGCCAGCAGGCCACTATCCGCGCCGGCCGTGCCCCCCTGTCTCGCTGCAATCGCCCGCATGCCCTTCGTGATGGCGTACGGCGCGACGGCCCCCACCGCAAAGCCCTTGACGCCCGCGTACGGGTCGTCTGGGTTCATCTCCTGGTTGACGGCCGCGCCGACCCCGCCCGAGACGGACGACGCCACCCCCTGCCCGAGCACGCGGTTCACGGCAGACAGGCGGTCGGGAGCGGCGGATGGGGGGAGGGTGCCGGCTGTCACCGACGCGGTTTGAGAACCCGGCGCGTAGCGAACAGCATTCCCCATCTCGTTGGTTGTGTAGGCTAGTGTCCTCTCGATGCGATCCACTGGAATCGGCTTCGGGGTCTTGATGTACCCGTCGTGGTCAAGGCGCCAACCGTCTTGCGGGTCCACGCGGATTCGGACAGCCACAGCCTCGCCGTTCTTCGGATTGTAGAACGGCGACGGCTCAAATGTACTCGCGACAGTGCCCTCACGGGCGTCGAGGTTCAGGCGTCCGTCCGACTGAAGGAAGCCGCGACGGAGTGAGCCCTCGTAGTCCTCGCGAGAAATCACTCGATAGACAGCATCGAGCGGTTGGCGAGTGCCCGGGATCTCCTCAGCGTTCCCGAAGAAATTCGGACGGTACTGCGCCATCTCGGGGCCATTCGGGCCTTCCGTCACGCGCCACTCAGCCGCCCGCGCTCTCGTTACCTGCCGACCTGTGGAGTCCGTATATGGCTCAGTGATCGGCTCCTCGCGCGGGCGCACGCCCAGATCCTCAGTGAGCCGGCTTTCCCAGATATCACGCGGTGTTCTCGGCGCCTCATCCGGCACCACCCCGAACCCGGCATTGAGTCGGCTACTGGTGTCCACCTGTGGCGTGATCTCAGGGCCGATGCCGGCCGCTCGCAGATCGGGATGCACAGCCTCGCGCGGCATCCTGGAGTCGCGGATCATCTCAGCAGACGCCTCACCGAGGGCGCCCTGCTCGAAATCGCCTATCCGTCCCTTGATGGGCGGGTACGGGCGTCCGAACTCCTCCGGGATCTGCCCGAGTACCCCAGGAGCCACCGTCGAGCCTTCAGCAGCCATCCTGGCGTCAGCAGCAGCCACGTTCTCGGCGTTGCGGGCCATCCACTGCCCGAAGCGCTCGGCCGGCACACCATCCTTGATCGCCTGAAGAATAGGCCCGCCCAGTCGTCCGCCAACCTTGATCGCGCCATAGCCCAGCCGCGCGGCGTCGCGAACGAGCGCGGCTGTCATGATGGCGTCGCCCAACCCGACCTCGCCCACAATGGGGAAGTTGCCTTTCGGCACCATCTCGTTCAACTGCCGGGCTAGCGTGGTGGACGGCGCCAGGTCGCCGACGACCCCGAGCGCACCCATCGCCGCCTCGCCGTAGTTGCCCTCGGCAACTCCTGACTGTGCGGCGCCAATGTTCCGGCCGAGCGAGCGCCCGGTCTCCACAATAGCGCGGTCGATGGTGGTCTCAGGCTGGCCCGAGTCCGGCAGTGGCGGCTTGCCGAGTAGTGGGCGCGTCACGGCGTTGGCGATGCCCCGGCCGATCGGGGTTGCGATACCCTCGGTGGCGACGGTGTTGCCGATATCCTGCACGGCGCCCTGGACATACCCGACAATGGCGCCGCCAGCGTCGTAGAGCGGCTTGAACGGGCTCTTGGGTTGTGCTGGCTGCTCCGGCCCGGCCTGCTCGAGCGGAGGCCCGTATGTCGGGCGTACGTCATTTGACGTACTCGGTGGCGTGTATGGAACCTGGGGCTCGTCGCGGGCGTCGCCGTAGGTGGACGGTACATCCGGCGGTACACTTACGGACCTCTGGGGGTACGCCTGAGGGGTCACCGGCGTACCGGCCGGCGGTACATCAGACGGTACGGCTTCCCACCGTCCGCTATCAGCGTCCCTCGGATCGTACTCCGCGCCGGTCGCCGTGTCCGGCCCCATCGTCGCGGCGAGCGGCTGGCGCTGCATATCCCCCATGTACCACGCGGACGAGCCCGGGGGTGGCCCGGTCTCCCCGTTGGCCGGGTCATAGGGCACATCGTTGCGCAGTGGCGGGGGAACAGGCTCGTTTGGGTCAGAGAGCCGCTGGACGTAGCGCTCGGAGTCGCTGGCATCCTCCGGCATCGGATGGGCGTCACCGAGCGCCATGCGTAGCGAGTCGCCCTGGGCGCTCTCCTGCGGCGTCGAGAGCACGGTCAGATCAGCCGCGCCGCCCGGCCGCTTCCTGAACGCCTCCGGGGTCATCGTGAACGTGTTACCCCACTGGTCACGGACGGTGTACAGGCCAGAGGAGCCCCCGGCTGCCGGGGGAGTACCAGCAGCCGGGGGCGCAGGTGGGGCAGCCGGCGCAGGGTTCGCGGCCCCAGCGCCGGCGTTCGGAGATGCGCCGCCGTACTTCGAGGCGGCCTGACGGAAGAGTCGGACGTACTCGTGACCGTCCACCGATGAGCCGTCAGTGGCGCTGGTGACATTGCCCTGGCCGTCGATCGCCCCAAAGTACGCTGCTGCTGCCTTATCGGGGTCGCCGTACCGCCGCAGGGCGTCGCCGTAGACCTTGGCCCCCCGGAAGATGTTGGTACGCGGGTCTTTCGGGTTCTCGCCGGGCTTGAAGTGGAACGGCATCACCTGCATCAGCGACTGCGCACCGGCCGACGACACGGCCTCGGGATCGCCGCCCGACTCGATCTCCATCAGCCCCTTGATCGCCCACTCGGGGACGTTCTCGGCGCGCGCCGCCTCAGCGACGATGGACGACCAGCGCTCGACATCGGGGCTGCCTGTGCCGCTTGACGGGGCATAAGAGGAAGGGGTTAGCGCAGCCGAGGGCGTTGGCAATCCGTTGGCGTTGGCGTTGGCGTTTTCACCAACGGGTGTTGGTGTTGGGCCAACGGGCTGCTTCGGAGCACTAACCCCCAGGCTCTCCAGGCTCGGGAGCGCCCACGATGGCGCGGTGTCGGCCACGGCCTGACGGGCGCGCTGAGGAACGCTGCCGAGCGCCGACATGACGGACGACGGTGCACCCGTGACGCCCAGACTTTCGAGGCTCGGAAGCTGCCAGGACGGCTGTTCGGGCTCAGGCTGGGGATCTGGCGTCGGGTTGATGGCCTGCGCGTACCGCTGCGTCACGTCGTCGACCAGCGACACCGTGCGCGCCCCGGCGGCAGCGGCATCGTTCTGGTTGAGCGTGCGGCGCGGCAGATAGAGCGGCATGTCAGAACCCCAGGCGTCCCTTCGGTCGCGGCAGCACCTGATGTTCGCGATAGTCGCCGGCGCCATCGGGCACCAGGATGAACGGCGCGGCGTCGGGCTCACGCTCATTCACGCCATGCGCCGAGCCGCTCATGCGATCGTCAACCCAGAAGTCCTCATCCCAGGCCACATTGCGCTCGGGCTCCTTCACACCAGCATCCCCGTACGCGCCTGCCACTCTGGTGGAACCAGCGGGGGCGCCGGGATGATGAGCTTGTACCGATGCCGCTGGCCCAGCAGGCTGTCGTTCAGGCTCTCGACGTTCTCCTGGTTGATTCTTGACCAGTCGTCGTGCTCGGCGCTGATCGTCTTGCCCGTCAGGCCCTTCGTCTCGGAGCTCAGCAGGCGCAGCACGCACGCTACCGCGCGATCCTTCTCGGGGCTCGGAGCATCCAAGTGGCCAGTCATCGGCGTCGGCACGTACCCAGGCGCCACGCAGTTGACACTGACACGCGCCTGTTCCTCGGCCATCGTCTCCATCAGGCTCACCACGCCGGCCTTCGAGGCTGCGTAGGCCGAGCGGCCAGCGTACGGACCGAATGCCCCACCACCGGAGAACAGCAGGATACGGCCGTCTTCGGACTTCAGGAGATACGGTAGCACCGACTGTACGACGTGGAACGTCGCCTCCAGGTTGACCGTGATGGTGCGGACCCAGTCCTCGGCGTCCACATCGCCGACCCAGCCTTCCGGGCCGTACGTCGCGGCGCAGTGCACCAACGCGTCGAGCGGGTGGCCGAACTTGTACGCGTTGCCGATTCGCCCGGCCTGGTACTTCGAGACGAGGTCCGTCCCGATCCAGGAGAACCGCTCGTGCTCGATGGCGGGCTTCCGCCGAGACGTGCCGAGCACTGACCAGCTGTCCTGTAGCAACGCCTCGGCGACGGCCTTGCCGATGCCGGAGGATGCGCCTGTTACCAGTGCGTGCTTCATGCTGCCCCCTGAGCACCTAACCACCCGAATAGGCAACAAAACGGCGAGGCGATTGCCATACCAATAGCGGACCATGTGGCGAACTGCACGGCGTCAGCGACTGGCAGTAAGAGCACGGTGAGGCCGAAGACGCTACCAAACATGACCACGACGCCAATCACTGAAGCGACTAAACACCACATCAGAATCGTCATGCTGAGAACGCCTCCGCTTCGGCCTTCACTGGGCCCACGAATGCCAGACACGGGTACAGCCGCTCCCAGTACGCTGCCGGCCACGTCTCGCGCGCCTCCTGGTGCGCCCTGATCCACGCCTGATACTCGTCGCTGCCCCAGGTCGCACCCTGCGCCGTCACGCACCACTCGCAGTTGCAGATGGACGGGACGACGGCTTGCGCCTTGATCGCGGCCATCACCTTCGGGTCAGACGTCCGCGCGATCCGAGCGGCGGCAGCCTCCGGCGAGTTGAATCGGCACTTCGGCCAGCGGGCGTGCACACGCCAGGATCGGCCCGTCTCAGGGTCCAAGATCTGCGCACCGGGGATACTGCTCGTCCACTGTGGGCCAATCAGCGTGCTTGTGGGAGTCGTGACCATCGGACCTGATCGAACCGTTATTGTCATCATGCTGCCATCGCCGATCCGCCACCGCCCCAGCGACTCCGGTTGTACCTAGACATGACGGTCGTCCAGTCGTGGCCTTGAGCCTGTGCCGCTCCCCGCATCAACTCCTTGGTCATCGGGTCTTGCTGCTCGTACCAGCCGCTCGCCGCGCCTTGCGGGTTCTTGGCAAACTCGTTGGCCGTGTCGTAGATCTGCTGCTCTGGCGCGCTCAGGCTGCTCCGCAAGGCGTCGCCAGTCGGAATCATGTTGGCAGCGGCCAGCGCCCAGTTGGTCACAGGCTGCTGGGTCTGTGGTGCGGCAGCCGGGGCCATCGCGCTCGGGTTCTGCATCGGGGAGAGCGCGGCGCTGTCCACGTAGCCGGGCCGCGAGGGTGTTGGCTGTGCGTCTGCAACCCCACCCGCCGGCGCCCCGCCGGCGCCGCTGCGCAGGTAGTAGCCGCCGCTCCCGTCGCCGGCTGGCGCAGACGGCTGGCTGCCCCGTGCCTGGTACCGCGCGAGCTCGGCTGCGTCGCTCGGGTCCACTGCCTCGCCTGCGGCACGCTGCTGGGCCTGCCGCTCCATGATCTGCTGGGCACGCGCCTGCTCCTGCGGGGAGAGCGGAATCACCGTCTGTGCGGCGCCGCGAGCCTGGTATCGCTGAAGCTCTGCCAGGTCTTCGGGGGACACGTCGCCCTCATGGGCTGCCGCGAGTGCAGCCCGACGCGAGGTTATCTCGTTGAACCGAGACTGCTCGGCCGGACTGAGCGCTCCTGGTTGCGGTCCGCCGGGGGGTGGCGATGCACCTGGACGCACCTCGCCCTGGCCGGGCTGCTGGATGCCCATCTGCCCGAGCACGTTCCCGAGGCTGTTCGCCTGGGGGGTGCCGTTGAACGCCGTGTTACCCTGCTGGCCACCCTGCGTCCAGGCGAGGCCGGGGATGTTGGCCAGGTTTCCAGCGACCCCGGAGGTCATCTGCTTGTACTTGATCCAGTCGGCCGGGTTACTTGCCAGGTCGATCGCCTTCGTGGTCCAATCCAAGAGCGCCTGGTTGCCGAACTTCTCGCGCTCCAGCGTCGCCTGCCCCGTGGGCGTGTAGCCGGTCGCGGTCGTCTGGAACTGGTCGTGCTGCTCGGCAAGGTTGGCCAGGAACTGCTCGCGCTGATCGACGCGGGTAAGGTCGTACTGCCTGGCCGTCTCCGCAAGCTTGGCCCTGTCCAATCCCATCGAATCGGCGAACTGGGCGAGCTGGTCCCCTCTGGAGAGGTCGTACTGCCTGGCGCCCTCGGTCAGTTGGGACTTCTTGAAGTCCAGATCTTGCGTGAACTGCGTCGCGCGCTGTCCGAACGTCGCATCAAATTGACGTTTGCTTTCCGCCGATGCGAGATCAAATTGCCTCTTTCCCTCAGCCGTAGTCGTGTCGAACTGCCGAGCAAGCTCCTGCTGCTTGAGGGTGAACTGCTGCATCGCCTGCTGGGTGGTCGTGTCGAATTGCCGCTTGTCCTCCGCGAGTTTGGCCTGGGAAAGCTGGAGCATCCCACGGTTGTACGCGGCGTTCGCCTCGGCCGTGCCCTTGGTCACGAGGTCGCGCTGGCGTGACTGCTCAAGCTGTTGAAGCTGGATCTGGTACTGCTTGTCAGACTCGGCGCGGCGCTGGCGCTCTTGCTCGACGAACGCCTGCGTCCAGTCGTACGGGTTCTGCTGGGCAGCCGCGCTTTGATCGGGCACGCCCGTGGCACCCTGCGATCCGCGCGTGTCATAAGCCGGCGGCACGCCGACGCTAGGATCGGTGGTGAAGGGGCGCATGTTCGCCCAGTAGCCCGGATCAATCACGGCCGACCACCCCTCTCCTGTTCACGCGCAGCGTCACCGCGAAGCCGTACCCGCACATGCACCGGATGCCCCACTGCTGCTCAGCGCCGGCCATCTTGATCGGGTGCAGCATGCGACAACTCGGGCACATCGGCCACGCGATCATCACGCCGCCTCAGCCTGCCGCCGGCGCTTGGAGTCCGGCCGGCTGCCCCATGCCTTGCGATACCACGGGCTGTCCGTCTTGTTCTGGGGCGGACGTGCCACCTTGATAGCTCTGCTCGCCCCGCGCCGCTTGCGTGACATCCTGCTCCCCCTTCTGCATCGCTTTCGGTGGTCCAGCACGGGTGTGCTTCATGGCCCAGTTCGCAATGTCCGCCTGCGTGGTGCGCCCCTCGCCCGTGGACATATCCCAGCGATCGGGATAGACCTGCTGGCTGATCTTCAAGCCGATGTCCAGCGCCAACTCGGGCGTGAGCTCCGTAAGCCCGCGCTGCTGCATCTCCTGCTGCCACATCTGGGCCTCTTGCGCTGGCGTCTTAGCCCGCTCCCAGAATCGTCGCCGCTCCTCGTCAGGCGGCACCTCAGCAATAGCGTCACGCTTCAGCATCTCGGCAAGGTGCGGAACCAGACTCTTCCGACCCTGGACCATCGTCTCGGCCATGATGTCGCGCGGAGCGGCTGCGTCAGGCATCAGACCGGCGCTCCCTGCACTGGCTGCTGCAACCCGCCGACTGACGCCTGACGCCCGGCCGCCGCGATGGCCGCGTACTGCGAGTTGGCCGGGTTCTGCATCCCCGTGGCCGCCTGGGCGCCGGGGTCCGAGCTCCCGCCCATCGGCGGATTCAGCCCGGCCGTCATGCCGATCGGCTCGCCCTGCTGACCGGCCGCGCCGGACTGCTGCGCCCCGAACAGCGCGACCAATTCCTTGTCCCCGAGGTATTCGGCGGCGTCCTTCATGATGATCTGGAGCGCAGGCGGCGTCTTCTTCCACCGCTGGTAAAGCAATTGCGCCATGTAGCGGTCAGGGTCTTTGACCCCAATCGCCTGGCACCAGTCCTCGTCCGTGATGGCGTCCTTCTCCCAGAACCCGAACAACTGCGCCTTGGCAGCCAGGTCGTCGCCGAGATTCTGAGGATAGGAGGCTTCGAGGTCGAACGACTCCTCGCCCTCGGGGCCGAGCCAACGCGGGTCCAATTCGATCAGCGCGCGGGTGACGCTGCCGCCGTCCGATGGCGTCTCGGGATTGCCGAGCACCACCACGTTCTTGCCGGTCTTCCTGGAGACCCCGCAGCAGACCTCAAGCTTCAGTTCCCCCACCCGGCGCCAGACGTTGAGCACCGATCGACGGATGTCGGACACCCCAGCCAGCGTATCGGCCGAGACCACGCTGCGCTCGATCGCCGAGCCCGCGTCACCGCCACCACGGGCCAGCGGCGAGACCAGATCCTGGCTGTTCGACCCGTTGAGCGCCCCGATCATCTCGTTGACGTCGCGGCCAGATCCTGGGTGTTGGGCCGGGATCATCGTCCCCCAGACTGGGGTGATCTTGAAGGGCTCGATGGTGAGCGGGTTCTGCTTGACGAACTCCATCCACGCCTGCTGCATGGCGGTGTCGCGAACGGAGTCTGGCATCTGCATGAACCAGGCGAGCATGCCCTCGGACCAGCCGGCGTACGCCTTGCCCGTCAGGAACGCGTCGCCCGCAAGCCATGATCGCCCAAACGGGAACGTGTACGGCATCGCCCGCTTATCCGGGTCGGTGCTGAACCAGCGCCAGCCGTAGAACGGCACGACGGGCAGCGTGCGGAGGCCGCACTGCTTGTACAGGTCGATGACAGCCGCGTCCTCGAAGCCCGGCCGCTCGACGCGGGTGTGCTTGCCCGCGAGTGAATAGGCCACGTAGGGGTACAGGTTGCCGTCCGCGTCCTGGTCGGTCAGCCACGCCTGGTACAGCCAGAGGTCGCCGGTCTCCATGTCGCCTTCGGTCGTGTCCTTCGGCTCCAGATGATCGTGTAGGCCGTCGATGATGTAGTTGCGGCGCATCGCGTCAGAGGGAGCCATGCGCGTCCGCGAAATGATCCCGTCGACCGTGACGTCGGGGCCCTTGATGAGCGGGTTGATCGGGACGTACTGGAGACGAGACAGCAGTTGCGTGTCAGAGGGGAAGTTGCGGGCTCGGAGCGCCTTGACGTGGCGGTCGTACGCTCGACGACTCTGCTTCTCGTCGGTGCCGAAGTCCGCGTCAAACTTCTCTTCATCGAAGTCGTCGCCCTGCTCGTCCTTCGCCGTGTCGAGCGCGTCCTGGTACTCGTGGCCCTGCGCGTTGCGACGGAACTCCGGCTTGATCCGCTCGGCCTTGTCGTCCTCGTAGTAGTGGCCCGGCACCCGCGCAAAGCGCGCCACCTCAGGCACCTCGATGGCGCAGCCTTCGGCCTCGACCAGTGCCAATTCGGTCAGGTCGCGATGCGAGAGCGAGCGCGAGACGGACGGGTTGCTGAACCGCTCGATGCGCGACGAGTTGCGCTCGTGGAGGTCGGACGTACCGAGCTTCGGCCGCTTCAACTCTGGCTCGTCCTTGGTTTCCGTGCCGGCCAGTTTGTTCAGGAGCTGCATCACGCTGGTGTACTTCTGGGCAGTGTCGACGCGGAACGCCTCGCAGTCCTCGCGCTTGGCCAGCACGTCCGGCAAAGGCGCCTTCATCTCGCCGATCAGGAGCGAGCGGGCATCGGAGATCCGACCGTGCGAGCCCGTGTACCGGCCGTTGTGCTTCGTGAACAGCTCGGGGATCGCTTCGCCCACGATGTTGTGGCGGTTGGTGTACTCAGCCATCACCACTTCCCCGGACGGCCAGTATTCGGCACAGAGTGGATATGGACGCCTTCTCGGGTACAGAGTTGGCAGAATGGAGCGGTCTGGCGGAGCGGAGCAACCCACATCCCGGCGTGCGTGCTGGTCCCCCAAGAGACACACGACGCACCCTGAGTACTCACTCCCCACGATGGGGTGAGCGGCGACCCACTCGTGCTGTACAGCACGGCCACCGGCGCGTACGTTCCAGTCGCGGCCGTCAGACGTTGCCACTGCAACTGTTGCTCTCGCGCCTCGATGGCGCGGCGCGACCAGATTTCTGGGATATACCGCTCATCACACGGATCAGTGATCTTCGGAGATGCCGGCGTTGCCACCAGCGCCGGTACTTCCGAAGAGCGCACCAGCGTGCCGCCCAATGACCACGCGCCCGGCCTGACCATGCCCTGCCCGTACTCGGCCATCAGGCGAGGGCCTTCCGCGACACCGCAGGTAACCGAACCGATGCGCCGTGCCAGATCAGATCTCGGATGTTCGACTTGGCCATCAGCTTCGAGAAAACGAGATCCTGCCCGGCCATCCCCTTGGCGTACTTCGACCAGATCTCGGGGATGAAGTCGGCCGCCGATGCCGTATCGACCGCGAACGCCGTGTACGACCACGTCCCAATGGTGAGGGGCTGTTCAGAGACTGCCAGGATCTCGGCGACTTCCTCCTCGGTGGGCAGCGCGATGGGGCCGCGCGGCACGCCGAAGTCCAGCCGCTCGGACGGGATGAACAGCGGCGCGGCCACGATCGACAGGCCCGTGCCGCCCAACACCTTCAGGAAGCTGCGTCGATTCATGCCAGCCATCAGTCGCTCATGATCTCCAGGAACTGGTCCCAGGTCACCAGTCCCGATCGCCACACCTGCCGCAGTCGCTCGGCGTCAGCGCGGTAGTTGAAGAACCACGCCCAGTAGTTCACCACGTCGCGCCTACGCACCCGTCAACCGCCTGACTCTTTGGCAAGGTTGTTCAGGGGTGCAGTCGGGGCAGGCTTTTGGCCCCCACAGTTGGCCGCACAGTCCCATCGGGTTGTCCCGCTGCGCCGGCGCATGCCGCTCGGCGTTCTCGAAGTCCCACGTCTCGGGCTTCATCAACTCGGCGTCCTGAGCCATCGCGACAGTTTCAGCTATCCACGTAGTAACCTCGTTCATCTCACGAGCGAAGCGCGGGAATACGACATACGTCATCTCGCCCGCGTGGGGGATCGTCATCTTCGGCGGTGGTCGCATCTACCTGACCCCGTGCTGGGCAAGATGAGAGACCAGCGCATCCTCGGCCAGTTGCTGCGCTGGAGTGGCGCCCTTCTTCGAGAACATGGCGCTGGTGCCGCATCGGTCACAGGTCCACCTCGCCCAATCGGTCGGCGGAAGTCCCGTAGGTGGCGGCGCGACAAGGTCCGGGAGTACGGCATTGAGGACGCCGAACAACTCCGCGATCCAGGAGGTGTCCCCGGCCCAGGCGTCGCTCTCGGCCAGCGCGAGTCGCTTCCTAATCTCTTCGGGCGTCGGCATCACCACGACGGCCTCTGTCCTACGGGCACCGCATGCATGTGGATATCGGGGCGATCACACAGTAGGCAGACGAACCCCGAGGCGGATACTGCCCAGGCTTCGTGAGCCTGTTCGTGCGCTTGCAACGCCACTAGTATTCGATCCGGAGCATCGTCGAGACGACCAGGAACTCGCCGACAGCGCGGGTCAGTTGCATACTCCCGGCGCCCGCTCTCGCAGTGGAAGCGCGCCTGTAAACGAAGGCTCACCACCCCAGATTGCCGGTCATAGTGTTCAAACCACGTATTCACCGATGTGCGGGTCCGCGCCGCGATAGGACGCACCTCAGCCAGCAGGCGGTGGATCTGGTCGTACATCACCGCACCCCCGTCGACTGCCACTCGCCGAACAGCGCAGCGAGCCGGGCATCCTTATCGCTCTTACCGTTCAGGCCGGTGAAGTCGGGCACGGGTGTCGGCTGCGTCGGCCGGCCGTTCGTCGCACCAGTGCTAAAGCCGAGGGGCATAGATGTGGCGAGCGCCGAGAAGTCTGGGATCGACTCCATCGCCATCAGGCCGTAGCGGAGCGCGTCGTACTCGTCATCCGGGCCATCCGTATCGACGTCCTCAACCTTGTGAGCGTCGTAGACCAGGGATGGCAGGTTCTTGATGAGCTGGATGCACGACGAGAACACCTGGAGATGCGGACGACCGTCCGGCGCATCTTTCAGGTACTCACGAACTCGGGCCAGCCCGTTCAGGCGATCGTTGTTGGCGTGCGTGAGCGTGACGCCGTTCTCGAAGTAGATCTGCGCGATCGACTTGCCAGAGTCAGGCGACTTGATCCACATAGCAGGGTCCGCAACATGCAGCCTGATCTTCTCGTCCTCGCCCGTCAGACTGACCACAGCCTGCGCTTGCTGCGAGGCAAGCAGGCCGGGCTGGCTGATCTCGCGGTAGATGTAGACCCGGGGCACGCTCTTGTCGAGCGCGGCCCATAGCGTGACGAACGGCCGAGCAGAGCCGTAGTCCGTCATCCGTACCCGCTGCCAGTCCTTGTCAAGCGGGATCGGATCAATGACGTGCTTCTCGCGGCGCCACTCGGTGAGCACCTGGCCGGCGAACACGTCCCAGTCACCGTCACGCAGTGCTCGCCGATCCTGCTCCGGTAAGCTGTTGAGCACCATCATGTACTGCGGGTCGGCGTCAAGCAGAATCTGGTTGTCGTAGATGTTCGAGAAGTGGAAGCAGCGCGTCGGCAGCGGGTCGCCCTGCTCGTTCCGTGGTGTCCACGGCGCGCAGTCTCGGGTACCGCGCGACAGGAACCGCTCTTTGACCCAGGCGTGGCCGATGCCGCCTGGGTTGAACGTGGTACGCAGGTATGGTTTGATCTCGGGCACCGACGACCGACACTGCGCCATCAGGAACGTGTACTGCGTCTCGGAGAACTCTTCGAGCTGATCGAACGCCATGAAGTGATACTCATGGCCGTGGTAGATCCGCTTGTCCTCTTCGTTCTCGCAGTGGCGCATCGAGATCATCGCACCGGACGGGAACGTCCATCGGGCGTGGTCGCCGTTCCACTTGGCTCCCAGCGGCGGGAACCACTCCCAGGCCCGGTCCATGACTTCCTGGAGGCGCTTGTACGTGCGGCGGAAGATGATCGCCCGGTAGCGCGAGTGCCCAACGCCGCGCGTGGCTTCCATCAGCATCGCCAGCGTCTTACCAGGGCCTTTGGTGCCGCCGAAGCCGGACTCGAAAGCAGGGCAAGCGTGCCACGGCTCCTGCTTCGATTGGGGGCGATAGACGAGGCGTGGCGGCGCCGATGCGACAGCCATCAACCGACCTTCCGATCAGGGAGGTAGATCGTCACGCCGCCAGACACCTGCACATCGGCCTCGGTCTTCTCGGTCGGCTTACCCATCACGCGGTTGATGAGGTACTCGTTTGCCTGGCGGTCGGGGGGCTTTCTGTACACGGAGGGCTCTCCGTCCTCGCCAGGGATGTCGCCCTCGACCATCACGCCATCGGCCAGGACGAACAGGTTCGCCAGTAGGTGAGGGAGGCGATCAACGATCCGCTTCTCAGCCTCGCGGATCGGCGTGTCGAGCAGCGACTTCAACTCACCGGGCTTCCGCCCAGCCCCACCGCGCGCCCCGCCATGTCCGTTCGCCGCCAACTTGAATCCCTACTTGAATTCCGGCCGAATCAAGATCGGCGCTACTTCCCGCACTTGCCAGAGTGGTTCTTGCCGCACTTCTTGCACATCGCCACGGTGAGACCTCCAGAAACGCAGAAAAGCCGCCGCAGCCCCTTTCGGGCCACGACGGCTATCCCATCGGTCACACTGCGCGCCCGGTACCCCAGGCAGCGCTATTCGCTTGGCGTCAGTGTACCAGAGTCAGGACGACCTGTCACCATCGCGCCGCAGATCGAGTCCGAGCCGCTCAGCGAGCGACCGTGCAAGCTGGTCGCGACGCTCCTCGATGTGCTCCACCGTCAACTCCAAGGCCTCTTCATCCGTAAGCTCATCATGGTCATCCTCGTCTGCCACCGACCACCTCCTGCTTCCACTCGCTCACTGCGCCGCAGTGGCACTGTACCTTCATCGGCTCGAAGCAGAGCACGACGACGCCGGCCAGCGGGTACGGACGGCCGTGGTCGATGGCCACGACCGGGGCTCGGCACGACTGGCAGACGCGCATCGTGTTCTGACTCACCTCCCATCCCCCGCCCCCGGCGCATCGGCTGCCGGCGCCAGTGCCCGGTACTGGTCCATCGCGATCCTAGCCGCGTCCTTCATCAGGTATCGCTCGTTGTTGGTCACGCCGTTTGTGATGCGGTCGAACACGAGTTGGGCAAGATCGGCGAACGTCTCCAGCGCCTCCCGCGCCCCGGCGAGCTCCTGCTTGAGCCTGACGCCTTCCTTCACGAGCGTGGCAACGGGGTCGATCAGCACGCCCTCAGTCTCGGCAAAGTAGGCCGCCTTCCACTGGTCCCGCTCCCCAGTCACCGCCTCCAGCGCGGCTGATAGGCGGTCCACTTCCTCAGCCATCTCTGCGAACGAACACGGCCAGCGGGTGAAGCAACAGCCACACCAGCCAGGCATCTCCTGCGACTCTTTGTGCTCCATGTATGGCTCGTCGGAGAGCGGGCGTGGGGCGCCGGTCATGACTGTGACTCTTGCAATGGGAATTCCGCCCTCGCCCGAGCATTCCGATGCATGCCGCAGAACGAGCGTAAGTGCCTTCGCTCAGGGAACAGCTCGAAGTACGACGGATCGTTGACGATCCGATTGCGACAGGGGCGACCGTTCACAATCTCTTCACAGGCGTCGGCCGACACTTGCCCCTTCCCGTCACAGAATCGGCAGGCAACCATCTCAGCCATCTCACCCCTCCCCTGGGCCCTGGGCGGCGTGCTCGATCACCGTGGCCGGCAGTTTCTTCAGCGGAAACAGCGGCTGCTCCAGGGTGTGTCGGGCCATATCACGTATCCCCAGCAACCCGTGTGTGAGGCCTCCCCACCGGTCCGGCTGCTCAAGATGCATGCTTGCAAGATCGGCAATCGTCTCCAATCGATGCCGGTACCACGCCAACTCTTCGGCCTGACGTATCGTCGCGGCCTCCAGGCGGGTCACACGAGCCAGGGCGACGACGGCCTGTTGGCGCCATTTCCCGAGACGCCCCTGCCCGTAAGGGGTCCCCATCGCCTGTCTCGACAACTCGGCCTTGAGGTTCCTGACCTTCCGCCGAAGCGAGCGGACCGTCTCCCGTGACCAGTTGTCCCGACGCTGCACGATGACCGGGGCCATGGTGTCGTAGAGCGTCACGTTGAACTGCCTTCGTGCGCGGAACGAGGCAGCGAGCATCTCATGCGTTGCTGGCTCACCAAGCGGCTCGTCAAACTCAGGCGCCATCGGCGTGAGTGAGCAGGACCAGGCGCCTGAGTTTGACGGCAATCAGAGCATCCAGCGTCATGCATCCACACGTCTCAGTGCAGACTCCGTCAGGATGCGACCGCTCATAGGCAGGGATACCCGACATCTCCAGATGCCTCGGACACAAGTCGGCGGGGTCAAGAGCGTACTTACCCTCCGACACGGGCTCCTCACGCATCACACAGAAGAAACACCGCATCAACTTTCCTCCCCCGCCCCGTCCGTGGCCCGCGCTGCGGTGGGCGGGCTCAACGCCTCTACGATCAGCAGCACGCCAGGGCCATCGGCGCCGGCCCGTTCTTCCCGAACATCGCCGCGCTCACAGAAGCGATACGTGTCCTTCGGGATGACGCCGGCGTCCACGATCCCATCCTGAAGCGGTGCGAGCCGTGCATGATCGTTCTCCGCGTCGGCGATCCCGATCCGCGATCGGTAAACCACTGCTGAGATGCGGATGCGCCCGAGCGGTGGGATCCGATGCGCCATACTGGCTGCCTCTTTGGCTGCCGTTCGCCACTCCTGAACCCAGCCGTTGTGGGTGAACTCGTTCCCGTCCCGCGTGTTCTTCGTCGGCGGAAGCTCCAAGCGCTGCCGCTTCGTCTTGATCTTCTGGCCGGCGATCGTCACCGTAGCTTTCCGTGGCGGCCCCAGGCGCGCGGGGAACCAAAGCTCCCATCGACCAGAGGATTGACGAGAGCCCGTCTGAATCGGCGTAGGCGTGTCTACAGTCGTTTTTCGACTATCGACCGTCTGTCGTGCCCGTACGGGCCGTACAGCCCGCATCCCGTCGCCGCGCGCCCTGGCCACTAGCGGCTACCCCTGCACGCGTCGAGAGCGCGGTCTTCCGTCTCCCGCAGATCCCGACACGGCTCGCACGGGATCTTCCACCCCAGCGCGTGAGTCGATTCGTGTGCGACCGACGCCTTCACGGCGCGGATGTGTGCAGCCTGTGGCCGCTCATCCATCGTGCTCCCCCGTCTCGACGCGGCAGCGCAGGGCCGCCCGGTCAGTCGTGTGTCGCCACCAGCGGTAACCGCACCATGTGCACCGCATCGACAGGTGCTCCGCGACATCGAACATGCCGTTAGGCACCGGGCGCCCGCCGCAAGGGCATCCTCCGACCCGTTGCCACCACCACCCACCGGTGCAGTAAGCCGTCTCCACCGGCTTGGTGTCGCACTTTGGGCAGGCGTCCCGAACGCCGATCTGCACCCGCATGTCACCCACACTCACCCCCACCCGAACACCGCATCGAGCAACGCTCGCCACCAGGAGCGAAAGACCAGAGGCCGCCAGTGCGAACACGGCATCAGGAGCGCCCCTCGCGACGATCGCGCTCCACGGCGCGAGCACAGTCGGGGTCGTACACCTTGCCATCGAGCACCTCGACGGACCGTGGCGCCTTCCCGCACCGCTCGCAGATCTCCCCAGCCCGCGCAGGTCGCGGCTCATTCCACAAGAACCTGTCCAGCATCGTGGCCATCGTCAGCCCCCATCCCCGGCGCAGTCGGGCGCCGTGGCGGCGTCGAGCGTCAACGCCTCCTGGCCGGTCAGGATCTTCTCGACATCCTTCCTGAGCCGCTCCTGCGTGAAGTGCGCGGCCCAGAACTCGCCCTGCCACTCGTTCTCATTTAGCGACAGCGCATCAGCGCACGGACCATCGGCCACCGGGTAGCACCAGGAGCGGTATTCGCCGTCGCCATCCCACTCTTCGTACACGGGGATGGTCAATTTGCACTCGCTACGTTTGACCCAGACCGCGTCCATCTCGTCGTAGATCTTCCGCCAGAGATCGGTGTTCTCCCGGTACAGACGCTCGTGATTCCAGTCGTCCGGCAGACCGTGCTTCGTCATCAACTCATCGAAGATGTCGTCACGGTCGATGAACCGACCATCCCGGCTGTGATCGCCCGGACACGGCGTCTCGACAGCGAACACCTCGCGGATCTGGCGGAACAGATCGACCAGCGGCGACTCGCGATTCAACTCGGCGGCCAGCACCCCATCGGGCCCGTCGTCGGTCGCGCGGGGAGAGGCGGTCATTCCCAATCCCCCGAGAACGCCGCGACGATCGCCAAAGCAGCGAAGATGAAGGCGAGCGCGAACACCCCCGCACCGTCCGGCTGGGCGCGCGTCGATGTCGATGTGGTCGTCACGAGCGTGTACGGCATCGTGACGTACGACCAGGCGGCGAACGCCGCGACGCCTGCCAGCCCGAACGCCAGGAGCAACCTGCCAATTCGCTTCACGTCCATCTACCCCGCCACCCCTTCCGTCTCCCAGAACCCACCCTGCCGCGCCGGCCCCACCGCGTGCTGCCGGCGCTTATGGATCGGTCCGTCATGCCTGAACACGAGCCACGATGTGCAGTTCGACCGCACGCTCAGCGGCGGCCCGTGCTTCTGCCACTTCGGGTCTTCCGGCTTCGACTTGCTCACCAGATACGCCAGGTCGTACAGATCGACGGGGATGACCTCCTCGACCCACTGGTTCATCCGGACGAGCCTGGATGCGTGAATCTGGTCCATCACCTTCACGATCACGCCGACCCTGGCTACCCGCCACGCCTCACGAGCGCCGGCCTGAATCGAGGCCCGCGCCTCTGGCTCCGTGCGATATGACCCGAACCGCTTACCAACCAGCGACGTGCCCTTCTTCGAGGTGTTCGACAGGTAGGGTGGGTCGAACACAACCACCGAGAACGACCCGTCAGCGAACGGCAGCCGCGTGAAGTCGGCCACGACTGCCGGCTTGCCGTGAGGGCTAATGTCGCAGCCCACGACGTGGCGATCCGAGCCGTCCCAGAACTTACCCCGGCCCCAGGTCGCATCAAGCACCGTCTCAGCGCCCGGGAACGAGACAGCCAGCAGCCGAGCGACCATCTCGGCGCTGCTGCCCGTGGCGATCCGCGTGAGCGGCGCCGGCGGCTCCCCGCCCACCGAGGCCGGGCCGTGGCGGGCGGTCACGCCACTGGCTCCGCTTCGGCAGCATCCTCGAAGACGAAGGGCCGTTCCCACTTCGTCAGTCGCTCTTCCATCGTTGGGTGGCTACTGAACGGGTGTGCGTTCCGAGCCCGAGGCCAGAAGTCGAGTTTGATGTGGGTCGGGTTGACCGCCGAGATGCCGATCCGAATAGCGTGGTCGTGAGCGCCGATCACCAGCTTCGTCAGCAGCGACCCGTCGAACGTACACAGGCTGCTCGCGAAGTTCGGGGCCCGGACCACAATCGCCACGCGATCACCATTCCAGGCCGCGCGCTTCGCGCCGTCACAGTGGTAGATCCCCTCCCAGGCCCAATCCACGAGCTCGGCCACGCGTGCGCCGTCCTCGCTGACTTCCTTGCCGCACTGGCGCAGCCAGCGTGCGCCCCAGCCGTAGCGCTCTTTCCAGTCAGTCACCGCTTGTCTCCCCTCTCACCCGCCCATCCGCCGCGCTCGCTGTGGCGGTGGATGGGGACTGGGCGTCTGGCTCGAAGTGGCCGGGCTTGAAGCAGTCCTGCGCGCCGGCCCACTGAAACGCCCACAGTGCAGCGGCGATGAACGTCGAGCGCAGCCGTCCTGTCGGTGCACGGGATTCCAGCGATCGGCGAGCATCATCGGTGAGATCATCCAGCGACGGTGCCCAGGACAGCTCCGCCGTCTCGACGGGCTCGCCATCGGCGGTCTCGGCGCGGCCCCGCAAGTCCTCCTTGCGACGGTCCCTGAGCGCGATCAGGTCACGTGTCGAAAGGGGCGGTTCCCCTTGAACGACAGGCGCGAGCGCGGCCATGAGCAGTCGCCTTGCCTCGATTGGGGGTAATTCCGCCACAACCCGATGGTGCGTCCACGTCAACTGCTCAACGCGTGTTCCGCGCGGAAACGCCGCCGACACCCACGCTGCCGCTCTCAGGGTCGATTCGGCGAACGGCGACCCCGAAAACGCGTCAGGGAACGCCTGAGAGGCATCCCCGCCGTAGGCGGCCTCCCCGAACAGGATCAGGTCGCCGATCCACCATTTCACCGATCGGTCCATCGTCTGGAGCGTCTCCATCGCCGAGCACCACTCCTCGAAGGTCAGGTCAGCCGGCGGCTGATAGCTCATCTCCGTCCGTGTGCCCGGCAGGCCGGTCCTAAGCGCGAGCTCCGCGCTCATCGAGCGCGCTCCGTTTGCTTCTGCTCACGGATCTGGCGAACGCGCTCCTGCTCCCGCTTCACCGCCTTCAAGACGTGCCCCGATGTCTCGCGCCAGACCTCGATGTCCTCCGATTCGTGGAGGTAGCCAACGAAGTACTCCTCATCCTCGGCGGCGCTGACCTCATGGACCGAATCCCGGGCCAGCACGCCCTCTCCGACATCTTCGGTCTCGTCACCGTAGTCTCGGCGCACCCAGGCCCAGAATGCCATCGGCTCGGCCCGTAGCAATCCGTCATCGGTCACGAACACGGCTCGCCAGCCCTGGGCCGGTGTGATGCCCTGCCAGATGCCTTTCGGTCGGCTCATCGAATCACTCCCGTAGACCCGGTAGAAGAATGAGTTACCTTCTTCGTACTTAGAAGTGCCTCTCCAGCCAGTAAAAGGCACCCAAAAGCCGACGCATGCGTCACGCTGACTCGATATGACGCACCTGCGTCGCAGAACGACGCATGCGTCACGATTTGCGCAGAAATCTCCCGTTTACGACGCATGCGTCTGACGCACTTGACGCATGCGTCACGGCGTGCGTCACGCATCTGCGTCACCTGCGTCGGGCCACGGCAGCGGATCGGGGTCGCCGTAATCGGCGTCTTCGGCGGGTGCCGGCGGCTCGACCAACACGTCCCACAACCCGCGCCCGTCCTTGTAGAACCGCTTGGTCTGGCGCTGGAGCGTCGATGTCACGGTGGTCCGCTTGGCCGGCGCCATCGCCTCGACAATCGCCGAGAGCTGGGACGGTCCCTCCCGCCTAATGTAGCCCGCGATCCGGTCCACCAGGGGCAGCGCCTGCTCAAGCTCGGGGTCGTCCATCTCTTCGCGATCCCAGCGGCAGACCTCGTCGTTGACCTCCCAGCGCAATCCGACCGGGGGAGGCTCCTTGCCGTTGTTGACCTTGGCGATGAACAGGCCCAGGTGGCGGAAACCATCGGCGGCAGGCTCGTGGGTCTGTTTCAGATGGAACGACCGCCGTATCCAGTTGCGCTTGAAGATCGACCCGTACGCCTTGGTGGCGATCTTCTCGGACTGAGCCTGCTCTGAGCTGATGTGGTCGATCAGGAACGCCGTCAGGCCGATGCGGCGGAGCGCCCGATTCATCCTCGACGGACCCTCGTTGGACGGGGCGCCGGCCGAGATCGAGCCCGCCATCGCGGCCTCGATCGAGTCCACGACGATCAGGATGATCCCGTTCTCCTGGCAGAGCGCCAGCACCCGCTCGACGGCATCCGAGAGCGGCCCGTCCATCCGCAGGTACCAGATGTCGGGATAGGTGATGCCGGCCCCTCTAGCTATCTGCTGGACGCGGGCATTCAGGGTGTCCTGATCCGTCTCCCAGTCCAGGTACAGCACGGGGCCGCGCTGGTGGGGGCGGTAGCCGGGCAGGATCTCGATGCCCGTCGTCACGCTGACAGCCAGCGCCAGGCCGAGCCACGATTTCCCCACCGATCCGTCGCCGTGGATCTCGTTGTTCTGGTTGCGCTCCAGCAGCCCATCGACGAGCCACCCGCCGTCGATGGGCGCCGGCAGGTTGCCGATCAGGACGGCGGGCTCGGCCTCATCGTCGCGCCTCTCGACCTCGACGCAGAACGCATCGACGATGTTGCGCCACTCGATGCTCGGCTTTCGCTCCAGCAACCGATTGGCGAATCCCGCGCGGTCGCGGCCGGACGATAAGTTCAGCACCTCGCCCGCAAGCCGCTCGCGCGGCGTCCCGCGCCCTGGTGCCTTGTATTCGACGTCCACGTAGCCCTTGAGGCTGCCGCCGTCCCGACGCAGGCGTCGCACCGTGATGCGACACGTACGGTCCAGCATGACGGCGCGCCAACCGAGCCCGTGCGCCTCGAAGGAATCACCTGATGGTGCTGGTTCTTTGGCGACAGCCATCACGCGCCGAACCTCGGGATGCCGCCGATGCCGGCGGCTGGTGCGAGCTCCGACAGCGCGTCCTTGAACGCGACGCCATCGAGCGCTTGCAGGAAGGTGAACACATCGCCCCGAGCGTCACACCCGAAGCACTTATAGAAGGGTTGGCGCGGGTCCACCTTGAAGCTGGGCGAGCGGTCGGCGTGGAACGGGCAGCACCACCACGGCGTGCCCTGACGAACCTCCTTCGGTGGCCCCAGCCGCTCCTCAACGACCCTGAGCAGATGCGTCCTGGCAGTCCCCACCCGCTCGTCATCGCGCGCGCGGTCATATGTAGGCCGCACCAGTTTCGGCCTCGTCGGTTCGGGATGCAGCCGCCAGGGTCGGGCAGACTGAAGCAGATCGGAGACGATGCCGGCGCGATCCGTCTTCGGAGACAGGTCGGCCGCATCGAAGCCCTTCTTCAGCAGCCCATGCCTGATCGTCCCGTCCTCGCCCACCCACTCGGGAACGATGGCTCTAGGCAGGTGCCCACCGAGCCGATGGAGCTCCCAGGCGATCCGGTTCATGTGCTGGTGACCCTCGCGGTCGTGGTCGGGCCAGAGCACCACGTCGAACGGCAGCAGCACCGACAGGGCGTCCTCACCGGGCGTGGCCGAGGCGCCCGTCACGGTGCCCAGCGCATCGAATCCCAGCGCCCACAGCGCGTCGCGGGCCTTCTCGCCCTCGGTGAGGATGACGGTCTCCCCAATCGTGAGCGACGGGATGCGCTCGGCGCCGTACAGCGGCAGATCGGGCGTGGATAAGCCCATCAGGCCGTCCCTGGCGTCGCACCCGGGCACCTGCCAGTACATCCGCTTCTGACCGCCGGGCCAGCGCACCGCCACATGCTCGGCGATGGTCTCACCGAGCATGTCCCTGATCTGGTAGACCGTCCTCATGGTGTGGCGCTCCGACTAGAAGGCTTCCGCGTCTTTGGCTTCAGGCTCGGCGAGCATCTCGTTGAGCGTGGCGAGCATCTGGTGGACGGTCTCGCTGGCCTCCGTGACGGGGTCAAAGTCGCTCACCGCGTTGGCGCCGTGTGTCGCCCGAACCTGAGCGATCTTCTCGACGATCTCGGCATTCAGCGCTCTGCGCGCCTGTATCTCATCGGAAAGCTCACGAGCCGCTTTCTTCAGCGCCACTTCCGAGGCATTCGCCGGCGGTGCCTGTGGCTCGCCAAGTCCGGCTGCCGTCGCTGCCGCGATACCAACGGACCACTGTTGGTCCCACTTCTGGCGGAACTCGGCGCCTGCCGGCTGAGGCGGAGGAGGGGTCACGTCCCCTATCTCTGGCCTGATCGCTCGGATCGGAGCGGCCTGTGGGACGACCTCGATCTCACCGTCGTCCGTCACCGTGACCTCGGCGCCGAGCTCCTCGGGGGTGTACATGCCGCCCAGCGAGTCGGGGAACGCGAGGCGGGCCACGGCGCTGATGCAGCGAGCTCGCAACATGGCTGCCGGGTACTGCTTCCAGGGGCCGCCCTTGCCCAGTAACCCGGCCTGCTCGGCGTTCTCCATCGTCCACTCGAAGGCCCGTGCCTGGGGCCAGGACTTCCGCTTGTAGCTGACCGCGCAGCGCTGGGCGCTGGTCTCCACGAACTGGATCGCCTGGTCGCCGTGGTCACGGTAGACCATCGCCAGCATGACCTCGGCGCCAACAACCGGCCGGCCGTTGATGATTCCGATGTTGGACAGCGCGTACATCGGCGGAATCCCGATCTCGCGCCCCTTCTGGATCACTGCCAACGCGGCTGCCGGCTTGTCGATCCCCTTCGGGAGCAACCCCGAGGCGACCAGCTCGCGGGCCATCTCCATCATCGTCTTCCAGCTTTGCGCGTCTGGCAGGATGTCCTGTCGCTGTGCCAATGCGGTCGTCGTCATGATTCACTCCACTGCGTCGTGTCGCTCTTGCCCAGGTTGCAGTCCGAGCAGGCAGTAACTAAGTTCGATGGATCGTTCGTGCCGCCCTGGGATCGAGGCCTGACGTGATCGACGTGCAGGCGCGCTCCGTCATGAGCGCTGGCGCCGCAGTAGACGCATCGAAAATGATCCCGGGCGAGGATGCGGAACCGGAGTCCCTTCCCGATCTTCGGCTCTACCGGCTTCGTTGCCGCCACAGGCTGCCCCCTAAACTCTCCATGTGACTGGAGAATTATACGAGGAACAAAGATCAACTGTCCAGCGCTATAATCTATTATCGGGCTTGGGTTTTCAGTACCCTCTGCCCCGTGGAGCGAGACTACGTGCTTGTGAAGGAAGCGGCGGCCGAGCTCGGCGTATCGACCTGGGCCATCTGGAAAGCGATCCAACTCGGCCAGATCGAACGTACGGACAAGATTGGGCCTCTGCATGCCATTCCGCTCGACGTCTGGGAGCGATACAAGAAGACTCGCAGGCGTCCCGGTAGGCCGAAGAACAAGCCGGCCGAGCACTGAGCCCCGCCCTCGGCGCCCACGGAGGACTGAGGGGGTCACAGCCCGATCCTCCATCGATCCTGGCCGCCGCGCCAGTGGACGAATGTCCACGGCCCTACGGCGACCTCGAACGACATCCGAGTCCAGTAGACGCGCGGGACGAATGCCCAGAAGATGCAGCGCACGCCGAGCCTGAGATCGTGCCCCCATTCTGGATTCCGATAGCGCTTCACGCTCCACCTCCCCCACTTCGCCCGATCGCGCGACGGCAGGCGGCCAGCCGAGAGAGCAGCGTCAGGAGCGCGTAGAGGGCGGTCATGCTGTGGCCCCGTAGACGCGCATCAAGTGCTCGCCGATGGTTTGGGCGACGTCAACGTGGACGGCGTTACCGAGCATGCGCAGTCGGTCCACCCGGGAGGGAAGCCGAGCATCTGTTCCACCATCTCGGGCGTCAGTTCGACTCCCTCGATGGCCGCCCACTGTCCCAGCGTCAGCCCAAAACCGTTCCCATTCCCGTGCTGCGCCTTCAAGCGCTCCCGCCTGGCCAGCATCCGCTCGACGTCCTTGCAGCCGAACAGGCTGGCAGACGGGGTCGGATGCTTCAGCAAGCAGGAACAACCGGTCCCGCTGATGGTCAGCGCCAACGCAACAGGCACGGAGTCGGAAGGGCAGGACAGCGTAGCCGCGAGATTCGAGCGCGTCTCGGAATCGCTGCCAAGGCCAGGGAGCATCGGGACGGGATCGAGTGGGATTCTCGCGGAGAACAAGCCAAGGGCGAACGACGTCAACGATGCGGAGGAATTCAGCACCGAGCGACGGCGCTCCCGTTCCGACCGTGACGCGGGCACGGCTGTTCTCCTGGCAGGGATCTCCACCGACGAGCAGGTTGCAGCGCCAGTCGTCGGGATCGGAGGGAGGGAAGGTGCGGGCGTCATCGTGGCGCGGCAGGCCCGGCCAGCGGTGCTCAAGGACGGTTCGTGCACTGGGACTGATCTCCACCTGGAAGGCGCACGTCAGGCCGGCGAGCTCCAATCCTCGATCGAGTCCGCCGCAGCCCGTAAAGAGAGAGCCAAAGACGAGATTCACCGTCCAGTGCCTCCCGCCGCATCGCTCGCGGCCTGGTGGGGCGGGGCGGCGGTGCGCTCGCTGACAGCGTCGGTGATCCTGATGAGCAAGTCTTCCCAGACGATCGTCTGGTACTCGGCGCCTGTCAGCACCAGCAACGGGTTGACGTACTCCTGGCCGTTCCGCTCGGTGCCCTTCGTGGTGAGCTCGTCGCAGATGAACACGGCGCGGAGGCCGCAGTCACAGTCGTGGTAGTCGCCCCGTGTGGCCTGCGGGTGATCGGGCTCGCAGGCCTGCCTGATCCAATCGACGCCGGCGCTATCGGCGGGCCGGTCGTAGAACACCTTGACGTGCTGAACGCAGCCCTCAGCGTGCTGGAAGGCCGGCAGCCAGTCGTCCCAGATTGGGCCGCTGTAGCCGTTCTGCTCGTTGATGTGGTTCGGGACGCCCTGGGCGTAGACTTCCCACCACGCGTCGCTGAACGAGCCGCCATTGGCTTCGTCGGGCACCTTGATCTGCCACATCGTGGCGTAGATGCTCACAGGCAGCCCCCTTCCGCCGCTGGCTCGGAGCAGTCTGCGTGGCGCTCGATGAATGCCTTGACGGCTGCTAGGTACTCACCGATCTCGACCGGCACCCCGATCGGTAGCCGCTGGTCGCACCGCTGGCACCAGCACCCCATCGGCACGGATGTCATGAGAATCCACGGGTGCTCGATCACGTCGGATACCCGCCCTTCTCTGCCGGCTTCGCGGCGACCGTCTCGAACCCCGGGAGCATGTCCCCGCCGGCCGCCCGCACCACGGCGGCGGCTGGGGCCGGGTCCAGAGCTTCGAGGGTCTGGAAGTGTGTCTCGGCCAGCCCGCAGAGCTTCGAAGAGTCGTCCTCGTTCCGCCACTCGCACACGCGGCACGTCTTGATGTGGGTCAGGAGCCACTGATAACGGGTCTCGTCACTCACATCGGTACCCCGTTCTCAAGCTCCGGGAACGCCGCCAGCCGCGCCTCGTCGAACGAGCCACAGGCCGCCTTCTGGCGCTGGATCTGCTCGCAGGCGCGGTACATGGCCGCGAAGTCCTGGCGAAGATCCCAGCGCGTCTCAGGGTCACCGTCGACCCAGGCCAGCAGTTCGGGCAGGATCAGCGAGACGTCCTCGATCGCGATCCGATCGCGCCTGGTGATGGTCTTCATCTCGCGGCCTCCGCTCTCACGGCGGCCAGCACCCGAGCCGTCACGGCCGCCGGTGCCTCGATCGGGGCAAGTCGGTTCACGAAGTGCGTGTGAACGTCGCCAGTCTCGGGCGCCGTGTTGCTCAGGAGTTTGGTCAGCATGTCCGGCTCGTCGCGGATCGTCTCGCCGCACATGAGACAGGAGGCGAAGTTGTTTTCCGAGTGGATGGCGTTGCTCTGGCAGCGCGGGCAGCGGGTCATGGCATCCTCCCAGCGACGCTGTCCACCACGACGAATGTCAGGAACACGGCGCCAGCCAGGGCCAGGAACGCCACGGTCGGCCCCACCAGGAAGATCAGGGCGACGGTCAGGAAGCGGGACATCGCACGCTCCTGATGACACCCGCGATGGCGTCGAGCTTGATCTCGCAATCGCCGACGAGGCTGGCCGCTGCGAATCGCTGCATGAGGTCGGGCGCCGCCTCGAAGGCCAGCCGGGCACGGGCGCGCTCGTCGGCGGTCAGACTGCCGACCGGAGAGAGGCGGTCGGTGGGACGGTCGGTCATGCGACGCTCTCCCGTTCATGCTGAAAAGGCGCGGCGTCGAACATCTCGCGGACCCGGGTCTGCCACTGGTCGCGCGTCTCGTTCGGTCGCTGCCAAATGGCGCACGTCGCACAGGACGAGTCGCGGCAGATGTCTCCGAAGGCGTGCCGGACCGGGGCTGGCTTCATCGGCCCGTAGCAGAGGTCGTGTCGGGCGGTCATAGGTTCCACCCGACCGCTGACACCCAGGCGTACTCGCGCCCACAGCCGCTGTCGATGCCGCAGTACACCCGTCCCCATCGCTCCCAGAGTGGCGGGTCCACCATCAGCCGCGCGCTGCACGTCGGGCAGCGTCGCGGAATGCCGGCCTCGGGCTTCCACCAGCGAAGCTGACGGCTCCAGTCCGAGAGCTTCAATTCGGGCAACTTGACGTGGTCGGCTGGAGGCTTGCGCGATGTCGACGCGGTCATGCTGCCCTCCGCTCGCCCGCTTCAGGCTCAGAGATCAGGCGGTAGGCCAGCACCCTGCCACGAGCACCCCAGTCCCAGGTCGCGGCCCGCTGTTCGATGCGGTAGCCGGACTGCCGGAGGCGGCACAGGCCTATGCGCACGGCGCTGCGCTCGTGTAGGCCGTCGTCGCCGTAGATCCAGATGGCGATGTCGCTCATCGTGAGCCACTGCTCACCGGTTGCCGCGAAAAGGGCGACGACCTCGCGCAGGCGACGGCTGAGTCGAAAACGCGTCGTCTCACCGTGACCCCTCCGCTCATTCGCGCAACGCTGCGAGCAGCATCGGCGCCAGCGAGGCTCAGGGATGAACGCCGCCCCACAGGCACGACACGGGCGACGTCGTCGTCCCGCGAAGGTAGCGGCGCAGGCTGCCGAGCAGCAGCGCTTCGATGTGCGCTGCGGAGAGAACGTGACGCCGCATGCACTGCACGCGCGCGGGAGCGGTCGCCTGTCCATGCGACAGCACGCCAGCGAGCAGTACGCCCCCTGGGTCGGCTTGAGCGACGTGGGGCAGGCGCGACAGGTAGGTACCGTCACGATGCCACCGCCTTCCGCCCAAGCACGCCCACGGGGACGCCGAGCAGATCGGCAGTGGCAGCGGCCTGCCGCAACTGCTGCGCGGTCAGGGCGGATGCTGGGTGGTAGATGTGGCCCGAAGGGACCGCGTCGGTGCTGGACACAAGATGCTGGGATAGAGCGCCGGCGGCGTCATCGAGACCATGCCCAATCTCGCCAATCGTCAAACTCTGTGGCCCAACACTTGTCACCGACGCGGCGCCCTCGGGAGTCGGAGGAGAGTGCCGGCGCCTTGCGAAGGCGGGGCCGGCGTAGGTGATGCCGTCGATGCGCCGCTGGTGGTCGGTGGCCAGCACGTAGACCCGCCGCTCAGCGTCGAGCTCACTCCTGGCCTGACGACAGAGCGTCTGGAGGCCATTCGGTCGACTCACCTGTACGTGGAACGCCGTGCGGCTGTGCCAGTCCTGATGTCCTGTGCACCACGCCTCACCATTCGCCTCGTGCTGGCGATACGCTGCGACCGTGATGCGTAGCTTGCCGGCGGCAACCTTGGCACCATGCTCGGAGATGCGCTGCCCGACAGTCACCACCGCCCCCGCCAGGCGCGCCGCGTCCTGGGCGGGCGTCATGGCTGCACCACCAGCGGTAGCCACATCGGGCTAAAGATCAGCAGCAGCAGCAACCCCACGAAGACCACGCCGAGAAGGGCGACAGTAACGAGTCGAGCCCCCGTGATCGTCAGGTGGTTGCTTTGCTCACATTCTTCGGCGAGGCACGCAGCAGCCTCTTCCTCGATCAAGTACCGCGCGATAGCCAACGACGGGGCGACAAACTCGCCCGTGATCTCGCGAGCGCCATCGTCGTGCAGGTAGACCAGCACGTGCTCCGTGGTCGGGCCAACGGTATGGGCGAACATCTTGCCGTCGATGAAGTAGGCCGGGGCTCCGATGTAGATGCCCCAGATGGCCCGCGCCGGCGGCTCCGAGTCAGGGACCATGCCCACGCGCTCGGCGCTCACCCTCGTGGCTCCGATGCTGCGGCGTTCACTTCATCGACCAGCGCGGCCATATCCGCAACGCGCTCACAACTGCGGCGGTAGGCGTCGCGTGTCTCGTCGTCAGCGATCGGCAGATCGATCGTCTCGCCATTCGGCAGGGTAACGACGATCGCGATGTCCTGGTCCCAGACGTCGTACCAACTAGCAAGGTGCGCCTTGAGAATCCGCAAGGCACCCAGCGCGGGGTAGTGCCGCGCCTCTTCCGGGTCTGGTACGATGGTCTCAGCGGGGGATCGTTCGTCGGTCACAATCTACGGTCCTCTCTCGACGCCCTGGGCTCTGACGGCTCAGGGTGTCTGCGTGTCTGCGGATGTCAGACGGGGCGCCGACGCTAGTCCCGTACCGTCAGCACCCCGCCGCTCGCATAGGTCGCCGACGTTCGGGCCGACTAGCCGGGGATCATCACCATCTGCATGCAATCGAAGATCAGGACTGCGGTGGTCGGGGGTCCGCGCATCGGCGTTCCTTTCGTCGTGCTCCCGAGATTCGGCGCTCTCGGTTCCTTGCGCGTGCTCACGGATCTGGCGCTCGATCTCTTCGAGCTGCGCCTGGTCGTCCTCGATGCAGGCCGGCATGTGGACCAGCATTCCCGTGCTGATGGCGCACTTGAGGCAGTGCGGATCGAGACCGTGGCCATCGGCGAGGCGCTTCGTGGTCGGGGCGATCTTCTTGAAGCAGCCAGCACAGATGACGTGATCCCCGGCCGCGCGGACGCTCGCGCCGTTCTCGCGGTTCGGCTCAACGATCCTGTACCGATGATCCCGATAGACGAGGTCGACGGCCTGCATCGGCCGACCCGTGCGGGCGGGGGCAGCGGGGGTCATGAAGCGGCCTCGGGTGCATCATCAGAGAAGCAGCCGCAGCCACCGACGTCGAACATATCGACCTGGGCGCCGCGTTCGATCCGCTGGCGCAAGTCAGCCAGCGTCAGCGGCTTCTTCTTGCCGTCACCCGAGCGGTCGGTCAGGATCGAGACGGGCTTGCCGAGGTACTCGCGAATCGCCTGCTCCTTGGCTTCCCACCACGCGAACACCGCCGGCAGCGCGTGATAGACCCGCACCCAGTGGCCCTGACCAGCCTTGATGCAGCCGCCCCCACAGTTGTTGTGGGAGAGTCCCAGCGTGTACAGCCGAGGTCGGCGGATGCCGTGCGCTCGCAACGCGCCGTAGATGTCAACCTTGGTCAGGAATGGCGGCTCACAGAGCGGCGCTTCGTAGCGCCAGCCATCGACCAGACGACGGTCACGGAGTCCGGTGAAGCGATGTTTCTCTGACCAGTCGATCCCGACGTAGACGGCCGTGGTGCTCGAAGATCTTGAAGCGGCAAGCCAGCAATCGATGGCTTGCCGCTTCAAGATCTTCGAGCACGGGTCTGCTCTGGAGTTACCGAGGAACCGCTCGGCGAAGAAGATCGTCCACGGGTCGCGGCCCTCGGCGATCCACGCCAGGAACGGCAACCGCTCCTTCGTGCGCTCGCGGAGGTCGGTTAGCGCAGCGACACGGCCGGCTTCGTCCTCGTGAAACTCGGGCATTGCCAGCGCGGCCTTCACGAGATCGGCCGGGGCCGGCACGTCGAATACGTTGCAGGCCGCCTCGATCAGGAAGCGGTAGAGGTCGGTGTCCTCGATCAGCGTGTCCGTGAACAGGAGTGTCAGGTTGTCGGTGCCGTGCCGCTCGGCAACTCGGCGTGCGGCCGCCCAACTACCAACGCCGCCGCTGAACGTGGCGACATGCTGCTGCCCGGTCGCCCCACCGCCCACGGCGCGGCGCCCGGCGGTCATGGTCGCCTCAGATTCGCGAGTGCCCGCGTCAGATCGAGCGAGGCACGCTTGACAGCTGCACGGGACGGGCAGGCGTCGTACGAACTGCGGTGCTTGGTGCAGGCGTCCATCTCGTTCAGTCGGCGCAGGAAGCGCTCAGCCTCCGCGCGGGCCTCCGCGATCACCTTGGTGTTCACAGCGGCCTCCCGGAGCGGCGCTCGGCAGCGTGTGGGGCGGTCATCGAGAGGCCTCAGCAGCCAGCCGCCGAGCCACGATGGGCAGGCCCGCGTCGATCGCGAGGCGCAGCACGTCGGACTTGTTGAGGGGGGTCACGCTGGCAATGCGCTCCGCTTCGGCATGCACGGTCACGTCGAGCTCGATCCCCATCGGCTTCCGGTCTCGTGCCGGAGTACCCGCCATTGTATCTCTCCCGCGTGATCCTCGGTAGAGATCCTACCGGCTTCTGTATTATCGGAACTCTTTGCAGCGATGTCAAGTCATGTCATATAGACTTGGAACAGGAACCCTAGGGAGAGATACGTGGCAGTGGTCACGGCGACAGATCGCACGCGAGAGCAGGGCAAGCGCCTGCGAGAGCTCAGGGAGCGTCTGGACCTGAGCAAGGGCGTGCTGATTGATGCGCTCTCATTCGGATCGACACAGACCTACGATCTGTATGAGCGCGGCGTATCCGTGATTCGCTTCGATCGCGTGCCGGAGTGGGCGGCCGCGTTTGGTATCTCGGAGCAAGAGTTTCTCGATGCCGTGTTGGAGCCCTCGAAGCCGGCGCAGATGACGGGCGCCTTCGATATGCCAGACGACCCCGCCTGGGATTTCCAGGCCGAGCTACATCGGGTATGGCCGCACGACGCGGCATTCGCCGATCAGACCTATCAAGAGCATGTCAGCGCGCCACAGTTCGCCCAGAAGGCCGTGGTTGACGCGCTCCGTCGCCTTGCTGCGCGCGATCAGGACATGCTCATCCAAGAGAGCGGACGGGCGATCGATGAAGACCGCTCACAGATCCGCTTTACGCGCACGGGATAACACCGGGCAACGAACGCCCGGAGCCCCGCTGGCGCACTATCTTGACGGAACCACGCGTAGTGGTATCCGTCACGACATTGTTGACGCACTCGCGCCACACGAGTACCGTGGAGGCTACGAAGAGAGCCAGGGTCAACGCAGATCGGGGGAGTGGGATGAGCTCGTCGATTCTTGATATCGGCCGAGGCCATGACGGCAACGGCAGCCCGCTCAACCTGATCCGCTGCGACTACCCACCGGCCCTGGTGGGCACCGTCACGATGACCGCGCGGTGCCATCAGGTTACGCTGGCTCGACGCATCGGCGCGTCAGACGTGGCGAGGGTTGTGCTCCATTTGCGGACCGCGCACACCCCAGACCGGGGCGTGCGTATCTGCTACGCCCCGGTCTGCGCGATGGCCACGGCCCTCGCTATGGGGTCATCGGAGACGGATCTGCGGCCAGCCATCGCCTCGTCAGCCTGACGACGAGCGCACTCCCCCCAGTATCTCCATCGTAACGCCACGCCCTCGGCGGCGCGTGTGGAGAAATCCCCAGTTTTGCCGGCGTCTCGGTCTTTTTCACCCGTGTTGCACCTCGCGGCCGGAAGCCGGGCTGCGGCGTCAGGTGCGGGGCTTCAATGGCCCGTACCTCGTCATCAGGAAGTCTCCGCCCGTCGATGGCGGTGTGTACCGCCTTTCATTCCGTCTCGTTCTGTTGGTTTGGTTCCGGGAGTTTTCTTTGCCGGCCGCGTTTGACCGCCTCCCCTGCCACTCTGGCCGGGCCTCCTGGTCGCGGCTGGCCTCGACGGCGGTCACCAGCGCCAGCAGCGCGCCGCACAGGATGTACTCGTTCGACATCTGGCGCTTGTCCCACGCCAGCCGCTCCTGACGCTGTAGGAGCCCGCGAGACTCAATCCGTTCGGCTGTGCGCCGGACGGTCCTGGCCGAGCACTTCATCGCCTTTGCCAGCGTCTTGACGCTCGGGATGATCGGCGAGGACGGGTACCAGCGGAACGAGAGCAGGTGCACGACGAGCTGGAGCTCGCGGGCGTTCTCCACCAGTTCGTGCACGCCATTCGGGATCTGGGTGTAGCGCGAATCGGTGGGGAATGGGTCTGGACACAGCGGGGCGGACCCTGATACATTCTGCATCGAAGGTTCTCCTGCCCCGCGTCACTCGCCGGCCAAAGCTAAGTGACGTGGGGCTCTTCATTTCCTGCGCCCGCTTCAGGCGCGCCGGAGATCATCCGGACCGGCGCCCGGAATGTCAAGCCGGGCCGCTTTACGTCGACCCGATCACGATTCTGAGCGCGATGCATCCGCGTTGGACATGAAGAAGCCCCAGGCTAGCAGACCTGGGGCTTCATGGCGCCTGAACTTCTGCCCATGGCACACCCAACACGGTCATGGTACCACGTCCACGAGTGCGCTAGGAACTGAGCGAGTTTAGTGTTTCCCGGGCTGCTCCGGGCACCGTAGGCCGATTCGTTGACGGCTACTCCGCGATAGGCCGCGTCAGTACCTTGCGACACCAGTTTGGCCGTCAACTCTCGCCCGCGACATGATCGCGTGGCCACTCGCTACTCCGAACTCTACCACGCTCGCCGCCGGCCCCGCGCGACCCGTCAGGCCGGCGGAACCGTGCTGCCGATCTCTCGCGTGAAGAGATGCTCGTGCGGCGGCAGATCGCCCTCATCCGGGATGGTGTCGGACTCGTCCAGATCCCAGGATCGGGGATCGCACCACACGCAGGCCGGAACCCTGAATACCATCTCCAGCTTGACGTAGAGCGAGTCCCAGAAACTGAACGCCGTCAACTCTTCGAGGTTGCGCCGTCGCTGCTCTCGCTTTGGCGCGGCGTCGATCTGGGCCATCCGGGTCAGGCAGTGGTTCATCAGCGCGGCCAACTCTTCGGGCTTGAAGTACAAGCTCATCATGGCGATCGATCCTCCTGCCTACCCTAAACCGCAGATCGCCACCGATTTCCAAGCCAGATCTACCATGTCGCCGGGTTCCACCATCGCCGATCCTTCAACCGCTGCTCGGCCGCCTCCCGTGCCGCGCGCTCGGCGGCGAGGATAGCCTGACTCTCGGCAAGTTGCTGGGCCAGGTCGTCGGCGCGTGCTGCATCCTCTGCCAACACTCTGGCCGTCGCGTCCAATGATGATACTTCCTGTCTGAGACGCTGTCGGTCGGCGTCCGCTTGCGTCTCGGACGCCTTCAGACGCTCGGCCAATTCGCCATTCTCGCGGGCCAGCACTTCGATGCGAGCGTAGAGCGGAGCGGTGTGCTGGCTGATGATGTCCGAGACGCTGTCGGACAGGGCAAGGGCCCGCTCCTCGACGGTCGGCGGGATGTCCTGGGGCGTCTCAGCATCGTCTGAGACGTCGTCGGACGTGGCGCCGGCGACCCAGACCTCGACGGGGCGGCCGACCAGATGCCGCTTCGGGAGCCGGCGCCGATCCAGCGTACGGATGGTCACCCGGTAGAAGCGGGCCGCGTCGGCGAGTGGCAGCCACGCGCCGGCTTCGGATGTGTCGGTCGGTGTCTCGGACATCGGACGGACAGGATACGCGGCGGAGCGCCCGGGAGTCGAACCCGGCGGGAGTTGCCCCCTTACCTCATTAGCAGTGAGGCGCCTTAGCCGATCGGCATACGCTCCGAGAGACAGCGGTCGGAATCGAACCGACGATCACCTGATTTGCAGTCAGGGCCATAACCACTCTGGCACGCTGTCCTGGTGCACCCGGAGGGATTCGAACCCCCAACCCTCGTGTCTTGAGCACGGCGGCTCTACCGTTGGCCTACGGGTGCTGGCCGGAGCACCGTGAGTGTGGTCCCGGCGATCCTGGGCTCTACCCCCCTGCCTTCACCAGTTCACGGTTCCCCCGAAGTTATCAGGGGTCGCTGGGATAGATACGGTACTCCCGGTCCGATTCGAACGGACACTGTCCTGCTCCTAAGGCAGGCGCCTCCTACCAGTTGGGCTACGGGAGCGCGGACGGGACAGGAATCGAACCTGCGGGGACTCTCGCCCCTGCTCTTTTCGAGAGAGTGCGGCCAGCCAACGACCAACCCGTCCACGGCCATTGTAGCACCGTACTGAGACGGGCTGAGACCACTTGCGAGAACCGCAGTTCTCGGTCTCTACTTATGAGCGCTCACAGCGGTTTACCCGCCCAGCCCCCGCGCCACCGAGCGCCATCCGCGCCATAGCCCGCGCCAACGGGTGCCATAGGCGGTGGACAAAGAGAGAGCCCCGACCTGTGAAGATCGGGGCCTCCTCTCGCTGGGCTTGCGCCCGCACCCGGCCTCGCGAGGAAGACGGGGGA
>Ga0307499_10000009_pt1 | contig 62467 bp, 51 predicted proteins | sample 13_S_MG_FD_201363 | JGI IMG/M metagenome (GOLD analysis project Ga0307499, IMG submission 201363) | Soil microbial communities from Populus trichocarpa stands in riparian zone in the Pacific Northwest, United States - 13_S | ecosystem: Environmental > Terrestrial > Soil > Riparian zone > Trees... | reverse complement strand
GTCGATCCGAACGCCTGGCCGGTGCCTGACCGCACCCCGACCGCGGTCAGCACCGGCGGGCCCGGGCTGGTGGCCAGCACCAGCAGCGCGGCGCCGTCGCCGTACCCGAGCAGCGCCGGCACCGGTGGCCGCGGGTCGCAGACCTGCCGGACCGGTACCGGCGGCGAGCCGTGGAACGCGGCTTCGACCAGCTCGGCCAGCCGGTCCTCGGCCGGGCTGGTCGCCTCGGCCGGCCAGCGGGCGCCGACCGGCGCGTACGGCGCGGTCAGCCGGACCGCGCCGCAGGCCAGCACGGCGATCACCAGGCCACCCAGCCGGGCGGCCTCGGTCGCTCCCCAGCGCAGCGCCTCGACCGAACGCTCGCTGCCGTCCACTCCGACTACGACGGGCTGTGCCGGGTAGCCCACGACGTCCTCCTTCAGGCCGCCGCTGCCGCGTGACCAGCGGGTTCAACCCGCCCTACCGGCGGGTTCAGCGGTCTCGCAACCAGCCTCACCCGGCTGCCGGGCGCCGGCAAGATCCGGCCGACCCCGATCGGCCGGGCCCTTCGGCCCCGTACCCCGCCGCCCAGGGCTGCCCGTACCGGGTCGGGTGGTGACCTCGCCGGCGGGTCGCGCCGCCCCGGGCCCGGCGGGCCGCTCACCGGAATCCCCACCCGCTGACCGGGACAGTGCGGCCTTGACTGTCCATTGTGGACGTTAGGGCACCGTCCCGCCGGTCCGGGACGCGGGGCGCACGCCGTACACTCGCCGCGTGACGACCTGGGTGGCAGCACTGGTGACCCCGGTGGCGCTCGGTGTGCGGATCCGCACCATCCGGGTTCCCCGGCGCCGTGTCCGGGCCTGGCTGACCGGGGGATCGGTGCCGGCCGGGCCGCGCTGATGTCCGCTGGGCCGGTCGACCGGCGGCTGCTCCAGGGTGCCCCGGCCGCGCGGGTCGGCGTCCTCGCCGCGGTGGCCGTGGGGGTGTTCAGCACCGGGCTGATCGTGGCGCAAGCGGCACTGCTGGCCCGCGTTGTCGCCGGCTCGTTCGACGGAGCCGGGCTGGCCGCGCTGCGCGGCAGCCTGGTCGGGCTGGGCCTGGTGCTGCTGGCCCGGGCGGCCACCGGCTACGCCGGCGAGGCGGTCGCCGGCCGGGTGGCGACCGATGTGAAGCGCCAGCTGCGGTCCCGGCTGCTGCGGCACGCGCTCGACCTCGGCCCGGGCTGGCTGGCCCGGCACGGCCCGGGCGAGCTGACCACCCTGGCCACCCGCGGCCTGGACGGCCTGGACGGCTACCTCGGCCGGTACCTGCCGCAGCTGGTGCTGGCCGGCCTGGTGCCGGGCACCGTGCTGGTCGTGCTTGGCCTGGCCGACTGGCCGTCCGCGCTGGTCGTGGCGGTCAGCCTGCCACTGATCGTGCTGGTGCTGGCGCTCGTGGGGCGGGCCGGGCAGGTCGCCTCGGAGCGCCAGTGGGGGCTGCTGCAGCGGCTCGGCGGGCACTTCCTGGACGTGCTGGAGGGGCTGCCGACGCTGCTGGTCTTCCGCCGGGCGCGGTCGGAGGTGGCGACCATCCGCCGGGTCACCGACGAGCACCGCGTCGCCACCATGCGCACGCTGCGGATCGCGTTCCTGTCCGCGCTGCTGCTGGAAGGGCTGGCCAGCATCGCGGTCGCGCTGGTCGCGGTCCGGGTCGGGCTGGGCCTGCTGCACGGCCAGGTGCCGTACCGCAGCGCGCTGCTGGTGCTGCTGCTCGCGCCCGAGGTGTACCTGCCGGTGCGCCGGGTGGGTGCCGAGTATCACGCCGGCCGGGAGGGTTCGGTGGCCGCCGGGGCCGCCTTCGAGGTGCTGGCCGAGCCGGTGCCAACCACCCCCGGCGTGCCGGCCACCCCCGGCCCGGCGGGCGCCGCCGGTCGTGCGGCCGCCCCCGCGGCGGGCGCCGGTCGTGCGGCCGCCTCCCGTCCCGCTCCCGGCGCCGGGAGCCCGGCCGCCGCCGGACCGGCGGTGCCCGCGCCGGCGGCGGCCAGGCCGGCGGTCCCGGGGCCGGCGGCCGGCCCCGCCGGGCCGGGCGAGCTGCGCGTCGACGGGCTGCTGCTGAGCTATCCGGACCGGGCCGGGCCGGCGCTGGCCGGTGTCTCGCTGCGGGTGCCGGCCGGCGAGCGGCTGGCCCTGCTCGGGGCCAGCGGTGCCGGCAAGAGCTCGCTGTTCGCGGTGCTGCTGCGGTTCGCGGCGCCGGCGGCCGGCCACGTCACGTTCGACGGGTTCGACCTGCTCGGCGCCGACCCGGCGGAGGCTCGCCGGCACATCGCCTGGGTGCCGCAGCAGCCGTACCTGCTGGCCGGCACGGTCGCCGAGAACGTCCGGCTCGGCCGGCCGGACGCGACCGGCGCCGAGCTGGACGAGGTGGCCGGGCTGGTCGGGCTCGATCAGGTGCTGCGCCGGCTGCCCGGTGGCTGGCAGGCTCCGGTCGGCGAACGCGGCCAGCGGCTGTCCGCCGGCCAGCGCCAGCGGCTCGCGCTGGCCCGGGCGCTGCTCCGGGACGCACCGCTGGTGCTGCTGGACGAGCCGACCGCGCACCTGGACCCGGAGTCGGCCGCCGCGGTGCGGCTCGCCGTGCTGGCCCGCACCGCTGGCCGCACCCTGCTGGTGATCAGCCACGACGCCGACTGGCCGGCCGCCGCCGACCGGGTCGTCCGCCTTGACGCCGGCCGGCTGCTGGACGACACCGCAGCCGTCCCGTCCCCGCGGACCGCGGACCCGGTCCCGCTGGTCGGCCGGTGACCAGGGTGCGGCCGCCCGGCGGGCCGGTCGAACCGCCGGAGTCGGCGGCCGGGGTGGCGGGGCGCCGGGCGCTGCGGCGGATGTTCGGGCTGGCCCGGCCGTTCCGGCTGCAGCTCGCGCTGGCCGTGCTGGCCGGGACGGTGGCCAGCGGCTGCGCGGTCGGGCTGCTGGCGGCGTCCGGCTGGCTGCTGGCCCGGGCCGCCGAGCACCCGGCGCTGGCGGCGCTGGCCGGCGGCACGGTCGCGGTGCAGGTGTTCGGCATCGCCCGCGGCCCGTTCCGGTACGTCGAGCGGCTGGCCGCGCACGACGCCGCGTTCCGCGCGCTGGCCGACACCCGGGTGCACGTGTACGCCCGGCTGACCAGGCTGGCGCCGGCCGGGCTGCGCCGGTTCCGGTCGGCCGACCTGCTCACCCGGCTGGTGTCCGATGTGGACAGCGTGCAGGACCTGCTGGTGCGCGGCGTGGCGCCGCCGCTGGTGGCAGCCGCGGCGGGTGCCGGCACGGTGGCGCTCGCAGTCGCCCTGCTGGCGCCGGCCGGGCTGGTGCTGGCGGCCGGGCTGGTGCTGGCCGGCGCGGTCCTGCCCTGGCTGCTGGCGGTCGCCGGCCGGCGCGCCGGGCCGGAGCTGGTGGCCGCCCGCGGCCGGCTGGCCGGGACCACCGCCGACCTGCTGGCCGGCGCCCCCGACCTGCTCGCGTTCGGCGCCGACGCCGCCGCGCTGGACCGCCTGGCCACCGCCGAGGCCGAGTACGGCCGGGCGGCCCGCCGCTCGGCCCGGGTGCAGGCGGCCGGCGTGGCCGCGACGATCGCGCTGGCCGGCGGCACGCTCTGGCTGGTCCTGCTGCTGGCCGTGGACGCGGTCGGCGCCGGCACGCTGGACCGGGTGCCGCTGGCCGTGCTGGCGCTGACCGCGCTGGCCGCGTTCGAGGTGGTGGCCCCGCTCACCGGCGCGGCGGCCCAGCTGGCCGCGGTGCGCGCGTCCGGGCAGCGGCTGTTCGCGGTGCTGGACGCGCCCGAGCCGGTGCGCCCGCCGGCCGAGCCGCGACCGCTGCCGGCCGGGCCGTACACGGTCGAGCTGCGCGGCGTCCGGGTCCGCTACGCCGCGGGCGAGCCGGACGCGCTGGCCGGCGCCGAGCTGACCCTGACGCCGGGCCGGCGGGTGGCGCTGGTCGGCCCGAGCGGCAGCGGCAAGAGCACACTGGCCGCGATCCTGTTCCGGTTCCGCGACCCGGACGCCGGCACCGCCACGCTGAACGGCGTCCCGTTCGAGGCGCTCGACCCGGACCAGGTGCGCCAGGTGATCGGCGGCATCCCGCAGGACCCACACCTGTTCGACACCACGATCGGGGCGAACCTGCGGCTGGCCCGCCCGGACGCGACCGACGCGGAGCTGGCCGACGCGGCCCGCCGGGCCCGGCTGCTGGACTGGATCGAGGCGCTCCCGGCCGGCTGGGACACCCCGGTCGGCGCGCACGGCGCGCTGCTGTCCGGCGGCGAGCGCCAGCGGCTGGCGCTGGCCCGGGCCCTGCTGGCCGACCCGCCGATCCTGGTGCTGGACGAGCCCACCGCGCACGTCGACCCGGAGGCCAGGGCCGCGCTGATGCACGACCTGCTGGCCGCCACGACCGGCCGCACCACCCTGATCATCACTCACGACCACGCCGCTCTGACCGGCCTGGACGAGATCGTCACCCTCCCCGCCCCGCCGGACCGGTAACCGCCCTCAGGCCGGAAGCAGCGCCAGCAGCTGGTGCACGCGCTGGTGCGAGACCGCGAGCAGGCTGGCCGCGTCGCGGATGGACCAGGACCGCTCGCGGACGAGCGTGTACGCCAGTGCGCTGGTCTCCTCGGCCAGCTCGCGGCGGATCTCCGCCTCGCGGGTACGAAGATCGCGGAGGCGAGCCGCGCTGTCATCCAGGAGGACGTCGCCGGTGTGGAATTCCAGCTCGAGCCGGAGCCCCGCGGCCGACCCCTCCGGTAGATCGGCGGCCAGCACGATCACTTCCCGGATGTGCCGGTCGAGGGTGGTCAGCGTCCGCGCGTACGTGTGCGCCCCGGCCAGCTCCGGGACGTCGGCCAGCCAGTTGTCGCCCTCCGCGGTCACGACCACCCGGTAGGTACGCGGCTCGGTTGTCATGACAGCCACCCCTTTCCAAAAGCCGGAGCGAGATCTCGCTCGATCGCTCGGAGAGTGCCGATTGGGATATCGCCACCGTGCTGCGGAACGGTCGTGTATGCGGCCGCCTCCCCATCGGCGACCTTGTACCGTGCGGCGTAGCGCTGATGCGACCCGACCTGCCGGACCAACCATCCCCCCAGCTCCTCGATGCGCCGGTTCACCTCGCGTGCCTGTCGTGTTCTCATACTTTACGTCTAGTCCGTAGACGATACAAGCGTCTATGGGCTAGACGTAATCTGTGGATAACCGTCCGGGCTGTGGATAGCGGTTTGTCAGCCGCGCAGCAGGAGTGCTACCGGGTACCGGGCCAGGAGGGCGGCGAGCGCGGTGTGGCCGGCGCCGTGGACGGTGCCGGTGAGGGCGTCCGTCCAGGTCCCGTCCGGCAGCGCCAGCGCGGTGTCCTGCCAGCCGCCGGAGCGGCGCAGGCCGACCGGCAGCCGGGTGCCGACGGCGATCGCGCCGCCCCGGTCGAAGGCCACCGCGTGGTCGGCGGCCGGGCCGGCGACGAGCAGCGGGGTGTAGCCGGTGAACGCGCCGGCATGGTCCCGCCGGGCCCGCAGCACCCGGGAGACGACCAGCAGCTTGGCCGCGCCGGTGCCGTCGACCGGCGGCAGCCAGCCGGCGTCGAGGCGGGCCAGCAGTTCGGCCCGCAGCGCGAAGTCGACCGGGCGGCGGTTGTCCGGGTCGACCAGCGAGTGGTTCCACAGCTCGCCGCCCTGGTAGACGTCCGGGACCCCGGGCATGGCCAGCTGCAGCAGGTTCGCGGTGAGCGAGTTGGTCCAGCCGTCCGGGGTGATCCGGCCGACGAAGCCGTCGATGTCGGCGTGCAGCGCCGGGCTGTCGTAGCCGGCGTCGACCGCCGCGCGCACCGCCGCCTCGAACGCCTGGTTCGGCTCGTCCCAGCTGGTGATCGTGCGGGCCTCGCGGATGCTCTTCTCGATGGCCGCGTGCAGCCGGCCCCGATCCAGCGGCCAGGCCCCGGCCACGGTCTGCCAGAGCAGGTGCGCCAGCGCACCGTCCGGCACCGGCGCCGCGGCCGACCAGCGGCGGACCGTCGCGGCCCACTCGGCCGGCATTTCGGCCAGCACCGCCAGCCGGGCCCGGACGTCCCCGGACCGCTTGCTGTCGTGTGTGGACAGTGCGGTCATCCCGGCCGGCCAGCGCCGCTGCCGGTGCTCCTGCGCGGCGTGGAAGTCGGCCAGCGGCAGGCCGAACCGGTTCGGGTAGCCGCCCACCTCGTTGGCCGCGATGAACCGGGTCCACCGGTAGTACGCGGTGTCCTCGACGCCCTTGGCCATCACCGCGCCGGAGGTCTGCTGGAACCGGATCGCCAGCGGGTCGGCCGGGTCGGCCAGCCGTGGCGCCAGCGCGTCCACAGTGGACGCCAGCTCCGGCCGGCGGCGCCGGGCCGCGGCCAGCGCCTCGGTCAGCTGCGACGCGCCGTCGGGCAGGTAGCTGCGGTAGACCGGGAAGCAGGCCAGCAGCTCAGCCAGCGCCGGCACCAGGTCCTCGGCCGCCGCACCGTCCATATGCGACACCCGGCCGGCCTCGGCGGCCAGCCGCCTGGTCTCCGGCAGCAGCATGCCGGTCGCCACGTCCAGCTTGCAGGCGTGTACCAGCTCCGGCCAGGACGTGGTCACGCCGGTGAGTTCGGTGTCCAGCGCGGTGAAACCGGCCGCGCCGGCCGGATCGACCAACACACCGTCCACTTCGGACATCGCGTCGTAGCCGGTGGTGCCGTCGATCGGCCAGCCGGCCGGCAGCTCCTCGCCCGGCTCCAGCACCTTCTCCACCACCAGCCAGCAGCCGCCGGCACCGGCCGGGCCACCCGGGCCGGCCAGGCCAGCCGGGTCAGCCTGGTCGGGCGGTACGGCCGCGGCGCGCAGCCGGGCCAGGTAGCCGCCCGGGTCGGCGAGCCCGTCCGGGTGGTCGATGCGCAGCCCGTGCACGCCGCCCTCGGCCACCCAGCGCAGCGTCTCCGCGTGGGTGGCCTCGAACACGCCGCGGTCCTCCACCCGGACCGCGGCCAGCGCGCTGATCGCGAAGAAGCGCCGGTAGCTGTGCTCCTCCGCGGCCCGCCGCGCCGGCACCAGTTCGTAGTGCTGCAGATCGTGCACGGCCGCGGCGGAGCCGGCCGACTCGGTGCCCGGCGCCAGCGGGAACCGGCGGCCGTGGTACTGCAGCGCGCCCCCGTCCAGCTCCACCTCGTCCAGCGCGTCCGGGTCGTTGGACAGCACTGGCAGCAGCAGCCGGCCGCGGGACCAGTCGACGTCGAACCAGTCCGCGAACGCCGACTCCGGGCCGAGCCGGAGCAGGTCCCACCAGGCCGGGTTGGACTGCGGCAGGTCGACGCCGGTGTGGTTGGGTACCAGGTCCAGCACGATGCCCAGCCCGTGCCGGCGCAGCGCGGCCATCAGCGCGAGCCGACCGGCCTCGCCGCCGCGCTGCGGGTCGGCCAGCGTGTGGTTGACCACGTCGTACCCGTGCGTCGATCCGGGGGCCGCGGCGAGCAGCGGTGACGCGTACAGGTGGCTCACCCCGAGCGCGGCCAGGTACCCGGCCAGCCCGGCGGTCGCGGTCAGGTCGAAGTCCGGGCTGATCTGCACCCGGTAGGTGGCGGCGGGTGTCGGCACGCGGGTCAGTCTGCCCGGCGCAGGGCGACCAGCGACCGCGGCTCCACGGTGAGCATGCCCTGCGCCTCCACCGTCGGCGGCTCGGTCAGCTGCGGTGTGGCGGTGTCCAGCACGACCTCCCACTTCCCGGCGTAGTCCGCGTTCGGCAGGGTGAACTCGATCGACCCGTCGTGCGCGTTGAAGAACAGCAGGAACGAGTCGTCGGTGATCCGCTCGCCGCGGTTGTCCCGGTCCGGGATGCCCTGGCCGTTGAGGTAGACCGCCACCGACTTGCCGAAGCCGGCCTCCCAGTCCTCTTCGGACATCTCCTGGCCGTCGGGCGCGAACCAGCCGATGTCCGGCAGCCCGCCGTTGGTGCCGCGGCGTACCGGCCGGCCGTCGAAGAACCGCCGGCGCCGGAACACCGGGTGCTCCCGGCGCAGCCGGGACACCTGCGCGGTGAAGTCGACCAGCGTTTCGTCGGCCCGCTCCCAGTCCACCCAGGTGATCTCGTTGTCCTGGCAGTAGGCGTTGTTGTTGCCGCCCTGGGTGCGGCCCAGCTCGTCACCGTGCAGCAGCATCGGCACGCCCTCGGACAGGAACAGCGTGGCGATCAGGTTGCGCCGCTGCTGCGCCCGCAGTTCCAGCACCTCCAGGTCGTCGGTGGGTCCTTCCACGCCGCAGTTCCAGGACCGGTTGTGGTTCTCGCCGTCCCGGTTGTCCTCGCCGTTGGCCGCGTTGTGCTTCTCGTTGTACGAGACCAGGTCGGCCAGCGTGAACCCGTCGTGCGCGGTGACGAAGTTGATGCTGGCGGCCGGGCGCCGGCCGGAATGCTCGTACAGGTCGGCCGAGCCGGTCAGCCGGGCGGCGAACTCGCCGAGGGTGGCCGGCACACCGCGCCAGAAGTCACGCACCGTGTCCCGGTACTTCCCGTTCCACTCCGTCCACTGCGGCGGGAAGTTGCCCACCTGGTAGCCGCCGGGGCCGACGTCCCAGGGCTCGGCGATCAGCTTCACCTGCGAGACGGTCGGGTCCTGCTGCACCAGGTCGAAGAACGCGGACAGCCGGTCCACGTCGTAGAACTCCCGGGCCAGCGCGGCGGCCAGGTCGAACCGGAAACCGTCCACATGCATCTCCAGCACCCAGTACCGGAGCGAGTCCATGATCAGCTGCAGGGTGTGCGGGTGCCGGACGTTCAGCGTGTTCCCGGTGCCGGTGTAGTCCATGTAGTACTCCTGCTGGCCGTCCACCAGCCGGTAGTAGGCGCCGTTGTCGATGCCCCGGAAGGACAGCGTCGGGCCCATGTGGTTGCCCTCGGCGGTGTGGTTGTAGACCACGTCCAGGATGACTTCGATGCCGGCCTCGTGCAGGTCCCGCACCATCGCCTTGAATTCCTGCACCTGCTGGCCGGTCGAGCCGGTGGCCGAGTAGCCGGCGTCCGGGGCCAGGAAGCCGATCGTGTTGTAGCCCCAGTAGTTGCTCAGGCCCTTCTGGGCCAGGCCGTGGTCGTGCACGAACTGGTGCACCGGCATCAACTCGATCGCGGTCACCCCGAGCCGGAGCAGGTGCTCGATCGTGGCCGGGTGACCGACCCCGGCGTACGTGCCGCGCATCTCCGCCGGGATGCCCGGCCGCCGCATGGTCAGCCCGCGCACGTGCGCCTCGTAGATCACCGTCTCGTGGTAGGGCCGGTTCGGCGGCCGGTCGGTGCCCCAGTCGAAATACGGGTTGATCACCACGCACTTGGGCAGGTGCGGCGCCGAGTCGTCGTCGTTGCGGTCGCCCGGGTAGTCCATCTGGTAGGAGAACAGTGACGGGTGCCAGTCCACCCGCCCGTCGATGGCCTTCGCATACGGGTCGAGCAGCAGCTTGTTCGCGTTGCAGCGCAGCCCGTTGTGCGGCTCGTACGGGCCGTGCACGCGATAGCCGTACCGCTGTCCGGGCCCGACCCCGGGCAGGTAGCCGTGCCAGACGAAACCATCCACTTCGGGCAGTTCGATCCGCTGCTCGGTGCCGTTCGGATCGAAGAGGCACAACTCGATCCGGTCGGCCACCTCGGAGAAGAGCGAGAAGTTGGTGCCCATCCCGTCGTACGTGGCGCCAAGCGGATAGGCCGAGCCGGGCCAGACCTGCATCATCGTCCTCTCCATCGTGCCCCGACCTGCCGCCGCTTGGGGCCACTCACGTCATGTCCAAGTGTGCTGAGATCCGAACCTATCCGACCTACTGGCCGCCGTCCCGCCGCCGGACCGCTGGCCGGCGGTGACAGAAGTCATGGCACCGGCCCGCGGTCTGTCACCGGCAATTCACGACCGCCCTCACTACCGGTGATCGGCCCGGCCGACGACCGTGGTGGCATGACAAGCACACTGCTCGACGCGGGGATCCGGACCCGCGGACTGGCGAAGTCCTTCGGCCCGGTCCGGGCCGTGGCCGGCGTCGACCTCGACATCGTGGCCGGCGAGACAGTGGCCCTGCTCGGCCCGAACGGCGCCGGCAAGTCGACCACCATCGACATCCTGCTCGGGCTGGCCCGGCCGGACGCCGGTGAGATCAGCGTGTTCGGCCAGCCGCCGGCCACCGCCACCCAGGCCGGGCTGGTCGGCGCGATGCTGCAGAGCGGTGGGCTGCTCAGCTACGTCACGATCCGCGAGCTGATCGGGATGACCACGTCGCTCTACCGCGACCCGATGCCGGTGGCCGAGGTACTGCGCCGGGCCGGCCTGACCGAGATCGCCGACCGGCGCACCAACGGCCTGTCCGGCGGCCAGGTGCAGCGGGTCCGGTTCGCCCTCGCCCTGACCCCGAACCCGGAACTGCTGGTGCTGGACGAGCCCACCGTCGGCATGGATGTGGAGAGCCGGCGCGCGTTCTGGGCCGCGATGCGCGAGTTCGCGGCCGCCGGCCGGACCATCCTGTTCGCCACCCACTACCTGGAGGAGGCGGACGAGTTCGCCGACCGGGTGGTGCTGATGGCGCACGGCCGGGTGGTCGCGGACGGCCCGGCCACCGCGGTCAAGGCCATCGTCGGCGGCCGGACCATCCGCTGCACGCTGCCCGGTGCCGACCCCGACCGGCTCGGCACGCTGCCCGGGGTGACCACGGTCGAACTGCGCGGCGACGGAGTGCTGCTGCGGGCCGCTGACTCGGACGCCGCCCTGCGCGCGCTGCTGGCCACCGAGCCCGCGGCCCGCGACATCGAGGTGACCGGCGCCGCCCTGGAGGACGCGTTCATCGCCCTCACCACCGACAGCGTCCCGACCGCACCGGAGGTCGTCCGATGAGCGAGCGCGGAGTGCCGGAGGCCGGTCCGGCCCGGGGAACGAGGGCCGGACCGGCCGGCGGCGGCGACGCCGGGCGGGGAGCGACGACGGGTGCTCGACCCGAGGAACGAGGGTCGGGCCGGCGAGGGGAGCGGACATGAGCCTGACCTATCTCCGGTTGGAGATCCTGCGCGCCTTCCGGGTGCCGCGGTTCTACATATTCACCGTCGCCATGCCGCTGATGCTCTACCTGCTGCTCGGCTCCGCGTACGGCACCGACGCGGTGGACGGCGCGCCGGTGGCCGCCTGGTTCATGGTGAGCATGTCGGTGTTCGGCGCGATGGGCGGCTCCACCACGGTCGGCGGCCGGATCGCGGTCGAGCGGGAGGTCGGCTGGACCCGGCAGCTGCGGCTGACCCCGCTCAGCGGCCGGGCCTACCTGGCCGGCAAGGCCGCGACCGCGTTCCTGGTGTCGATCCCGTCGCTGCTGCTGCTCTACGCGGCGGGCCGGGTGCTGAAGGGGGTCCACCTGCCGCTGTCCACCTGGGCCGCGGTGTTCGGCTGGACCCTGCTCGGCGTGGTGCCGTTCGTCGCGCTCGGCATCCTGCTCGGCCACCTGGTCAAGGGCGAGACGCTGGGCCCGCTGTCCGGCGCCCTGTTCACCTTCCTCGCACTGCTCGGCGGGATCTGGTTCCCGGTGGACCAGATGCCCACCTGGCTGGCCGACGTCGCCAAGGCCACCCCGTCCTACTGGCTGGCCGAGGCCGGCCGGGAGCCGCTGACCGGGCACAACATCGGGCTGCACGGGCTGCTGATCCTGGCCGCCTGGACGGTGGGCCTCGGCGCCGCCGCGATCCGCCGGTTCCAGCGGGGCACCCGGCCGGCATGACCGGCCGCGGCTGGTGGCGGACGCCGGCCGGTGCGCCGGCGTCCGCCCAGGCCACCGCGCCGCGTGAGATCGTCGGCGGCATGACCGAGGAGCCGCGGCCGGCCGGACCGGGAGACCCGGGCGCCGCCGCCGGCCCGGTAGCGACGGCCGGCCCAGCCGGGACGGCACTGCCGGTCGGGCCGGCCGGGGCGGCACCGCCGGTCGGGCCGGCCGGCGACGGTGGGCCGGGCGACGGTGGGCCGGGCGACGGCCGGCCGGGCGGCGGTGGGCCGGCCGGCGGCGGGCCGGGCACTGCGGGCGGGACCGGCCGGCCGGGCCGGCTGGCGGCCTGGTGGAGTGGCGCCCGGTCCTGGCCGTTCCCCTGGCCGGACCTGCCGCTGGGGTCAGCCCCCGGCCCCAGCCCGCAGTGGCGGGCCCGGCGCTGGAGCTACTTCGCCGGCCCGTGGCTGCTCTACCTCGGCCACCCGCTGATCGACATCTGGCGGGACGGCTCGCCGCTGACCCGGATCTCGGCCACCGTGCTGATCGCCGCGTTCGCCTGGCAGTACCTGTTCGAGGTGCCGCGGGCACTGAGCAGCAGGTCCACCCGGGTCCGGTACGCGCTGCTGGCCCGGATGCTGCTCACCTGCGCGCTGCTCACGCTCCCGCTCGGGTACGGCGGCCTGGGCGCGCTGATCTACATCGCCTCGGCCGGGATCGTGCTGCTGCCGCCCAGCCAGTCGATCCTGTTCGCGGTCGCGCTGGCGACGACCAGCGTGCTGCTGCCGGCCGCGGTCCCGGGCTGGCACGTCCGCGCGCAGTGGGGCCAGGGCGGGTCGGTGCTGGCCGCCGCGTTCATCGGGTTCGGGTTCATCACGCTGATCCGCAGCAACTCCGCGCTGCGGGCGGCCCGGGAGGAGGTCGCCCGGCTGGCCGCCGAGCAGGAGCGGCTGCGGATCGCCCGGGACATGCACGACCTGCTCGGCCACACGCTGACCACGGTCACGGTCAAGGCGCAGCTGGCCCGCCGGCTGGTCCACCGCGACCCGGGCCGGGCCGAGCGCGAGCTGGCCGACGTGGAGCGGCTGGCCCGGCAGAGCCTCGCCGACGTGCGCGCCGTGGTCGCCGGCTACCGCGAGGTCAGCCTCGCCGTCGAGCTGGCCACCGCGAAAGAGGTGCTGGCCGCCGCCGGGATGTCGGCCGAGGTGCCGGTCGCCGTCGACGCGGTGCCGGCGGAGCTGCGCGAGCTGTTCGGCTGGGCGGTCCGGGAGGGCGTGACCAACGCGGTCCGGCACAGCCGGGCCCGCCGGGTCCGGATCACCGTGGACGAGCACGCCGTCGAGGTGCTGGACGACGGTGCCGGCGCGGTCGAGGCGGTGCCGTCCGGCCGTCCCGGCAGCGGCCTGGCCGGGCTGGCCGAGCGGGCGGCCCGGCTCGGCGGCCGGGTCGAGACCGGTCCGGTCGACGGCCACGGCTACCGGCTGCGCGTCGAGGTACCACCCCGCCCGCTCGCCGAGCCGGCCTGACGCCCCGGCCCGCGGTGACCCGGTGCGCGCGCCCCGGGATGGGGTGACCCAGGGCGGGGTGACCCGGTGCGGGGCGCCGCGGGGCGGGGTGGTTCGGTGTGGCGGTGCGGGACGGACCGATCCGGGTGCTGCTGGCGGACGACCAGCATCTGGTCCGCGGTGCGCTGGCCGCGCTGCTCTCGCTGGAGGACGACATCGACGTGGTGGCCCAGGTCGGCCGCGGTGACGAGATCGTCGCGGCGGCCCGGTCCGTGCACCCGGACGTCGCCCTGCTGGACGTGGAGATGCCCGGCCTGGACGGCATCGCGGCGGCGTCGGCGCTGCGGTCCGCGGTACCCGGCTGCGGGGTGTTGATCCTGACCACCTTCGGCCGGCCCGGGTACCTGCGCCGCGCGATGGAGGCCGGCGCGCGCGGCTTCCTGGTCAAGGACGCTCCGGCGGGGGAGCTGGCCACCGCGGTCCGCCGGGTCGCCGCGGGGGAGCGGGTGGTCGACCCGGCCCTGGCCGCGGCCACCCTGGCCGGCGGTGCCAGCCCGCTCACCGGCCGCGAGCGCGACGTCCTGGTCGCCGCCCGGGACGGGGCCACCATCGCCGACATCGCCGCCCGGCTGGTCCTCTCCGAGGGCACCGTCCGCAACTACCTGTCCGCGGCGATCAGCAAGACCGGCACCCGCAACCGGGTCGAGGCGCTCCGCACGGCGGAATCCAACGGCTGGCTCTGACCTCGGCGCGGCCCTGGCCCCGCCGGCCTGGACTGCTGCCCTGGTCGGCGGCCCGCTGGCTGCGTCCGCGGTCGCGCTCCGGGGATCGACTGGCCGCCGCTGGCCCGCTGGCCGGCGGCCCGCGGTGGCTGGGGCGCTGGAGTAAGCCGTCCGGCAGTAGCCTGGCAGGCCCATCCGGCCCAGTGGAAGAAACTGTCAGCCCGTCGGCTTATGGTCGCTGCCATGCGAGCAGTCACCGACATCGTCCCCACCGTGGGCCGGTTCGAGGTCGTCAGCGAGTTCACGCCGTCCGGTGACCAGCCGGCGGCGATCGACGAGCTGGAACGCCGGGTCCGGGCCGGGGAGAAGAACGTCGTGCTGCTCGGCGCGACCGGCACCGGCAAGTCCGCGACGACGGCCTGGCTGGTCGAGCGGCTGCAGCGGCCGACGCTGGTGATGGCGCCGAACAAGACGCTGGCCGCCCAGCTCGCGAACGAGTTCCGCGAGCTGCTGCCGAACAACGCGGTCGAGTACTTCGTCTCGTACTACGACTACTACCAGCCCGAGGCCTACATCCCGCAGACCGACACCTACATCGAGAAAGACTCCTCGGTCAACGACGAGGTCGAGCGGCTGCGGCACTCGGCGACGATGTCGCTGCTGACCCGGCGGGACGTGATCGTGGTCGCCACCGTGTCCTGCATCTACGGCCTGGGCACCCCGCAGGAGTACGTCGACCGGTGCGTCCGGCTGACGGTCGGGCAGGAGCTCGAGCGCGACCTGATCCTGCGCAAGCTCGTGCAGGAGCAGTACACCCGCAACGATCTCTCGTTCACCCGGGGCACGTTCCGGGTCCGCGGCGACACGATCGAGATCTTCCCGGTGTACGAGGAGCTGGCGATCCGGGTGGAGATGTTCGGCGACGAGGTCGAGCGGCTCTACTACCTGCACCCGCTGACCGGCGAGGTGATCCGGGACGCTCAGGAGGTCTTCGTCTTCCCGGCCTCGCACTACGTCGCCGGCCCGGAGCGGATGGAGCGGGCGATCGGCGGCATCGAGGCGGAGCTGGAGCAGCGGCTGGCCGAGCTCGACAAGCAGGGCAAGCTGCTGGAGGCGCAGCGGCTGCGGATGCGGACCACCTACGACATCGAGATGATGCGCCAGGTCGGCTTCTGCTCCGGCATCGAGAACTACTCCCGGCACATCGACGGCCGCTCCGCCGGCTCCGCGCCGAGCTGCCTGCTCGACTACTTCCCGGAAGACTTCATGATGGTCATCGACGAGTCGCACAACACGGTGCCGCAGATCGGCGGCATGTACGAGGGCGACATGTCGCGCAAGCGGATGCTGGTCGAGCACGGCTTCCGGCTGCCGTCCGCGATGGACAACCGCCCGCTGCGCTGGGAGGAGTTCGTCGACCGGATCGGGCAGACCGTCTACCTGTCGGCCACCCCCGGCCCGTACGAGCTGGGCCGCACCGGCGGCGAGTACGTCGAGCAGGTGATCCGGCCGACCGGCCTGGTCGACCCGGAGGTCGTGGTCAAGCCGACCAAGGGCCAGATCGACGACCTGGTGCACGAGATCCGGGTCCGGGCCGAGCGGGACGAACGGGTGCTGGTCACCACGCTGACCAAGAAGATGGCCGAAGACCTCACCGACTACCTGCTGGAGCTGGGCCTGCGGGTGCGCTACCTGCACTCCGAGGTCGACACGCTGCGCCGGGTGGAGCTGCTCAGCGAGCTGCGCAAGGGCGAGTACGACGTGCTGGTCGGCATCAACCTGCTGCGGGAAGGGCTCGACCTGCCCGAGGTGTCCCTGGTCTCGATCCTGGACGCGGACAAGGAGGGCTTCCTCCGCTCCGGCACCTCGCTGATCCAGACCATCGGCCGGGCCGCCCGGAACGTGTCCGGCCAGGTGCACATGTACGCCGACAAGATCACCCCGTCGATGGCCAAGGCGATCGAGGAGACCAGCCGGCGGCGGGCCAAGCAGATCGCGTACAACACCGAGCGCGGGGTCGACCCGCAGCCGCTGCGCAAGAAGATCGTGGACATCCTGGAGGGCATCTACCGGGAGGCGGAGGACACCGAGTCCGGCAGCGGCCGGCTGCTCGGCGGGTCCGGCCGGCAGCAGTCCCGGGGCAAGGCGCCGGTGCCGGGCCTGTCGTCCCGGGCCACCGCCGGGCACGGCCCGCGTGATCTGGCCGGGATGCCGCGGGCCGCGCTGGCCGACCTGATCCAGCAGCTCAACGACCAGATGCTGCAGGCCGCCCGGGAGCTCCAGTTCGAGCTCGCGGCCCGGCTCCGGGACGAGATCTCCGAACTGAAGAAGGAACTCCGCGGCATGGACGCCGCCGGCGTCGGCTGACGCCGGCGGCCCGGCCCGCCGGCGGTCGCCCCGCCCGCCGGCCGTCTCGTCTCTGCCCGCCGGTCGTCCCCGGCCCGGCTGTCTCTGCCCGCCGGTCGTCCCCGGCCCGGTCGTCCCGGCTGGGCTGTCCCGGCCCGGCGGCCGTCCCGGCCGGCGGCGGGGGAGATCAGTCGATGTCGGTGTAGTGCTCGACGTGCGGTGGGCCGGCGAAGTACGGGCCGATCGCGGCGCGCCAGCGGGTGAACCGCTCGGTGGCCCGGAAGTTCTGCTCGTGCGCCTCGACACTGTCCCACTCGACCAGCAGCACGAACCGGGACGGCGACTCGACCCCCCGGGTCATCCGTACCGAACGGCAGCCCGGCACACCCACCACCTCAGCCCTGGCCTGCCGGTAGGCCGTAGCGAACGCGTTCTCGTCGCCGGGTTTGACCTCGATCGTCGCGACTTCAAGCACCATGGTTTGGCAGCCTGCCAGCCGCCCGATTGGGCAACCACCCCGATCCCTGGGAGAATGAACGGAGGAGGGGAGTATCCCCACGCGACGGTGCCGTCATCACGGCGCGGGTCCAGCCGATTGGCCGGGCCGGCCCGGCGCCGCCGGTCAGGTCGGCACCTCGGTGCGGTCCGGGCGGGAGAGACCTCCGGTGGCACTGCTGTGCGCTTACCGGAGGTGATGTCGTGGACGTGCCCACCTGGGTGTGGCTAGCCACCATCGTGGGCATCCTGCTCGTGCTCGCATTCGACCTGTTCGTGGTCGATCTGCACCCGCACCTGATCACGGTGCGGGAGGCCGGCAAGTGGGTCGTCATCTACGTCGCCGCCGCCGCGGTGTTCGGCTTCGGGTTGTTCCTGCTGGTCGGTGGCCGGTACGCGGGGGAGTTCTTCGCCGGCTACATCACCGAGTACAGCCTGAGCGTGGACAACCTGTTCATCTTCGTGATCATCATGTCCACCTTCGCGGTGCCGGCGATCCACCAGCACAAGGTGCTGCTGTTCGGCATCCTCTGCGCGCTGGTGCTGCGCGGCGCGTTCATCGCGGCCGGCGCCGCGGTGATCACCCGGTTCCAGTGGGTCTTCTACCTGTTCGGCGCGTTCCTCCTCTACACCGCCTGGAACCTGGCGTTCCCCCGGTCGGACGAGGGCGACGAGTACCGCGAGAACAAGGCGATCCAGCTGGCCCGGCGGCTGCTCCCGGTCACCGACGAGTACCACGGTGCCCGGACGGTGGTCCGGGTCAACGGCCGCCGGTACGTGACCCCGCTGCTGGTGGTCATGATCGCGATCGGCACCACCGACCTGCTGTTCGCGCTCGACTCGATCCCGGCGATCTTCGGCCTGACCAAGGAGCCGTACCTGGTCTTCACCGCGAACGCGTTCGCGCTGATGGGCCTGCGGCAGCTGTTCTTCCTGCTCGGCGGGCTGCTGAACCGGCTGATCTACCTGGACAAGGGCCTCTCGCTGATCCTCGGCTTCATCGGGGTGAAGCTGGTCTTCGAGGCGATGGAGTCCAGCGGGCTGCACTGGGCGCCGCACATCGGCGTGGTGCAGTCGCTCGCGGTGATCATCAGCGTGCTCACCATCACCACGGTGGCGAGCCTGCTGAAGGTCCGGGCCGACCCGTCCGCGGCCAGGTCCAGCCCGATGCTGCGCGGGTCCGTCCCGGCCAACCGGAGCGGGGCCGCGGCCGACCAGGGCGCCGCCGACTCGGGCGGCGGCGGCCCCACCGGCACCGGCCAGGACGCCGCCTGACGGTCCGCGCCGCCAGACGCCGGGTGGCCGCCGCGGGTGGCCGCGGCGCCGTCAGCCGGTGCTGGCGTCGCTGGTGACCGTGGCTGTCGGGTCGCTGACGACCTCGCGGCCGTTCTGGTAGACGGCCCGGATGCGGCTGCGTAGCGTGTCCACCTCCAGCGCGTCACCGGCCACGATGACCAGGTCGGCGATCCGGCCGGGCTGCAGCGTGCCCAGGTCGCCGGCCACCCCGAGCAGTTCGGCGGCGGACAGCGTGGTCGCGTGCAGCGCCTGCGCCGGCGTCATCCCGCACTCGACCATCAGCCGGATCTCGTCCAGGTTGTTGCCGTGCGGGCCCACCCCGCTGTCGGTGCCCATGGCCACCCGGACGCCGGCCGCGATCGCCCGCCGCACCGAGTCGGTGTGCACCTCCAGCACCATCCTCGCCTTGGCCAGCACCGTGTCCGGGAACTGCACGCCGCCGGCCGCCGAGGCCAGCACCGCCCGCGGCGCGACCAGCGTCGGCACCAGCCAGGTGCCCCGGTCGAGCATCAGCTCGATCGCCTCGTCGTCCAGGTAGATGCCGTGCTCGATGGAGCGCACCCCGTTGCGGACGGCGGTCTTGATTCCCTCGGCGGCCTGCGCGTGCGCCATCACGAAGATCCCGGCGGCGGCCGCCTCGGCCACCATCACCGCGACCTCGTCGTCCCGGAAGTGCCCGTGCCGCGGGTCGTCCCGGGGCGAGAGCACCCCGCCGCTGGTGGCGACCTTGATCACATTCGCGCCGTTGCGGATCAGCTCGCGGACGATCCGGCGCACCTCCTCCGGCCCGTCCACCACCGTCGGCGGGCGGCCCGGGTGCGGCACCAGCAGCGGGATGTGACAGCCGGACGGCAGCCAGCTGTCGCCGTGCCCGCCGGTCTGGCTGAGCATGCTGATCGCGATCTGGGTCCGCGGCCCGGGCACCAGCCCGTGCCGGACCGCCTCCTGCACGCCCAGGTCGGCGCCGCCGGCGTCGCGCACCGAGGTGATGCCGGCGGCCAGGGTGGCCCGCAGGTTCCCGATCGCCTCGTAGAACTGGTACGAGAACGGGGTCTGCGCGATCCGCAGCGGGTTGACCCCGCTGACCATCAGGTGCACGTGGCAGTCGAAGAGGCCCGGCAGCAGCGTCATGCCGGCGCAGTCGACCACCTCGTCGCCGTCCAGCCCGGTGCCGACCTCGACGATCCGGTCGCCGTCGATGAGGACGTCCGCCGCGGCCGGGTCGCTGCCGGTGCCGTCGAAGACCAGGCCACCGCTGAATACCGTTCGGGTCACCGAAGCACCCTAACGGGCCGGCACCGCGGGGACCGATCTTCGGGCCCATGTCTTACTGTCGGGTCATGAAGCCAGCCGACCTTGCCCTGCTGCGTACCCCAGGGGTTCCGTCGCTCTCGCCGGACGGCCGCCGGGCCGCCGTGGCGGTGACTCGGCTGGATCTGGACGCCGACGAGTACCGCAGCCAGCTCTGGCTGCTGGACACCACCGGCGGGGCCGAGCCGCGGCCGCTCACCCACGGCCCGCGGGACAGCGCACCGCGCTGGTCACCGGACGGGCGCTGGCTGGCGTTCCTGCGGGTGGCGTCCACCGACAGCCCCGGCCCGGCCAGCAAGCCGCAGCTCTACCTGTTGCCGACCGACGGCGGCGAGCCGCGGCGGCTGACCGAGCACCCACTGGGCGCCGGCATGCCGGTCTGGAGCCCGGACTCGGGCCGGATCGCGTACAGCGCCCGGGTGCCGGAGGCGGGCCGGTACGGCACCACCGAGGGCGTCCCGCCGGAGAAGGAGGCGCCGCGGCGGATCACCACGCTGCGGTTCCGCGAGGACAACATCGGGTTCACCCTGGACCGCCGCCCGCACCTGTTCGTGCTCGACCCGTTCGCGGACGAGCCGGCCCCGGTACAGGTGACCACCGGCGACTTCGACGACCGCTCGGTCAGCTGGAGCCCGGACGGTTCCCGGCTGGCGTTCGTCTCGGCCCGGCACGCGCTGCGCGACACGACGCTCTTCACCGACGTGTTCACCTGCACGCCGGACGGCGGTGACCTGCGCCAGATCACCCGCACCAGGTTCAGCATCGGCGGCCAGGTGTTCAGCCCGGACGGCGGCAGCATCGTGTTCCTGGCCGAGCGGCTGGGCGCCGACGGGCGTGACTTCGTCGGATACAGCGGCGCGGTCTGGGTGGTGCCGGCGGACGGCTCGGCCGAGCCGCGGGCGCTGACCGACCCGACGGTGGCGGTCACCGACCAGGGCACCGGCCCGGTGCTGGTGACCGATGAGCAGGGCACCGCGGCGCTGGTGCTGTCCGAGTCGCGGGGCGCCGCCTGGCTGGTCCGGGTGCCGCTGGCGGGCGAGCCGGCCGCGGTCCAGCCGGTGGTCGGCGGCCAGCGCCAGGTGACCGGGTACGACGCCGCGGGCGGCGTCGTGGTGGTGGCTGCGGCCGACCCGCGGACGGTCGGCGAGCTGGTGGCGGTGCGCGCCGGGGTGGAGCAGCGGTTGACCTCGTTCGGCGCGGAGCTGGCCGAGCGCGGCGAGATCCGGCCGCTGGTGGAGCTGTCCGCGACCGCGCCGGACGGCTACCCGGTGCACGGCTGGCTGGTCCGGCCGGACGGCCCGGGCCCGCACCCGGTGCTGCTGAGCATCCACGGCGGCCCGTTCCGGCAGTACGGCTGGGGCCTGTTCGACGAGGCCCAGGTGTACGCCGGCGGTGGCTACGCGGTGGTGCTGGGCAACCCGCGCGGCTCGGCCGGGTACGGCGAGGAGCACGCCCGGTCGATCAAGCACGCGATGGGCACGGTGGACGCCGACGACCTGCTCGCGCTGCTGGACGCGGCGCTGGCCGAGCCGGACCTGGACGCCGACCGGGTCGGCGTGATGGGCGGCTCGTACGGCGGCTACATGACCACCTGGCTGGCCGCGCACGCCGGGCACCGGTTCAAGGCGGCGATCCCGGAGCGCGCCGTCACCGCCTGGGACAGCTTCACCGGCTCCAGCGACATCGGCTATTTCTTCACCGAGGCGTACGCCGGCACCGACGCCGCCCAGGTGGCCGCGCAGAGCCCGCTGACCTACGCCGACAAGATCGACATCCCGACCTTGATCATTCACTCGGAGCACGACTGGCGCTGCCCGGTGGAGCAGGCGCAGCGGCTGTACGTGGCGCTGAAGGCGCGGGGCGTGCCGACCGAGCTGCTGCTGTTCCCCGGCGAGGGGCACGAGATGTCGCGGTCCGGGCTGCCCAGCCACCGGCTGGCCCGGTTCGACGCGATCCTCGACTGGTGGTCCCGGCACCTCGGCGGCTGATCGCGCGCGGTGACCCGGGCGGGTGAGAACAGCGTGCCCGCGCCGGGCGGCGTGCGAGGATGATCATTCGTCGGGCCCGGGTCGGGTTCGGTGTGGACGGGGAGAGAGGTCGATCCGGGTGTTCTCGGCAGACACGCAGCGGCAGGCAGCCGCCTTCGACGCCATCGGCGAGCGCTACGACGACGCCTTCCCGCACAAGTCGGCGCAGATCATCGCCACCCAGTGGGTGATCGACCGGCTCTCGCCCGGCGCCCGGGTGCTGGACGTGGGCTGCGGCACCGGGGTGCCGACCGCCGGCATGATGGTCGAGTCCGGGCTGGACGTGGTCGGCATCGACGTGTCCGCGGAGATGCTGCGGATCGCCCGGTTCAACGTGCCGAGCGCCCGCTTCGTCGCGATGGACCTGCAGGAGATCGACTCCAGCCTCGGCGACTTCGATGCCGCGGTGGCGTTCTTCTCGCTGATCATGCTGCGCCGCGCCGACATCCCGGCCGCGGTCCGGCGGATCCGCGGCCTGGTCCGCCCCGGCGGCTACTTCGCCGTCGGCATGGTCGAGGCCGACCTGGACTACGTGCCGATCAGCTTCCTCGGCGCCGAGGTCCGGGCCACCGGCTACCCACGCCCGGAGCTGGAGTCGCTGCTGGTCGCGGACGGCCTGGAGATCCGCGAGGTGGACGTCGAGGAGTTCGAGCCGGCCACCCCGGACGTGCCGCCGGAGCGGCAGGTCTTCGTCTACTGCCGCGTGCCCTAGCGCCTGTTTCAAAAGGGTCGGCCAGCAGCGCCAGCACCCGATCCACGGTTCGGCTCACCGCCGGTCGGCCCCGTCCTGACCGGTGTGCCGACCGTAGGTCCAGGCACTTTTGAAACAAGCACTAGCCGCGGGCGCACCGGGGACCCGCTGCCGGTACGGCGGCAGGACTTTGACCACCCGGCCCCACGCGTCCGCCTCGGCCGGGCGACGCAGGTTCACTTCTCGACGGTCCGGGCGAACGCCCGCAGCCCGCGAACGACCGTGATCCATGCCTTCAGCACGTCCTGCGACGCGTCCCGGTCCAGCACCGTGAGGACGTGGTCGGGCAGCACGTTGGTCGCCATCTGCATGAACACCTCCGCGCAGAACTCGGCGAAGCTCTCGACCTGGCGGGCCACCCGTTTCTCCGGCGATCCGACGAACCCGAGATCGAGCCCGAGCAGGCACGCGGGCTTACGGCGCAGGACCATCCATGCCTCGTAGAACTCGCGCGCCGCGGGCGACCGCTGCGACCAGAACTGCGCCGCCTCTGTCCGGGCGTCGCCGGTGACCGTCCCGGTGTCGTCCGGCTGGTCCACCAACATCGGCAGCCGGTCACCGATCAGGTAGCGCTGGAATGTCGCGTGCCCCGCCTCGTGCACGAACGTTCGTACGAACGTGAGCGTTGTCTCGCCGGGAAACGCCCCGACGCGGAGGAGCCGGTCCTGGTACACGGCACCCTGTACCCGGTTCACGGTGCGCTGGAACTCGACGTTCACCCCGTACTGCCCCGGCCCGGTGCCGGTCAGCGCCCGGCCGAAGCCGGGCCACCCGGCCAGGAAGGCGTTCAACGCGACCGCCTGCGCGCCCGGGACGTTGCCGGCCCCGCTGGCGCCACCCAACCGGTGCTCCAGCTCGGCGGCGATGTCGGTGCCGGCCAGCTCCCAACCGATCCGCAGGTCGTCGAGGCTGGGGAACGGGTACATCGACCGGACGACCGCATGTGTGGCGTCGACCTGCCGGACCGCCTCGACCAGGCGCTCCATGGTCAGCGGCAGCTCGGCCTCGATGTCGGCGAGGTGATCCACTATCTTCCCGACCGTCGCCACGGGCAGCGCCGACCGGGCGGCGACCTCGGCCAGCTGCGTCGGCGTCAACCTGTCCGCCCGCTTCCCGTCCAGCAGGAACGGGCCGGACGGTAACGGCTGCTTCGGTTCCATCTCGTGATCCCCCCAAGGTGCGGCATCGGCGCCGGGTCAATCTCCCGGTGACCTGGTGGTCGCGGCCAGTGCCGATCGCGCAGCCTTCTGGGTCGCCACGTACCTCGATGTCCGGATGCCCGGGTTTGCCCAGGATCGGACCAGCGCAGCGGCTGGTGTCGCCAGCCGTCCCTGTTGACGCTGGGTCATCGCCACGGGGGTCTTGAGCAGACGACGGGCCGGGCCAGTGCACGGCCCTGGCCCGCGGTGAACCCGGCTGGCTGGCCGGCCGGGTTTCATAAGTCGCGGAGCCAGGTGTTGATGGCGGCGATGTGGATGGTGGCCTGGTAGCGCAGGGCGAGTTTGTCGTATCGGGTGGCGACGGCGCGGGCTTGCTTGAGCAGGTTGATGCCGCATTCGACGGCGTGCCGGGCTCGGTAGGCGATCGGGTCGAAGCCGGGCGGGCGGCCGCCGGCGGAGCCTTTGCGGGTGCGGTTGGCTTGCTGGTCGGCCTTGACCGGGATGGTGGCCCGGATGCCGCGGCGGCGGCAGTGGGCGCGGTTGGCGCGGCTGGCGTAGGCCTTGTCGGCCAGGACGTGGTCGGGGCGGGTGCGTGGGCGCCCCGGCCCGGTCCTGGCCACCCGGATCCGGTCGAGCACGGCGGTGAACTGTGGACTGTCGCCGCGCTGGCCTGCGGTCAGGACCAGCGACAGCGCCTTGCGGCCCTGCTCGCAGGCCAGATGGACCTTCGTCGTCCAGCCGCCGCGCGACCGGCCCAGCGCGTGGTCGCCCGGCTCGTCACCGGGCGGCTGCCTCTGCCGGCCCGGGTCGGTCCGCGCCCCGGCGGCGTGCTGATGCGCCCGCATGATGGTGGAGTCCACCGACACGTCCCAGGTGATCAGACCGGCCGCATCGGCGATCGCCTGCAACCGCGCCACGATCCGTGCCCAGGTCCCATCCCGCTGCCAAGCCCGGAACAACCCGTACACCCGCTGCCAGGACCCGTACCGGCCCGGCACATCCCGCCACGGCGCACCGGTACGAACCCGCCACCGGATCCCATCGATCAACTGCCGACGAGTCCACTTCACAGGACGCCCAGGCCTGCCCGGCACCGGCAGCAACGGCTCCAACACCCGCCACTGCCGATCCGTCAAATCCCGCCGCGCCCCCGCAGATACGCTACCCACGAGGTCTCCGTGCAGATGGTCAGCTTGGTCGTTGACCCATCTACCGGAGACCTCGCCACATCATGATCAACGACACGCAGGCCCTACCTTTTGAAACACGGCCTAGGCCACCCCGGGCCTGTCCAGCCGGTCCGGACCGGGGATGGGGCCGGGGACGAGTCCGCGGCGCAGGTTCAGCCCGTCCGGACCGGGGATCGGCCCGGCCCGGGGAGGAGCCCGCGGGGCAGGTTCAGCCCGTCCGGACCGGGATCGGCCCGGGCCGGGGAGGAGCCCGCGGGGCAGGTTCTGCCGGTCCGGTGCTGCGCGACGGCCCGGAGTGGGCGTCAGGCCGGGTCGGCCGGCTCGGCGGTGACCGTGATGCCGTCGACCGCCTGCCGGGCGGCGTCCAGCGCGATGGCCCGGGCCGCGTCGGTGTCCAGCCCGGCCGGGTGCTTGATCAGCGCGGCCAGCGCGGCGACCTGGGCGGTCAGCGTGGCCAGCTGGGTCTGCTGGGTGTGCAGCAGGTGCAGTGCCCGGGACGCCGCGATGTTGCTACCGACCACCCAGTCGGCCATGTCGTAGGCGGTCGCGACGTGTGGCACGTCCTTCACGTGCGGCGGCCACGGGCGGCGCGTGTTCCACAGCTCATCGGCGCTGGGCATGTCGTCCTCCGGGTCGTTGAGACCGGGCTGGCCGGTCTGGCCCCAGTCGGGGCGGTGGATCTCGTTGCGGTCACAGTCGATGCCGTCGACGCGAACGGTGCCGATGAGCTGGAGCAGGTGCGCGTGCGCCGACACCTTGCCCCGGGACCACGCCTTGGTCTGCCAGAACCACTTCGCGACGCCGGCCGCCGCGGCCCGCTGCATCACGTCGTACTCGCCGTAGATGCCGACCCGGGCGGGCCCGCCGAGGACCGAACCGGCGCCGCGCAGGTACTCCAGTACCGCCCCGAACTGGGCCTGGCTGACCACGTCGGTGTCGCAGGCCAGGTAGATCGGCCGATCCTGGGGGAAGCCGATCACGTCGGCCCAGTGCCGGGCCCGCTGCGCCGCGGTCACCCCGGCCGCGCGGCCGGACAGCGCGTCGCCGGCCACGTTCTCGTAGACCAGCGCGACCCCGACGCCGTGCCGGATCAGGTCGGTGTACTCGGCTCTGGTGATGCACTTGGGCCGGGTCACCGGGTCGAACCCGATGTAGCGCAGCACCCCCGAGTAGCCGGCGGCCCGCACGGTGGCACCGCGCGGCCGACCCGCGGAGTAGTCCAGGGCGTACGCGACCACAGCGGCTCCCGGTGTGTAGATCACCCGACAGCGGCCGACAAGCGCGGTTCAGGACGCGATGCAGCCGATGCTCTCCAGGAGTGCACTCAACACCCGTTCAGACGCACCCGATGGGATATCTGCCTGTTCAGGCACCCGCGCCGCCCGAACAGCCGCCGAACCGGCCAGGTGAGGACGAGCAAGCCACGCCGGCCGTTCGGAGCCCGGCGCGCGTCACGGCCGACAGCCGTCGCAGGCTGCCAGCGGGTGGCGCGGCGCTACCAGCCGCGGGCGCGCCAGTCTGGGACGGCGGCGCGCTCGGCGCCGAGGGTGGAGTCGTTGCCGTGGCCCGGGTAGAACCAGGTCTCGTCCGGGAGGGTGCCGAAGACGCGCGCCTCCACGTCATCCAGCAGCGAGGTGAAGTCGGCCGGGCTGGTGGTCTTGCCGACGCCGCCGGGGAACAGCGAGTCGCCGGTGAACAGGTGCGGGGTGCCGGCCGGGTCGCGGTAGAGCAGCGCGATGCTGCCCGGGGTGTGCCCGCGCAGGTGGATGACCTCCAGCGTGACCTCGCCGACGGCGACCGTGCCGCCGTGCTCGACCTGCTCGTCCGGCGGCAGCGGCAGCTCGGCGGCGTCCAGCGGGTGCGCGACGGTGCGGGCGCCGGTGGCCTCGACCACATCCTCCAGGGCCTGCCAGTGGTCGCCGTGCCGGTGGGTGGTGACGATGGTCCGCACCCCGGCCGGGCCGATCAGCTCCAGCAGCCGGTCCTCCTCGTTGGCCGCGTCGATCAGCAGCCCGGCCCCGGTGGCGGTGCAGCGCAGCAGGTAGGCGTTGTTGTGCATGGGGCCGACCGCGAGCTTGTCGATGGTCAGCGCCGGTAGCTCCCGCCGGTCCGCCGGGCCGCCGATCTTGACCTCACCGGTGTAGCTCATCGCTCGCTCCTCATCACTGGATCCCTGCCCGCATCCTGCCCCATCCGCGGTCGGGAAGATTCTGTCGGTACCCGTCGCTAGAGTCGGGACGACCTCTCCTCTACGGCGGAAGACACCCTGTGGCAGACCGATTGATCGTCCGTGGCGCGCGCGAGCACAACCTCAAGGACGTCCACCTTGACCTGCCCCGAGACAGCCTGATCGTGTTCACCGGGCTGTCCGGGTCGGGCAAGTCCAGCTTGGCCTTCGACACGATCTTCGCCGAGGGCCAGCGTCGTTACGTCGAGTCGCTCTCGGCGTACGCACGGCAGTTCCTCGGCCAGATGGACAAGCCGGATGTGGACTTCATCGAGGGTCTTTCCCCGGCCGTGTCGATCGACCAGAAGTCCACCTCCAGGAACCCGCGGTCGACCGTGGGGACGATCACGGAGGTGTACGACTACCTGCGGTTGCTGTACGCGCGCGCCGGGCGACCACACTGCCCGAAGTGTGGCCGGCCGATCACCCGGCAGACCCCGCAGCAGATCGTCGACCGGGTGCTGGAGATGGAGGACGGCACCCGGTTCCAGGTGCTCGCGCCGGTGATCCGCGGCCGCAAGGGTGAGTACGTCGACCTGTTCGCCGACCTGCAGACCAAGGGCTACTCCCGGGTCCGGGTAGACGGCGTGGTGCACTCGCTGACCGAGCCGCCGAAGCTGAAGAAGCAGGAGAAGCACACGATCGAGGTGGTGGTCGACCGGTTGACCGCCAAGGCGTCCTCGAAGCGCCGGCTGACCGACTCGGTGGAGACCGCGCTGGGCCTGGCCGGCGGCCTGATCGTGCTCGACCTGGTCGACCTGCCCGACGACGATCCACATCGCGAGCGCACCTTCTCCGAGCACCTGGCCTGCCTGTACGACGACCTGTCGTTCGAGGCGATGGAGCCGCGCTCGTTCTCGTTCAACTCACCCTATGGGGCGTGCCCCGACTGCACCGGGCTGGGCACCCGCAAGGAGGTCGACCCGGAGCTGGTCGTGCCCGACCCGGAGCGCAGCCTGCAGGAGGGCGCGATCGCCCCGTGGTCGTCGGCCCAGACCAGCGAATACTTCCTGCGCCTGCTGACCGCGCTGGGTGACGCGGTCGGCTTCAAGACCGACCAGCCCTGGGAGCGGCTGCCGGCCCGGGCGCAGAAGGCGGTCCTGTACGGGCACGACACGCAGGTGCACGTCCGCTACAAGAACCGGTACGGCCGGGAGCGGGCCTACTACGCGGCGTACGAGGGCGCGATCCCGTTCCTGGAGCGGCGGCACTCGGAGACCGACAGCGAGTACAGCCGGGAGAAGTACGAGGACTACATGCGGGAGGTGCCCTGCCCGGCCTGCGGCGGGGCCCGGCTGAAGCCCGAGGTGCTGGCGGTGACGCTGGGCGGCAAGTCGATCGCCGAGGCGTCCGGGCTGTCGATCGGCGAGTGCGGCGAGTTCCTGCGCACGCTGGAGCTCTCGCACCGGGAGCGGATGATCGCCGAGCGGGTGCTCAAGGAGGTGCACGCCCGGCTCGGCTTCCTGGTCGACGTCGGGCTCGACTACCTCTCCCTCGACCGGCCGGCCGCGACCCTGGCCGGTGGCGAGGCGCAGCGGATCCGGCTGGCCACCCAGATCGGCTCCGGCCTGGTCGGCGTGCTGTACGTGCTGGACGAGCCGTCCATCGGGCTGCACCAGCGGGATAATCGCCGGCTGATCGACACGCTGGTCCGGCTGCGCGACCTGGGCAACACGCTGATCGTGGTCGAGCACGACGAGGACACCATCCGCACCGCCGACTGGGTGGTCGACATCGGCCCCGGCGCGGGCGAGCACGGCGGCCAGGTGGTCGTCTCCGGCACCGTCGAAGACCTGCTGGCCAGCGAAGACTCGGTGACCGGCGGGTACCTGTCGGGCCGCCGGAAGATCGAGATCCCGGCCCAGCGCCGGCCGCGCACGCCGGGCCGGCAGCTGGTGGTGGAGGGCGCCCGCGAGCACAACCTGCGCAACGTGGATGTGACCTTCCCGCTGGGCTGCATGGTGGCGGTCACCGGGGTGTCCGGCTCGGGCAAGTCGACCCTGGTCAACGACATCCTGTACGCGGTGTTGGCGAACCGGGTGAACGGCGCCCGGCTGGTCCCCGGGCGGCACCGCCGGGTGCGCGGGCTGGACGACGTGGACAAGGTGGTCGGCGTCGACCAGTCGCCGATCGGCCGCACCCCGCGGTCCAACCCGGCCACCTACACCGGCGTCTTCGACCACATCCGGCGGCTGTTCGCGGAGACCACCGAGGCGAAGATCCGCGGATACCAGCCCGGCCGGTTCTCGTTCAACGTCAAGGGCGGCCGGTGTGAGGCGTGCGCCGGCGACGGCACCATCAAGATCGAGATGAACTTCCTGCCGGACGTCTACGTCCCGTGCGAGGTCTGCAAGGGCGCCCGGTACAACCGGGAGACGCTCGAGGTGCACTTCAAGGGCAAGACCATCGCCGAGGTGCTGGACATGCCGATCGAGGAGGGCGCGGAGTTCTTCGCCGCGGTCCCGGCGATCGCCCGGCACCTGACCACGCTGGTCGACGTCGGCCTCGGCTACGTCCGGCTGGGCCAGCCCGCGCCGACCCTGTCCGGCGGCGAGGCGCAGCGCGTGAAGCTGGCCTCCGAGCTGCAGAAGCGGTCCACCGGCCGCACCGTCTACGTGCTGGACGAGCCGACCACCGGGCTGCACTTCGAGGACGTCCGCAAGCTGCTCGGCGTGCTCGGCCGGCTGGTCGACGCCGGCAACACGGTCATCGTCATCGAGCACAACCTGGACGTGATCAAGACCGCCGACTGGCTGATCGACATGGGCCCCGAGGGCGGCAGCGGCGGCGGCACCGTGGTCGGCACCGGCACCCCGGAGGAGATCGCCGCGCTGGACGGCAGCCACACCGGTCGCTTCCTCCGCGACCTGCTCGCCCCCACGCCGACGGCCGCCCCGGTCCGCCGCCGGGCCCGTGCCAAGGCCGCCGTCTGACCCCGCGCAGCCGACGGCCCCCGGCTTGGTGGCACGGCCGCGCCACCAAGCCGGGGGCCGTCCCCCGATCACCGGCGTCGGTCACCGGCGATCAGGGTTGGGTCGTATGAACCGGGCGCGCGCCGCTCGACCAAGCGCCGGCCGGGCACGGCTCCGCCGTCCTATCGCGCTGCCGCCGGGGGGAGGCGGGCCGCATTGGAAGGCGTACCGGTAAGACGCCGCCGTGCGGGGTAGCCGGGCCGGGCGGGATCGCGTGCGGTCGGAGGGTCGCGTCGATCCGGGCTTGATCGCGGTCGTGCACCTGGTACCTGCGGTCGGTGTCGCTGCCGTCTCGGGGTGGCGCTGCCGTCTGGGGGGACGCCGGAAATGGCGTTGCCGTGCGGGGGTGCGCTGCCGTGCGGGGGGCGGGCCAACCAAGGCTGTTGTCCCGCAGCATAGCGATCGGCACGGCTCCCACCAGCCAGGACACGATCCGGCCGGCGTGTTGTTCGCCCGCTGTAACCGGTACGGCGGGGTCGAAACGCGCCCGACATCTGCCGGCCGGGCCGCCGCGGTCAGCCGTTCAGCATCCGGGCCAGTTCGGCGTCCAGGGCGGCGGCGCAGCCTTCACCGCCGGGCGGCAGGATCTCCGCGGTCTCGGCCAGGAAGGTGCGCAGCGGCCCGGCCGCGGTGGTCACCACGCAGGGCAGCGTGGCGCCGCGCAGGGTGAGCGTCACCTGCTCGCCGTGCACGCTGATCTGCACGTGCCCGGCCGCCACCGGCAGGTCGGCGCCGGCGCCGCCGGCACCCGCCAGCACCTCGATCATCCGGTCGCGCAGCACCACCCAGCGGCCGCGCAGCAGCGACGGGTGGCTGGGCTTGGCCGCGACGACCAGCACCACGGCCAGCGGGTCCGCCTCGGACCAGTGCAGCCGCAGGACCGTGTCGGGGCCACGTCCGCTGCGGCCGACGTCACCGAGTGCTATCTCGCGGGTCACCGTCTGCGTCATTGGGGCCTCCGCCACGCAACCATTTGCGCGGCGAGCCCAGGGTGGCACCCCCCGGCCGCCCCCGCCACTCGGACCGGCAAACCGGCGCCGTCCCGGACCGGTCCCGGCCGCCGGCCCGGCGAACCGGCCGCTGGCCAGCCGCTGGCCCGGCGAATCGGTCAGACCCCCCGCGTACCCTCTTCAAACGTGCCCGACCCGTCCACGTACCGCCCCGCCCCGGGCACGATTCCGGAGCAGCCGGGCGTCTACCGGTTCCGCGACGAGCGCGGTCGGGTCATCTACGTCGGCAAGGCGAAGAGCCTGCGGCAGCGGCTGAACAGCTACTTCGGCAGCGTCGCCGACCTGCACCCGCGCACCCGGCAGATGGTCACCAGCGCCGGTTCGGTGGAGTGGACGGTCGTTTCCACCGAGGTCGAGGCGCTGCAGCTGGAGTACAGCTGGATCAAGGAGTACGACCCGCGGTTCAACGTCCGGTACCGGGACGACAAGAGCTACCCGAGCCTGGCCGTCACGCTGTACGAGGAGTACCCGCGGCTGCAGGTGATGCGCGGCGCGAAGAAGAAGGGGGTCCGCTACTTCGGGCCGTATTCGCACGCCTGGGCCATCCGGGAGACGCTCGACCTGCTGCTGCGGGTGTTCCCGGCGCGCACCTGCTCGGCCGGCGTGTTCAAGCGGGCCCACCAGGTCGGCCGGCCCTGCCTGCTCGGTTACATCGGCAAGTGCTCCGCGCCGTGCGTCGACCGGGTCTCCGCCGACGAGCACCGGCGGATCGTCGAGGACTTCTGCGACTTCATGGCCGGCAAGACCGACCTGATGATCCGCCGGCTGGAGCGGGAGATGGCGGCCGCCGCGACCGAGTTGGAGTTCGAGCGGGCGGCCCGGCTGCGGGACGACATCGGGGCGCTGCGCCGGGCGATGGAGAAGCAGGCCGTGGTGTTCGGCGACGGCACCGACGCGGACGTGGTCGCGTTCGCGCAGGACGCGCTGGAGGCGGCGGTCCAGGTGTTCCACGTCCGCGGCGGCCGGGTGCGCGGCCAGCGCGGCTGGGTGGTGGACAAGGTCGAGGACGTCACCACCGGCGACCTGGTCGAGCAGTTCGTCACCCAGGTGTACGGCTGGTCCCAGGAAGCCGGCATGGTCGCCGAGGACGTGCCGCGCGAGATCCTCGTCCCCGAACCGCCGCCGGACGTCGAGGCGCTGACCCAGTGGCTGGAACAGCGGCGCGGCGGCCGGGTGTCGCTGCGGGTGCCGCAGCGCGGCGACAAGCGGGCGCTGATGGAGACCGTCGAGCGCAACGCGCAGCAGGCGTTCACCCAGCACAAGCTGAAGCGGGCCAGCGACCTGACCGCCCGGTCGCTGGCGCTGGCCGAACTGCAGCAGGCGCTCGGGTTGGACAGCGCGCCGCTGCGGATCGAGTGCTTCGACGTCTCGCACGTGCAGGGCACCAACGTAGTGGCCAGCATGGTCGTCTTCGAGGACGGGCTGGCCCGCAAGTCGGAGTACCGCCGGTTCGCCATCCGCGGCACCGGCCGCCGGGCCGACGCGGCGCCGCTGGCGCCCGCGGAGCCGGGCGGGGACGACACCGCGTGGATCTACGAGGCGGTCCGCCGGCGGATGAGCCGGTACCTGGACGAGCGGCTGTCCACCGGCGAGGAGGGCGACGGGGTGGACGACGACGAAGGCCGGGTGCCCGCCGCGGCGACCCCGCTCGACCCGGAGACCGGCCGCCCGCGCAAGTTCGCCTACCCGCCGAACCTGCTGGTGGTCGACGGCGGCCAGCCGCAGGTCGCCGCGGCCGCGCAGGCGCTGGCCGACCTGGAGATCGACGACATCGCGCTGTGCGGGCTGGCCAAGCGGCTGGAGGAGGTCTGGCTGCCCGGCGACGACGAGCCGGTGATCCTGCCGCGCACCTCCGAGGGGCTCTACCTGCTGCAGCGGGTGCGAGACGAGGCGCACCGGTTCGCGATCACGTACCACCGGCAGAAGCGGTCCCGGGCGATGACCACGTCCGCGCTGGACGGGGTGGCCGGGCTCGGCGAGACCCGGCGGAAGGCGCTGCTGCGTACGTTCGGTTCACTCAAGCGGCTCCGGGGGGCCAGCGCTGACGACATCATGACCGTGCCGGGCATCGGGCGGCGCACCGCCGAGGCGGTCGTCGCCGCGCTGGCGCAGCCGGACGCCGAGCCGGGCCCGGCGGTCGACCCGACCACTGGCGAAGTCCTCGAGGGGGACGCGTGATCACACGGGGGAGTACCGATGAGCAGCGAGATGGCTAACCCGAGGGCCGGCCTGGATGTGGTGGTCGTCTCCGGGCTGTCCGGCGCGGGGCGCAGCACCGCCGCGAAGTGCCTGGAGGATCTGGGCTACTTCGTGGTCGACAACCTGCCGCCGGAGCTGATCGCGACGATGGTCGACCTGGGCAGCCGGTCGGCCGGCGCGGTGGCCCGGGTCGCCGTGGTGATGGATGTCCGCAGCCGGGCGTTCTCGGCCGACCTGCGCGAGGTGATCGTCGACCTGGACCGGCGCGGCTACCGGCCCCGGGTGCTGTTCCTGGAGGCGTCCGACGAGGTGCTGGTGCGCCGGTTCGAGGGGGTCCGGCGGGAGCACCCGCTGCAGGGCGGCCGCCGGCTGGTCGACGGCATCGCCGCCGAGCGGGCCCTGCTGGACGGGTTGCGCGGCGAGGCCGACCTGGTCGTGGACACCAGCCGGCTGACCGTGCACGACCTGCGCCGGGAGATCGAGCACGAGTTCGGCGGGGACGCCCCGCCGGCGCTACGCGCCACCGTGCTCTCCTTCGGCTACAAGTACGGTCTCCCGCTGGACGCCGACCTGGTGGTCGACGTCCGCTTCCTGCCCAACCCGCACTGGATCCCGGAGCTGCGCGAGCACACCGGCCAGGAACCGGAGGTACGCGACTACGTGCTCAGCCAGTCCGGTGCCGGGGAGTTCCTGGACACCTACACCTCGTTGCTGCGCCTGGTCGGCGCCGGCTACCGGCGGGAGGGCAAGCGGTACCTGACCCTGGCCGTGGGCTGCACCGGCGGCAAGCACCGATCGGTCGCGATCGCCGAGGAGCTGGCCAAGCGGCTGGCCGGCGACGGCGTCCAGACCTCGGTCGTGCACCGCGATCTGGGCCGCGAGTGAGCCAGCGTGCGGCGGCTGGCCGCCCCGGCGGCGCCGCCGGGCAGCCGGGTAACGGTGCCGGCAAGCCGGCCGGCCAGCCGGGTGCCGGCGCTGGCGGGTTGGCCGGCCGGGCTGGCGAGCCGGCTGGCGGCGCTGGGGAGTTGGCCGGCCGGGCTGGCGAGCCGGCTGGCGGCGCTGGGGAGTCGGCCGGCCGGGCTGGCCAGCCGGCTGGCGGGGCCGTGAAGGTTGTGGCGCTGGGTGGGGGGCACGGGCTGGCGGCCACGCTGGCGGCGCTGCGGCAGTTCTGCCCGCAGGTCACCGCGGTGGTCACGGTCGCCGACGACGGCGGCTCGTCCGGCCGGATCCGGCGCGAGCTGGGCGCGCTGCCGCCGGGCGACCTGCGGATGGCGCTGACCGCGCTGGCCCAGGACGGTCCGGCCGGCCCGGTCTGGGCCGGGTTGCTACCGCACCGGTTCGGCGGGTCCGGGGCGCTGGCGGGCCACCCGGTGGGCAACCTGATGATCACCGGGCTGGCCGAGGTGCTGGGCGACCCGGTGGCCGCGCTGGACCAGGTGGCCCGGCTGGTCGGCGCGGTCGGCCGGGTGCTGCCGATGAGCACGATCCCGCTGGAGATCGCGGCGGAGGTGGTCGGCATCGACCGCGACGACCCGGACCGGGTGCGCCGGATCCGCGGCCAGGTCGCGGTCGCGACCACGCCGGGCCGGGTGGTGTCGGTCTCGCTGATGCCGAAGGCGCCGCCGGCCTGCCCGGAGGCGGTGGCGGCGATCCGGGCGGCGGACGCGGTGGTGCTGGGCCCGGGCTCGTGGTTCACCAGCGTGCTACCGCACGTGCTGGTGCCCGACCTGCTGGCCGCGCTGGTCCAGACCACGGCACGGCGTATTGTCGCGCTGAACCTGGCGCCGCAGCCGGGGGAGACCGACGGCTTCTCACCGGAGCAGCACTTGGACGTGCTCTGCGCGCATGCGCCGGGCCTGCAGGTGGACGCGGTGGTCGCGGACACCGACGCGGTCGTGGACACCCGTGGTCTGATGTCCGCGGTCGCCGCGCTCGGCGCCGAGCTGGTGCTCGCACCGGTGGCGGCCGGGGACGGCACGCCGCGGCACGACCCGGAACGGTTGGCCGTCGCGTTCCGGCAGGCGTTCGCAGCTGGCGGGGCGCCAGCTGGCCGGGCGGCGGCTGGCGGGCCGGCGGCCAGCGGCCCGCCGGCGGGCTCGGCGGCGGGTGGCAAGCCGGCCGGCAGCGGGTCGGGTACCGGCGGAGACGGGGATGCGGGGGAAGGCGGGGTGGCGAGCGGATGGCGATGACCGGCGCGGTAAAGGACGAGCTGAGCCGGCTGGCGGTGACCAAGACGTGTTGCCGGCGGTCGGAGATCTCGTCGTTGCTGCGGTTCGCCGGCGGCCTGCACATCGTCGCGGGCCGGGTCGTGGTCGAGGCCGAGTTGGACACCGGGTCGGTGGCCCGCCGGCTGCGCCGGGACATCGCCGAGATCTACGGCCACGCCAGCGAGGTGCAGGTGCTGGCCGGCGGCGGGCTGCGCCGGGGGAACCGGTACATCGTCCGGGTGGTGAAGGACGGCGAGGGGCTGGCCCGGCAGACCGGGCTGCTCGACCAGCGCGGCCGGCCGGTCCGCGGGCTGCCGCCGCAGGTGGTGTCCGGCGGCGTGTGCGACGCGGAGGCGGCCTGGCGCGGAGCGTTCCTGGCGCATGGCTCGCTCACCGAGCCGGGCCGGTCGTCCTCGCTGGAGATCACCTGCCCGGGCCCGGAGGCGGCGCTGGCCCTGGTCGGGGCGGCCCGCCGGATGGGCGTCTCGGCCAAGGCCCGCGAGGTCCGCGGGGTCGACCGGGTGGTGGTCCGGGACGGTGACGCGATCGGCGCGCTGCTGACCCGGCTCGGCGCGCACGAGAGCGTGTTGGCCTGGGAGGAACGCCGGATGCGCCGCGAGGTGCGGGCCACCGCGAACCGGCTGGCCAACTTCGACGACGCGAACCTGCGCCGGTCCGCCCGGGCCGCGGTGGCCGCCGGCGCCCGGGTCTACCGGGCGCTGGAGATCCTCGGCGAGCACGCCCCCGACCACCTGGTCGAGGCCGGCCGGCTGCGGCTGGAGCACAAGCAGGCCTCGCTGGAGGAGCTCGGCCAGCTGGCCGACCCGCCGATGACCAAGGACGCGGTGGCCGGCCGGATCCGTCGGCTGCTCGCGCTCGCCGACAAGCGGGCCGCCGACCTCGGCATCCCGGACACCGAGGCCAGCGTGACCGCGGAGATGCTCGCCCCCTGAGCTGATCCGGCCCGATGTTCGGCTACTGCGGGGTACCGGTTAGGGTCGGGTCGGCAATGACGCCGTCATATCCGGGCGCCCCCGGGCGCCCGCAGTCGCCCGCGCGAAGCGGGCACCAGCCCTTGAGGAGTACGTGGTGACCACTCGGGTCGGCGTGAACGGCTTCGGTCGTATCGGCCGCAACTTCTGGCGCGCCCTGGATGCGCTGGACCACGACGTCGAGATCGTCGCGGTCAACGACCTGACCGACAATGCCACCCTGGCGCACCTGCTGAAGTACGACAGCGTGTCCGGGCCGCTGGGGCAGGACGTGACCTACGACGGCGATTCGATCGTCGCCGCCGGGCAGAAGATCCGGGCGCTGGCCGAGCGCGACCCGGCCAAGCTGCCGTGGGGCGACCTCGGCGTCGATGTCGTGATCGAGTCGACCGGCCGGTTCACCGACGCCGAGAGCGCCGGGCAGCACCTGACCGCGGGCGCCAAGAAGGTGATCATCTCCGCGCCGGCCAAGGGCGAGGACATCACGATCGTGATGGGCGTGAACGACGGCAGCTACGACCCGGCCGCGCACTCGATCATCAGCAACGCGTCCTGCACCACGAACTGCGTGGCGCCGATGGCGAAGGTGCTGCACGAGGCCTTCGGCATCACCCGGGGCCTGATGACCACGATCCACGCGTACACGAACGACCAGGTCATCCTCGACTTCCCGCACAAGGACCTGCGCCGGGCCCGGGCCGCCGCGCTGAACATCATCCCGACCACCACCGGCGCGGCGAAGGCCACCGCGCTGGTGCTGCCCGAGCTGAAGGGCAAGCTGGACGGGTACTCGCTGCGGGTGCCGGTGCCGGACGGCTCGATCATCGACCTGACCGTCGACCTGGGCCGGGACGTGACCAAAGCCGACGTGAACGAGGCGTTCCAGGCGGCCGCGGACGGCCCGCTGAAGGGCTACCTCACCTACACCGAAGACCAGATCGTCTCCTCCGACATCGTCGGCTCGCCCGCGTCCTGCATCATCGACGGGTCGCTGACGATGGTGATCGGCGGCGCGCAGGTCAAGACCTTCGGCTGGTACGACAACGAGTGGGGCTACTCGAACCGGCTCGCCGACCTGACCGCGCTGGTCGGCTCCCGGCTCGGCTAGGCATCCGGCAACCGACGGTGCAGACCCTCGAAGACCTACTCAAGCACGGGGTGGCGGGCCGGCGGGTGCTGGTCCGGTCCGACCTGAACGTCCCGCTGGACCAGTCGAAGCCGGAGTCGCCGGCGATCACCGACCAGGGCCGGATCGTCGCCTCGGCGCCGGCGCTGGCGGCGCTCGCCGACGCCGGGGCCCGGGTGCTGGTGTGCGCGCACCTGGGCCGGCCCAAGGGGATCCGGGACCCGCGCTACTCGCTGCGCCCGGTCGCGGCGCGGCTCGGCGAGGTGCTGGGTCGCGAGGTTCGCACCGCCCACGACGTGGCCGGCGAGAGCGCCCAGATGACCGCGGCGGCGCTGATCGACGGCGACGTGGCGGTGCTGGAGAACGTCCGGTTCGAGCCGGGCGAGACCAGCAAGGACGATGCCGAGCGGGGCGCCTTCGCCGACCGGCTGGCCGCGCTCGCCGACGTGTACGTGGACGACGCGTTCGGCGCGGTGCACCGCCGGCACGCCAGCGTGTACGACGTGGCGCAGCGGCTGCCGCACTACGCCGGCCCGCTGGTGCTGCGCGAGCTGTCCGTGCTGCGGCAGCTCACCGGCGGCGACGGCACCCCGGTCGAGCGTCCGTACGTGGTGGTGCTGGGCGGCAGCAAGGTCTCGGACAAGCTCGGCGTGATCGAGGCGCTGCTGCCGACCGTCGACCGGCTGCTGGTCGGCGGCGGGATGTGCTTCACGTTCCTGGCCGCGCAGGGCTACGGCGTCGGCGGCTCGCTGCTGGAGTCCGACCGGGTCGACGACTGCCGCCGGCTGCTGGCCGAGCACGGCGACAAGATCGTGCTGCCGACCGACGTGGTGGTGGCCGCCGAGATCATCGACGACGCCAAGACCGAGATCGTCCCGGTGGACCGGATGCCCGCCGACCAGAAGGGCCTGGACATCGGCCCGGCCACGGTGAAGGCGTTCGCCGCCTCGGTGGCCGACGCCCGGACGGTGTTCTGGAACGGCCCGATGGGCGTGTTCGAGGTGGCCCCGTTCGCCGCCGGCACGCTCGGGGTGGCCGAGGCGATCGCCGGGTGCCCCGGGTTCACCGTGGTCGGCGGCGGCGACTCGGCCGCCGCGGTCCGCACCCTCGGCCTGGACGAGGCCGCGTTCACCCACATCTCCACCGGCGGCGGTGCCTCGCTGGAGTTCCTCGAGGGGCGCACGCTGCCCGGCATCGCGGTTCTGGAGACCTGACGTGGCCGCCCGCCGCCCGCTGATCGCGGGCAACTGGAAGATGAACCTCAACCACCTCGAGGCGATCGCGCTGGTGCAGAAGATCGCGTTCAGCCTCAAGGAGCCGGAGCTGCAGGCGGTCGAGGTGGTCGTGCTGCCGCCGTTCATCTCGCTGCGCAGCGTGCAGACCCTGGTGGACGGCGACAAGCTGCTGATCGGCTACGGCGCGCAGGATCTCTCCCCGCACGCGGCCGGGGCGTACACCGGGGATGTGAGCGGGTCGATGCTGGCCAAGCTCGGCTGCGGCTACGTGGTGGTCGGCCACTCCGAGCGGCGGCAGTACCACGGTGAGGACGACGCCGTGGTGAACGCCAAGGTACGGGCCGCGTTCGCGCACGAGCTGACCCCGATCCTGTGCATCGGGGAGGGCCTGGACGTCCGCCGCGAGGGCACCCATGTCGCGCACTGCCTGAGCCAGCTGGACGGCGCGCTGGCCAAGGTGCCGGCCGAGCAGGCGAAGAACGTCGTGATCGCGTACGAGCCGGTCTGGGCGATCGGCACCGGCGAGGTGGCCACCCCGGAGAACGCCCAGGAGGTGTGCGCCGAGATCCGCACCCGGCTGGCCGACCTGTACTCCGGCGACCTGGCCGACGCCGTCCGCATCCTCTACGGCGGCTCGGTCAAGGCCAACAACACCGAGCCGATCGCCGCCCAGCCGGACGTGGACGGGGCCCTGGTCGGCGGGGCCAGCCTGGACGGCGACGAGTTCGCCCGGATCTGCCGGGTCGCGTACGCCAGCGTCGGGGTCAAGGGGGCCCGCAGCCGATGACGGCACCCCGCTTCGGGGGACGTCGCGGGGGACGGCGGCTGGCCGGCACGGTCGCGGCGCTGGCCGTGGCCGGGCTGCTGGCCGGGTGCGACCGGTCCGGGGCGCCGCAGCCGGCGGCGGTGCGCGGCCTCGACTCGGGCTCGACCCAGCCGCGGGCCACCTCGGCCGCTCCCGGCGGCACGCTGAAGCTGGTCACCGGCGCGGTGGACAGCCTCGACCCGGCCCGATCGTACGCACCCGGGGTGTGGAACGTGATGCGGCTCTACACCCGGCAGTTGGTCACCTACGCGACCAGGCCGGACGACCCGGGCGCCCGGGTGGTGCCGGACCTGGCCACCGGCCTCGGCAAGACCACCGACGGCGGCCGCACCTGGACCTACCAGCTGCGGCCCGGGCTGCGCTGGGACGACGGCAAGCCGGTCACCACGCCGGACCTGAAGTACGGCATCGAGCGGCTGTTCGCCTCGGACGTGCTGCCCGGCGGCCCGACCTGGCTGGTCACCCTGCTGGACGACCGCGCCGCCCCGTACGACGGGCCGTACCGCGACCGCACCCCGGGGCATCTGGGGCTGCGCAGCATCACCACCCCGGACCCCCGCACGATCGTGTTCAAGCTGGTCCGCCCGTTCGCCGACTGGGACAAGGTGCTGGCGCTGCCCGGCGGCACCCCGGTGCCGGCGGCCCGCGACCGGGGCGCCGGGTACGCCGCGCACCCGGCCTCGCTCGGCCCGTACACGGTGGCCGGGCCGGACTCGCACGGCGTGCTGCTGTTCACTCGGAACAGGTTCTGGAGCAAGGAGGTGGACCCGGTCCGGGCCGCCCTGCCGGACCGGATCGAGCTGGCCACCGGCCTGGTCCCGGCCGAGCGGGACCGCCGGGTGCTGGCCGGCCAGGCCGACGCGGACGTGTCCGGCAGCGGGCTGCAGCCGGCCGCGGCGGCGCAGGTGCTGGCCGACCCGGCGCTGACCGTCCGGGCCGACGACCCGACCACCGGGACGCTGCGGATGCTGGCGATGCCGGCCTCGGTGCCGCCGTTCGACAACGTGCACTGCCGCAAGGCGGTCCAGTACGCGCTGGACAAGGCGGCGGTGAAGGACGCGGTCGGCGGCTCGGCCGCGGCGGCGCTGGCCACCACGCTCTGGCCGCGCGGGCTGCCGGGCTACCCGGCGATCACGCCGTACCCGGGCGGCGAGGGGAACCGGGGCGACCAGCCCACCGCCCGGGCGGAGCTGACCAGGTGCGGCAAGCCCACCGGTTTCGCGGCGAACCTGGCGGTGGTGGCGGACGGCCGCGGCCCGGTGGTGGCGGACGCGGCGGCCCGGTCACTGGCCGCTGTCGGGATCCGGGTCACGGTCAAGAAGTACCCGCGCAACCAGTTCCTGTCCGTGGTGGCCGGGGCGCCGGCGGTGGTCCGGTCGGACCAGTTGGGGCTCATCCTGGCCGACTGGAGCGCCGACTTCCCGTCCCCGCACGCCTTCCTGGTGCCGCTGGCGGACAGCCGCAGCATCCGGCCGAGCGGGAACACGAACCTGGCCGAGCTCGGCGGCGCCGAGCTGGAGCAGGCGGTCGACGACGCCACCGCCACCCTCGACCCGGTCGCCCAGACCACCGCCTGGCAGACGGTGGAGACGCTGGTGATGCGGTCGGCCGCGTACGCACCGCTGATCGAGGACCGGGCCCTACTGCTGGCCAGCCCGCGGCTGCGCAATGTATACGTGCATCCCGTTTACCACGGATACGACGTCGCATCCCTCGGCGTCAGCTGAGTGACCCGGCACGGTAACCTAGACCGTCCCGTTCGAGGAGAGGCCGCCGATCAACTATGGTCATGTTCCTGTCCATCGTGCTCATGATCGCGAGCGCGATCCTGATCGTCCTGATCCTGCTGCACCGCGGCAAGGGTGGTGGCCTGTCGTCTCTGTTCGGCGGCTCGGTGTCGTCCTCGCTGTCCGGTTCCTCCGTGGTGGAGAAGAACCTGGACCGGCTGACGATCTTCACCGGCCTGGTCTGGGCCGTCTGCATCGTCGGTCTCGGCCTGTTGCTCAAGGCTGGTTGAGATTCGGTTGAGGTGAGCCGGCGGATCCTGTCAGATCCGCCGGAAAGAGGACGTAGAATTTTCCGGTCACGAGCGGTCAGCGGCTCCGCACGCCGGCCCTCGGTGGCCCACGGGGCATACCCACATCGGGCCGAAGCGGTCGAGGAGAGCAGGCACAGTGGCTGGTGGCAGCGCCATCCGGGGTAGCAGAGTCGGCGCCGGGCCGATGGGAGAGGCCGAGCGGGGCGAGTCGGTGCCCCGTCGGCGCATCTCGTTCTGGTGTGCCAACGGGCACGAGACGTGCCCGTCATTCGCCGAAGAGGCGGCGATCCCAGACCACTGGGATTGCCCGCGGTGCGGCCTGCCGGCCGGCCGGGAGCGGGAGATGCCGCCCGCCCCGCCGCGCAACGAGCCGTACAAGACCCACCTCGCGTACGTCCGCGAGCGCCGCTCCGACGCCGACGGCGACGCCATCCTCGAAGAAGCCCTGGCCAAACTCCGCGCCCTCCGCGGCGAGTAACCCCGGCGCTTCTGCTCGTCCGGCTGCCCTGTCACGGTCGCGTATGCTGGGCCGGTGAGCGTCACCGTGGAGCTGCCGGACGAGCTGGCCACACAGATTTCCGTGGCGGCGGCGGCTCGTGGCATGACGCTGGAAGAGCTGGCGGTTGAGGTGCTGGCTTCCCGTTACTCGCACCCCCCGACGATCAGCTTCATAGGTATCGGTGCTTCGGGCGGCCAACAGCCGTCCGCCCGAGACCATCGGCAGATCATCCGGGACGCCTTCCGTGACCGGCCTACCCGCGACGTCTGACGCTAGCCAGGGATGATCCGCAGCGCCGCGCAGTGCCGTGGCCGCACCACCCGGAAATCCCGCTGATTCAGAGTTGCGACCGTTTCGGTGCCGAGCCGTTCCGCCGCCGCGATCACACTGGCATCGACCGCGCCCAACCCAAGGTCCGCATGCTGCTCGACAAGTTCGGCAATGCGTGACCAGCCGGCGGCGTCGACATCGAGTGGGGTGAGTTCGCCGCCGGCGATTGATCGCAGGAACGCCGCCTCGGCGCGCGCGCCGAGGCGGCTCTCGACAAGCCAGCTGGTTCAACAACGACCGGAACCGGCACTGCCAACGCACCGGCATGGCTGAGCAGGACTTGGCTACTCGCCTGATGATCTCGGTCGTCTCGGTCGGCGGCGGCGAAGAGCACGTTGGTATCAACCACGATCACCTGGTGACCCCCGCTTGCCTTTCATGTCGCATGCCCTTGTATCGGCCGTGCCGCACTCTAACCGTGGGCCGATGAGCGCTCAAGCGAGGGGGAGGCGGGTGACGTTGGCGGGGAGGCGGGCGGCGGCGGCACGGTCGAGGAGCCAGAGGGTGCGGCGGCCGCGGGCGCCCGCGGCGGGCACCTGGACCTGGCCGCGCAACGAGCCGTACAAGACCCACCTCGCGTACGTCCGCGAGCGCCGCTCCGACGCCGACGGCGACGCCATCCTCGAAGAAGCCCTGGCCAACTCCGCGCCCTCCGCGGCGAGTAACCCCGGCGCCGAAGCCGCGAACAATTCGGTTGTACGTCGTTGTACAACACTGTACGTTGCGCGTCCATGACTGCTATAACCGTGGACGTGGACTCGATGCCGGTTAGTGAGGCGCGCGCCAAGCTCCCCGAGTTGTTGACCCGGGTTGAGAACGGTGACGCGATCACGATCACTCGACACGGCCGGGCTGTCGCGATACTCGTGCCGCCCGAGCTCTGGCATCGGCGGGCCCGGGCGGCGGTGCTGGACGAAGCACGGAAGATTCGCGAGATGCTGGATGAGGCCCGGACTGTTCCGTTGTCGGCGACCGGCGGGCTCAGCGTCGAACGGGCCGAGGAACTGGTCCGTGAGATTCGAGCCGACCGCGACGGCCGGTGATGGACGCCTTCGACTCCGACGTACTGATCTACGCGGCAGCGAAGGGGCATCCGCTGGGGGAGCGGGTACGGACCCTGTTTGCGTTCACGCAACCGACTCCCGCCGATCCACCGGTCGGCGTCGGATCGGTCTTGTTGCTGCCCGAGGTGCTGGGCAAGCCGATGCGTGGCGGCGCGGTGGATGAGGTTAGCGAGTTGGTCGTTCTGCTGTCGCGGTTGGAGCTCCACGTACTCGACCGGGACACCGCGGACATCGCTACCGGCCTCTCCGGTCGCTACCGGCTGCGCGCGGCAGACGCCAGCCACCTGGCTACTGCCCTGGTTCTAGGCGCCGACCGGTTCATCACCAACAACCAACGCGACTTCCCCAAGTCCATCAAGGAGATCGACGTGACCTACCCGGCGGATCTGCCCGCAGGCTGAGGCAACCTGCTCAGGCGAGGGGGAGGCGGGTGACGTTGGCGGGGAGGCGGGCGGCGGCGGCGCGGTCGAGGAGCCAGAGGGTGCGGCGGCCGCGGGCGCCCGCGGCGGGCACCTGGACCTGGCCGGCGCCGCCGAGAGCGAGGGCGACGGCCGGGGCCTTCGCGCTGCCGGCGACGAGCAGCCAGACCTCGGACGCCCTGCTGATCGCGCCGAAGGTGAGCGAGAGCCGGACCGGGGGCGGCTTCGGGCAGCCGCGGACGGCGACCACCGTCCGCTCGTCGTAGGCTGCCGGCGACTCCGGGAAGATCGAGGCGACGTGGCCCTCCTCGCCGACGCCCAGCATCAGCACGTCGAACTGCGGCACGTCGCCGTGATCCTCCGGCCGGGCGGCGGCGGCGAGTTCCTGGGCGTACAGCTCGGCTGCCGCCTCCGGGTCGTCGCCGGCCGGGCCGTCCGCGGTCGGGTACGGGTGCACCCGGGCCGGGTCGAGCGGCACCGAATCGAGCAGCGCCTCCCGGGCCTGCACGTCGTTGCGCTCCTTGTGGCCGGCCGGCAGGAACCGCTCATCGCCCCACCAGATGTCCACCCGGCGCCAGTCGACCGCGTCGCGAGCGGGGTTGTCCCGTAGTTCGCGCAGCACGGCGATGCCGATGCCGCCGCCGGTCAGCACCACCGAGGCGGATCCGGTGGCCGCCTGCGCGTCGACCAGCCGGACCACCAGCCGGGCCGCCACCGCCTTGGCGAGCAGGTCCGGCGTGGCGTGGACGACGACTTCGACCTGGCTCATCGGCTCACGAACCGCTCTCCGGCCCGGGCGCCGCCGCCCCGGTGGCCGCCGCCGGCGGCACCACCGGCGGTCGCGACACCACCGGATCGGCCACCAGCCCGGCGCCCGTATCGCCGTTGCCGTTGCCGTTGGCCGGGTCGCGCCAGATGTGGGTCCGCTTGGCCGGCCGGTCGACCAGGCCGGCCACGCCGGTGGCGGCGCTGAGCGCGTCCGCGTAGGTCTCGTCGGCGTCGAGCCGGCGCAGTTCCTCGGCGAGCAGGTCGCCGAGGTCGCGGTCCGGCAGGGTGACCGTGGAGTCCGGCTGGCCGGTGCGGCGCAGCAGCACGTCCCGCCCGGTCTCGGCCCGGCGGGCCTCCAGCCGCCCGCCGTCGTTCAGGTCCACCGCGAGGCCGCTGATGCCGCCGCCGCGCTGCCCGGCCGCGGGCTGTACCGGCACGTGCAGGTGCAGCCGGTCGGACAACCAGCCGGCGAACAGCTGTGCCTGCGGGTCGGCCTCCCGGCCCCAGACCACCGCGGCGGTCGGGGTGGCCCGGACGGTCTCGAACGCCGACGCCACGTAGGCCCGCCACGGGGTGAGCCGGGTCCAGGCCAGGTCGGTGTCGCCGGCGGCGAAGTCGTCGGCCCGCTGCTTCAGCGCGGCGATCGGGTCGGCGCCCTGGCAGACGTCGGTGACCCGGCGCTCGGCGAACACGCCCAGCGGGTCGTGCGCGATGCGGTCCGGCGGATCGCCGTGCCACCAGGTGACCACCGGCGTGTCCGGGGCGAGCAGCGGCAGCGTGACCGACTCGGCGTGCAGCGCCAGCCGGCCGTACATCCGCATCACCACGGCCTCGCCGGGGCCCAGCCGGCCGCCGATGAGCACCTCGGCGTCCAGCCGGGGCACCGGGGCGTCCACCTGCCGGCGGATCACGATCAGCAGCCGGCACGGGTGCCGGGAGGCGGCCGTGGTGGCCGCCGCCTCGGCCTCGGCGACGTCCTTCTCGCTCACCACGGCAACCAGGGTGAGGGCCAGCCCGGACATCACCGCGCCGCCGGTACGCCGCTCGGCCGCAAGCGCCTTGACCACCGCGGTACCGGTGGTGTCCCACAGCGTCGTCATGGTCTTCTCCACACCCGACCATCCCGGGCCAACATCTCGTCGGCCTCCTTGGGTCCCCATTCGCCGGCCCGGTAGCTCGCCGGGGTACGGCCCTGCCAGAACTCCTCCAGTGGATCGATGACCCGCCACGACGCCTCCACCTCGGCGTTGCGCGGGAACAGCGTCGCGTCGCCGAGCAGCACGTCCAGGATCAGCCGTTCGTAGGCCTCCGGGCTGGACTCGGTGAACGCCTCGCCGTAGAGGAAGTCCATCGAGACGTCCCGGACCTCCATCGACGAGCCGGGCACCTTGGAACCGAACTTGAGCGTCACGCCCTCGTCCGGCTGCACCCGGATGACCAACTGGTTGTGGCCGAGTTCCTCGGTGTCGGTCCGGGAGAACGGCAGGTGCGGGGCCTTCTTGAACAGCACCGCGATCTCGGTCACCCGGCGCGGCAGCCGCTTGCCGGTGCGCAGGTAGAACGGCACCCCGGCCCAGCGCCGGGTCAGGATGCCCAGCTTGACCGCGGCGTACGTCTCGGTGATCGAGTCTTCCGGGACGCCCTTCTCCTGCGTGTAGCCGAGCACCCGCTCGCCGGCCAGCCAGCCCTGGGTGTACTGGCCGCGGATCGCGTACTTCTCCAGATCCTGCTCGGCCGGCAGCGCGATCGCCCGCAGCACCTTGATCTTCTCGGTGCGCAGCGACTCCGGGCTGAACTCGACCGGCTCCTCCATCGCGGTCAGCGCGAGCAGCTGCAGGATGTGGTTCTGCATGACGTCGCGGGCGGCGCCGGTCTCGTCGTAGAACCCGGCCCGGGTGCCGATGCCGACGTCCTCGGCCATCGTGAACTGCACCGAGTCGACGAAGTTGGAGTTCCAGATCGGCTCGAACAGCATGTTGGCGAACCGCAGCGCCAGGATGTTCTGGACCGTCTCCTTGCCCAGGTAGTGGTCGATCCGGAACACGTCGGTCGGCGTGAACACGTCGTCCACCAGGCCGTTCAGGTGCAGCGCGGATTCCAGGTCGTGACCGAACGGCTTCTCCACGACGACCCGGCGCCAGCCGCCGGACTTGTCGTTGTCGGCCATCCCGGTGCGCTCCAGTTGCTTGAGCACCACCGGGAACGCGGTCGGCGGGATGGACAGGTAGAACGCCGCGTTGCCCTTGATGCCGTGCGAGTCGCGCATGTTGTTCAGGCAGGTGGCGAGCTGGTCGAAGGCGTTGTCGTCGTCGAAGGTGCCGGGCACGAACCGGACGTTGCCGGCCAGCCGGGCCCACACCTCCTCCCGCCACGGGGTGCGGGCATGTTCCCGGGCGGCGTCGCGGGCCATGTCCTCGAAGTCGCCGTCGCCCCAGTCCCGGCGGGCGAACCCGACCAGGACGAAATTGGTCGGCAGCAACCCGCGGCTGTGCAGGTCGTACAGCGCCGGGATCAGCTTCTTGCGGGCCAGGTCGCCGGTGACCCCGAAGACGACCAGCGCGCAGCCCTCCGGGATGCGGGGGAGCCGGCGGTCCCGCGGGTCACGCAGCGGGTTCGTCCAGGCCGAGTCCGGGTGCGCGGGCCCATCGTGGCGCGTCATGTCCCCTCCTCGCGGTTGCCAACTCGACCCGTCCCTGGTTGGCCGGTCAACGGTCGGCCAGTCACGGGCTGGCCAGTCACGGGATGGCCTCGAACAGCGCGCCGAGGCCGGCGGCGCGGTCGGTCAGGTGCAGCCGGAGCACCGGCCGGCCGCGACCGGCCAGCGCCTGCAGGTCGCCGGCCGCCTGGGCGGCCTGCAGCGTGCTGAACGTGAACGGCTGGCCGGGCACCGCGAGATCGCCCCGCGGCGTGCCGGTGATCTGCAGGTACGTGCCGACCGCCGGGCCGCCCTTGTGGTACTGCCCGGTCGAGTGCAGGAACCGGGGCGCCCAACCAAAGGTGACCGCGTGCTCGGTGCGGCTGGCCAGCAGCCCGCGCAGGTCGGCGGCCGAGGCGTCGGCCTGCCGGTCCAGGTAGGCCATCACCGCGAGGTAGCCGCTGGCCGGGATCGCGTTGAGCACCGCCCGCAGCGCTTCCTGCAGCGTGCTGGCGCCGCCCAGCAGTTCGGCGTCGGCGTACACCTCGACCGCGCCTTCGGTGAACGCCGGCGAGGTCGCCGGCAGCCCGGCGGCCAGGATGCGCTTGGTGTTGTCCTTGGACTCCTGCACGTTCGGCTGGTCGAACGGGTCGATGCCGATCGCCCAGCCGGCCACCGCGGTGGCGTACTCCCAGGCCATCAGCTGCGCGCCGAGCGGGCCGGAGATCGTCGCCACGGCCCGGTCGGCCGCGCCGTCGGAGGCGCCGCCGATCAGCACCAGCGAGACGTCGTCACCGGACGTGCCGGCGGCGTGCGGACCCTCGACCACAACCGGGAGCAGCCCCTTGCCCTGCTTGCCGGTGGACTCGGCGATCAGCTGCTCGGCCCAGTCGCCGAAGCCGACGATGCCGGAGCCGGCGTCGGCCAGCACGACCTTGTCCCGGCCGAGCGAGTAGGCGGCGCCGAGGGCGAGACCGAGGTCCAGCGCCGGGTTCGCCTCGCTCTGGCCGAGCCCGGGCAGCAGCGCCTCGGCCTCGGCCAGCAGCGCGGCCACGTTCACGCCGGCCAGTGCGGACGGAACCAGCCCGAACGCGGTCAGCGCCGAGTACCGGCCGCCGACGTTCGGGTCGGCCAGCACGACCTCGCGGGCGCCCATCTCCTTGCCGATCTGCTCCAGCGGCGAGCCCGGGTCGGTGACCACGACGAACCGCCGGCCGGCCGCCTCCTCGGACAGCCCGGCGTCGCGGAACGCCTGCAGGTAGGCGCGGCGGTGGCTGTCGGTCTCGGTCGTCCCGCCGGACTTGGAGCTGACCACGACGACCGTGTGCTCCAGCCGGTCGGCGATCGCGGCCGCGACCTGACCGGGGTCGGTGGTGTCCAGCACGGTCAGCGGCGCGCCGGCGGACCGGGTGATCACCTCGGGCGCCAGCGAGGAGCCGCCCATCCCGGCCAGCACCACGTGGTCCAGGCCCTCGGCCCGCAGCGCGTCGCGCAGCGCGTCCAGCCGGGGGAGCAGCTCGGCGGAGATCCGCGGCGCGTCCAGCCAGCCGAGCCGGATGGTGGCCTCGGACTCCGCCTCCGGCCCCCACAGCGTCGGGTCCTTGCCGGCCAGCCGGGCCGCGAGGTTCTCCTTCTCCGCCCGGGCCCGCAGCTCGGTGACGGCGGCCTGGATGGCGGCCGACTGCTCGACCGACAGATCGGTCATGACGCGCTCCCTGGACGGTCGGCAGCGGCCGGGCCGGCGCCGAGCGGCTGTACCGAACCGTCCGGGCGGACGGTGGCGCCGGCCTGCTGCAGCTGGCCGGTGACCGACTCGATCAGCTCGTGCCAGGAGTCCTCGAACTTGCGGACGCCCTCGTCCTCGAGTACCTGCACCACGTCGTCGTAGTCGATGCCGACCGCGGCGAGCCGGTCCAGCACCTGCTGCGCGCCGGCGTACTCGCCGGTGACCGTGTCGCCCTTGAACACGCCGTGGTCGGCGACCGCCTTGAGGGTGGCCTCCGGCATCGTGTTCACGATCCCGGGGGCGACCAGGTCGAGCACGTACCGGGTGTCGTCGTAGGCCGGGTCCTTCACGCCGGTGGACGCCCACAGCGGCCGCTGCGGCTTCGCGCCGGCGGCCGCCAGCACGGCCCACCGCTCGCCGCCGAAGACCTGCTCGTACTTCTGGTAGGCGAGCCGGGCGTTGGCGATCGCGGCCTGGCCGCGCAGCTCCTTCGCCGCGTCGCTGCCGAGCTTGTCCAGCCGCTTGTCGATCTCGGTGTCCACCCGGGACACGAAGAACGAGGCGACCGAGCCGATCGCGGCCAGGTCATGACCGTTCGCCCTGGCCTGCTCGAGCCCGGCCAGGAACGCGTCCATCACCTGCTCGTACCGCCGCAGCGAGAAGATCAGCGTGACGTTGACGCTGATCCCGGCCGCCAGCGTGGCGGTGATCGCCGGCAGGCCCTCGGCCGTGGCCGGGATCTTGATGTAGAGGTTGGGCCGGTCCACCAGCCACCAGAGCGCCTTGGCCTCGGCCACCGTGCGGTCGGCGTCGTGCGCGATCCGCGGGTCGACCTCGATCGAGACCCGGCCGTCCACGGTGCCGGACCGGTCGTACGCCGGCCGCAGCACGTCGCAGCCCCAGCGCACGTCGTACGTGGTGATCGCGCGGACCGCCTCGCCGATGTCGGTGCCGCGCAGCGCCAGATCCCTGGTCTGCTCGTCGTACGCGGAGCCCTTCTCCAGCGCCTTCTGGAAGATCGTCGGGTTGGTGGTGACGCCAACCACCTCGAAGTCCCGCACCAGGTCGGCCAGGTTGCCGGTGCGCAGCCGCTCCCGGGAGATGTCGTCGAGCCAGACCGCGACCCCGGCCTCGGAGAGTTGCCTCAGTACCTCGTTGCCCATGCCCTGATCTCCTTAGTTCCCCGTGGTGCTGCCGGTGATCAGACCGACCCGCTCCAGGCTGGCGTGCGCGGCGGCGACCACCCGGTCCGGGGTGAAGCCGAACTGCTCGTAGAGCACGGTGTACGCGGCGCTCGCGCCGTAGTGCTCCAGGCTGACGATCTCGCCGGCGTCGCCGACCCAGTCCCGCCAGCCCTGCCCGACCGCGGCCTCCACGCTGACCCGCGCCTTCACGCCGGGGGGCAGCACCTGCTGCTGGTAGGCCCGGTCCTGCTCGCGGAACCACTCCACGCACGGCATCGACACCACACGAGTGGCAACCCCGTCCGCCTCCAGCCTCTTCCGCGCCTCGACCGCCAGCGGCACCTCGGAGCCGGTGCTGATGATGATCACCTGCGGCAGCCCGTCGGTGGCCTCGGCCAGCACGTACCCGCCGCGCGCGGTGCCCTCGGCGGAGGCGTACACCGACCGGTCCAGTACCGGCAGGTTCTGCCGGCTCAGGCACAGCCCGGCCGGCCGGTCGGTGTGCTCCAGGATCGTCCGCCAGGCCACCACGGTCTCGTTCGCGTCGCCCGGGCGGACCACGTCCAGTCCCGGGATCGCCCGCAGCGCGGCCAGGTGCTCGACCGGCTGGTGCGTCGGGCCGTCCTCGCCGAGCCCGATCGAGTCGTGCGTCCAGACGTAGGTCACCGGCAGCTTCATCAGCGCGGCCAGCCGCACCGCCGGCCGCATGTAGTCGCTGAACACCAGGAACGTGCCGCCGTACGGCCGGGTGCCGCCGTGCAGCGCGATCCCGTTCATGATCGAACCCATGGCGTGCTCGCGGATGCCGAAGTGCAGCACCCGCCCGTACGGGCCGCCCGGGAACTCCTTGGTCTGGTGCACGGTCGGGACGAACGACGGCTCACCCTTGGGCGTCGTGAGGTTCGACTCGGACAGGTCGGCCGACCCGCCCCAGAGCTCGGGCAGCACGCCGACGATCGCGCCCAGCGTGTTGCCGGACGCCTTGCGGGTGGCCATGCCCTTCTCGTCCGGCGGGAAGGTGGGCAGCGCGTCGGTCCAGCCGGCGGGCAGGGTGCGACTGGCCATCCGGTCCAGCAGCGCCCTGCGCTCCGGGTTCGCGGTGGCCCAGGCGTCGAAGCCGACCTGCCACTCCTGGTGCGCCCGCTGGCCGCGCGCCCGCACCTCGCGGGCGTGCGCGAGCACCTCGGGGGCCACGTCGAAGGTCTTGGCCGGGTCGAAGCCGAGCACCTTCTTGGTCGCGGCGACCTCGTCCTTGCCCAGCGCCGAGCCGTGCGCCTTGCCGCTGTTCTGCGCGTTCGGCGCGGGCCAGGCGATGATCGTGCGCAGCTTGATGATCGACGGCCGGTTGGTCTCCGCCTTGGCCGCGGCCAGCGCGTCGGCCAGCGCCGCGACGTCCTCGCCGTACGAGCCGTCGCCGTGCAGGAAGTCGACGGCCTGGGTGTGCCAGCCGTACGCGGCGTACCGGGCCAGCACGTCCTCGGAGAACGCGATGTTGGTGTCGTCCTCGATCGAGATGTGGTTGTCGTCATAGATCAGGACGAGGTTGCCGAGCTGCTGGTGGCCGGCGAGCGAGGAGGCTTCGCCGCTGACGCCCTCCTCGAGGTCGCCGTCCGAGCAGAAGCAGTAGATCGTGTGGTCGAACGGGCTCTCCCCGGGCGGCGTGTCCGGGTCGAGCAGGCCGCGCTCGCGGCGGGCCGCCATCGCCATCCCGACCGAGTTGCCGACCCCCTGGCCGAGCGGCCCGGTGGTGGTCTCCACCCCGGCGGTGTGCCCGTGCTCCGGGTGCCCCGGGGTGAGCGAACCCCAGGTGCGCAGGGCCTGCAGGTCGGACAGTTCCAGCCCGTAGCCGGACAGGTACAGCTGGATGTACAGGGTCAGGCTGCTATGCCCGCAGGAGAGCACGAACCGGTCGCGGCCGGCCCAGCCAGGGTCGCCGGGGTCGTGCCGCAGCACCCGCTGGAACAGCGTGTACGCGGCCGGGGCCAGCGACATCGCGGTGCCGGGGTGGCCGTTGCCGACCTTCTGTACCGCGTCCATGGCCAGCATGCGGACCGTGTCCACAGCACGGGTGTCGATATCGGTCCACCACTCCGGGTAGCTCGCCCGGTTCGGATTTTCTGTCACGCGATGGGCTCCTCGCTGACGGGCCGGGCCACCTGGGCTGACCTCGCCCGTGGCCCCGCACGGTGATCACGCCGAGCGTAGCTGGCACGTCCACCAGGGCTACGGCCGAGGCAATCCCGGCGGACACCTCTGCATCGAATGTTCACTGCTTCGTTAGGTCGGTACCCCCGACCACGCCGTTCATCCCAGCCCCGCCCGGCCGGTCATTTCCGGCCCCGGCCGGGGATCCCGAGCCCAGCCCCGGCCGGGCATTCCAGCCCGGCTCGCCGGCCGCCCCGACCCGCCCGACCCGCGGCGCCGGACCGTCCCGGTGGGGTGGGCCCAGGGCGTCCGGGCCGGGGTCGTATTGTTCCGTCCCGTGACGCACGTCCTGCCGGCCCCGGTTGACCTGCGGGCCGAGCGGGCGGCTCGGCGCCGCCGGTCGGTCGCGGTGCTGCGCGCCTACCTGGCGCTGACCAAGCCGCGGATCATCGAGCTGCTGCTGGTCACCACCGTGCCGGCGATGCTGCTGGCCGCCCGGGGGATGCCCGCGGTGCCGCTGCTGCTGGTCACCGTGCTGGCCGGCACCCTGGCCGCGGCCAGCGCCAACGCGCTGAACTGCTACTTCGACCGGGACATCGACGCGCTGATGCGCCGCACCGGGCAGCGACCGCTGGCCCGGCACGCCGTCACGCCCCGGTCCGCGCTGGTCTTCGGCCTGGTGCTGGGTGTGGTCTCGGTGGCCTGGATGCTGCTGGCCACCAACCTGCTGGCCGCCGCGCTGACCCTGGCCGCGATCGCGTTCTACGTGCTGGTCTACACACTCGGCCTGAAGCGCCGCACCGCGCAGAACATCGTCTGGGGCGGCGCCGCCGGCTGCATGCCGGTGCTGATCGGCTGGGCCGCCGTGCGCGACTCGCTGGCCTGGCCGCCGGTGGTGCTGTTCGCGATCGTCTTCCTCTGGACGCCACCCCACTTCTGGGCGCTGGCCATGCGGTTCCGCGACGACTACGCCCGCGCCGGGGTGCCGATGCTGCCGGTGGTCGCCACCGCCGACGTGGTCGCCCGCCGGATCGTCGGCTACACCTGGGCCACCGTCGCCGCCTCGCTGCTGCTCTGGCCGTTGGCCACCGGCTGGCCGTACGGCATCGCGGCGGTCGCTCTCGGCGGCTGGTTCCTGACCGAGGCGTACGGCCTGCGCGGCCGGGTCCGCCGCGCGCAGCGCCAGGCGGTCGAGAAGGCCGGCGCGGCCGCCGCGCCCGACCTGCGCGCCACGGCGTCACTGCGGCTGTTCCGCGCCTCCAACCACTACCTGGCCCTGCTCTTCCTCGCCGTCGCCGTGGACGCGCTGCTGGCCCACTGACGGCTGAGCCGGCCGTGGGCCGGCCCGCCAGCACGGCAACCACCGCTGCGGCGGCGATGGCATCCCAGTACCGATCAGGTTCGGCTGGGCGATCGGCGTTCATCCCCGTCGGCTCCATCCCGTTCCCGATCCCCGTTCCCGTGGCCGTAGCTCACTGTGACAAACTTGTCACAGTGAGCGAGGTGGCGACAGGGTCGGCGGCAATTGCCCCGGCAGCCGGGGGCCGGCTGGCCGAACCAGCCCGGTACGGCCGCCCCAGGTGCCTGCGGTCACACGAAGCGGTCAGGCAATTCCGGATCGCATCCGGACCCCGGTAACCTCTCGGCGTGGTCAGCAGGAACTTTCCGCCGGGCACCGGCGCGCCCCGAGTCACCCGTGACGACCTGTTCCGGCAGCGGATGGCAGGTTCTGACCGGTCCCGGGCGCTGCCGCGGGTCGCGCTGGTGTCCTGCCGGGCGCTGCCGCTGGGCGACGAGGACGCGCCCGCTCTGCTGGCCGCCTGCGTCGGCGCCGGGCTGGACGCCGAATGGCTGGTCTGGGACGACCCGGCCGTCGACTGGACCTCGTACGACCTGGTCGTCATCCGCTCCACCTGGGACTATCCGCCCCGCCGGGACGACTTCGTGGCCTGGGCCGATTCGGTGCCGCGGCTGGCCAACCCGGCCGACGTGATCCGCTGGAACACCGACAAGGGCTACCTGCGCGACCTGGAGCAGGCCGGCCTGCCGGTGGTGCCGACCACCTGGCTCGCGCCCGGCGACGACGTGGTGCTGCCCCGCTCCGGCGAGTACGTGGTGAAGCCCGCGGTCGGCGCCGGCGCCCGGGACACTGCCCGTTACCAGCCCGGACACGCTGAGCTGGCGCGCGAGCACGCGCGCCGGATGCTGGCCGAGGGCCGCGAGGTGATGGTGCAGCCCTACCTCGCCGCGGTGGACGAGGTCGGCGAGACCGGCCTGGTCTACTTCGGCGGCCGGTTCAGCCACGCCGTGCGCAAGAGCGCCCTGCTCACCGGCCCTGACCCTGAGGTCGTCGGCCTCTACCGCGAGGAGGAGATCGAGCCGGCCGAGCCCACCGCCACCGAACGCAAGGTCGCCGAGCTCACCCTGGCCGCCGTCCCCGGCGGCGCCGACCGGCTGCTCTACGCCCGGGTCGACCTGGTGCCCGACCCGGACGGCGACCCCATCGTGCTCGAGGTCGAACTCACCGAGCCGTCCTTCTTCCTCGGCGGCGCTCCGGACGCCGCCGACCTCTTCGCCGCGACCATCATCACCACCCTGACCAGCCGCACCCTCGGCTGACGACTTGCCGGCTGCCGAGTCGTCGGCCGGCGAGCCGCCGGTTGGCGGGTCCCCGACCGGCGAACGCGGCCCGGGTCAACGCACGGCGAGCGCCACGTCCGGAGTGTCGGCAGGCTGTCCGGCCGGGGTGAGCGGGCGGGTGTGCATGGGGAGGAGGGTGCGCAGGGCGGCGATCCAGACCAGGCAGGCGCCGAGCAGGTGGGCGCCGACCAGGACGGCGGGAATGCCGGTGAAGTACTGGACGAAGCCGAGCAGGCCCTGGGCCAGCTCCACACCGAGCAGCACCCGGGCCGCGCGCTGGACGGCGGCGGGGGCGGCTACGGCCCGCAGCGCGACGACCGTGGCCAGGGTGAGGCCGATCAGCAGCATCACCGCGTCGGCGTGCAACTGGGCGACGTTCTGCAGGTCCAGGCCGGTGCGGGCGGCGGCCTTGTCGCCGGCGTGCGGTCCGCTGCCGGTGACCAGGGTGCCGAAGACCAGCACGGCGGCGGTGACCCCGACCAGGACCCGGCCGAGCGCCAGCAGTTCCGGCCGCACCACCGGGTGCGCCGGAAGGTCGGTGCCTTCCCCGGCCCGCCACCAGAGGGCGACCGCGAGCGCCAGGATCACCATCGAGAGCAGGAAGTGGCCGGCGACCGTCCACGGGTTCAGCCCGGTCAGCACGGTGATCGCGCCCAGCACGGCCTGCGCCGGGATGCCCAGCGTCACCGCCAGCGCCAGCCGGACCAGCGGGCGGCGTCGCGGCCGCTGCCGCAGCACGGCGACCAGCGTGGCCAGCACGACCGCGGTCAGCACGAACGTCAGCATCCGGTTGCCGAACTCGATCAGCCCGTGCCCCGCGGTCTCCGGCGTCGGCACGTAGGAGCTGTCGATGCACCGGGGCACGGTCGGGCAGCCCAGCCCCGAACTGGTCAGCCGGACGGCCCCGCCGGTGACCACGATGCCGGTGTTGGCCAGCACCGTGGTCAGCGCCAGCCGGCGGACCGTCAGCGCCGAGGCGGGGTCGGTCCAACGCGAGAAGAGCCGGGGCACCCGGTGAGAGTACGACCCGGGTGCCCCGGCACTGGCCGCCCCCTCCCGGCGAAGGGGAGGGAGACCGGGGGAGGCGGCCGGGGTGGGCTGAGGCGGAACTAGCGGGACAGCACCCGGTGCTTCGCGTGCCCGGCCGCGTCCTGTGCCTTGCTGGCGGCGTCGTGTGCCTTGCCGGCGGCGTCGTGCGCCCGCTCGGCGGCCCGGGCGGTCGCCCGGGAGCCGAGATCCTGGGCCCGCTCGGCGGCCCGGGAGCTGAGGTCCGCGGCCCGGTCGACCGCCCGGGAGCCGAGCTCAGCGGCCCGCTCGGAGGCCCGCTCAGCGGCCCGCGAGCCGACGTCCGCGGCCCGGTCGGCGGCCCGCGAACCCACCTCAGCGGCCCGGTCGGCAGCGCGCGAACCCACCTCGACGGCCCGGTCGGCGGCGCGCGAGCCGACCTCGACGGCCCGGTCGGCGGTGTACGCGGCGGCATGCTGGACCCGGTCGGCGGTGTAGGAGGCGGCCTGCGCGGCCACGTCCGGCACCCGGCGGGCCTGGTCGCGCACCCGGTCGCGGCCGTGGCTCAGCGCGTCCAGGGCGGCGTCGGCGGCGTGCCCGCGGCGCTTGTGGCGGCGCCGCCCGGCCGGCAGCGGCAGCGCCGCCAGCACCCGGTTGCGCCGCTTCCGCCTGGACCCGCCCGGGGCCGCCCTGCGCGCGGCCGTGCCGAGCGCCCCGGCGGTCGCCACCAGCGCGGCGGCGGCCTCGGTGACCGAGTCGCGGGTGGCGGTGGCGGCGTGCTCGGCGCCGGACGAGATCCCGTCCGCGGTGCGGTGCGCGATCTGCCTGGTCATCCAGGGCACCGACGGGCGGCCGCCGGTGTCCAGCGAGGCCAGCAGCAGGCCGCCGAGCAGGCCCATGTTCTTCAGGAAGTGGATCTCCTGCTCGCGCCGGGTGGCCGGGTCGGGCTCGTCCCAGAACCGGTGCCCGGCCAGCGTGGTCGGTACCAGGCTGCCGGCCAGGGCCAGCGCCGCCGGCCGGTGCAGCGGGCCGACCGCGAGCAGCACGCCTCCGGCCACCTTCACGGCGCCGTCGATCCGGACGAGCTGGGCGGTGTCGTCCGGCAGCGGTTCGATCGCGTCGGTTATCGGTCCGGTGACCGGCTCGGCCTTCGGGGTGAGCGGTTCGGGGTTGCGCAGTTGCCGGATGCCGCCCTCGATGAACAGGGCGGCAAGCATGACGCGGGCTGCGTGGCGCGGCAGGCTCATCGTCGACCTTCCAAGGACTTGTGGCTGGCTGTGATCTGTCGTCAGCTAGCGACGTACCCCGCCCAGCGGCAATCAAGCCCTCGTCCGGCGGCGAACAAGCCGGTTCGGTTCGGTGGTACGGCCCGCCGGCGGACAACCCGGACGGCCCGGCATACTCACCCACCGTGTCGATCGACCCCCGACTGGCACCGGCCGGGTAAATACGCAAGACTGGTGTTGTGAAAATGGCTCGGGCGGCGGCGGAGCAGGCTGACGCGCCTGCCCTGGAGCCGACGCCGGCGCAGCCATCGGCCCTGCCGGCGGCCGAGCCGGCCGAGCGCACGGTCGACTGCCGCACCCGCGACGAGGTGGCCCGGCTGCTGCTCGAGCACGGCGCCGCCACCGCGGCCAGCCTGGCCAAGCGGCTCGGCCTCTCGCCGGCCGCGGTCCGCCGGCACCTGGAGGCGCTGGCCGCCGACGGTGTGGTGGTCGATCGGGAGCAGCGCCCGCTGGGCCCCGGGCACCGTGGCCGGGGCCGTCCGGCGCGCGAGTTCACCCTCACCCATGAGGGCCGGCAGACCTTCCCGCAGGCGTACGACGACCTCGCCTCGGCCGCGCTCCGGTTCCTCGCCGAGACCGCCGGCGAGCAGGCGGTGACCGCGTTCGTGGAGCAGCGCGCCGGGGTGATCGAGGAGCGGCACGGCGCCGAGATCCGGGCCGCCGGCGACCCGGCCGCCCGGTTGGCGGCCCTGGCCGAGGCGCTGTCCGGCGAGGGCTACGCTGCCTCCGCCCACACCCTCGGCAGCGGCGGGCAGCTGTGCCAGCACCACTGCCCGGTGGCGCACGTGGCAGCCGAGTTCCCGCAGTTGTGCGAGGCCGAGACGCGGGCGTTCGCCCGGCTGCTCGGTACGCACGTGCAACGCCTGGCCACGCTCGCCCGCGGCGACGAGGTCTGCACCACGCACGTTCCGGCGGCCGTCCAGCGCGCCGCCGAGCCGGCCAGCACGTCCAGCAATCCAGACACCGTAACGTCCGGATCCGGGAGGAAGCCCGTATGAACGCACCCCACGAAAACGCTCCGCGCGCGGGGCGCGCTCCACGTTTCCGAGGGGACCCCGCATGACCACGACCGCACCCGAGGGTGCGTCCGTCGCACCGCAGGGGCCCGTCCTGACCCAGGATGAGCAGATCGAGGCGCTCTCCCGGTACAAGTTCGGCTGGGCCGACTCGGACACCGCCGGTCAGGCCGCCAAGCGGGGCCTGTCCGAGGACGTCGTGCGGGATATCTCGGCCAAGAAGAGCGAGCCCGAGTGGATGCTCAAGCTCCGCCTCAAGGGCCTGCGGCTGTTCGACAAGAAGCCGATGCCGACCTGGGGTTCCGACCTGAGCGGCATCGATTTCGACAACATCAAGTACTTCGTCCGGTCGACCGAGAAGCAGGCGGCCAGCTGGGACGACCTGCCGGACGACATCAAGTCCACGTACGACCGCCTCGGCATCCCGGAGGCGGAGAAGCAGCGGCTGGTGTCCGGCGTCGCGGCGCAGTACGAGTCCGAGGTCGTCTACCACAAGATCCGCGAAGACCTGGAAGAGCAGGGCGTGATCTTCCTGGACACCGACAGCGGGCTGCGCGAGCACCCGGAGCTGTTCAAGGAGTACTTCTGCTCGGTGATCCCGGTCGGCGACAACAAGTTCGCCGCCCTGAACACCGCGGTCTGGTCCGGTGGGTCGTTCATCTACGTGCCGCCGGGTGTGCACGTCGACATCCCGCTGCAGGCCTACTTCCGGATCAACACCGAGAACATGGGCCAGTTCGAGCGGACTCTGATCATCGTCGACGAGGGCGCCTACGTGCACTACGTGGAGGGCTGCACCGCGCCGATCTACTCGTCCGACTCGCTGCACTCCGCGGTGGTCGAGATCATCGTGAAGAAGAACGCGCGGTGCCGGTACACGACCATCCAGAACTGGTCGAACAACGTCTACAACCTGGTGACCAAGCGGGCCGTCGCGCATGCCGGCGCCACGATGGAGTGGGTCGACGGCAACATCGGCTCCAAGGTCACGATGAAGTACCCGTCGGTGTGGATGGTCGGCGAGCACGCCAAGGGCGAGGTGCTCTCGATCGCGTTCGCCGGCGAGGGCCAGCACCAGGACGCCGGCGCCAAGATGGTGCACGTCGCGCCGAACACGTCCTCCACGATCATCTCCAAGTCGGTGGCCCGGGGCGGCGGTCGCACCTCGTACCGCGGCCTGGTGCAGGTGCAGGAGGGCGCGCACGGTTCCCGCTCCACGGTGAAGTGCGACGCGCTGCTGGTCGACACGATCAGCCGGTCGGACACCTACCCGTACGTGGACGTGCGCGAGGACGACGTGTCGATGGGGCACGAGGCGACCGTCTCCAAGGTCAGCGAAGACCAGCTCTTCTACCTGATGAGCCGCGGCCTGACCGAGGACGAGGCGATGGCGATGGTGGTGCGGGGCTTCGTCGAGCCGATCGCCCGCGAGCTGCCGATGGAGTACGCGCTCGAACTGAACCGGCTGATCGAGCTGCAGATGGAAGGAGCCGTCGGCTGATGGCCGTGCAGGAAACCGCCGCGGACGAGGCGGCGGCAGTGCTTGCTGCCCGGGAGCGCGCGGCCCGGGAGCGCACCGCGCTGGCCGGGCAGGTGCTCGGCCGGGATGTCGGCGCGGCGGCCGGGCCGCCCACCACGCCGGCCACCGGCACCGCGGTGCCGTCCGGCGCCCGGTCCGGCGGCGGCCATTCGCATGGCCCGGGCTCGCGGTCCGGCTCGCCGCCGGAGCGGTTCACGTCCACCAACCCGGACGCGTTCGGCCGCCCCACCGGCCGCGAGGAGGATTGGCGGTTCACCCCGCTGGACCGCCTGACCGCGCTGCTGGAGCCGTTCGAGCCGGACGCGACCGTGGTGTTCGACGCGCAGGTGCCGCCCGAGGTCGAGGTCCGGGACGTGGCCGGCGACGACCCGCTGGTCGGCTCGGTGCTGGCGCCGGCCGACCGGGTCAGCGCGCTGGCCCTGCAGCGGGTCCGGACCGCCCGGCTGGTGACGATCCCGAAGGGCACCGTGCTGGCCGAGCCGGTCTGGCTCACGCTGCGGGCCCGGGCCGGCGCGGGCGCCACCGGGCTGGCGTACGAGCACCTGGTGATCGACGCGCATCCGTTCTCTGAAGCGGTGGTGGTGTTCGACCACGTCGGGTCGGCGCAGCTCGCGTCCAACCTGGAGATCCGGGTCGGCGACGGCGCCGCGCTCACCGTGGTCAGCCTGCAGAACTGGGACGACGACGCGGTGCACCTCGAAGCGCAGGCGGCGCAGGTCGGGCGGGACGCCAAGCTCCGGCACATCGTGGTCACGCTCGGCGGCAACCTGGTCCGGATCACGCCGACGGTGCGGTTCACCGGGCCGGGCGGCGACGCCGAACTGCTCGGCATCTCGTTCGCGGACGCCGGCCAGCACCAGGAGCACCGGCTGTACGTGGACCACGCGGTGCCCCGGTGCCGCAGCCGGGTCACCTACAAGTCGGCGCTGCAGGGCGAGGACGCGCACACGGTCTGGATCGGTGACGTGCGGATCCGGCCGGGCGGCGTGCAGACCGACACGTACGAGCTGAACCGCAACCTGCTGCTGACCGACGGCGCCCGGGCCGACTCGGTGCCGAACCTGGAGATCGAGACCGGCGAGGTGGTCGGCGCCGGGCACGCCAGCGCGACCGGCCGGTTCGACGACCTGCAGCTGTTCTACCTGATGTCGCGCGGCATCCCGGCCGAGGAGGCCCGCCGGCTGGTGGTCCGCGGCTTCTTCGCCCAGGTGATCGAGCAGATCGGGGTCCCGGAGGTGCAGGAGCGCCTGACCGCCGCGATCGACGCCGAACTGACCCAGGTGGGGTCATGAGCGGAGCGGAGCGCAGCGGCGTCTGGACTGAGGCAACGCGCCGACGAAGTCGCTGCGCGGGGCCGAGGGAAGACGTCGCGTTTGGCGCGGAGCGCAGCGAACAGGATGGGTCATGAGCGAGCGCGGAGCCGGCTCGCCGGTTCGGCCCGAGGCGGAGGCCGTTCGGCCCGAGGTGGAGCAGGAGCAGGCCCGGTGGGTGCGTGCCTGCCCGCTGACCGAGGTTCCGGAGGACGGCGCGGTCCGGGTCGACCTGGGCCGCAACCCGGTGGCGATCGTCCGTACCGAGGGCGAGGTCTTCGCGATCCGGGACGTCTGCTCGCACGCCGACGTGCCGCTGTCCGAGGGCGAGGTGGACGGCACCACGCTGGAGTGCTGGCTGCACGGCTCGCGGTTCGACCTGCGCACCGGCCAGCCGACCGGGTTGCCGGCGACCAAGCCGGTGCCGGTGTACCAGACCATGATCGACGGGGACGACGTGCTCGTCCGCATAGAGGAGAAGTAGTGGCCACCCTGGAGATCCGTGACCTGCACGTGTCGGTGGAGGGCGCGGCGGACGACATCCTGCGCGGGGTCGACCTGACCGTCCGGGCCGGCGAGACGCACGCGCTGATGGGGCCGAACGGCTCGGGCAAGTCGACGCTGGCGTACTCGATCGCGGGGCACCCGAAGTACACGGTCACCCGCGGCAGCATCCTGCTCGACGGCGAGGACGTGCTGACGATGACGGTGGACGAGCGCGCCCGCGCGGGCCTCTTCCTCGCCATGCAGTACCCGGTCGAGGTTCCCGGGGTGTCGGTGTCGAACTTCCTGCGCACCGCGGCCACCGCGGTCCGCGGCGAGGCGCCGAAGCTGCGCACCTGGGTGAAGGAGGTCAACGAGGCGATGGCCGGCCTCGGCGTGGACAAGGCGTTCGCCGAGCGGAACGTCAACGAGGGCTTCTCCGGCGGCGAGAAGAAGCGGCACGAGATCCTGCAGCTCGCGCTGCTCAAGCCGAAGATCGCCATCCTGGACGAGACCGACTCCGGGCTGGACGTGGACGCGCTGCGCGCGGTCTCCGACGGGATCAACCAGGTGCGCCAGTCGGGCGAGGTCGGCATGCTGCTGATCACCCACTACACCCGGATCCTGCGCTACGTCCGGCCCGACTTCGTGCACGTCTTCCACAGCGGCCGGATCGTCGAGGAGGGCGGCCCGGACCTGGCCGAGCAGCTCGAGGACGAGGGCTACGAGCGGTTCACCGGCACCGCGGAGCCGGCGGCCGTCGGGGGGCCCGGCTCGTGACCGTCACCCTGGGCGCCGGCCCGCTGGACGTGGAAGCGCTGCGCAAGGACTTCCCGATCCTGTCCCGCACCGTCCGGGACGGGCACCGGTTGGTCTACCTGGACAGCGGCGCCACCTCGCAGAAGCCGCGGCAGGTGCTGGACGCCGAGCGGGAGTACTACGAGCGGCACAACGCGGCCGTGCACCGCGGCGCGCACCAGCTGGCCGAGGAGGCCACCGACGCCTACGAGTCGGCGCGGGCCCGGATCGGCGCGTTCATCGGCGCGCCCGAGGGCGAGATCGTCTTCACCAAGAACGCCACCGAGGCGCTCAACCTGGTGGCG
>Ga0307499_10000008_pt1 | contig 71863 bp, 65 predicted proteins | sample 13_S_MG_FD_201363 | JGI IMG/M metagenome (GOLD analysis project Ga0307499, IMG submission 201363) | Soil microbial communities from Populus trichocarpa stands in riparian zone in the Pacific Northwest, United States - 13_S | ecosystem: Environmental > Terrestrial > Soil > Riparian zone > Trees... | reverse complement strand
AACTCGCGCAGCACGGTCTCCCGCCGCTCGCTCTCGGCAAGCCGGGCCATCTCCCTGGCGGCCGGCCCGGTGACGAAGGCGGTGAGCACGCCCGGGGTGCCGTCCGGCGGGCACCCGTCGAGCACCGCCCGGACCAGGCTGTGCGGGCTGATCACCTGGCCGGTCAGCCCGTCGGCGCGCCAGAACGGCTCGTCGTAGAGCGCGAGGTACTTGATCGCCGAGCCCATCGTCATGCGCTGGGTGAGCTGGTCGCGGTGGCCCGGCAGCGGGGGGTCGTAGTCGATCCGGCCGGCCAGCGGCACCGGTACGGCGACGACCACCCGACGGCCGACCGCCTCGAACCCGGGCCCGCTGACCCGGACCTGGTCGCGGCCGTGCCGGAGCTGCCGCACCGCCGCGCCCACGAAGGTCTCCGCCGCCACGCTCTCGGCCAGCCGCAGCACCAGGCCGTGCGACCCGCCGACGAACCGGTTCTCCAGCGTGCCGCCGGTGACGGTGGTCATCGCCCGGAAGCCGCCGGTGCCGTTCGAGTAGTTCAGCACGTGCAGCAGGGACACGTCGGTGGGCGCGGCGGCCATCCCGGCCTCGATCATCAGCCGCATCAGCGTCCGGCCGCCGCGGGTGCGCAGGTTGCGCCGCGTCCAGGACGACATCGTCTCGCTGTCCCACCGCGCGGCGTGCGGCGCCTGCCAGGGCGCCTCCTGCGGCACCTCGCGGCGCATCCACTCCAGGCGCAGCGCCGCCTGCCCGAAGTCGGCCAGCGTGACCGGGCTGACCTTCGGGAACATGCCCTTCCAGCGGACCAGCTTGCCGCCGTCCTCGATCAGCCGGTAGCCGGTGTCGTAGACCTTGTGCGACGCGATGCCGACTTCGCGGGCGGCCCGGGCGCTGATCGAGTCGTCCTGGCCGTGGAACTCACACCCCAGCTCGACGACCTTGCCGTCGCCGATCGGCCGGCTCAGCGAGCGGCCACCGAGGCGCTCGCGGGCCTCCAGCAGCGCCACCGTCAGGCCGGCCCGCTTCAGCTCGCGGGCGGCGGTGATCCCGGCGAAGCCCGCGCCGACGATGATGACATCGGCCTCGATCGACGGGTTCTCGCTGATGTGCCGCACCACCGCTCCTCACGCCCCGTCGCGCAGCACGACCTCGGGGCGGACCGTGCCGTCCCGCCCGTGATCGCCACTCTTGATCATCTCGGTGAGCAGGTAGCGGCGCGCCTTGACGGTCGCGGTCCGCTGCAGCTCGGCCGGCTTCACCTCGAACGGGTCACCCAGCCCGGTGAGACCGGCGGCAGCGGTGCGCCAGGTGGCGGCGTCGAGCGACTTCCCGTCCCGCATGCAGACGACCGGGACGGGCTTGCCGCGCTCGTCCGGCACGACGACGATCTCCTCCGCGTCCGGGATCCGGTCCAGCAGCACGTCCTCGATCCACAGGCAGCTCTGCACGCCGTCGATGCGGTCCGCGACGCGGTCGAGCACCTCGACCTGCCGCCACCGGTTGAGCCGGCCCCAGTCGCCGGTGTCGAACCACTTGCCGTGCCGCCGCTGCGAGAACTTCTCCGGTGTGCCCACAAAGGACAGTGCGCGGGCGCGGGTGCTGGCCTGGATCATCCCCGGCTCGTGCTGGTCGCGCCGCCGCCGGCCGGTCTCCGGGTCGGCGATCCGGACCCGGACCCCGGGAACCGGCCAGCCGACGCTGCGCGAGTCGCTGCCGCGCAGCCGCTGCGCCGAGCGTCTCGTGTAGACGCGGACCGAGACCACCTGCGTCTCGGTCATCCCGTAGCACTGGATCCACACCGGGAAGCCGCGCTTGGACGCGGCCAGCAGCCGGCGGATGGTGCGCGGGTGGATGGCGTCGAACGTGTTGAAGAAGACGCGCAGGCTGGAGAACGGCCGGGCCGGGTCGTCCGCCAGCTGTTCCCAGCCCACGAAGGCGTTCGGATGGGCCTCCACGATCGTGGGTCGGTACCGGCTGAACAGCCGCACGATCGTGTCGTCGTCGGGCCGGCCGATGCCCAGCAGCGGGGTGCCGCGCGAGAACGAGGCCAGCTGCGTCACGGCGCCGCGCACGTGCACGTGCGAGATGGCGCTCGCGAACAGCTCGTCGGGGTTGTGGACGAACGGGAAGATGGACTCCATCAGCGCCGAGAACGTCACGCCGATGGCCGAGGCCTCGGCCATCTTGGACACCCCGGTCGTGCTCGAGGTGTGGGTGATCATCATCGGCTCGTCGTCCTTGAGCGGGCTCGGCGCCGGCACCGGGGCGCCCCACAGGTCCGCCACCGGGATCCCGCCGTCGATGCTGGCGATGGCCGTGCAGTTCAGCGCGCGCAGCCTGACCGCGTCCAGCCGGGCGTACCGGGCGACGTCCGGGTCGGTGACGATGAACCGGGGCTGCAGGCGGTCGAGCAGGATGTTGACGATGTCCGGGTCCAGCCGGGCCGAGATGAGCGCCGGGATGGCACCGATCCGGGCGGCGGCCCAGGCCAGCGACTGGACGTCGTAGTTCGGGGTCTTGACGATCGCCACCCGGTCCCACCGCTTGACGCCGGCCGCCGCGAACACCGCCGACATCTGACCCACCAGCGTCGCGCACTCGACGTAGTCGAGCTCGACCCGCTGCTGCGGGTCCCAGGCGAACGGCTGGTCCAGGTAGAGCGGGACGCGGCCGAACTTCTCCGCGGCGAGCTCGGCCATCAGGCCGACGTTGACCGGCTTGCGCAGCGAGATCCGCCGCGGCTCGAACTGGCCGCGAAGCAGCGTCTTCGCGTCGGTGCGGCGGGCGGCGGCGGGGGCCGCGGGCCGTGCCGACTCCGCGCCTGCGATGGAAACCATGTGACTCATCCCCTTCCGCGGGCAGCCGTGGCGACACCCGGGCGATCGGTCGTTGCATGGCTGCGGCGCTCGGTGGCGATGAGCCGCTGGTACTCGTTCGGGTCCACCAGCAGGTGCCCCGAGGAGTCGTAGAAGCGCTTGTCCTGACGGCGGCGGGAGCGCCTGATCTCCGACCACATGTCCGCCCGGGACGGCAGCCGGACCGCCCCGGTGAGCAGGTCGCCGACCCAGTCCGCCTGGGACTCGGCCAGCGGCATCAGCGACATCATCGAGTGCAGCAGCCCGATGAAGTAGAGCCCGTCCGTCTCCGGCGGCACGACCAGGTGATACAGCGCCGGCGCGTCGACCCCGTCGCCGGCCAGCGTGTCGTCCAGGAACGGGAAGGCGATCCGGTAGCCGGTGCAGTGGATGATCGCGTCGGCCTGGACCGTCTCGCCGTCGGCGAACCGCACGGTGCCGCCCTCGGCGGCCGTGACCACCGGCTTCGGGGTGATCCGGCCGTGCACGATCGCCGGCAGGAACTCGCTGGTGGAGATCAGCGGACCCTGCCCGGGCTTGTACGGCGGCGCCGGCAGGCCGTAGGCGGTCATGTCGCCGTGCACCAGCTTCAGCATCAGCGTCAGCAGCGGGCGGCGCTGCTCCACCGACAGCCGCTTCATCAACGGCGTGAGCTTGTCGATCGGCCGTCCTTCGAGGATCTTCGGCACGACGTAGTGGCCGGTGCGGGCGCTGAGGTAGGTGGCCGCGGCGACCCGCGACACCTCGGTGGCGATGTCCGCCGAGGTCGCGCCGAGCCCGAGGACCACGACGGTCTGGCCGGCGAACTCGGCCGGGCTGTCGTAGTCGAAGGCGTGCAGCTCGCGGCCGGCGAAGCTGCCGTCGAACTGGCCGTGGACCGGCGCGCCGTGCCGCCCGCCGGACGCGACCAGCACCGCGCGGTAGCGGTGCACGGTCCCGTCGCCGAGCGCCACCAGCCAGCCGCCGCCGTCCGGCTCGACCCGGGTCACCTCGGTGTCGAACTGGATGTGCTCGCGCAGGCCGTAGTGCTCGGCGTAGTCGTCGAAATACCGCGCCACCTGGGTGTGGTGCGGGTAGTCCGGGTAGTCGTCGGGCATCGGGTAGCTCGGGTACTGCATGACGGTCTTCGACGTGTTCGCGAACAGCGACGCGTAGGCGCAACTGCCGCCGCCGTCGGCCGGGTACCGCCACAGGCCGCCGAGCCGCGAGCCGCGCTCGTAGCAGTCGAACGGGATGTCCCGCAGCACCAGCGCACGGCACATCGCGATGCCGGCCGATCCGGCGCCGATGACGCAGACCCGGTCGCCGTGGTCGGTCGGCGCGGCGACGCCGTCGACGCGTGCGTTGGGGGTGGTCGCGGTCATCGGGACCGTCTCCGGGTCGACCGCCCGGCCTGGCCCCGCCCGGCCTGGCGCAGCCCGGCGACACCGAGCACCGCCGCGGCGAGCGAGGCGCTCGTGTCGACCACCGCGGACGAACGCTGCTTGCCGGCACGGTAGCCGAGCAGCCCGGCGGCGACGTCGAGCGCGTCGCAGGCGATGCCGGCCCGGTACCAGAGCGCCCGCGCCTCGCCCCGGCTGGCGAGCAGCCCCGCGGTCAACGCCACGTTGCGGGCCGCGAACAGGCGGACCAGGTACGTGCCCTCGGCGTCGGCGGGGACGCCGAACGTCTTCGCGCCGAGCGCCGGCGCCAGGAACGCGGCGGCGCCGACGGCACGCAGGGCGCCGAGCAGCAGACCCGGCGTGTCGCGTCTGTTCATGGGTGTGCGACCTCATCTTCTCGCGCGGTCGTCGCCGGCGTCACGTCCGTGCGCCGGGGGTTTGCGGTGTCCGGGCCGAAGCCGGTCAGCCGGACCACGACGCCGGCCTGCCTGAGCAGCTCCAGATCGGCGGCGGGTCGTGCGGACTGCTCGGGGAACGAGATGCCGGCCGGCAGCCCGGGTGCCAGCACCCGCTCGGCGGCGCAGGCGGCGCCGACGGCGCTCAGGTGCGCCTGCCCGCGGGTGTCGAGCAGGTCGACCGACACCGACCGGCCCTGGTCGGTCGCGGTGACCGTGATGCCGGCGAAGTCGCCGCTGCCCGGCCGCTGCAGCAGGGCCGCGCGGACCCGCCGCAGACCCGGGCGGGCCAGGGCGCGCAGGGCGCCGGAGCGCTTGAGCCCGATCAGCCCGTAGAGCGTGGCCGTGGACTGCAGCGCCATCCGCGTCTCGACGGTCGGCACGCCCAGCGTGACCGGCAGCGTGGTCTGTTCGAGCGTGCCGACCAGCACCGCCGGCCGCTCCCGGTCGTCCGCGCAGCGCACCTGACGCAGCCCGGTCAGCGGGTGCGCCGCGCGCCGCCGGCCGTCCCGCATCACGTAGTACGGCCAGGGCAGCCGCTCGCTGAAACCCCACGAGTCGGGGCCGACGCGGTCGTCGGACGAGGCCAGCACCGCGATGTCCACCCGGTCGGCGCCGCCGAGCTCGCCGACCACCGCGGCGGCCAGCAGCGCGGACACCCCGGCCAGCCAGCTCCCGGACAGCAGCACCGGCGCGGCCGGGCGTTCGGCGGCGGCGGCCACCGCGACGTCGAGGATGCTGGCCTGGCCGGCGCGGTGGATGTCCGCGATCGGGATGCCGCGGCGCATCGCGTCGACCAGCAGGTGATCACCGGGGTCGCTGACCGCCGCGAGCACCGCCGCGGGGCGCTCCGGCAGCGACGCCAGCGGCTGCGGCGAGCCGGCGTCGACGACGACGGTCGACGCGCCGAGCGCGGCGGCCAGCGCCTGTGCCCGGCCGGGGTCGCGACCGCCCAGCAGCAGCGGCAGCTCCGGGTGCCGCCGGCGCAGCAGCCGCGCGGCCTGCTCCCCGACCAGGCCGTAGCCACCCACGATGAGCAGCGGCGCCGGCCCGCCGCGACCGGCGCCGCTGGCCACCGCGCGGCCGGTCACCGCGGGGCCGGCCGTCGTGGGGTCAGTCATGACGGGCTCCGTTGGCGATCCCGGCGCGCGGATCGAACTCGCCGGCCGCGCGCGCGAGCAGCTCGCGGGCCACCCGCCGCCCGGAGTCGACCGCGCCGCCCATCGAGCCCATCTGGTGGACGCCGGTCTCGGTGCCGGCCCAGTGGATGCGCCCGATCGGCGCCCGCAGCGCCGGCCCGTACGCGGTGTAGACGCCCGGCGGGGCGAACCCGTGGTAGCAGCCGCGGGTGAACTCCTCGTCCAGCCAGTTCTGCTCGACGAAGTCCACCGGCGTGCCGGCCCGCCGGCCGAGCCCGCGGACGAGCCCGTCGAGCACCGCGGTGCGCCGCTCCGCCCGCGGCAGGCGGGTCAGCGTGCGGGCCGCCGACCCGGTCACGAAGGCGGACAGGACGCCGGGGCTGCCGTCCGCCGGGGAGGTGTCGAAGGCGACCCGGAACGGCCCGTCGTCGCTGGTCAGCTGGCCGCTGAGCCCGGCGGCCCGCCAGAACGGCTCGTCGTAGATCGCCAGGCATTTGATCGCCGCGCCGGCCGGCATCCGCTGGGTCAGCTGGTCGCGGTAGCCGGGCAGCGCCGGCTGGTAGGCGATCCGCCCGGCCAGCGTCAGCGGGACGGCGACGACGACCCAGCGGGCCCGCGCCTGGAAACCCGGCCCGCTGACGACGACGGAGTCGGGTCGCTGCTCGATCGTCCGCACCACCGCGCCGACCCGCAGCTCGTCCGGCAGCCGGGCCGCCAGCTTCGCCGGAATGCTGTGCGCGCCGCCGTCGAACCGGTAGCGCTGGATGCCGCCGCTGATCTCCAGCAGGTAGCGGAAGCCGCCGGACGCGTTCGCGTAGTACAGGACGTGCAGCAGCGACAGGTCGGCCGGGGCGGCGCAGTACGCCGCCTCGACCGCCATCGTGAGGAACGCCCGCGCGGTCGAGGTGGCCACGTTGCGCCGCAGCCACGACCAGAACGTCTGGCTGTCCAGCTGCCGCGCGTTCCGGGCGTCCCACGGGGCGTCGGGTGGGACCCGGCGGGCGAGCCGCTCGATCTTCAGCACCGCCTGGCCGAAATCGGCGAGCGTCGCCGGCCCCATCCGCACCGGGAACAGGCCGGAGTACTCGAACCGGCGGCCGCCGAGGTACGTGATGCGCTTGCCCCGGTCGAAGGTCCGGAACCCGCGCACACCCACCGAGCGCGCCGTTTCCGCGATGGCGGTGCTCTTGTCGCCGAAGTACTCCCCGCCGAGATCCACCGCCTTGCCGTCGGACAGCGGGTAGCCCTTGAGCCGCCCGCCGACCCGGTCGCGTGCCTCCAGCAGCCGCACGGTCCAGCCGGCGTCGGCCAGCTCGCGGGTCGCCGTCAGCCCGGCCAGGCCGGCGCCGATCACGATCGCGTCCGCCTCCAGCCGGGGCTCGTCGATCACCTGCCGCACGGCAGCTCCGTCCACATCGGACTCCTGCGGGCCGGCCACCCCGGACCTCGGTGCGCTGTCCACATCGGACTCATCGGGGCCACCAGCTCCCATCGGTGAGCAGCGCAGGCGTGGCCGCCGCGCCATCGGCAGCCCCGCCGGTGGTCTGCCCGGCAGTGACCGGCTCCCCGGTGGCCGGTCCGGCGGTGGCAGGCTCCCCGGTGGCCGGTCCGGCGGTGGCCAGCCGGCGGTCGGCGGGCGCCGCCCTGGTGTCCGACGCGGCGAGATCCGGGTGGCGGTTGATCCACCGGCGGCGCGGCTCGCGGGCCAGCAGCCGGACCGCCTCCTGGACCAGCGGCGCCCGCCGGGCCCGCCCGGACAGCAGCCTCCGCCCGGTGGCCAGGCCCATGTCCCGCAGCGGGAAGACGTCGTAGTACTGCGAGCGGTGGCTGAAGAGGTCGAAGAACCGGTCCAGCTCGCCGCGGTCCTCGAGCCGCCGGACCGCGTCCGGGACCATCGACGGGAAGGAGCCGGCCCGGCCGAGATCGGTGGCCAGCCAGTAGTGCCCCGCGAACCACCGGTCCCGCCACTCGCCCCACCAGCGCAGCGTCGTGTCCAGACTGTCGCCGGAGCCGCCGAGACCACGGACGATCGCCGGCACGAGCGCCTCCACCTGCAGGAACGCGTCGCCGATCCCCCGGCCGGCCGCGGGGTCCTTGAAGTGCCCCGAGTCGCCGACGAGTACCCAGCCGGGGCCGGTGGCCTGCCGGAAGTAGCCGTCGAACCGCTTGATGCCGAAGATCTTCGTGGCGATCCGCGCGTCGGCCAGCGCCGCCGCGGTGGGCGCGCACGTGCGCAGGTGCGCGAACAGGCCCTGCTCGGTGTTGCGCTGGAAGTAGTCGCGCTCGTGCGTCTGCGGGGAGACGCCGAGCAGGTAGAGCCCGCCGTCCGCCGGCCCGGCCCACACCATCCGGTCGCCCCAGCGGTGAAAGATGAAGTGGTCGGAGTAGGCCGGGTCGGCGCCGGTGAAAAAGGTGAAGTAGTACGAGCGCTGGTTGGGGTTGATGTTGTATTTGCGCGCACCGCACATGTAGGCGACGGTCGAGTTGCGGCCATCGGCGCCGACCACCAGCGGCGCGTACAGCCTGGTGTCGGTGCCGTCGCGCTGGACCCGCACACCGCGCACGCGCTGCCGGTCCCAGAGCACCTCGACGACCTTGGCCCCCATCCGGACGTCGGCGCCCGCCTGCGCCGCGGCGTCGGCCAGGATCGAGTCGAGCAGGTGCCGGCGGAGGAAGGCGGCGCCACCGAGGTCGTCGAACCGCAGCGGCCAGCGGGTGGTGATCTCCAGCTCGTTGAGCCGCAGGTCGACCTGCTGCAGGAAGCGCACGCCGGTCGCCCGCACCGGCTCGAGCACGCCGAGCCGCTGCAGGAACTGCAGCCCGTCCGCTTCCATGAGATGCGAGGAGAGCACCGGCTTCGGGAACGTCGCCTGCTCGACGACGACCACCTTGAGGCCCGCCCGGGTCAGCAGCGTGGCCAGCGGCGACCCGGCGCAGCGGGCCCCGACGACGATCACGTCGACGTGCTCGTCGGTCGTTCGCCGCGCGCCGACCCGGGCGGCGGCCGAGCCGTTGGCCGACACGGCTCTAGCCCCGGACCGGCTCGCCGGCCGGCACGACCCGCGGATCCAGCGGCCGCGGATCCCCGTCGCCCCAGGAGATGCCCTGCAGGTGGGTGGTGCGGAGCCCGACGTAGTTGAGTTCCCCGTACGGGCCGCCGGTCCGGCCGGTGCCACCGTGGGTGGACAGGTACGAGATGAACCCGATGTGCGAGTCGTTGACCTTCAGCAGGCCACCGTTGGTCACGCCGTCGACGAACCGGTGCGTGATCTGTTCGTCGCCGGCCCAGACCGAGTTGCGTAGCCCGTACTCGTTCGCGTTGACGAAGTCGATCATGTCGGTGAACAGCTGCTCGTCGGAGTCGGGCTCGGGAACGACGATCGGCAGCATCGGGAAGAAGGTCTCCTCCCGGACGCAGGCGAGGCCGGCGGCCCGCTTGAGGCCGTCGATGCGCACGACCGTCGGCTGGAAGAACGAGCCCGTGGTCGACTGCACGCCGTCAACGTCCACCCGCTCGCCGCCGCAGAGCACCTCGCCGCCGCTGCCGCGTGCCTCGGCCAGGAAGTCGAAGAAGCGGTCGACCTTGAGCACCGGGCTGAGCAGGACCTCCGGGTCCTCCGGGTAGCCCGGGCGCAGCGTGGCGACCCGATCGAGGAACAGTTCGAGGAAGCGGTCGGCGACATCCGGATGGACGATCGCGTACTTCGGGACCATGCAGATCTGGCTGGACCCGTAGAAGCACTCCTCCAGGGCCCGCGCCGCGGCGCTGAGATCCGCGTCCCGCCAGACGACGAAGCCGTCGTTGCCGGCCAGTTCGAGGATCGCCTTCTTGCCGTTGCGGACGCAGTCCTCGCCGAGCTTGAGACCCGACTCGCTGTCGCCGAAGTAGAGAATGTCGTCGACCAGCGGGCTGCTGACCCAGCTGCGCAGGATGGCTCCCGAGTGCCCGCTGACCAGGTTCAGCGTGCCCGGCGGCGCGCCGTAGCGCTCCAGAATCGGCGCGAGGATGTCGCGGAAGACGAACATCACGCTCAGCGGGGTCGACCGCGGGGCCTTCACCACCAGCGCGTTGCCGGCGAGGATGGCGAGCACCCCGAGGCCGGCGTTGGAGCCGGCCGCGTTCTGCGGCGGGCTGACGCAGACCACCCCGTCGGGCTTGCGGACCAGCTCGAGCCGGCGGCCGTCCGACTCGAACGTCTGGTGGAGCTGGGTCTCGTACCACCTGACGGTCGGCTCGTCGCAGCCGCGCAACATGCCGCTCACCTCCCACTGGGCGAGCCGGCGGGGATGGCCCTCGGCCATCAGGATGTCGATCAGCTCGTCCTTGCGGTCGGCCAGCGTCTGGTTGAACTCGATGATGATCTGGCTGCGGGTCTGTTGCGGCAGGAGCCGGAAGGTGTGGCTGGCCCGCCGGGCCGCGCGCAGGGCGCGCTCGCAGTCCTCGGCGCTCGCCACCGCACAGCGGCCGACCACGTCCTCGGTCGGCTCGACCGGCTGGCCGAGCTCGAGCGCCCGCTTGAGCTTGAACGCGGGCCGGGTGTCACGCAGCAGCGCCGAGGCGCGCACGACGTACGTCCACCGGTCGCCGTCGACGTCCTTGCCGTCGATGTAGAGGGGATACGACCTCATACCGGCAGTGCCTCCAGACTGGGCGCCACGAAGTCTTCCTTCTCGACGTCCCGGAGCAGGCCGGCGTTGTAGCGGCCGTACGCCTCGAGGTCGAGCAGGCCGTGGCCGCTGTAGTTGAAGACGATCGTGGCTTCGCGCCCGGTCCGCTTGCAGTCCTCGGCGACGTCGATGACCGCGCGGATGGCATGGCAGGTCTCGGGCGCCGGGAGGTAGCCCTGCAGGCGGGCGAACATGCTGCCGGCGTCGAAGACCTGGGTCTGCGGGTAGGCGACCGCGTCGAGCAGGCCCTCGTGCCGGATCAGGCCGACCAGCGGGGCGCAACCGTGGTAGCGCAGCCCGCCGGCGTGGATCGGCGGCGGCACGAAGTCGTGGCCGAGCGTGTACGTGTAGACCCCCGGCCCCCGGCCGCCGGCGTCGGCGTAGTCGAGGCGGTATTCGCCGTGCGTCAGCGGGGCGCACGCCGCGGGCTCCGCGGCCAGGATCGTGATGTCCGCCCCGTTCAGCTTGTCTTCCAGGAACGGCAGGGCGAAGCCGCCGAGGTTGGAGCCGCACCCGACGGACGCGATCAGGTAGTCGGGGGTCCGGCCGATCTCAGCGAGCTGCTCGCGCAGTTCGAGCCCGATCACGGTGTGGTGGAGCAGGCAGTGGTTGGAGAACGCACCGACCGCGAGCCGGGAGCCCGGGTCGTCGTAGACACACTCGATCGCTTCGCTGACCGCCGTCGCCTCGCTGCCCGGGTGGTCCGGGTGCTCGGCGAGCAGCCGCCGGCCGAAGTCCGTCGTGTCGCTCGGGCTGGGCCGGACCTGGGCTCCGTAGGTCTGCATCAGGTGCCGGCGGTAGGGCTTCTGGTGGTAGCTCGCGCGCACCATGAAGACGAGCAGGTCCAGACCCATCAGCCGGCAGGCGAGGGCCAGCGCGCTGCCCCACTGCCCGGCGCCGGTGTCGGTCACCAGCCTCGTGTGGCCGTCCCGCTTCGCGTAGTACGCCTGGGCGAGCGCGGAGTTGAGCTTGTGGCTCCCGGTCGGCGAGGTCGCCTCGTACTTGAACCAGATCTGCGCCGGGGTGCCGAGCTCCCGTTCCAGCGCCACCGCGCGGACCAGCGGGGTCGGACGCCAGAGCTTGTACGCGTCCCGCACCGGCTCCGGGATCGTGATCCAGCGCTCGAGCGAGCTCTCCTGCGCGGCCAACGCCTTGACCAGCAGCCGCTCCATGTACTCCTGCGTCACCGCCTCGCCGGTGGCGTTGTCGATGTACTTCTCGGGCAGCCGGGGCAGGTCCGGCATGACGTTGTACCAGCGGGTGGGGATGCGGTCGATCGGGAGATCGACGCGATCGCTGATTCCCAGGTGCTGCATCGTTGACTCCAGAACGTGATCGTCGACAGATGTGGTGAACTCGGCGAGCGCACGTCCCCTAGCGGGCGGACCCGGACGTCTCGACGGACGGCTCGATCGCGGGCTCGACCGCGATCCGCGGCCCGATGGCGCGGAACCGGGGCGGCCCCCACCAGTTCCAGCGCCCGAGCAGCTTCATCAGGGCCGGCACCAGCAGCGGCCGGACCAGCCCGGCGTCGATGGCGATCGCCAGCACGGCGCCGAGGCCGAGCTGCTTGATGTAGCCGATCTTCGAGACCGTCAGCGTGCCCAGCGCGACGCACATCAGGACCGCCGCTGACGTCACGATGCGCCCGGTCCGCTCCAGCCCGTACGCCACCGCCTCGGTGTTCGGCCGACCGGCGTCCCGCGCCTCCTTGATCCGGGTGAGCAGGAAGACGCCGTAGTCGGTGGTCAGCGCGAACGCGACGACGAACAGCAGCACCATCGTCTCCGGTTCGAGCGAGCCGGTGCTGGTGAAGTCGAGCAGGCCGGACAGGTGACCGTCCTGGAAGACCAGCACGAGCACGCCGAACATGGCGCTGAGCGTGAGCAGGTTCATGATCAGTGCCTTGATCGGCAGCAGCACCGATCCGGTCATCAGCAGCAGCACTGCCAGCGAGGTCACCACCAGCAGGCCGAGCGCCGCCGGCAGCCGGTCGCCGATGGAGGTCTGCTGGTCGATGTAGCGGGCCGGCTCCCCGCTCACCGTCAGCCGCAGCGGCGGCGCCGCCAGCGAGCGCAGGCTCCGCACCGCGGCCTGCGCGTCGCTCGACACGGCGTCCCCACGGCTGGTCACGGTGAGCTGCCAGAGCCCGGGCCCGACCTGCTGCGGAGGCTGCACCGCGGCGACCCCGGGGAGGCGGGCGACGGTGCCGGCCAGGGCCGACACCTGGCCGGCACCGTCCGACGGGCCATGCACGGCGACGATGATCGGCGCCGCCGCGTTGGCCCCGAAGGCCGCGTTGATCTGCTCGGAAACCTGCCGGGCGCTGGCGCCGGCGGGCAGCACGGTGGCGTCCGGCCGGCCGAACTTGATGCCGAGCGCGGGGATGCCGATCGCGACGAGCAGCACGGCGGTGGCCACGGCAACCGTGACCGCGCGGCGCATCACGAACGACGCCAGCCGGTACCAGCCGCCGCTCTCGTCCGGTTGGGCGCTGCGCCGGGCGGCGCGCTGCAGCCGGGCCGGGGCCAGCGAGTTGACCCGGTCGCCCAACTTGTCCAGCACCACGGGCAGCACGATGAGCGCGGCGAGGCCGGAGATCACCGCCACCGCGAGCCCACCGATGCCCATCGAGCGGATGGTCTGTTGGGGGAACAGCAGCAGGCTGAGGAACGCCAGGAACACGGTCGCCGAGGAGAACGCGACGGTCCGGCCGGCACTGGCGACGGTGCGGGCCAGCACCGCCGCGGGCGGCCCGCCGACCACGAGTTCTTCGCGGTACCGGTTGACGATGAACAGCGAGTAGTCGATCGCCAGGCCTAACCCGAGCGCGGTGACCAGGTTGACCGCGAACACCGACACGGTCGTGAACTCGTTGACCGTGCGGAGGACGGCCAACGAGCCCACGGTGGAGATCGCGGCGATGAGCAGCGGCAGGGTGGCCGCGACCACGCTGCGGAAGAAGAGCAGGGCCAGCAGGAACAACACCGGGAACGCGATCAGCTCCGCCAGTGTCGCGTCGTGCTTGACCTGGTCGTTGATCTGCGAATACACCAGCAGCGGGCCGCCGGATTCGACGCCGGGGACTCCGTCCAGCGCTTGTTTGAGCTGTTGCGCGTCCGTCTGCGCGGTGGTGCCGTCGATCGGCTTGAAGTAGGCGGCCACGAACGTCACCCGGCCGTCGGTGGAGATCGGGGTACGCAGCCCCGCGTCGGTGCCGAATGGCGCCGCGACGCGGGCCACCGCGGGTTGCCCGCCGATGACGCCGACCACCCGCTGGACCTGGGCCCGCCCGCCCGGACTGTCGATGCCGTCGGAGTTGCGGACCAGGGCCACGAAGTCCGGCTCCGCACTCGCTCCGCCGGCGCGTTCCAACTCCTGCGCCGCGACGACGCTCTCGGAATGTGGCGCGTCGAACGCGTCCCGGGCCACCGTCAACTTGCTCTGTACGGCGCCACCCCACGCTCCGCAGAGTATGACGAAAGCCACCACGCCGAGACCGACCAGCTTGCGATGGGAATGCAGGAAGAAACCGAGGCGCGGCAACACTCTCTACTCCTCAAGATGCGATCCGGCCCGGGCCGGTCGGTGGCCGCCCGATTCCACCGAGCACGACCACGCGCCGGCGCGACCAACTTATGCGTCACGCATTCATCACGAAATTGCACTCCTCGCCGAAATCCCCGGTCGCCAAAGTCAGACCGGGGATGTTTTCCAGACGTGCCGGCCACGAAGTCTGCGACGGTACAGCGGAATCTCAGACGTTGATCACGCTGATTTGGGACCGTAGGTGCGGGGATACCCGGACGTCAAGGCATGTTTGGCGCCGCCCGGGCTATGTTAAACATCTCGGCATAACACGCCGGACAATTGCACGAGCGGTGCTGCTCCGAATAGCCGAGCCGCTACCTGGCCCGTCACTTCGGCGGCGATCAGGACCGCGCGGCCAGACGTTCCGCGTGCTGCTGGTGCAGGACATTGGTCAGCTGGACCCGGGAGCGGACTCCGAGCTTGGCGAAGACCGCCCGCAGGTGGGTCCCGATCGTGTTCACCGAGACTCCCAGCTCTTCGCTGGCGGCCTTGTTCGTGTATCCGGAGCCGATCAACCGGGCGACCTTCTGCTCCGACCGGGTCAGGGCCGGCCAGCCGCTGGCCGGCCGCGGCTGTACCGCGAGCCAGGCGGCACGGCGCAGGCCCGCCTGCCGCATCGCGTCCTGCACCTCCACCAGCGGCCCGGTGGCGTCGACCCGCCGGTAGATCTCCCAGGCCCGGTCGAGCAGCTCGGCTCCCTCGCGGGTGCGCTCCCGGCGCAGCAGTTCGACGCCGAGATCCTCGTACGCCCCGGCCTGCATCATCGGTCGCGGGCTGCGGGCCAGGATCTCGGCGCCGCGCTCCAGCAGGGCCAGGTCCTTGCGCACCAGCCCGCGGAGCTGGAGCGCGGTGCCCGCGAAGCTGGCCACCTGGGGATTCCGGCCGGCCCCCAGATCGGCCAGCACGAGAACCTCGTCGGTGAACTTCTGATCCCGGGCCAGCAGGCCGATGTAGGCGAGCAGCCGCAGCCATCCGGGTTTCCACGGCCACGGATCGCGCTCCTCCCGGCCGCCGAACAGCAGCGGGGACAGCAGCGCTGCCGCCTCGTCGACATCGCCCTCGGCCGCCGTCACCCACCCCCGGACGAGCAGCAGCGACGGGACGCGGAACTCGTCGTCCGGCCCGGCCGGCCCGAACCCCGCCGTCAGCCGGCGCCGGGCCTCGGCCACGTCGCCGCGTTGCAGCGACACCAGGCTCAGCAGCGACGCGGCCTCGATGCCGCACGAGTAGCTGCCCCGTTCCAGGGCGAGGTCCAGCAGTGTCCGAGCACCGGCCTCGGCGTCGTCGAACCGGGCCAGGTTGTAGTCCCACCAGATCTGCGCGTAGATCAGCGACAGGAACACCGTGCCCTTGTCGACGCCCAGTTCCCGGCGGGCCGTCCGCAGCATGACCCCGGCGTCGTGGAAGCGGTCGAGATACTGCAGTCCCTGGAACTCCTGGGCGATGTAGGCCGGGCCGGATACCGCTCGCAATGCCCGGTAGTGGCGCAACGACTCGACATGATCTCCGCGGTTCCGGGAGACCTCGGCCAGGGCGTGCCGGGCGAGCACCCGCGCGTCGTCGTCGGCGACCTGCTCGGCCTCGCGCAGCGCGTGCTCGGCCGTGGTCACCGCGCTGCGGGCGGGCTCGACCCGGGACAGCGCGAGCGCCTGCAACGCGACCAACCGCGCCCGCAGCAGTGGCGAGAGGTGGCGCCGGGCCAGCGTCTTCGTGCTGCGTTCCACCGACGCCTGCCAGCGGCCGGTGAGCCAGAGGGCCCGGGCCACGGCGATCTCGATCCGGCCGGCCGACTCGTCGTCGTCGGTATGGGCCAGCAGCAGGTCGGCGACCTCGATGGCCTCCAGGCACCGCTGGACCAGGCCCAGCAGCTCGACACACCGCTGCCCCAACGCCAACCACGAGCCCTGGTTCGGCCGGACCGCGTGGAACGCCGCGAGAATCAGCTCGCCGGCGGCCTCGGGCATCGACCCTGCGCAGCGGTTCGCGGCATCGGCCAGTATCGCCGCGCTGGCTTCGTCGCCCGGGCTGATGCCCGCCCGGGCGTGGGCGGCGACGGTGAGCGGATCACCCTCGGTCTCGCCGAGGTACCGCGCGCAGCGCTGATGCAGCGCACGGCGGGTGCGTCCGGTCAGGTCCGCGTAGACCGCCTGGCGGATGAGATCGTGCCGGAACACCAGCCTGCCGGCCCGGTCGCAGTCCAGCAGGCCGGCCCGGACCACCGCGTCGACGCCCGCGGTCACCTGGCCGGTGGCGCGGTCGGGCAGCAGGGCGCCGGCGTCCTCGGGCGCGAGCGGCTGACCGAACACGGCGGCGACCGTCATCAGGTCCGCGGCCGCCGGATCGAGCTCCCGGATCCGCCGGCGCACACCGAGAACGAACTCGGCCGGGATGTCGAGATCGGCATCGCCCGCGGAACTGGTCCGGACCACGCCGGCCAGAATCTGGGTCGCGAAGAACGGGTTGCCGCCGACGCCGTCCAGCATCCGGCTCGCCGCGGCCGACGGCGGATGACCGAGCCGGTCCGCTGCCATCGCGCCGATGTCCGGCGCGGTCAGCGGCCCGAGTTCGATGGTTTCGACCGGAGCGGCCCCGAAGGTGGCGTCCTTGAGGTCGTCGACCAGCCCGTCCGCCGCGGTCCGGCTGGCGAACAGCCACAGGATCGAGCAACTACCGAGCCGGCCGGGCAGTGCGCGCAGTACGAACCGGGTCACCGGGTCGGCCCACTGCGCGTCGTCGACGCCGATCAGCAGGGGCCTGTCTCGGGCCAGTCGCTCCAGCAGGCTGGTCAGGTCGTCGAGCAGCAGCAGCGGCTCGGTGGTGCGCGCCACCAGCCCCGCCAGGTCGGTTGCCGACACCAGCGGGTGGGAACCCGAGCGCAGCGCCAACAGCAGCGGCGCGGCGGGCGACATTCGGCCGATCTGGTCGGCTTTGCCCACCGCGCAGGTGAATGTCATTCGGGCAGCCTGGGTGACGATCTCCGCGAACACCGCCGACTTGCCGATCCCGGGTTCACCCTCGACGAGGATCACGCCGCCGTGCCGCTGCCCGCGGACCCGACGCACGACGCCCAACGCGGCCGCCATGACCTCCGAACGCCCGCGCAGCACGACCTTCGACACGCCTACCTCCGTCACCGCCGGGTGCGGGTGCTGGTTGCGGTGCGCTGCCCGGGCTGGGTGCAGGCGTGGTCGAGGACCAGTTCGGCGGTCTGGCGTGCGGTGCGGGCGGCGTCGGGCGTCTTGTCCATATGGCTGGTGGCGACGGCGCCGTCGTAGAGAAGTACGAGGGTGTCGGCTAGCCGGTTGGGGTCTGCCGCGTCGGTGCCGGTCGCCAGGTCGAGGAACAGGTCGTGGAGCCAGGCCCGGAAGGTTGTCGCGGCGCGGGCCTCGACGCTGTCGGGGGCGGCCTCGGCGGTGGCGTTGACGAAGGCGCAGCCGTGGTAGCCCGGTTGCGCGAACAGCGTGGCGAGCACGTCGTAGACGGCCACGATCCGGTCGCGCGGGTCGGTGTGCGCTGCGATGCCGGCGCTGATGCGCTCGGCCCAGGTGCCGTGTCGATGGGCGAGGTACGCGCGGATCAGGTCGTCCTTGCCGGTGAAGGAGTAGTACAGGGAGCCCTTGGCGACGCCGGCTTGGGCGATGACGCGGTCGATGCCGACGGCGTGGATGCCCTCGTTGTAGAACAGGTCGTCAGCCGCCTCCAGAATGCGCGCCTTGGCGGTTCGGCGGCGCTGCACGGGCCGGGACACCCCGCCACCGTAACCGACCGATCTGTCTAAACAAAGTGGCGCGGATCTCGTTGCCTGTTTAGACAGCCCGGTCTAGCTTCACCCTCAGTTAGACAGCCTGGTCTAAGTAAGCGAAGGGGAGGCCCTCATGCCCACCACCACGACCGCCGAGCTCGCCGGCAAGACCGCGCTGGTCACCGGCGCCACCTCCGGCATCGGCAAGGCCGCCGCCCGCACGCTCGCCGAACACGGCGCCACCGTGCTGGTCCACGGCCGCGACGCCGCGCGGGGCGTGAGCGTCGTCGAACAGATCGAACTGGGCGGCGGGCACGCCCGCTTCGTCGGCGCCGACCTACGCGACCCGGCCGAGGTGGCTCGGCTGGCCGCCGAGGTCGGGCCGATCGACATCCTGGTCAACAATGCCGGCTCCTCCTGGTTCGGACCCAGCAACGAGCTGGACACCCAGACCTACGACCGGCTCTTCGACGGCAACGTCCGCTCGGCCTACCTGCTCACCGCCGCGCTGGCACCAGCCATGGCCGGCAACGGCGGCGGCGTCATCATCAACCTCGCCAGCATGGCCGGCACCGTCGGCCTACCCGGCGGCGCCGCCTACGGCGCGACCAAAGCCGCGCTCGTGGCCATGACCCGCTCCTGGGCCGCCGAATACGCCGCCAGCGGCGTCCGCGTCAACGCCGTCGCACCCGGGCCGGTCTTCACCGATGGGGCCACCCGGGAGCGCATCACCGCGCTGGGGAACACCACCTTGCTGAACCGAGCCGCCCAGCCCGACGAGATCGCCGAGACGATCGCCTTCCTCGCCTCACCCCGCGCCGGCTACATCACCGGCGCCACCATCGCCGTGGACGGCGGCCGAACCGCGATCTGACCCCCGACCACAGACCCGACACGATCGTGCCCGCCTCCGCTCAGAGACCACACTCACCGCCGCCGACCGCGGCTCGCGCCCGTCCGGGATCGGTTGGGCCTGACGGCGGCATCATATGAACAGGTGAGAGATTCGGTGCGCCGCCGATCCGAGACTTCCGGGGAGCTCGCGACGGCGGAAAGGACAGCACCATGCCGATGATCGACGTGTACGCCCCGGCGGGATTGATCGGCGACAAGCACAAACTCGCCGAGGAACTCGCGCAGACCATCATGCGCTGGGAGAAGGTGCCGGTGATTCCGTTCTTCACCGACAACACCGCGGCGTTCGTCCACGAACTCCCGCGCGATGCGTTCGCCACGGCTGGCGGCGGCAGCGACCACGTCCGGGTGCAGGTGACGACCAATGCCGGCGCGCTGGACCGCGAGCAACAGCTGGGCGTGGTCAAGGACATCACGGCGCTGGTCGCCGCGGCGGCCGGTGACCCGAGCCTGGCGGACCGCACCTGGGTGGCGCTCGGCGAAGCCGTCCCCGGTGGGTGGGGTATCGCGGGGCATGCCTTCACCAACGACGAGATCGTGCAGCACGTGCGGAGCCTGCTGGGCAAGGCGTGAGCGGAACCGGGCCCCGCGACCCGGCCGGCGCGGCGTCCCGCCGGGGGCACCCTCGCTGACCTGTGCCGGGCGGGCAGCCGGCCGGCGCTGCCGCTGACCCGGCGAGGGCCGGTGCCAGATCCGGCAGGCGCGCGTCGGGCCAGCTCCGCAACAGCCACAGCAGGTACCCTGACCAGGGCAATTGGTCGCGACCGGACAACCTGGAGGTTGCCACCACGACAGCGACGAAGATCAGCGGCCGGGCGGTGCCGGCTGGTGGCGCACTGGCGGTTGGGGCGGGCTCGAATGATGGACGGCGTTGCACTGCCTATGTGGCATGGTGCTCAGCTAACGTGGCGGTGTGACCGTGTCGGCATACCGAGATGACCCCAGCGACACCGTGATCCCGCTGACCGAAGCACCCAGCGTGGTCGACCTGGCGCACCGGGCGCAGGCGCACGAGCGGATCACGCTGACCGAGGCCGGCGCCGATGGCGTGCTGGTCGTCTCGGCCGGCGACGAGCAGGCGCTGCTGGACTGGGAGGCGGCGTTCATTGCCGAGTCGGTGGCCGCCCGGCCACGCGGCCCGTACCTGCCCAACGATCTCGTGGTCGCCATGGACGCGGCCCCGCTCGAGACGGTCGAGGCGTTCCTGGCCGAACTCGAGGCTCACGCTGGTGACGACATCCCGGCCGCTGAGCTGTGGGCCCGGTGGGAGCGGACCACCTCGGCGTGACCTACAACGTCGTCTGGGATATCCAGGCGGCGGGAGCCCGCCGGCGCCTTCGTGAGCAGGACCCTGCCGGTGCAGCACGGCTCGGCGCCGCTATCGAGGCTCTCGCCGGTGACCCCCGTCCAGCCAACGCCACACCGATGGGCGACTCGGGCTGGTACCGCCTGCGGCTCGGTCCGTACCGCGCGGTTTACCAGCTGCTGCCGGAAAGCGGGACGGTCCGCATCACCAACGTCGGCCGGATCCCTGGGTAGCCGGAACGCCGACCCGAGCGGGCCGGCTGGCTGGCTTCCGGTACGGCGTCCTCGACGGCTGTGGTTCACCCTCGCGGTCGGCCGGCAGCTGGCCGTCAAGGTCCCGCGGCCCGGCTGACCCGCGACCCGGCAACGGCCCCCGTGCTCACCGTTCGGCTGCCGCGTCGCCGGCGGCGACACCGCCGCCGTGGGCCGTGGCGGACTGGTGATGCCGGACGCCGAGGACGACGAGGACGACCTTCAACGCGACGATCGCCAGGACGACGGCAGCGGCCCCGAGCGTCCAGCGCGAGTTCGCCAGCACGGTGGCGCCCAGCCCGAGATGGACGGCGACGGCCAGGGCCACCGCCAGCGCGAGGACGATCGCCCGGCGACTGAGCGGCCCTCGGCGGCCGAGCGGCCCGCGGCGGGCCGGGAGTGGCCGGGGCGGCGACGGCGCGCCGCGGCTGGCCGCGGGGTCGGCCGGCACGCCGGGCGGGTCGGGTCGCTGCCAGGTCACGGTCAGCGGGTCCCGGCGGCTGAACCGGTCGAGGTCCCGGGTGACGACGTCCTGGATCTGCCGCAGGTTCTCCTCGTCAGCGGCCTCGACGCGGACCGTGAGCGTGTTCGCGGCGGCCCGCATGGTGCAGGTGCCCCACGGGGTGAAGGTGACCGTCCCGGCCGCGGCGGACCATTCGGCCTGCACCTGCACCTCCCGCCGCGCCAGCGGGCCACCGAGGTGAACCCGCGGGCGGTGGCCGCCGGCACTGCCCATCGCGGCGGCGTGCTTGCAGAACTGGACGAGGAACCGGCTCGGGCGGTCGGTGTCGATCCGGGCTTCGGCGGTCAGCATCGCGTTCCTACTCCGGGTTTCCCCTGCTCGACGACGGGCTCAGCCACGGGCCCAGCCGCCACGAGGGCGGCCGGTCAACCCGGCCCAGCTTTATCGAGACACTCTGTCGCTGTCAACTCATGATGACCTGATGTCGACGGCGCGTATGATCGACGGGTGCCGAAGCTGTGGAACGACACGATCGAGGCACACCGCCGCGCGGTCCGCGACGCCACCCTGGACGCCACCGCGGCACTGGTGGCCGAACACGGGCTGGCGTCGGTGACCATGTCGCAGATCGCCGAACGGACCGGGATCGGGCGGGCCACGCTGTACAAGTACTTCCCCGACGTCGACGCGATCCTCACCGCCTGGCACGAACGCCAGATCAGCGGCCACCTCGACCAGCTCGCCGTCGTCGCCGGCGCCGACACCCCGGCCGGCGCACGCCTGGAAGCCGTGCTCAGCGCGTACGCGGGCATGCAGCACGAGTCGAACCGGCACCACGGCGGCGAGCTGATGGCGCTGCTGCACAGCGGGGAACACGTCGCACACGCCCAGCAGCGCCTGCACGACTTCGTCCGGGAGCTGCTGACCGAGGCCGCGCAAGCCGGCGACGTACGCGACGACGTGGCAGCCGATGAGCTGGCCAGCTACTGCCTGTTCGCCCTCACCGCGGCCGGCAACCTGCCCAGCCAGGCGGCGGTTGGCCGGCTCATCGCCGTCACCCTGACCGGCCTACGCCACCACCCGCCGGCCCATCGCGGCCGGTGACAACCGGGCGGCCCCCGAGGCCGGGGGCCGGGCCCCGGCTGGCCGGCAACTGCGGGGCGGCGGGCCGATATCGGCCCGCCGCCCCGGCCGTCGCTGGCGGGTAGCGGTCAGGTGGCGGTCAGGGTGATGGGGGCGGTGTGCAGGACACCGCGGGTCTGGAACTGGATGAACAGCCGGTAGCTGCCGGGTTCGGGCAACTCGGCATGCAGGGTGAGGGTCGGTCCGCCGGCGTTGCCATGGCCGGCGCCTTCCGGGTGCAGGTGGGCGAAAGCGAGGTCACCGGCGTGGAAGGCGGTGACGTGGGCGTAGGTGTCCAGGTAGGGCTGCAGGTCGGTGACCGGTGCACCGCCGCGACGGACGGTGACGGTCAGCGGGGCGGCCATGCCGGCCATCGGCGTACCGGCGACGGTGAGGGTGTAGCCGGCTACCGTCGTGCTCGTCGCCGGCGGCGGGACCGGGGTCCGCTGATCAGAGCCGGGGCCGGGGATGATGACCGGGGTGGACAGCACCAGCGGGTCGGTGCCGCCCTGCGGGATGAACTGCGTGTAGAGGCGGTAGGCGCCGGGGACGGCGCCGACCGGCGGGCTGGTCCACCTGCCGCCGGCCGCCATCACCGGGTGCAGGTGCTGGAAGCCGGTCAGGTCCGAACGGATCAGGTACAGGTGCATGAGCTTGGTCTGCTCGGGGGTGAACCGGGTGACCGGCCTGCCGGCGCGGGTGATCGTCAGCATGACCGGCATGCTCATGCCCGCCATCGGCGGCTGGGTGACGGTGAGGGTGTAGCCGTTGACGGTCGGCGATAGTCCGGTGCCGGCAGGCATCGGCATGCCCGGCATGTCGTGACCGGCGCTGCCGGACGGCCCGTCCATGCCCGGCATGGACCCCATCTCCGTCGACGACGGGCCGGCGGCGGTCGACGGGCTGGCGGCACCGGCATTGGCGCCGGTCGGGGTGGGGTCGCCGCAGCCGGCGACTCCCAGGGTGAGCAGGCCGCCGACGATCACGGCAGCGGGGACGCGCAAACGCATGGGTTTCCTTCCGGAGGATCGTGCACGAGGGCGTGACAGCAGGCCCGCGCCCGCGACTGGTAGGCCAGCGCAGGGCGGGGCGGCTCAGTCACGTCCGGCTGATGCACAACTCCGGAAGAGATCCCGGGCGGGGTGGGCCACGCCAGGGCCGCCCGACGACGGCCCCCGGCCGGCCGGACACCAGCCGGCCAGCCGGATCCAGCACTGCGACGACGGACACCGACACGGCCGACGAGACAGCCGAGCGGAGGACCGCGACGCATCCGGCCTGGTGCGCACAGGCAGGACAGTCGACCCCGGCGGCCACCGCCCCGGCCGGCACCGCCCCGGCCATACCGGCGCTGAACCCGCCAACCGGTGCGCGGCCGGTGTCATCAGCGGGGTGTTCGCCGACCGGCATCCCCGCTGCCGAGGCGTGCGCGACCGGGAGCAGCGTCGTCTGATGTCCGGCGCCCAGGCCGTGCATCACCAGCAGCGCACCCAACGCGCCGAACACCACCAGCGCGCGTACCAGCCGCGCCGCCGCTGCCCGTCCCGTTCCCATGACCGGGCCATTCTGCCCCACCGGCACCGGTGCACCGCCGGTTGGCCCCATCGCTGCGGCACGGCCGGACGCGGCTCCCGGGCGGGCTCGGCTGCCCGCCGCGGGACCTGCGGGGCCTCATGGGGGCCGGCTCGGTGGCGCCGGCGGTACGGTCCGGGCGGTGACGGCCGCGGCGGTCAGGGTGAGGGCCGCGGCGAGGTTGACGGTGCGGCCGAGTCCGGTGGCTTGCGCCAGGAGGGGTCCGGCGACGGCGCCGGTGAGGGTTGCCGCGGCCTCGACGATGCCGAATACCGCGGTGACGCGGCCGAGGGCGGCGCCGGGCACGGTGCGTTGCACGATGGTGGGCGGGGCGCCGAACACCACCGAGCCGCTGACCCCGAGGGCGGCGGCGACGGCGAGCGCGACCGGCACCGATCGGGTGTTCACCAGGACGGCGAACCCGGCGGCGGTGGCGGCCTGCGCGCCGCCGAGCAGGGTGCGGATCGGGACCCGGTCGACCAGCGCGCGGAGCACGGGTGCGCCGGCCAGGAAGCCGACGCCGAGCGCCGAGAGGATGAGCCCGGCGGCGGTCGGGCCGCCGAGGTGGCGCACGGCCAGCGGTACCAGCAGTGCGCTGAGCGCGGCGTTGGCCAGCAGGAAGACCCCGGTGGCCGGCAACAGCCCGCGCACCAGCGGGTAGTGGCCGAGCACCTGCAGGCCGGCGCGGAAGGACGGGCGCTGGGCGGCACCGTTCGGCCGGCCCCGGGACCGGGTCAGCGCGACCGCACCCGCCGACACCAGGTAGGTCGCGATGTCGATGCCGACGAGCATCCGGAAGCCGACCGCGAGCAGGAGCACGGCGCCGAGTGGCCCGCCGACCAGCCGTACGGTGCCGTCGGTGACCGCGCCGAGCGCGTTCGCGCTGCTGAGCAACCGGCCGGTGCCGACGACGGCGGGCAGGTGGGCCTGCCCCGCCGGCCGGGCCACGGCGGTGGCCGCGCTCTCGACCAGCACCGCGGCGTAGACCAGCGCCGGTCCGGCGGCGGGGGCGAGCAGGCCGGCGATCGCGGTGGTCCGGACCAGGTCGGTCGCGATGAGCAACCGGCGCCGGTCGACGCGGTCGGCGAGCGCCCCGGCGGCCGGGCCGAGCAGCAGGAACGGCAGGTACTCGGCGGCGAGCACGAGGCCGGTCGCCAACAGCGAGCCGGTCGCCGCGAGCACGTGCGCGGGTACCGCGATGACGAGCAGCCAGGACCCCATCGCGCTGACCAGGCGCGCGGACCACAGCAACCTGAAGTCACGCACCCGGAGCGCCTGGAACACTCGACCCAGCCTCTGTTCTCACAGAACACACTCGCCACAGAGCATAAATGGCGATTCAAGTTCTGGCAAGATAGGCTGCGCGGCGTGGAGACGCTGGGGCGCCGGCTGCGCGCACTACGCGCCGGCGCCGGGCGCACGGTCGCCTCGGTCGCCGCCGAAGCGGGCCTGTCGGTCCCCTACATCGCGAACCTGGAGAACGGGCGCGGCAACCCCACCGTCGCCGCCCTGGACCGCCTGGCCCGCGCGCTCGGCACCGAACTGACCCTCGACCTCGGCCCACCCGGCTCCCACCCGGCACCGGCCCGGCCCGGACCGCCCGCGGCGCTGGTACGGCTGGCCCGCAGCACCCGCTTCCGGCAGCTCACCGCCGAGCTCGCCGGGCCCGACCGTGACCCGGCCGAGGTCGCCGGCGCCCTGGTGGATCTACTCGCCCAGGTAGGCCCAGCGCTGCACCGCGAGCCGACCGAGGCCGACTGGTGGCGGGTGCTCGACGCACTGACCCTCGTCGCCCTGCACCCGCACCGACCCGCACCACCCGACCCACCGCACTGAACCCGGCAGTGGCCACGCCGGCTACTCCAGCAGGCTGCGGATGTCCGCGGCGCTCAGGGCCGCGGACTCGAATGCGCCGTCGCCCATGACGCTGGCGAAGAGCGCGCCCTTGGCGGCCTTGAGCGCCATCACCTTCTCCTCGATGGTGTCGGTGGCGACCAGGCGGTAGACCATCACGTTCCTGGTCTGGCCGATCCGGTGGATGCGGTCGACGGCCTGGGCCTCCGTGGCCGGGTTCCACCAGGGGTCCAGCAGGATGCAGTAGTCGGCTTCGGTCAGGTTCAGCCCGAAGCCGCCGGCCTTGAGGCTGATCAGGAACACCGGGGCGGCGCCACTCTTGAACTCCGCGATCACCGCGGCGCGGTTGCGGGTGGAGCCGTCGAGGTAGCAGTACGCGATGCCAGCGGCATCCAGACGGCGGCGGGCCACGTCGAGGAAGCGGGTGAACTGGCTGAAGATCAGCGTGCGGTGGCCGTCGGCGGCGATGTCGGCGACCCGTTCCATCATCGCGTCCAGCTTGGTGGACGGCACCTTGGCGTGCTGCGGGTCGACCAGGGACACGTCGAGGGCGGCCTGGCGGAGCAGGGTCAGCGACCGGAAGATCTCGAACCGGTTCTTCGCCAGATCGCCGAGCAGGCCGAGCACCTTCTGCCGCTCACGCTGCAGGTAGGTCTGGTAGATCCGGCTGTGCCGGGGGGTCAGCGCCAACTCGATGACCTGCTCCTGCTTCGCCGGCAGGTCGGTGGCCACCTGCTCCTTGGTCCGCCGCAGCATCAGCGGCCGGACCCGGCGGCGCAACTGCGCCAGTAGGTCGGCGTTGCGCTCCTTCTCGATCGGGGTCCGGTAGTAGTCGGTGAAGCGGGCCGGGCTCGGGAACAGCCCGGGCGCGGTGATCGACAGCAGCGACCACAGTTCCATCAGGTTGTTCTCCATCGGCGTCCCGGTCATCGCGAGTTTGACCGGGGCCGGAAGTCGCTTCACGCACTGGTAGCTCTGCGACTGGTGGTTCTTCACGAACTGCGCCTCGTCCAGTACCAGGCCGGCCCAGCGCACCGCCTCGTAGTCGGTGTACTCCAGCCGGAACAGCGTGTACGAGGTCACGACGACATCGGCCGCGGCGGCAACCTCGGCCAGGCCGGAGCCTCGGCGGGCCCGGGTCTCGGTCATTGCCGCCACCTTCAGGCCGGGCGCGAAACGCGCCGCCTCGGCCGCCCAGTTGGCCGCCACGCTGGTCGGCGCCAGCACCAGGAACGGCTCCTCCGCCAGGCCCTGCTCGCGGGCGTAGCAGACCAGAGCCAGCGCCTGCAGCGTCTTGCCCAGCCCCATGTCGTCGGCCAGGATCCCGCCGAGGCGGTGCCGGAACAGGGCGGCGAGCCAGTTGAAGCCGGCCAGCTGGTACGGCCGCAACGTGGCCAGCAGCCCGTCCGGCGCCGGGATCTCGGCCAGGTCGGCAGCCGAAGTGAGCGACCGCACCGACTCCTGCCACGCCGCCGCCTGGCCGTCGACCACGCCGATCCGCTCCAGCTCGGCCCACAGGCTGGCCTGGAACCGGCTGAGCCGGACCATCCCGTCCGGCGCGTCCTGCAGCGCCCGTGCCTCCTCGATCAGCGTGGCGAGCTGCCGAAGCTCGTCGCGGTCCAGGCTGAAGTACGTGCCGCTGGGCAGGACCAACCATTCCTCGCCCTGCGCCAGGGCCACGAACAGGCTGCTGAACGGGACCTCCTCGCCGTCCACCAGCACCGAGACGGACAGGTCGAACCAGTCGCCGACGGCCGCCTCGCCGGCCGGCTCGCCGCTGCCGAAATGGACGACCGGCGGCGCGCTGGCCTCCCGGTAGTCCGGCCCAGAGCCGTCCACGCCGTCGAGCACGACGGTGACCTCGACGTCCGGCAGTTGCTCCAGCGCCGGGAGAACGGCCGTCAGCAGCCGGACCGTGTCCATCCCGGACAGGGTCACCGCCGGCGCGAGCCGGCCGCCGTCCGGGGAGTCGACCAGCAGGCCGGGTACCGCCCCCGCCGCCGCCGTCACCCGCCGGACGACCTCCGCCTCGGCCGCCAGATCGCGATCGGCCCGGACCACCGCTCCCGGCCACAGCGGCTCGGCGTGCCGGACCTCCCCGAGCGCGTACACCCACTCCCAGGAGACCGCCACCCGGTGCCCGTCCAGGCGTTCGACCGTCACCGCCAGCACCGGCGGGTGGGCCTGCGGGAGATGCACCGACCTGTCGGCCGGCACGACGCTCACCCGCCGCCGGAGCACCGGGTAGTAGTCGCGCAGGAACCTGTCCTCGTCCCGGCTCGGCACCCGCAGCGACCCGCCGCCGAGCAGCCGCCGTACGTCCGGGTCGACCGTGCCAGCCAGCGGCGCCAGCCGCAGGACCCGGTCCTTCGGCTGCGGCTCGGCCTCGTCCAGCGTCTGCCACCAGGCGATCCCGTGGGCCGGCTCGCCCAGCAGCAGCGACGAGCCCGCAACTATCTCCGCGCCACCGGCCAGCAGCCGCGGCTCCAACTCCAGGCCGGCGGCGTCACGGCGGACGCCCAGGCCCACCTGGGCGGGCTCGGCGAGAAGCGTCACCGGCCTGGCCCACTTGCCGGTCTGGACCAGCGGCAGGCCGAGTTCGCCGGCCTCGGCCAGCAGGTCCCAGACCCGGCGGCTGTGGATCGTCTCCAGCAGCACGGTCGGCTGGTGGTAGTAGTAGCCGCCGGAATCGTGCGCGGCGAGCTTCAGGAGCTCCTGAAGCAGCCGTGTCTGCCGGGCGTACGCCCCGGACGGCGAGTGCCGGGCGTAGCTCAGGTTCGTCCAGGAGATGCCGGTCCGCACCCAGCCGCCGTTGCGGCCCGGCAGGACCGGGCGCAGCCCGATCCGCGGCGCCCGCCTTCTCGTGGAGCCGCCGGCCGGCGGGATGTCGAGCAATTCGAACTGCAGCGCCACCTCGGCCTGCTCAGCGGGCAGTTGCGGCCCGCCGCCCTGGACGAGTGGAGCCAGGCTGCGCTCCCAGGATGGGATCCGGCGGGCGGCCGGCGGAGCGGGCGAGGCTGGCATGGTCGCCAGCACCAGCGCGACCGCATGCGGGCAGGCCGGGCCGGAATCGCAGGTGCAGGTGCTTCGCAGCGAGCTGACCGTGCCCGCCGGCGTCCGGTCCACCGTCGCGATCGCCGAGTGCGCCGCGCCGCCGGAGCCCACCTGGCCGAAGGTCCGGCCGCTCTCCGGATGCCACTGCGCCGTCACCACGTCGCCCTGCTCGACGTGCATCCGCCCCCGCAGGAACGCAGACGTGCCCACCACCCGGTGCAGATCCGCCTCCGCCGCGGAGATCATCAGCTCGGCCACACCACTCCCCGGAAACATCGCGCCTCGGCATTGCGGTCGACCACGCTACCCGTGGCCGCGCCCGGAACAGGGCAGGCACTACCGCGCGGCGCGCCCCCCGCCACGCGGGTCTCAACCTCATCCTCAGCTCACCGCAGCGTTCGGACAGCTCGCAGCGGCGTCATGCGGCCCAGCGCGCCGCTCCGGGATCCCAGATGCCGCAGGCGGTAGGCCATCTGCCGCTGGAGTTGCGGCAGGGTCCACCGACTCGGCCTCGTCTTGGCCCTCAGCTTGTCGGTCAAGGCACGGCGGAAGGCGGCAGGGCTGCCGTACGAGTGAGTGTTCGACATCGGGCGGCCTTCCACGGCGCGGGCTTGCCTGACGTCCAATTCGGGCCGCCGCGATCCCGGTGAGCTATTTCCATTGGGTATACTCGGTGAGTATATTGCGCGGCATGACGGTGCCCTACGCCGTGCTGGGGCTTCTCGAGGAGTCCGCGCGACACGGCTACGACCTGAAGCAGTCCTACGATCGCCGGTTCGGCGGGGCGAAGCCGATCCGGTTCGGGCAGGTCTACCGCACGCTGGCCCAGCTCGTCCGGGACGGTCTGGTCGAGGTTGCCGGCGTCGAGGCCGGCGCCGGTCCGGACCGGACGCGCTACTCCATCACCCCGGACGGGGTGACCGACCTGGCCACCTGGCTCGGCGAGCCGGAAGAGCCGCAGCCGCAGCTCCAGACGGTGCTGTTCACCAAGGTCGTGCTGGCGCTGCTGTCCGGCCGGTCGGCGGAGCACTTCCTCGACACGCAGCGGGCCAGGCACCTGGCCGCCATGAAGGCGCTGACGACCGCCCGCCGTACCGCGGCGACCACGCAGGACGCGTTGCTCGCCGACTACCAGCTCTTCCACATCGAGGCGGACCTGCGGTGGATCGACCACACGGTGTCCCGGTTGGCGACGCTGGCCGAGGAGGTGCGCGATGCCCCCGGTCCTGGTCGGGCGTGACCTGCACAAGTGGTTCGGGGTGGCCGAGGCGCTGCGCGGTGCGAGCATCACCCTGGACGAGGGCGAGATCGTCGCGGTGATGGGGCCGAGCGGCTCCGGCAAGTCGACCCTGCTGCACTGCCTCGCCGGCATTCTCGCGCCCGAGTCCGGCCAGGTGCACTTCGCCGGCCGGCGGATCGACCAGCTGCCCGACCGCGATCGGACCAACCTGCGCCGTACCGTGTTCGGCTTCGTGTTCCAGTTTGGACAGTTGGTGCCGGAGCTGCCGGCGGTGGAGAACATCGCGCTCCCGCTGCTGTTGACCGGGCTGCGCCGGAAGCCGGCGCTCGCGGCGGCCAGCGCCTGGCTGCCCCGGCTCGGCCTGGACGGGCTCGGCGGCCGGCTGCCCGGCGAGCTCTCCGGCGGTCAGGGCCAGCGGATCGCCCTGGCGCGGGCCCTGATCGCGAACCCGAAGATCGTGTTCGCGGACGAGCCGACCGGCGCGCTCGACTCCGTCGCGGCCGACCAGGTGATGGAACTGCTCGTGGACGCGGCCCGGGCGCAGGGCAGCAGCGTGCTGATGGTGACGCACGAGCCACGCGTGGCCGGGTACGCCGACCGGACGGTGCTCGTGCGGGACGGCGTCGACGCCCTGCGGGTCGGGGCGGGATGAGTCTGCTACTCGGGCTGCGGCTGGCCGTCGCGGGTGGCCGTGAGGCGCTGCTCCGCCTCGCCTTCACCGCGGTCGCCGTCGGTGTCGGCATCACGCTGCTGCTGCTCGCCCTGACCGGCCAGGCGGCGGTGCAGGGACGGGCGGACCGGATCGGCTGGCAGGATGCCGCGTACGTCGCCAGCGGTGCCGGGGAAAGGCCGCAACCACCGGCGGAGTCGGCCGACGGCGCGCTGTTCCTGGCCGTGAGCGACTACTACGACGGCGCCCCGATGACCCGCGCGTACGCCGCGGCGCTGGGTGCCGACCCACCCGTGCCGCCGGGGCTGGTCCGGCTGCCCGGGCCGGGCGAGGTCGCGGCCTCGCCGGCGATGCGCCGGCTGCTCGAGTCCACACCGGACGATCAGCTCCGGGACCGGTTCCCCGGCCGGGTGACGATGACGATCGGCGACCCGGGCCTGGCCCACTCGAACGAGCTCGTCGCGATCGTCGGCCGCACCCCGGGCCAACTGCAGGGCGTCGGGTCGGTGCAGGAGGTCCGGGGGTTCGACACGGTCCCGAACGGCTTCGCGTACTTCTATTTCCTCCGGTTGATGCTGCTGATCGGCACGGTGCTGCTGCTCGTCCCGGTCGTCATCCTCATCGTCATGGTCACCCGGGTCGCCGCGGCCCGGCGGGAGCAGCGGCTCGCGGCGATCCGCCTCGTCGGCGCGACGCGGCTGCAGACCGCGGTCCTGGCCGCGGCCGAAGCCGGGATCGCCGCGGTGGCGGGTTCTGCCCTGGCCTGGGCGGCCTACGAGGCGGGCCGGCGGCTGCTGGCGGCGACGGTGACCTTCCAGGGCGGGCGGTTCTTCCTCGCGGACGTCACCGTCGCCCGGTGGATTCTCGTGCTGGTCCTGGTCGGCGCGCCGGCCGTCGTGACGCTGACGACGATCGCGTCGCTGCGCCGGGTACAGGTCAGTCCGCTGGGGATCAGCCGGCGCGGCCGCCGGCCGGCACCGCCGGCCTGGCACGCGCTGCCCATCGTCGCCGGCATCGGCGGCCAGGTCGCCCTCGGCCCGCTGCGGGGGACGGTCGGCAGCGACACGCTGGACCGCCTGGCGCCGCTGTTCGCCGTCCTGGCGATCGTCGGCTTCGTGCTGGTCGGGCCGTGGCTGTGCCTGCTCGCCGGACGCGGTCTGGCCCGGATCAGCCGGCGGGTACCGGGGCTGCTCGCCGCCCGCCGGATCGCCGCCGACCCGCGCGCCACGTTCCGCGCGGTCAGCGGCGTGGTGCTGGCCGCGTGGGTGATCACGTACATCGGCAGCACGGTCGACCAGTTCCGGCCACCCGACGAGGCCGGGGCGGTGCGGCTGCGGCCCGGCATGGTCCAGGTTGTCACCGGCGGCGTGCCGGCCGACCAGGTCGCCCCGCTCCGCTCCGGGCCGACCGTGCTGGCCCGCGGCACCGGCGGGTTCATGGTGTCGTGTGCGGAGCTGTCCCGGGTGCGGTACGTCCCGTGCCCGCACACCGCGGACTCCGGACGGTTCGAGCCGGGGCCGGGCGCGGAGAGCATGGCGGTCGCCGAGGTCTACATCCGCACCGACGGCACGCTGGCGGCCGAGAACCGCGTCCGCACCCGGGCCGCCAACCTGGTCCCGAACGCGATCATCCACACCGACCGGGACCCGGACGCCGGCATCCTGTTCTTCGCCGGCATCGGCCGGCTGGCGAGCGTCGCCTGCCTGTTCGTGCTGCTGGTCGGGGCGTGCAGCCTCGCCGCCGGCATGATCGGCGGCCTGGTCGAGCGGCGGCGACCGTTCGCGCTGCTGCGCGCGTCCGGCCTGCGGCTGGGCGAACTGCGCCGGCTGGTGTTCCTCGAGACCGCCGCGACGATGCTGTGCACCGCGGCGGTCGGCGTCGGGCTGGGCCTGGTCACCGCGTACGCCGCGGCCAGGCAGGGTGACGTCGGGTGGAGGTGGCCGGGGCTCGACGTCTTCGGCTACGTGGGCGGCGGGGTGCTCGCCGCGCTGATCTTCTCGACGCTGGCCCTGCCACTGCTCGACGCGACGACCCGACCCGACACCGTCCGGTACGAGTAGCGGCGCGGTCAGAACGGGACGGTCAGGCAGCCGACCCGGGCGCCGGCCGTGCCCGCGCCGCCGGGCTCGTGGCTGGTCCCGTGGGCGTGCAGGACGACCGAGTTGGCCTGGCCGGGGCGGGCGGTCCAGCGGACCCGGGCAATGGCCCTGCCGGCACCGCCGGCGTCGGTACTGACGTCGAGCCACACCTCGTTGGCGGGATTGGCGTACCGCGGGTCGACCGAGGGCTGCACCGGGTCGGGCACGTTCTGGTAGTGCGCCCCGCTGGCGGCCGGGGTCTCGCCACAGGGGCTCCGGTGGACGTGCGCACCGTACTGGTGGTGCGGGACGAGCCCGGCAACCGACAGCAGCACCAGCGTGCCGCCCCGGCCGGTGAGCGCCGCCACCACGACCAGGCCACCGGCCGGCACCAGGCCCTCGTCGTAGGTCACCGCCGCGGGGGGCCTGGCCGCGTCCCACGGCTGGAACTGCGCCACCCGCACGACCACGCCGGCCGCCGGCCCGGCGGCCCTGGCCGGACCGGCCGGCAGGAGCGCCAGCCCGGCCACCACCGCGATCACCAGCCGCCGCACGACCGCCATCGGAACCCCCGGTCCTCCACCCCCACGGACGATGACGGAGCGTAGCGCATGACTACCGTACGGCTACGGCACGGTGACCCGGCTCCCCGACCGCTGGTGCGGTCCGGCGGCCGTCGGCGACCCGCACAGCGGATCGGAACCGGCCGGCCCGGCCCGTGCGCGCGGCCGGCGCGGCCCGCTGGTCAGAAGCCGGCCAGCCCGGTTGGCTGGATGATCCACAGCCCGCCGCGGATGTCGCTGGCGACGATGAGGTGGCGGGTGGGGTCGATGGACACGCCCCAGATCTCGGCCAGGGAGCCGTCGGCCGCGGTCGGCGGCACGAACCGGCCGAGCTGGCGGGAGACGCCCTGGTCGTTCATCGTCCACCACACGACGCCGCCGGCGTACCAGGACGAGAAGAACTGGTCGCTGCCGAACACCTCGGTGTTGTGGTCGGTGAAGTCGCCATCGGTGCGGCTGGAGCGGCTGTCGCCGGTGGAGAAGGTGCCCAGGAACGTCGGCTGCGCCGGCGTGCTGTTGTCGTAGACGTACACCTCGCCCCAGCCGCCGACCTGGTTGCCGCTGCCCGGGCAGTCCCCCGGGGAGAAGTCCTCGGTGTTGATGATCAGCCACTTGCCGCCGTTGGCCAGGGTCATCGAGTGGTTGTCGCCGTCCTCGTCCAGCGGGAGGATCTTCGTGCTGCTCACCACCGCCGGCGCGGCCGGGTCGGTGACATCCAGATGGACGGTGCCGGCGTCCCAGTAGGACACCCACAGGGCCGTGCCGCGGTCGGTGAACCGGGCGCTGTGCGAGAACTGGTGGGACAGGCAGCCCACGCCACTGTCCGGGTCGAGGCCGAGCGTCCACGCCCCGACCGCCCGCGGGGCGGCCGGCGCCGTCGCGTCGACCAGTTGGATCGCGGTCGCCCCGGCGGACCGTTCGTGGTCGACCAGGTTGCGGGCGCAGACCGCGAGGAACGCGCCGTCGGCGCGCTGGACGGCGTCGATCTCGTGACAGCCGATCGTGCCCGGCGCCAGGTCCCAGTGGCTCAGCAGCACCGGGTGCGCCGGGCGGGTCACGTCGTAGAAGCGCAGCCCGGGCACGACCTCCGGTTCGTGGCCGCTGCCGAAGCAGGCCTGGATACCGACGACCGCGATGGTGCCGGTGAACGTCGGGGTACGCACGTCCCGCACGGTCACGTCCTCGGCCCGGGTGAAGGCCGGGTTGGGCAGCGTGGCGACGGTCCGCGGCCGCGCCGGCCGGCTGAGGTCGACGACCTGCACACCGTCGCCGCCCTGCCGGGCCGCCCCGCAGCGGCTGCCGACGTAGGCGTAGCCGCGGTGCGCGTACAGGTCGCCGTAGTCGCCGAACCCGTCCAGCCCGCTGTGCCCGAGCAGCCGGAACCGCTCCAGCGTCGCCGGCCGCGGGCTGGTCCCGGCGGGGGCGGCGCGGCCGAACTGACGGTCGTGGTGGTCGTGCTCAGGCGCGGCGGCCACGCCCGGCCGCGGGGCGGACCCGGACACCGCGGACGCGGAGCCGCTGCCTCCCACCAGCATCGCCACCACGGCCAGACCGAGGGCACCGACCGGAACCCGTGAGCGCGCCATGACACTCCTCAACGTCGATACGGACAACGGAGCAGGTGTGATGCTGATCAATATGACAACGGCAGTAACCGGACACATTGGCAGGAGCAGCGTACGTCAGCGCCGTCCGTGCCGCCGAGTCGCCGGTCGGAGCACGACCTGCTCACAAGCGATGGCGGCGACAGGGTCGGGCAGGGTCAGATGGAGCCCATGACGTCAGTTGAGGTCGGGACCGGTGCCCTCACCCCGGACGAGGTGGTCGCGGTCGCCCGCGACGGGCGGCGGGTGGTGCTCGGCGCGGACGCCCGGGCCGAGATCGCCGCGAGCCGCAAGGTGATCGACGCGCTGGCCACCGACGACCTGCCGCACTACGGCATCTCCACCGGGTTCGGTGCCCTCGCCACCCGGCACATCCCGGTCGACCGCCGCGCCGCGCTGCAGCGCAGCCTGATCCGCTCGCACGCCGCCGGCTCCGGGCCGGAAGTGGAGCGGGAGGTGGTCCGCGCCCTCATGCTGCTGCGACTGTCCACTCTGGCCACCGGCCGGACCGGGGTCCGACTGTCCACTGCGGACACCTACGCGCAGCTGCTGAACGCCGGCATCACGCCGGTCGTGTACGAGTACGGCTCGCTGGGCTGCTCCGGCGACCTGGCCCCGCTGGCGCACTGCGCGCTGGCCGCGATGGGCGAGGGCACCGTCCGGGACGCCGGCGGCGCGCTCCGGCCGGCCGCCGAGGCACTGTCCGCGGCCGGCATCGCCCCGGTCGTGCTGGTGGAGAAGGAAGGCCTGGCGCTGATCAACGGCACCGACGGGATGCTCGGCATGCTGCTGCTCGCGGCCGCCGACCTCCGGCTGCTGCTGCGCACCGCCGATGTCACGGCCGCGATGAGCGTCGAGGCGCTGCTCGGCACGGACGCCCCCTTCGCCGCCGACCTGCAGGCCCTGCGGCCGCACCCGGGCCAGGCGACGAGCGCGGGCAACCTGCGCGCGCTGCTGGCCGGCTCGGGCATCGTGGCCAGCCACCGCGGGCCGGACTGCACCCGGGTGCAGGACGCCTACTCGCTGCGGTGCGCGCCGCAGGTGCACGGTGCGGCCCGGGACACGCTCGAGCACGCCGAGCAGGTCGCCGCCCGCGAGCTGGCCGCCGCGGTGGACAACCCGGTCGTCACGCCGGACGGCCGGGTGGAGAGCAACGGCAACTTCCACGGCGCGCCGATCGGCTACGTGCTCGACTTCCTCGCCATCGTGGTCGCCGACCTCGCGTCGATCTCGGAGCGCCGGACCGACCGGTTCCTCGACCCGGCCCGCAGCCAGGGCCTGCCGCCGTTCCTCGCCGACGACCCGGGTGTCGACTCTGGACACATGATCGCCCAGTACACCCAGGCCGCGATCGTGTCGGAGCTGAAGCGGCTGGCGACGCCGGCGTCGGTGGACTCGATCCCGTCCAGCGCGATGCAGGAGGACCACGTCTCGATGGGCTGGTCGGCGGCCCGCAAGCTCCGCCGCGGCATCGACGGGCTGGGCCGGGTCCTCGCCGTCGAACTGCTGACCGCGGCCCGGGCGCTGGACCTGCGCGCCCCGCTCGAACCGGCACCGGCGACCGCGGCGGTGCTCGCCGGGATCCGGGAGCGGGTCGCCGGCCCGGGCAGCGACCGCCACCTCGCGCCCGAGATCGAGCACGCGCACGGCTACGTCCGGTCCGGCGGCGCGGTCGCCGCTGCCGAGTCGGTGGTCGGGCCCCTGCGCTGACCGCGGCCCGCGGCTGGCGGCCCGCGGCCGGCGGCCGGCGGCCGGCGGCCGGCGGAACCCGAGCAACCCGACGGGACGCAGCAGCAGGGAGGGTGCCCGGCCGGGCTCAGGCGGCCCCGGTCAGGCGGCCAGCCGGAGGCCGACGAGCTGGCCCTGCTGCAGCCAGTTGGCGTACCCGGCGAGCGCGAGTTGCAGCTCGCCGGAGACCACCTCGCCGATGTAGCTGATCTTCAGCGGCTCGTCGGCGAGGTCGTCGCCGTAGACTACGCAGAACTGCTGGCGCGGGTTGTACCAGCACACCGAACCGCGGGCGTGGCCCTTCGCCGCGCGCCGCATCGCGCCGACCTCCTCGGTGCGGAACACGTTCTCCCACGGCGCCACGATCGGCATCGTCCAGAAGACCATGTCACCGATGATCTTCCCGTGCTGCAGGATGCTGCGCTGCGGGAGGTTGCCGCGCAGCTGCGCGGCGATGCCGGGAACGACGTCCTCCCAGACCTCGATCTCGCAGATGTCGCGGTCGTCGACGGACATGATGAGCTTCACGCGGGCTCCCCGGTACCGGCGATGCCGACCTCGACGCGCTTGAAGCCGTTCGTCACGCCCCACGGGAACACCGCGTCGATCCACATGTGCAGCTTGTTCACGTAGCTGATCGCGGCTCTGGTGAGGGCGAGGAAGTCGTCCATCGAGCCGGTGCCGGTGGCCGCCTGGACGTACCGGGCGACCAGCGCGCCGGCCTCGGGCAGGCCGACGAAGTCGAAGAAGGCCGCCTTGTAGCCGACGATCTGCCGGACCAGCAGCTGGACCGTGCGCAGGTCGAGCGGCTCGCTCCCGCTCACCTCGAGGATCCCCCACAGCACCTCGTCGGACAGCGTGCGGGCCTCGCTCTCGGCGAACATGAGCGTGCTGAGGTACTGGCCGTGGCTGCCGGTGCGGCGCGGGATGATCCCCTTGCCGATCCGGGCCACCTCCGCGGGGCAGTGCAGCCAGATGCGCTCCCGCTCGGCGTCCAGCTCGTCGATCACAGCGCGGGTCAGGGTCATGGGCTTCGTCTCTCCACAGTGGACGGAAGGTCAGTCGACGAACAGGTCATTGGCCACGGCGAACCGGTCGAACGCCTCCAGGCGGGCCTGCGTCCGGGCCTCGTCGACGTTGCAGATGGCCTCCAGCAGCACCATCGACAGCGTCATCGGGGCCGCGTGCGAGTCGAACACGAGTGAGGTCCGGACCGGGGCGTACAGCGTGTGGTCGGCGATCCGGGACGCCGGCGAGAGTGGACTGTCGGTGATGCACACGATCCTGAAGCCCAGCTCGCCGGCGATCCGCATCAGCCGCAGCGTCTCGGCCGGATACCGGGGCAGCAGGAACACCAGCACGGCGCTGCCACCGGCGGACCGGGAGTGCTCCAGCGCGTCCGCCATGCCGACCGTCCCGACCGCGGACACGGCCCGCACGTCCGGCAGCACCTTGGACGCGAAGTAGCCGAAGTACTGGGCGGTCGGGCCGGCCGAACGCAGCCCGATGACGCTCAGCGGGCGGCTGGCCGCGAGCAGCGCCGCCGCGTCCCGCACCGCGGCCTGGTCGGCGAGATCCTCGCGCATCCGCTCCAGCGCGGCGATCTCGAAGCTCAGCGAGCGCTGCCACTCGTTCAACACCGCGCCGTCGCCGGCTCCCTCGTCGAAGTGCGCGCCGGCCTGGCGCAGCGCGTTGCGCAGCTCGGGGTAGCCGTCGAAGCCCAGCGCGTTGGCGAACCGGATCACCGACGGCTGGCTGACGTGCGCGAGGCTGGCCAGCTCGTGCGTGGACAGGTAGGCGGCCTGCTCGGCGTGCACGACCAGGCTGTGCACGATCCGCCGCTGGGTCGGGGTGAGCCGCACGCCCTCGGCCAGCTCGAGCAGCCGGCGCACCTGCGGGCTGGCCGCCGCGGACCGCCGCTGGTCCGTCGACTCCGGCAGATCGGTCATCCGTCACCCCATCCGGTCCGGCCGCGCTCAGCCCTCGCGGATGCTGAGCTCGACGATGCCGCCCTGCCGGCGCCAGGTGCGCTCGCCGAGCAGCGCCACCTCGAGGCCACCCTCGACGATCTCGCCGATCAGGCTGTTGTACAGCGGCTCGACGGCCAGATCGTCGCCGTAGGCGATGCACAGCTGCTGGCGCGGGCTGTAGAAGCACACCGTGCCGGCCACGGTGCCCTTCTCCGCCCGGCGCATCCGTCCGATCTCCTCGGTGCGGTAGAGGTTCTCCCACGGCAGCACGAACGGCAGCGTGGCGAACAGCATGTCGCCGACCAGCTTGGCATGTTGGATCACGCTCTTGATCGGCAGCTGCCGGCGGAACTGCTGCACGGTCTCCGGCACCTTGTCCTCGAACAGCGCGAACGCGCAGATCTTCGTGCCGTCGACGACGTAGTCGATGATCATTCCGTTCGGTCCCTTCGGGCGCGTTCAGGCGGTGGCGGTGGCGGTGGCCGGCTCGGCGGTGGCCGGCGCCGGCTTCTTCGGGAACGCGTTGGCCAGGCCCCACGGGAACACGAAGTCGATCCACATGTGCAGGCGGTTCGCGTACGACAGCGCGCTGCCGGTCAGCCGGATGAAGTCGGCCATCGACTCGGCCGCCCGCGCCGCCGCGCCGTAGCGGTGGATGTAGTCGCAGGCCCGGGGAAGCCCGACGAAGTCGAAGAAGTCGGCCTTGTACTCGATGATCTGGTCGACGACCATCTGCAGCGTCGCGAGGTCGGCGCCGCCGCGGCGGGCGATCTCCAGCAGCCCCCAGAACATCTCGTCGGCCAGCGTCCGGGCCTCGCCCTCGGCGAAGATCAGCGAGGTCAGGTACTGGTCCTTCGGGCCGGTTCCGCGTGGCAGGATCCCCTGGCCGAGGTCCGCGACGTCCGCCGGCATCGTGAGCCAGATGCGTTCGCGCTCCGCGTCCAGCTCGGCGATGGTCTCGTCCACAATGGACATATCTCTCCTCGGTAGCTGCCTGGGGCGGGTGGGTGCCGCGCGCTCCGGCGGCGGGGCTCACTTCAGGTTGCCGGACAGGAACGCGGCGATCCGGGGCGACGCGTCGGGGTGCAGCACCTCGGCCGGAGTGCCGACCGCCTCGATCCGGCCGTCGTCCATGAAGACGACCGCGTCGGCGACCTCCCGGGCGAACCCGATCTCATGGGTCACCACGACCATCGTGGTGGACGCCTCCGCGGCGAGCTGCCGCATCACCGCGAGGACCTCCGCGACCAGCTCGGGGTCCAGCGCCGACGTCGGCTCGTCGAACAGGATCAGCTCGGGCCGCATGGCCAGCGCCCGCGCGATCGCGACCCGCTGCTGCTGGCCGCCGGAGAGCTGACCGGGATAGGAGTCGGCCTTGTCGGTCAACCCCACCCGGCGCAGCAGCTCGAGCGCCCGGTTCCGGGCCGTCGCGGCGTCCAGCCGCAGCGCGCGCCGCGGTCCCTCGCCGACGTTCTGCACCGCGGTCAGGTGCGGGAACAGGTTGAAGTCCTGGAACACCATGCCGATCCGCCGGCGCTGGCGGCACAGCTGGCGGTCGGACAGCTCGTGGTAGCGGCCGTCGCGCTGCTCGTACCCGATGATCTGGTCGCCGACCCGGACCGTGCCGGCGTCGATCGGGGTGAGCCGGTTGATCGTCCGCAGCAGCGTGGACTTGCCGGAGCCGGACGGCCCCACCACGCAGGTCACCGTGTTGGCCGGGATCGACAGCGAGACCCCGCGTAGCACCTCGTGCTGGCCGTATCGCTTCACGACATTGTGCAGGGTGACGGAGTGGTCGACCGGCTTCACGGCCGCACCCCCGCCCGCCGGCCGGTGCCGGTCAGCGCCGCGAACGGCGTCCGGCGCCGGCGGTACCCGGTGGCGCCGCGGACGCCGCGGGCGTAGTGGCGCTCGATCCAGCCCTGGCCGACGCTCAGCACCGAGGTCAGCAGCAGGTACCACAGCGACACGCAGATGAGCAGCGGGATCGTCTCGAACGTCCGGGCGTAGATCTGCTGGGCGGAGTAGAGCAGGTCGGCCAGCGCGATCACGGAGACCATCGACGTGGTCTTCAGCATGCCGATCGTCTCGTTCCCGGTGGGCGGGACGATGACCCGCATCGCCTGCGGCAGGATGATCCGCCGGAAGGCCTGCAGCCGGGTCAGGCCGATCGACGCCGCCGCTTCCCGCTGCCCGTCGGGCACGGAGATGAGACCGGCCCGGACGATCTCGGCGAGATAGGCGCCCTCGTTCAGGCCCAGGCCGAGGATCGCCGCGGTCAGCGGCGTGATCACGTCGTTGGTCTGCCCGGTCCACAGCGCGGACCCGAACGGCAGGCCGATGCGCAGGTCGGGGTAGAGGTAGCCGAGGTTGTACCAGAAGATGAGCTGCACGAGCACGGGCGTGCCGCGGAAGAACCAGAGGTACAGCCCGCTGGCAGCGCGCAGGATCCGGCTGCCGGACACCCGCATGGTCGCCAGCACCACCCCGAGCACGATTCCCAGCACCATCGCGATGGCGGTCAGCGCGCCGGTGGTGCCGAGGCCGGCGATGATCTGCGGGTCGAACAGGTACCCGAACACGACGCCCCACTGGAACCGCGGGTTCGTCGCCAGCGAGTACCCGAGCGCCGAGCCGATCGCCACGATGACGCACACGCCGACCCAGCGGCCGGGATGCCGGCGGGCGACGAAGACCGGCTCGGTCGGCGCGTCGGTGCGAAGGGAGGTGGTCATTGCCATGGGCTCCGCCGCGGTCGTGGGGGGACAGCGCCCCGATTGGCTGGGGTCGGGTATCGGCATCCGGCGTCAGCTGCCGGGGCTGGCCTTCGCGATGGGCCGGGTGGTCGCCAGGTTCATGCCGGGGTCCGTCAGCGCCAGGTCGGCGATGTCCCACTTCTTCAGGATCGCGGCGTAGCTGCCGTCGCTGATGATGGCCTGCAGGCCGGCCAGCCAGGCCCTCTGCAGGTCGGTTTCGGCCGGCTTGAAGACCGCGCCGAGATAGAGCTTCTCGAGTTGCGAGTTGGCGTAGCGCTTCAACTGCACCGGCGCGGACTTGTTGAGGTAGGCCGCCGCCGCGGAATCGAGGATGATGAAGTCGACGCGCGCCGAATAGAGCGCGTTGTAGGTGTCCGCGGCGGACGGGAACGCTTTCACGTCGATCTGCGACTTGCCGGCTTTCCCGCAGGCCGGGTTGATCGTCTCCTGCACGAAACTGATCGTGTCGAATCCGGACTGGGCGCCCATCTTCAGCCCGCAGATGCTCAGCGGATCGTCCGCGGTGATGGCGCCGGTGTGGTCGGAACGCGTGACGACGGACGTCTCCGCGTAGATGAAATCGACGAAGGTGACCTGCTTCTGCCGCTCCGCCCGGTCGCTGATGCACTCCATGGCCAGGTCGTAGCGGCCGCTCTGGACGCCCGGGATGAGGTTGTCGAACTGGGTGTTCTCGACCTTGAGCGTCACCCCGATACGCTGCGCGATCGCCGCCCAGATCTCCGGCTCGAAGCCGATCATCGTCTTCTTCGAGGTGCCCTCGTAATACTCGCAGGGTGGATAGTTGGCGTCGGTCGCCAGGGTGAGCGTCCGGCCCTTGACGACGCTGTCGACGGTCGCCGCGGACGCGTTGGCCACGGTGCCGGGTGAACTGCTGCCGGTGCCGGAGGACGAGCAGGCGGCCGTGACGGCGGCGAGCGCGACTCCCATCGCGGTAATCGTCAGCACGCTTCTCTTCACGACGCTCTCCCCTGGTCGGTCGCGGTGCGGGACAGCCGGCGACAGCGCCCGGCCGCCCGATCGGATGCGGGCGGCGGCCCCTGCCGAGGAGTGTCATGAATCAACTGATGCAGGTCAATGAATTCTTGCATCAGGGAACACAAGATTCGCCTGGGCAACGTTTATGAAATGAACTGGGTCACCTGTCGGGCGCGTTTTCCGCCGGCCTGGCCAGACCGTCGCCCACCTCGCCACATCCGGGCTCGCCGCCCCGTACTGATGGCTTTCCGGCCCAAATTCCCGGTTCCGCGCGGTCCATTGCCCGAGCAATGGGGTCGTGCCCGAATATCCGGCGCCGCGCCGACCTGCTGCAGCGCTGGGCCTGCCCCGACCCCGCCTGGCGGGTGTCGAGCTGCCAGGTCGATGCCCGCGCGGGCGGCGGCTTCCGGCTGCGGTTCGGCCCCCGCCCGGCCGGCGACGCGTACCGCGAGACGGCGACCTTCGCGGTCTTCGAGCCCGTGCAGCGGCTCGTGCTCGACGTGCTCACCACCGGGGCGGACATGGCCGAGCGGTCCCGCTGCACGGTGCTGCTGCTGCCGGTCGAGGGCGGCACCCGGCTGGAGCTCACCGTCGAGGGCCTGTCGGACGCCCAGACCGCCGAGCACATGCGGGTGGGCTGGACGTTGTGCCTGGAGAGCATCGCCGAGCACCTCGGCGCCGCGGCCTGAGCCTCACGCCGTCCCGCACCGCTCCTGAGGTGATCGCCGTGACCGCCTACCGCAAGGCGATGCCCGCCGGCTGACGCGCCGCGGCAGGACGAGTCGGCGGTACCCAGGGCCCGGGCGCTACCCCAGCTGGTCGCGGCGGCGGGTCAGGTAGGCGGTCTCGGCGGTGTTGCCGGCCAGCTCGATGGCCCGGTCGTACGCCGCGCGCGACTGCTGACTTCGACCCAACCGGCGCAGCAGGTCGGCGCGGGCCGCGTGGTAGGCGTGATAGCCGGCCAACTTGCCCTCGAGCCGGTCGACGGCCGCCAGAGCCACCTCCGGTCCGTCCAGCTCGGCGACCGCGATGGCCCGGTTCAGGGCGATGATCGGCGAGGGGTCGACGCGGACGAACTGGTCGTAGAGGGCGACGATCTGCGACCAGTCGGTGTCGCGTATGTCGCGGGCGGAGGTGTGTACGGCGTTGATCGCGGCGAGGATCTGGTAGCGACCCGGAGCCACCCCGGCGGCGGCGGCAACGAGGCGCTCGCGGACCAGCCGGTGGCCCTCGGCGACCAGCGCCGCGTCCCAGGCGCCACGGTCCTGCTGGTCGAGGGTGACCAGTTCGCCGCTGGCCGAGACCCGGGCGGTGCGGCGGGCCTCGATGAGCAGCATCAGCGCCAGCAGCCCGGCCACCTCGCCATCCTCCGGCATGAGGGCACGGATCAGGCGGGTGAGCCGGATCGCCTCGGCGGTCAGGTCGTGACGTACCGGATCGGTGTCGGGGCCGGTCGCCAGGTAGCCCTCGTTGAAGACGAGGTACAGGACGGCCAGGACGCCGGAGACGCGTGCCGGCAGATCCTCGGCGGATGGCACCCGGTACGGGATGCGAGCCGCCTTGATCTTGGCCTTCGCGCGGGTGATCCGCTGCTCCATGGCGGTCTGTTGGACCAGGAAGGCGCGGGCGATCTCGGCCACGGTCAGGCCGCCGAGCATGCGCAGCGTCAGCGCTACCCGGGCGTCCATCGCCAGCGCCGGGTGACAGCAGGTGAAGATCAGCCGGAGCCGATCGTCGTCGATGGCGCCGGGAGGCTCGGGTGGGTCGTCGCCGTACCGCATCTGAGCCTCCTTCTGCTTGTCGTCGCGCTTGTTCTCGCGCCGGATCCGGTCGATGGCCTTGCGGTTGGCGGTGGTGGTCAGCCAGGCGCCGGGGTTGGGCGGCACGCCGTCGGCCGGCCACCGCTCGACGGCGGTCGCGAACGCCTCGGCCGCCGCCTCCTCCGCGATGTCCAGGTCACCGAAACGCCGGGTCAGGGCGGCGACCACCCGGGCCCACTCCTCGTGGTGGGCCCGGGTGACCGCCTCCCGGACATCGACCACGCTCACCGTGTCTCCTGGTTCGCTCCGGCCGGCCGCACAGCCGACACCTTCCCGCCGCATCCCGGCAGCTTCGCTGGCGGGACGCTACGGTCCAGGCGCCGCCGCGCCCGACCCGCGCTCACAGGAACGGCCGCACCTCGATCTTCCGGTTGCAGGCCTTCGACCCCTCGGCCGCCAGCTTGAGCGCCACGTCCAGGTCGGGCGCCTCGATGATCCAGAAGCCGATGAGGAACTCCTTCGACTCCACGAACGGCCCATCGGTGAACACCGCCTCCGCACCGCGGTTGTCGATCACCGTGGCCGTGCTGGGCCCGCCGAGGCCGCCGGCGAAGACCCAGTAGCCCTCGGCCTGGAGCCGGTCGTTGAACACGTCGATCGCCGCCATCTCGTCCGGGGTGGCGAGGTCGGTCGTGTCGGTGATCACGGAAGCCAGGTACTGCATCTCGAATCATCTCCTGTGGTCCGGGGCGCCCCTCGTGGGCGGCCGCTCACCCCTGCTACGAACGCCGCTGCCCCGATCCGACACCGTCTCCCGGATTCCCTTCGAGGACTTTCTGCCACGCCGGTTGGGAACGGTCCAGTCGAACCCGCCCCGGACCGATCCTCCACCGGTGCCCTGCGGTACTACGGCACCGGCGTGGCTCAGGGGCCGGTGACGAAGGACTGACCGGTCACCGGGGCGCCGTCCTTGGGGGCCGCGACGCAGTAGAAGAACCAGCCGTAGCCGGGGATCTCCAGTTGCTGGACGTCGCGTTTCCAGCCCTTGCCGTCGCCGAGGGCCCGGTCCCGCATCCGGGACGGGGTGCAGGCGTGCGCGATCGCCGAGCTGGCGTTCCCCTCAGGCGGCAGCCGGCCCGCCGCGTACGCCTCGACCCGGTGCTGCTGCGAGCAGGCCTTTGGCGGCGGCGCGGACCCGCTGTCACCGACGTGGACCACCACGTCCCAGCAGGTGGGTGTGGTCGGGCAGAGCGCATCCGCGCCGGATCCGGCGCAGCCGACCAGCGTCGGCGGCAGGCCGGTGCCACCCGGCTGGCCGGCCGGCGGTGTGGTCGGTGCGGCGGTGGGGCGGCTCGCGGGTGGCTGGCCGGTCGGCGCGGCGGTGGGTGCACCGCTGGCCTGCGGTCCGCTCGTCCGGGTGCCCGGGGCGCCGCCGGACCCGCCGGTCGGCCGGTTGGTCGACCGGCCGGGTCCGGGCACCGTCGGCGTCGGCCCGGCGGTGGTCACCGGCGATGCGGTCGGCCCGCTCGCGGCCGGTCCCGGCCCGCCGCCGCCGTTCAGCAGCGGCACCGCGATGATCGCGACAATGACCGGCACCGGCGCCAGCGCGACCGTGAGCCGACGCCGGCGGGCCCGCCTCGCGCGGCGGTCCGGTCCCGCGCCGGACGGCGGCTGCACGGAGACCGCGTCGTGATCTGCCCGCGCCGGGCCGGTGCCCAACTGGTCCGGCTCCGCGTCGGCGACCGACCCATCGACGTCTGGCCCATCGACCCCCGGCCCATCGACGCCCGGACCATCTGCGGCCGATCCGTCGGCTATCGGCCCACCTGGACCACCGGCGGCCGACCCGCCCGCGATCGGCCCACCGAGGGCCAACCCGCCGGCGGGTGTCCGGTCGGCCCCGGCCTCGTCGGCCGCTACCTGGTCCGCAGTGGCTGCCGCTGGCGGCGGGGTGGCATCCGAGCCGGGCGCCGGGACTGGCGCGCTCAGCGACGGCAGCGTCACGGACGCGCTGGCCGGGACGCCCGCCGACGACGTCGACCGGACCGGACCGGACGAGCCGGACCAGCCGGACGGGCCAGACGAGCCGGATGGGCCGGATGGGCCGGATGGGCCGGACGAGCTGAACAGGCCAGACGGGCCGGACGGGCCGGACGGGCCAGACGGGCCGAGCCGGCCGGGCGCGGCGGTAGCCGGCAGCGCGCGGAGCTCGTCGCGCAGGACGGCGGCGCTCACGGTGCGGTCGTCCGGCTCGGGGTCCAGCGCCCGCGCCAGCACGGCGAGCAGGTCCGGGTGCACGCCGGACACCGGCGGCACCGGGGCGCGTAGCCCGGCGGTGAGTTCCGCCAGCGACGTCGGCGGCCAGGACGCCACCCGCGGCGGGCGGCCGGCGAGCAGCGCGTACAGCGTCGCGGCCAGGCCGTACACGTCCAGCCCGGTGGTCGGGCGGGCGAACGCGAATGCCTCCGGTGGGGAGTACGCCGGCGTCAGCCCGTCCCGGGTCACGCTGGAGTCGCCGCTGGCATCGAGCACCGCGGCCAGGCCGAAATCGGCCAGCTTCGCGACCCCGTACTGGTCGACCAGGATGTTGGCCGGCTTCACGTCCCGGTGCAGCACCCCGGCGGCGTGCGCGGTGGCGAGCGCGTCCGCGATCCCGACCCCGACCCCGCGGACCTCCTCCGGCGGCAGCGGCCCGTCCGCGCGCAGCCGGTCGACCAGGGAGCCGCGGCTGCACAGCTCCATGATCAGATACGGGCGGCCGTCCGCAGCCACGCCCGCGTCGTACACCGCGACAATGTTGGCGTGCGAGGACAGCCGCCCCGCGGCGTTCGCCTCCCGCATGAACTGCCGGCGGCCCCGCTCCCCGGACAGCACCCGGCCGCCCACCTTCAACGCGACCTCGCGGCCGACCCCCGCCTGCCAGGCCCGGAACACCGTTCCGAACCCGCCCTGCCCCAACGGCCGTGGATCCACCAGCCCATCCACGAGCGGCGGCTGCGCAGTCCACGATTCCGGCTCGCTGTCGCCCGACATAACGGCGTGCCACTCCCTGCCTTCAGCAATCCCCGACCGCGACGACAATAGCCGGACGCCTCAGCCCAACCGGGTCGAAACCGTCCCACCCGCCGCCGCCATACAACAGGGTCAACGAACCCGCGGCCCACGCGGTGTGGGATCAGGGTGGCTGGCCGGCCCGAACGGGCTGAACCGGCTGGGACTGCCCATCGGGACGGCTGAGACCGCACGATCGGGCGGGATCGCCCGGCTCGACCGTGCCGGCCGGGGCCACGTCGCTAGCCTCCCGCGCATGATCGAGAAGTCCGGGCGACGTCGGTTGCCGATCCTGGGCCTGATCCTCACCCTCGCGCTCGGTGCGGCCGCGGTCTACCTTCCCGTGCACGTCGTACGCGTCGTGCAGACCCAGCACCAGGAGTACCGCGGCAAGGTCGACGTGAGCGGGTGCGACCGGGTCAGCCGCAAGGCGTCGCACTGCACCGGGACGTTCCGCTCCGATGACGGCAGGCTGGTGGTGAAGGGCGTCGAGTACAGCCACGGCGGCCGGGTCAGCCGCGGCGACACGTTCACCGCGTTGCTGGCCGGCCCCGACGACACCAGCGCCAACGTGGACGGCTCCGGGATCGGCGTACTGATCTTCATGTCGATCCTGGCCCTGGCCGCGATCGCCGCCTTCATCGGCGCGCTCATCGGCCTGGCCCGCGCGTCCGGACTGCTCGCCTCCCGCACCCCGGGCCCGGCCACAGCCTGACCGAAGGGCTCAGCCGCCCGGATTGATGATCGCGGCGTGAGCCGACAAGATCTCCCTGTGGCCGGCCCGGGCGATGAGCACCGCGTTCGCGCGGCGGCGCTGGCCTGGCTGGCCGGGGTGACCTTCGGCGGTACCGAGCCGGTCAGCCGGGAGCGACTGGCGAACGACTTCCTGCTCGACGGGAGTCGCTTCCCGCTGATCGACCGCGGGCGGGGCATCCGCAAGCCACAGGGCTGGCATGGCGCGCTGTCGATCACGACGTCGGCGGCACGGTCCGGCGGAACACGGCCGTACGCGGATGGGGCGGGCCCGGACGGACTGCAACGCTACAAGCTGCGCCGGGACGAACGAGGCCGCGGCGAGAACGAGGGGCTGCGTGCGGCCATGCGGGACCAGCTTCCGCTGATCTGGTTCTACGGCCTGGAGCCCGGCCTGTTCCAGGTGATCCAGCCGGTGTACCTGATCGGCGAGGAGCCGGAGTCCGACCAGTTCGTCCTCGCCCTCACTGAGGAGCAGCGCGCCGTCCGGCCCGGTAGCCCGATGGAGGAGACCCTCCGCCGCTATCTCTTCCGGGAGACCAAGCGGCGCCTGCACCAGCCCGTGTTCGCCAGCCAGGTGATGCTGGCGTACGAGACCCGGTGCGCGGTCTGCCGGCTCGGGCATCGGGAGTTGCTGGACGCGGCGCACATCATCCCGGACGGGGCACTGCGTGGGCTGCCGGTCGTCCCCAATGGACTGGCCCTGTGCAAGATCCACCATGCCGCCTACGACCAGAACATTCTCGGCATCAGGCCGGACTATGTCGTCGAGATCCATCGCCGGCTGCTGACCGAGATCGACGGCCCGATGCTGCTGCACGGCCTGCAGGACCACCACGGCAAGTCCCTGATGCAGATGCCCCGCCGCCGAGCCGACCGGCCCGACCCGGATCGCCTGATGGAACGATACGACCAGTTCCAGGCAGCCTGACGGTGATCACAACCACCGCGGTGCCGTCGTCCTACGGACGCTCGAACAGCGACGCGAAGGGTGTCCAGCGGTCGATCGACAAATTACCGTGCCTTGGGCGAGGGGCTGGGTGGCGCGCGCGGGCAGCCCACCCGGTCAGGTGGCGGGCGCCGTCCACTGTGGATCGCGGCCGCTGAACGCGACGAGCTTGTCCAGCGGGGTGGCGTCGGCGGGGGCGGGCACCGCCGCGCCGAAGGCCTCGCCGCGGTACTCCGGCTTGAGCATGCCGTGCAGGGCCGCGTACGCGCGGTCGGCGTCCTCGGCCGTGTACGGGACCGGCTGCCTGGTCGCCACGGCGAGGTCCCAGCCGTGCACCAGGTACTCGCCGACCATCATCTGGTAGATCATCGGGCCCGGGGTGGGCGGCCCGGCGAGGGTGACTGTGGCCTGCGGCCCGCCGTTGCGCCAGTGCGCCAGCACACTCGTGGCCGTGGCGGCGAAGTCGGCGGCCGGGTCGGCGCCCGGTGCCGGGCCGGCCGGGGGCCGGTGCGTCCCGGCCGCGAACGCGGCCTCGAACGTCCGCAGCCAGCTCACCAGGTGCTCGACCAGCGCGTCGACGTCGTACTTCGGGCACGGCGTGGGGCGCTGGCCGCTGCCGGGCGGCACCGCCGCGATCAGCGCCGTCGTGCCGGCCAGCACGCGCTCCAGCGTGGCGCCGTCGTCGGCGCCGGGTGCAGGTGTCATGCCGGGTCACGTTAGGACGGTCGGTGGCCGGCGTCTTGAACAAACGCGACGGCCGCACGGCCGCTACGGTGGCACCGTGGTGAAGCCGGTCACCCAGGATGCGCGCGGCATCATCGACGCGGCGCGGATGCTGGCCAACGTCCGGTTCGAGCGGGTTGCGCCGCCGCCGGTGCTGGCCGGGCTGCTCGACCGGTTCTGGCTGGTCACGTGGGACCGCGGCGACAGCGCGCCGTTCGACCAGTCGACGCTGCCACACCCGGTGGTCAACCTGGTCTTCCAGCACGGCGGCGGGCCGGCGGTTGACGGGTGTCCGGGGCCGGGCGGCACCGTGTACGGCGTCCAGCGGGCCCGGATGGTCCGCCGGCTGGCCGGCTCCGGCCGGGTCGTCGCGGCGATGTTCCGGCCGGCCGGCTTCCGCGGGCTGCTCGATGCCCCGCTGCAGACGATCACCGACCGCTGGGTGCCGGCGGCGGACGTCCTCGGCCCGGACTCGGCCCGGGTGACCGAGGTGCTGGCCGGGGCGACCGCCGACCGGGCCGTCCCCGCCCTGGCCGACCTGCTGGAGCGCCGCGCCGCCGATCGGCCGCTGCCCGCCGCCGCCGCGGACCTGATGGCCCTGACCGAACAGATCGCGGCCGACCCGGCGCTGACCCGGGTCGAGCAGCTTGCCGCCGCGGCCGGCGTGTCGGTACGCCAACTGCAGCGCGCGTTCGCCGAGCATGTCGGAGCGAGCCCGAAGTGGGTGATCCGCCGGTACCGCCTGCTGGAGGCCGCCGAGCACGCCCGCCGCGACCCGCGGCCGGACTGGGCCGGCGTCGCCGGGCAGCTCGGCTACAGCGACCAGGCCCACCTGGTCCGGGACTTCACCCGGCTGGTCGGCGTCCCGCCGGCCCGGTACGCCCGCACAATCGTCGCCCCGCCCACCGACCTGCCGGGTCTCGCCGGGTAGCCGGGAGGTGTGGCCGGCATGCGGCGAGCCTGTCGGCGGCGGTGAGCGCGGGTACGGAAGGATTGCCGGGTGGGTAAGCGGAACCAGGAGCGGCGGCGGGCGAAGAAGCGGGAGCGCGATGCTCGGCAGCGCCCCGCGGGGACCCGTCCGGCCGGTTGGGACAGCGGGTTCGGCGCGGAGCCGGGCTGGGTTCCGCGGCGGCTGTCGCCGGGCGAGATCGTCGAATCTGTCGTCGTCCGGGTGGTCGACGCGCCGGACCGGATTGCGGCGGACGCGCTCGCGGCCGGCGTCGCGGAACTGACCGGCCCGCCGTTCCAGCGGCCGGACGGCTGGGGCGCGGTCAGCGCGGAGTTGCTCGGCCTGACCGAACGGATCGTGCGCGACTGCTGGCAGGGCGGCTGGCAGCCGGCCGACCTGGCCCGCGTGGTCGGCCGGGATCTGACCGCCGGGCACCTCCGGCTCGCGGTGGACGCGATCGCGGCGGAGGGGCGCCGGCACGCGGCGGCGACCGTGGACCCGCGCTGGGCCGCGCAGGTGCACGAGCTGGGTGCCGGGTGGTGCGGCGATCCGCGCGGCTACCTGGACGCGGTCGGCGAGCGGGACGGGCTGGACCGGGCCGGCACCGCCCGCTGCGTGCTGGAGCTGCTCCGGCTGCTGGCCCGGCTGCCGGAGCTCCCGCCGGTCGGCCCGGCGCCGGGCCAGCGCGGCCACCGCACCGCCGACCGCCCGGCCGAGCCGGCACCGACCGAGCCGCGCATCCTGGCCCGGGTCCGGGCGCTGCTGGCGCAGGCGGAGTCGACGAACTACCCGGAGGAGGCGGACGCGTTCACCGCGAAGGCCCAGCAGCTGATGGCCCGGCACAGCATCTCCGCGGCCCTGCTGGACGCGGACGCGCACCGCGGCGGCGAGCCCGGGGCACGCCGGATCGGGATCGACAACCCGTACGAGGCGCCCAAGGCGCTGCTGCTCGACGCCGTCACGCCGGCGAACCGGTGCCGCTCGGTCTGGTCCAAGGCGTTCGGCTTCTCCACCGTCGTCGGCCACGAACCCGACCTGGACTCCGTCGAGATGCTGTACACGTCCCTGCTGGTGCAGGCGACGGCGGCGATGAACCGGGCCGGCGCCCGGCGGGACGGCCAGGGCCGGTCGCGCACCCGGACGTTCCGCCAGTCGTTCCTGGTCGCCTACGCCAGCCGGATCGGTGAGCGGCTCACCGAGGCCACCGACTCCGCCGTCCGGGACGCCGCCGCCGGCCGGCCCGCCGATGGTTCGGCAACCGACGGCGCCGACGCTCCTGCCGACCCGCGGCTGCTGCCGGTGCTCGCCGCCCGGGCCGACGCGGTCGCCGCGGCCACCGAGCGGATGTTCCCCGACCTGACCCTGCACACCCTGGCCGGCAACGACCGCGAGGGCTGGGCACACGGCACCGCCGCCGCCGACCGCGCCATCCTCCGCGACCAGCCCAGCGTCACCCCGGCCGGGTAGACCCGCCGGCCTAGCATCAATGCACGCGCATCGCGATTGATCTGCCGGCCGATCTCCACCGGCAGGCCGTGTCGATCGCGCGGGACACGTCCCGGACGTTGAGCGAGACGGTTGCCGCGTTGATGCGCCGTGGCCTGGAGCAAGGCGGGGCGGTCAGGGTCTCACCGGTCCGCTTGTTGCAGCGGTCCTTGCGAACGACGACCACCATCACACTTCTCGGTCGTCCGCCCCCGCTCACCTCGCCGCGCTGACCCTCCTGCCCTGACGGGACGCGCGAACCGCCGGGCTCAGGACTTCCGGCGGCAGCGGGTGGGGGTGGCGGGGCGCCAGGCGGCGAGGTCGGGCAGGGACATCCCGACTTGGGCAGGCGGGTTGACGTGATCAACGGCCGGCGTGGTCGCGAAGGTGCTCAGCGGACCAGTTCGGTGCGCAGTTCGTGGCTTTCGTCGGGCAGCCGGGCCTCGTAGTAGATCCGGTAGCCGCCGGCGGGCAGCGGGAGGATGTCGAGGTAGCGGACGTCGGCAACCGGGCCGGGCCCGGCCGGGGTGAACCGGGCCGGCGGGCCCGACGGCACGGCCAGCCCGGTGCGTTCGAACCAGTTCTCCGCCGCGGTGGCGCGCCCGTCGTAGCAGGCCCGGCCGTCGGGCAGGACGCTGGTCAGCCGCGCACCCCGGGCGTCCCACCGGCCGGGGCGACCGGCCAGCACGGTGCCGTGCCAGTCCCAGCGCAGGCCGTCGGAGCTGGTGGCGTACGCGGTGCTCATCCGGTCCTCCGCGCCGGGGGTGTCCAGCGGGTGGCAGCAGAGCCAGGCGTGCCAGCGGCCGCCGGCGTACCGGATCACCGGGTCCTTCACCGCGGTGCGCTCGTCGCCGCCGAACACCACGCGCACCTCGGCATCGGCCAGCCCGGCCGGGTCCGCCGCCTCCAGCACGCCGACCCACCAGTGCTTGCTGCCGGGGGTCGCGCAGCTGGTGTACAGCCGCCACCGGCCGGTCTGAGTGCGGACCAGCGCCGGGCGCTCGACCATCGCCGCGCCGAGCCGGTCGCTGCGCAACGTCGCGATCGGGTCGAACCGCTCGCCGTCCGCCGAGCGGGCGATGACGTTGGCATCCCCGTCGCCGCGGACCCGGTAGGCGAGCAGGAACGACCCGTCCAGGTCGAGCGCGACGCTCGACGCGCCGGCCCACTGCTGCGGTCCCACTCCGGGCGCGGCGACGGCGACCGTGGCCGGACCGCTGCCGGGAACCGGGAAGCCGCCCGGAACCCCGGCCTGCCCGGCCCCGCCGGGCTGCCCCGCCCTGCCGGGCTCACTCACCCCCGGCCGACTGGTCCTGCCGGACCGCCCGGCCCCGCCCGGCTGACCGGCCCCGCCCGGCTGACCGGCCCCGCCCGGCTGACCGGCCCCGCCCGGCTGCCCGACCCCGCGCGGCCGACTTGTCCCGCCGGGCTGCCCGACCCCGCTCGGCGGACTCGCCTTGCTCGGCTGACTTGTCGTGTTGGGTTGGCTTGTCGTCACGGGTCCAGGGTGCCCGCGGGCGGCGGTGAACGACCCTGGCACGGATGCCAGGGTCCGGGAATTTCCTGCCACAATCGTCGGGTGATCCGGAACGTGGTCGCCCTGGTCGGCGGCCGGGCCGCCGCCTTCGAGCTCGGCGTGGTGTGTCAGGTCTTCGGGCTGGACCGATCGGACGACGGCCTGCCGGTCTACGACTTCGCCGTCTGCGGAACACGGCCGGGCGCGGTGCCGACCACGTCCGGGTTCGACATCCACGTCGGCCACGGGGTCGACCGGGTGGCGGCCGCCGACCTGGTGACCGTTCCGGCCTGGCCCGAGCTGGACCTGCCCACGCCGCCGCCGCTGGTCGACGCGCTGCGCGCCGCGGTCGCCCGTGGTGCGCAGGTGCTCTCCGTCTGTACCGGCGCGTTCCTGCTGGCCGGCGCCGGCCTGCTGGACGGGCGGCGGGCAGCCACCCACTGGCAGTTCGCCGACCGGCTGGCCCGGCGGCACCCGCGGGTCCAGGTCGACCGCGGCGTGCTCTACGTCGAGGACGGCCCGGTGCTGACCAGCGCCGGGGCGTCCGCCGGCATCGACGCCTGCCTGCACCTGGTCCGCCGCGAGCACGGCGCGGCCACCGCCAACGCGCTGGCCCGCCGGATGGTGGTGCCGGCACACCGATCCGGCGGGCAGGCGCAGTACGTCGAGATGCCGGTGCCGTCGCTGCCGGCCGCCGGCGACGCGCTCGCCGACGTGATCGACTGGGCGCAGGCCCGGCTCGACCAGCCGCTGACCGTGCCGACCCTGGCCGCCCGGGCCCTGATGTCGCCGCGGACGTTCGCCCGGCGGTTCACGGCGGCCACCGGCACCACCCCGCACCGGTGGCTGCTCGACCAGCGGCTGCAACTCGCCGAGGAGCTGCTGGAGCGCACCGACCTGCTGGTCGACACGGTGGCCACCCGGGCCGGCTTCGGCAGCGCCGACGCGCTGCGGCACCACTTCGCCGCCCGCCGCGGCGTCGGGCCGACCACCCACCGGCGCACGTTCCGCTCCGACCCCGGCTGAGCGGCACCCGCGGTGCGCCCGCCACGGGTCGGCCGAGCGGTCTCGCGCCACCCGTTCGGCCTCGACTACCGTGCTCGCCTGATGACCGACCCCACGTAGTGCGCCTGGAGGGGACGGTGGCGAGCACGCCGCCCCCGCTGCCGGAGCGACCCGGCCGCCCTGACGGGCATCCCAGCGCCGCCGCGAATTCAACGCCGACGAGGGCCGAAGGGGCGCCCAGGGGCCAGGCCCAGGAATATGGAAGACGCGGAGGACAGCGGGTGGCCGAAGCTGGACGCGTGCAGCGCAGCAGCATGCGCGAGGTCGCGCGGACCGCCGGGGTGTCGGTTTCCACCGTCGCGAACGTGCTCAGCCGCCCCTCGATCGTCGCGCCGGAGACCCGCCGCCGGGTGGAGCAGGCGATCGACGGCGTCGGCTACGTGCCCAACGGGCCGGCCCGGCAGCTGCGTGGGCTGCCCAGCCCGATCGTCGGCAGCATCACCCTGGACCTGGCCAACCCGTTCTACGCCGAGCTCAACCGGGGCATCGAGGACCGGCTCGCCGCGGAAGGCTGCCTGATCCTCGCCTGCAGCACCGACCAGCGGCCGGCCAAGGAGAAGCAGCTGCTCACCCTGCTGGAGGGGCAGGCGGTACGCGGCATCATCATCTCCCCGGTCGGCCCGGACCCGGCGCCGGTGCTGCAGCTGAGCCGGCGCGGAACCCCGGTCGTCCTCACCGACCACCCGCGCGGCCAGCTCGACCTGTGCGCGGTGGCGGTCGACCACGTCGTCGGCGGGCAACTCGCCGCGGAGCATCTGATCTCGCTCGGCCACCGCCGCATCGCCTTCCTCGGCGGCGTCGTCAACCCGGGGCCGGTGGCCCGCCGGCGCGAGGGCCTGCGGCTGGCACTGGCCGCCGCCGGTCTCGATCCGGACGAGGCCCTGCTCGACATCCGGATGCGGATCCACCCACCGCCGCTGGTGGACGCCGCCGCGGCCGCCGTCGAGGAGATCCTCGCCGCCACCCCGGCACCGACGGCGGTGGTCTGCCTCAATGACATGGCGGCGGTCGGCCTGCTGGACGGCCTGTCCGCGGCCGGGCTGCGGGTACCGGCGGACATCTCCGTGCTGGGCTACGACGACCTGCCCTTCGCGCGCCGGCTGGCGCCCCCGCTCACCACCGTGAACCAGCCCAAGTACCAGCTCGGCCACACCGCCGCCCAACTGCTGCTGGACGAGGCCGAGCCAGACCACGCCCACCGCGAGATCCTCTTCCAGCCCACGCTGGTGGTCCGCGCCTCCACCGCCCGCCCGCGCCGCCGGCCGCGTCCCGGCCAGTGACCGACCAGCCGGACCTGCCGCCGCGCCCGACCCGGCAGAACTCAGCCGACGGTCGCCGGCACCGGGCTCGGCTCGGTCCGGACCGGTTGGGCCGGGTCGGCGGATACGGTAGCGGCGACTACCTGGTTGCGTCCGCGGTGCTTCGCGGCATAGAGGGCCTCGTCGGCGGTGTGCAGGAGGCTCTCCGGGTCCGCGCGGTGCCCGGCGGTGCTGGCCGCGCCGACGGAGATCGTGACGTCGACGGCGACGTCGCCGTTCACCAGGAACGGTGTTGCGGCAAGGCCGGCCCGGATCCGCTCACCGACTACGACGGCGTACTCGGTGGTCGCCTCCGGCAGCAGGATCACGAACTCCTCGCCGCCGTAGCGGGCGATCGTGTCGCTGGACCGGGAGTGCTGCCGCAGCCGCTTGCCGATCTCGATGAGCACCTGGTCACCGGCGGGGTGGCCGTAGGTGTCGTTGATGCGCTTGAAATGGTCGGCGTCGGCGATGACCAGCCCGACCGGCCGCCCCGAGCGGCGGGCGCGTTCGCATTCGGTGCGCAGGGCCTCGGTGAAGTACCCGCGGGTGCGCAGTTGGGTGAGCCCGTCGGTGACCGCGGTGATTCGCTGGACCGTCACCAGGCCGGTCATGCGCGCCAACACCAGCAGGAACAGTGCCATGCAGGCAACCGCGATCACTGGCTCATGCTGCGTTTCCGCTTGCACGTGCTGCGCCAGCAGGACGGTCGGCGCGAGGAGTGATGCCGCGGCCAACAGCGACAGGCGTCGGGCGGTTGCCGTCGGCGCCAGCGTGTGGGTCTTGGCGTCCAGCGCCCGCATCGACGGATGCAACGCGGCCGCGGCGACCAGCACGTACGAGACCAACCAGGTGGCCTTCACCCAGCTGCCGCCGATCCACGACCCGCCCGCGGCCTGCAGGGTGTAGGCGACGTCACCGACGAGCATCGCGGTGAGGCTCGCCACCACCAGCAGGAACGAGACCGGCCGGCTGCCGCCACCGAGCATCAACCGCAGCGCCATCGCCAGCACGAGCAGGTCCATCACCGGGTAGGCGACCGTGACCGCCATCGCGGAGCGGGTCATGTCCGACCCTGCCGCCAGCGGCGCAATTATGTACACCCACCAGACCAGGGACGCCGCGGTGCCCAACACCGCCGCGTCGATCCAGGTCGGCGCGTGCCAACCCGGCGTCCGCCTGCGGACCACGACGGCCAACGCCGAGATCACCAGTGGGAACTGCAGGAGGTAGAAGAAGTCAGGCACGCCCGGGAACCGCTCGTTGCCGGTGGCCGTGGTCACGAACAAGGACACATCAGCCACGGTGTAGGACAACTGGCCCACCGCGAGCAGAATCCACGGCAGCGGCCGCGCCGGCCGGTGCACGGCGATCCCGGTCGCGATGCCCACTGTGGCCACCAGCGACACGGCGCTGTACGACAGGTCCGCGGCGTTGTCCCAGGAGCTCAGCGCCCTGAGGGCGAAGACCCCCACGATCAGCACCGCGCCGACCACCAGCGCCCACACCCACAGCGTCGACCGCGACAGCCGTAGCGACATCCCAGTCATTGATCGCCCCTCGAGCGTCCGGACCTGGTCCATCTCCAATCGGCGCAGCCGGCGCCGGCCTGAGCGGATCGCCACCTCGGCCCGGACGAGGGATTCGGGCGGCCACGGCCCGGCGTCCGCCGGCCCGGATCGGGACCGAACTCCTTGCCTCGACGCGGCTCCCGCGAGTAGCTTGATTGACGCTTACAAACGTCACAATCGTGCAGCGCACTGTCGGAAGGCCTGCACTGAGTAGGCGCACCTCCTGAGCGGCGACGGGATGGAGCGGTAGCCCGCCCCCTGGCCCTCCGGGCCTCGCACTCTGAGGTGGTCATGAAGAGAACGCTTCTCGTCATCGGCACTGCCCTGCTCGCAGCCGCCGCATCCATCGTGACGTTCGCGCAGCCGGCGGCCGCCGCCGTGGGGCTGCACGTCAGCGGTCGCAACATCGTCGAGGCCAACGGCCAGACGTTCATCATGCGGGGGGTCAACCACCCGCACATCTGGTTCTCGAACCAGACCAACTCGTTCGCCGATATCAAGGCGGCCGGTGCCAACACCGTGCGCGTGGTGCTGGGCAGCGGCAAGCGGTGGGGGCCGTCGACCGACGTCCCCGCCGTGATCTCGCTGTGCAAGCAGAACCGGCTGATCTGCGTCCTGGAGGTGCACGACACCACCGGCTTCGGCGAGGAGGGGGCGGCCGCCAGCCTGGACGAGGCGGCCAACTACTGGATCAGCCAGAAGAGCGCGCTGGTCGGCCAGGAGAACTACGTCGTCATCAACATCGGCAACGAGCCGATCGGCAACACCAACGCCGGCCAGTGGACCGCCGCGACCACCGCCGCGATCCAGAAGCTGCGCAGCAACGGCTTCCAGCACCTGCTGATGGTGGACGGGCCGAACTGGGGCCAGGACTGGCAGTTCACCATGCGGGACAACGCGCAGACGGTGCTGAACGCCGACAGCCAACACAACACGGTGCTGTCGATTCACATGTACGCCGTCTTCAACACCGCCGCGAGCATCGTCGACTACCTGAACCGGTTCCAGACCAACGGGTGGCCGCTGGTCATCGGCGAGTTCGGCTGGCGGTTCAGCGCCAGCGAGGTGGATCACGAAACGCTGCTGTCCGAGGCGGTCGCCCGTGGCCTCGGCTACCTCGGCTGGTCGTGGAGCGGCAACACCGATCCGATCCTGGACATGACCGTCAACTTCAACCCCAACCAGCTCACCACCTGGGGTCAGCGGATCGTCAACGGCCCCAACGGCCTCAAGGCGACCGCGAAGGAAGCGTCCATCTTCGGCGGCGGGACGCCGACCACACCACCCACCAGCCCGCCACCGACCACCACACCGCCACCCAACCCGGGCGGCTGCACGGCGACGTACTCGATCGTGGGGCAGTGGCAGGGCGGCTTCCAGGGCGACGTGCGGGTGACCGCCGGCCGCGCCGCGATCCGGGGCTGGACGGTGAACTGGACCTTCGCCAACGGCCAGCGCGTCAGCCAGGCCTGGAGCGCGACCGTGACCAGCAACGGGGCCGCCGCGTCCGCCCGCAACATGGACTACAACGGCAACCTCGCCGCCGGAGCCAGCACCGTCTTCGGCTTCCTCGCGTCGTGGAACGGCACCAACAGCGTCCCGACGCTGACCTGCACCCCGATCTGATCCCGGCACGACGGCGAGGGCCGGGCGCGGGCGAGCGCCCGGCCCTCGCCACACCGGCTGGTCCGTCCACTGCGGACGGGAACGTTCCGGCCGCGGGCTGACGGGGGCGGTCGGGACCGGTCCGGTTCAGGTGCGCGACCAGCGGTCCGGGGTCAGGGATCCGGTCCGGAAGAGGCCGTCGAGGATGACGTCGATGACGCGCCGGACGGCTGCCTCCGAGGTGCCGCTGTCGACCGTCGACTCCAGGGTGGCCTCCAGCATGGCGAAGACGAGCGGCAGGTCGCTGAGCTGGACGTCGCGGCGGAGGTGGTGGGCTTCCTGGGAGCGGCGGAACGGCCCGGTGAGGACGGCCAGTACCTGGTCGGCACACCACCGCTGCTCCCGGGCCGGCAACTGCCGCAGCACGGTGACCAGCGGTCGCATGGACGCCTGCGCCAGCAGCACGTCCCGCAGCAGTGACCGGAACGCGGCCGGCTCGCCGGCGGCGGCCGCGACCATCCGCTCCAGCGCCGCGAGGTGCTCCCGCAGCACCGCGACGGCCAGCGTCCGGCGGTCGGGGAAGTGCCGGTACACCGTGGCCTGGCCGACGCCGGCGCGGCGGGCGATGCCCTGAACCGTCACGGTGCCGCAGCCGCCGGTGAACGCCTCGACAGCCGCGCGCAGGATTGCGGCCCGGTTGCGGCGGGCGTCGCTGCGGCGCGCACCTGGCACGACGGCGTCCCTGCTGAGCGGCAATGTTACTGGACGGTAATGAGAATATCACCCGCTTACATTTCTCACTTACCGGTCATACCTTTCCGGCACCGCGGCGGCTCGACTGTCCCAGCAACCCCCAGGAGGTCTGGAATGCGCAGGGGACTCCGCAGACTCGGCGCCGCGCTGGCGCCGGCCGCACTGCTGCTGGCGCTGGCCGGGTCGCCGGCCACGGCAGCCGCGCCGGTGGACTACGTGGCACTCGGCGATTCGTACTCCGCCGGCACCGGCGCTCCGCCCTACCAGCTGAACACCTGCTTCCGCAGCCCGCGCGGCTACCCGGCGCGGTGGGCGGCCAGCCACGCCGTCTCCTCGTTCCGCTACGTCGCCTGCGGCGCCGCCACCACCGACAGCATGACCGACCAGTTCGCCGCGCTGACTCCGGACACCGACCTGGTCACGATCACCATCGGCGGCAACGACGTGGGGTTCTTCACGATCGTGCTGAACTGCGTGCTGGGTACCGACAGCAGCTGCGCGGGCGCCGTCGACGACGGCATCGCCGCCGGCAACACCACGCTGCCCGGGCGGCTGGACGCCACCTACGCGACGATCCGCGGCCGGGCGCCGAACGCGACCGTCGTGGTGTTCGGCTACCCCCGGCTGGTGGAACCCAACGGCAACTGCCTCAGCTCGGCCAAGCGGGCCGCGCTCAACCGGGGCGCCGACGCCCTGGACGCGGTCATCTCGGCCCGGGCGGCCGCGGCCGGACTCCGCTATGTCGACGCCCGCGGCCAGTTCGCCGGGCACGGTGCGTGCGGCGCCGCGCCCTGGATCAACCGGTTCTCGGTGCTGCAACTGGTCGAGTCGTTCCACCCGAACACCACCGGCTACGGGCAGGGCTACCTGGCGCTGCTCAACGGCGTGACCTGACGGCAGCCGCCGGCGGCCATCCCGACCGCGATCGCGAGCGCCGCGATCGCGCGGCGGGGCCCCGGTCCGCGGCGGCGGGAAAGGCGAACGGCCGGGTGGACCCGCGCAGGCGGGTCCACCCGGCCATCGTTCACCTGGTCGCTGGCTAGAGCCAAGGCTGTGTAGTTAGTGATCTTGGGGTGGGGTCAAGGTGGCTCGCCGGTGAGGATGTCGATGGTGAGGGTGGCCTTGTAGCTGGTCCGGTCGATGTTCGGGCCGCGGGCCTGGTATTTGGAGATGGCGCGTTTGACGATGCGGGGGCATGTGCGTAGTCGTCGGGTGGGTAGTAGGTCGGCCAGGATGTGGCGGCCGATCGTGCCGACCAGGTCGATGGTGGTGTCGGTGAGGACGTTCGTGGCGTGGATGACCTGGTCGCGGGCGGTCTGCCAGGCGATGGTGAAGCTGGCTCGGTCTGGATCGACGTCGGGTCGGGTGCTGGTGGCGTCGGCCATGGCGGTGCGCAGGAGGTGGTAGGTCACCAGTAGGGCGTAGATCTCTTGCTCGACACCGGCCGGGGTGCGGGCGCGCAGGACCCGGCCGCCCAGGATGGAGGACTTCAGCTCCAGGTAGGCGGTCTCGATCTCCCACCGCTGGTGGTAGAGCCCGATCAGTTCGGCGGCCGGGTATTGGTGCGGGTCGAGCAGGGTGGTGGCGAGCCGGTACTGGCCGGTGTGCCGGCCGATGGTGGTGGTGATGCTGATCTGGGCGTCGATAACCCGTACCGGTAGCGGGCCGAGGGTCGAGAGGTAGGAACCGTCGCGGTAGCGGGCCAGCACCGGGGTCTTGCGGGCGTTCTTCAGCCGGACCAGCACGTGGGCTCCGGTCGCGGCGATGTCGCCCAGCAGGCCGGCCGCGGCGAAGTTGCGGTCGCCCAGCAGGATCATCCCGGTGTGCAGGCTGGGCAGCAGGCGGGCGGTGTAGGTGGTCTCTCCGCTGGTGGTCGGGCCGAACACCGCGTCGATCACGGTGCGGGTGCCGCACGCCAGCAACGCGACCAGCCGGATCTGTGGATAGCCGGTGCCGCCGTGGTTGCCTGGCTGCTTGATGAACCGGGTCAGCATTCGCGGGTTGTCGGGCACCGTCAGGGTGGTGCCATCGACCGCGCAGACCAGCAGCCCCCGCCACCGTGTCCCGGCCTGCCGGCCGGGGGCCGGCCCGCGCAGCAGGTCGAACAACCACCGCAGCGGCGCCACCCCGACCCGCCGCCGGGCCTGGGCCAGCCCGCCGGCGCTCGGGCGGGCAAGCGGCAGGCCGGTCAAGGCGGCCGTGAGCTTGCCCCACACCCCCAGGTAGCCGACCTCCGGGAACAGACATCCGGCCAGCAGCAGATAGACCACCACCCGCGACGGCAACTCCCGCAGCCGCCGCTGAGTGGCCCGGGTCGCGCTCAGGGCCTCAGCGACCATCTCGAAGGGCAACATCTGAGTGAGCTCACCCAGATGGCCGGGGGCGAAGCAGCCCCCGGCCACGGCGATCGTGCGCGTGATGACAGACTCGGTATCCAACGGAGTTTCTGCTGTCTGGTGATCTTGGTCGACACCGTTCTAGCAGGAACTCCGTTCCTCGTTTCACCCGCCTAGACAGCCCCACCCACCCGCTAACTTCACGGCCTTGTGGCTAGAGCGGCAGTTCCTGGATCGCGTCGACCCGGTCGGGGTAGAAGGCCAGGTGGTCCTTGATCGCGGCGACCGCGTCGTACGGCGCCTCGTAGGTCCAGATCGCGTTCGTACCGCGGTCGCCCGCCGTGATGCTGAAGTAGGCGGCCTCTCCCTTGTAGGGGCAGTACGTGTGGTGATCGGTGCGTTCGAGCAGGCTCTGGTCAGCGTCCTCGCGCGGGATGTAGTAGACCGCCGGGTAGGACGCCTCGCGCAGGGTGAGCGCGGACCGGGTGTCCGCGACCGTCTTGCCACCCACCGTGACCACCACCCGCGAGGTCGCCGGCTCAACGGCGATCGGGTGATTCGGGCCCGGGACCAGCTTTGGCTTTTCGCTCATACCAGTGCGCAACGCGACCGCCGGCCGATCTCATCCCCGCCTGCCTGCTCGGCCCAGCCGGGCGGCCGGGCGGCCGGGCCGGAACCGGTCAGGAATTTCTGTCCGCGGGCGATGGAAGTAGGCCGGTCTGCGGATCGTATGTTCGGGAGGCCGTGCGGCGGACCCGACGGGCAGGGGCGGATGACGGAGCGGACCAATTGACGGAGCGGACCAATTGACCGGCCGGCCGGATGACGGGGCGGGCCGGATGACCAGGCTTCCGGCCGAAGCGGACGAACTGCTCGCGGCGGCCCAGCAGGGCGACGAGGACGCCTACCGCCAGCTGATGGCACCGCACCGGGCCGAACTGCACGCCCACTGCTACCGGATGCTGGGCTCCACCGCGGACGCCGAGGACGCGCTGCAGGAGACGCTGCTGCGGGCCTGGCGCGGCCTGGACCGGTTCCAGGGCCGCAGTTCGGTGCGCTCCTGGCTCTACCGGATCGCCACCAACGCCTGCCTGCGGCTGATCGAGAGTCGACCCACCCGGGTGCTGCCGACCGACTACGGCCCCGCCGCCGACCCGCAGCAGGATCCCGGCGACCCGGGCGTACCCGTGACCGAGGCCGTGTGGATCGAGCCCTACCCGGAGCAACACCTGGCGCCGGGCCCGGCGCTCGGCCCGGAGGGCCGCTATGAACAGCGGGAGAGCGTCGAGCTGGCGTTCGTCGCCGCGTTGCAGCACCTGCCGGCCGGGCAGCGGGCCGCGCTCATCCTGCGCGACGTGCTCGGGTTCTCCGGCGCCGAGACCGCCCGGATCCTGCAGACCACACCGACGTCGGTGTACAGCTCGCTGCAGCGGGCGCACAAGACCGTCCGGGAGCGGGTGCCGCACCCCAGCCAGCAGGCCACCCTGCGCGCCCTGGGCAGCGAGGCGCAACGGGCGATCGTGAGCCGGTACGTCCAGGCCTGGCAGCGCAGTGACATCGCCGGCATCGTCCGGATGCTCACCGACGACGCGACCCTGTCGATGCCGCCGTTCCCGGTCTGGTTCCGGGGGCCGGACGCCATCGGGGCCTTCTTCGCCGGACATGCGCGGGTCGCGCAGAATCGCTGGCGAGCCGTCCCGGCGGTGGCGAACGCGCAACTGGCCGCCGGGCTGTACCTGGCGGACGACGCCTGCGGGGCGTTCGACCCGCACAGCCTCAGCGTCCTCACGCTGCGCGGCGATCAGGTCGCCGCGGTCACGGCGTTCTTCGTCCCGGACTCGTTCGCGCTGTTCGGCCTTCCACCGACGCTGCCCGCATAGCCGCGGCACCGCCCGGGCGCCACCAGGTCCGATCCGACCCTGGGAAGGATGAATCTGCCATGCGTCAGAGCGTCATCGTCAGCTACACGGTCCGTCCGGACGCCCATGCCGAGCACGTCCGCCTGATCGAGGACGTCTTCGCGCAGTTGCGGGCGCGGCACCCGGACACCGTCGACTACCAGGTGATGTGCCTGGCCGACGGGGTCTCGTTCGTGCACGTGTCCACCCACGACACCGCGGACGGAGCCAGCCCGCTGCCGGCGCTGCCGGCGTTCCAGGAGTTCAGCCGGGCCATCGGCACCCGGGTCGCCACGCCGCCCACCCCGGCCGAGGCCGCGACCGTCGGCACCTACCGCGGCCTGACCGACCTGGGCCGGCCCGGCTGAGCCCGGCCGTACCGCCCGGCCGTACACCCGGCCGGCGGCAACAGCGCGCTCCCGGTCGAGCCGACGGTGCGGGCCGGTCGCGCCACCCGGCCCGCACCGTGCGGGGTCAGCGGACCGTGCAGCTGACCGCCGGCGCGGCGTTGCTGCCGGTCCAGGAAGCCAGGAAGCCGAAGGTGGTCGAGGCACCGGCCGCGAGGCTGCCGTTCCAGCTGAGGTTCTCGGCGGTGGCCGCCGCCCCGGTCTGGGTGACGGTGGCGCTCCATGACTGGGTGATCCGCTGGCCGTTGCCGAAGGTCACGGTGGCGGTCCACGCCGACCTCGCCGCGGTCGTGCTGTTGCGCACGCTCACCTCGCCCTGGAACCCGTCCGACCACTGGCTGACCACCCGGTAACCGGCCGTGCAGGCCCCGCCGGCCGGCGGGGTGGAGGAGCCACCGGACGGCGAACTCGGCGAGGTGGAGGTCGGGGTCACCACGGCGCCGCCGAGCAGCGGGGTGAGCGCCGGGTACCAGCGGTCGGCCATCTTCCGGAAGCCGGCGTCGTTCGGGTGTACCCCGTCGCCGTTGGTGTCGGCCACCGTGTCGAAGCCGGTCCACAGGTCCGCGACCACGATCGGGGACTGGGCGGTCGTCAGGCCGGCGGCCCAGCCCGGGATCGCGTTGTTCAGCGCCACCACGTCCGGCGCGCAGGTGGCGCAACCGGGCGGGTTCATCGGGATGATCTTGGCCACGACGATCTTCATGTTGGGGTTGCTGGCCCGCATCTGGCCGACCAGCTTCGTGTACGCGGCGAGTTTGGTGGCGGTGGGGATGAAGCCGCCCCAGGTGTCGTTCGTGCCCAGGTGCATCAGGACGATGTCGGGCCTGGCCGCGTCCAGCCACGGCGGCAACTGGTTCTGGTCGGCGATGCCGGTGGCCGCGAAGCCACCGTGGCCCTCGTTGTCGCCGTCGTAGGCGAACCCGCCCGGGCAGCCCCCGCCGGGCTGGCTGCCGACGAAGTCGATGTTCGTGAACCCGGTTGTCTGCAGGTGGTTCCACAGGTAGGCGCGCCAGCAGCCGGGCCCACCGGTGATCGAGTCGCCCAGCGGCATGATCTTGATCGGAGCGGCGGCCGAGACCGTCGCGGGCCTCGCCACCGTGAACGTCACCGCCGCGACGAGCGCGGCGAGCACGGCGTAGAGGACAGGCTTTCGCGGCATGTTCGTTCCTTCATGGTGGTCGGTCGAACCGCGAAGCTGACGGCCGACGCCGGTCAACACCCGCGGGCTCGGAGCGGATCGCGCGCACCCGGCCCGCCGCGCGCCGAGACGCTTCCACCGCGTTCACAGGACTCGGTGAACGCATCGGCAGTATGCGACCAACTGCCCGGCGAATACAACGATGTCGGTCATCGGGCGCGATGGGTGGTAGGGGCCACCCCGCTCCCCCGCGGTCCGGGTCGCGAACGCCCGGCCGGACGGCAACGGCCAACCCCTGCATGGGCGATTCGCCCCTAGGTGGACCGGCTGCCAGCCGGATTCCACGGTTTCCACGTGCACGCGGTCGGGGTGTGCGACCCACCACGGTCGACCCGGCCACCGGCGCCGTCGCCCCGTTCCTGTCCGCCGGCGCACACTTCAACCCGGCGGCCACCACCCACCGCGACCACGCCGGTGACCTGCCGCCGCTGCTCGTCATCCAGAGCGGCACCGCCACCGCGGCGACGGAGACCGACAGGTTCGCGCTGGCCAGCCTCTTCGACGCCGACGGCAGCGCGATCATCGTGCACGCCGGCCCGGACAACCTGGCCAACATCCCCACCCGGTACGTGTCCAGCACGACCGGCCTGCCCGGGCCGGACGCGGCCACCCTCGGCACCGGTGACTCCGGCGGCCGGACCGGCTGCGGGGTCATCCGGCGCCAGTAGACCGGCCGGTCCACCGACCACCTGCTGACCGCGGAGCCGGGCGACCCCGGGTCGCCCGGCTCCGCGCTGGTTCACCGCCGCCGGTGGTCGGCCGCCGACCTCCGACCGCTCCGCGGCCAGCGCCGGGCCGCCCCGCCCAGGCTCGGCGGCGGGCCGGCTACCGGCCGGCGGGCAGTTCGCGCGGCGCCGGCGCGGTCACTCGATCCCGGCGAGCCGGGGCAGCACCCGCTCGCTGAGCTGCTCGGCGAACTGGACCGGGTGCCGGTCGGGCATGACGCCGATCTCGGTGACCCCCAGGGCGGCGTAGGCGGTGGCGTCGGCGAGGAACGCGTCCACCTCGGCCAGCACCGGCGGGATGAACAGCACGGTCTTGGCGATGCTGTCGTAGTCGCGCCCCTCGGCGTCGCAGTGCCCGCGCAGCACGTCCAGCTTGTGCGCGACGTCGGTCGGGCTGCTGCCGAACAGGTTGCACGCGTCGGCGTAGCGGGCCACCAGCAGCAGCGTCTTCTTCTCCCCGCCACCGCCGATCAGGATCGGTGGCCGGGGCCGGCTCAGCGGCGCCGGCACGCACAGCGTCTCGGTCAGCTGGTAGTGCCGCCCCTCGAACGGCCCGTTGTCCTCGCTCCACATCTGCAGGCAGATCCGCAGCGTCTCCTCCAGCCGCTCGAACCGCTCGCTGACCGGCACCACCGGCACGCCCAGACCCCGCTGCTCCCGCTCGTACCAGGACGCGCCCAGACCCAGCTGGGCCCGGCCGCCGGACAGCACGTCCAGCGTCGTGACGATCTTGGCCAGCAGCCCTGGATACCGGTACATCACGCCGGTGACCAGCAGGCCGAGGGTCATCCGCTCGGTCTTCCCGGCGACGTAGCCGAGCGTGGTGTACCCCTCCAGCATCGGCTCGTCGGCCGGCACCATGGCGTCCATCTGGAAGAAGTGATCCATCACCGTGAACGTGGCGACCCCGGCCTGTTCGGCGATCACCGCGGTCTCGGCCAGCGTCGCGGCGATCGCGGCCGGATCGGCCGGCGTCGAGTAGTTCCAGTAGTGCAGGCTGAGCTTCATCTACCCTCCGCGGAACGAACCCGCCGACCGCTGAGCACGCGCGGCCGACCCGGCCGCGACGACGCGGCACCGGCCCGACTCTAATCGCGGGGGCCGCGGCCGGCCCCGCCGGCACGCCCGGCCGGGCCGCGTGACGAGGCGCTGACGAGGAGTGCGGCCGGAATCAGCGCGGGCCGCCGGTCACCTCGTCGTAGGCGTCGAGCCAGAGCCTGGCGATCAGCAGGTGTCCGGTCGCGGACGGGTGCACCCCGTCGGGCGCGACCACGGCCGGTCCACGCTCGGCCGCCGCGGCGTCCATCGCCTCCTGCAGGGGGACGAAGACCGCGCCGTACCGGGTGGCCAGGTCGCGCACGGCCGGGCGTTTGGCGTCCAGGTCCGCGCGGGCGAAGTCGTTGCCCTCGACCCAGGGCGAGTCGCTCGTCGCGCCGATGAAGAACGGCTCGAGGATGATCAGCCCGGGCCGGCCGGCCGCCGCGGTGCGGTCCAGGACGTCCCGGTAGCGCTGCTCGAACAGGTCGGCCGGGGTCGGCCGGCCCTGGTAGAACGCGACGAGCGTGTCGTTGACCCCGATGTGGATCGACAGCACCGCCGGCGCGTGGTCGAGCGCGTCCGCCTGCCAGCGCAGCCCCAGGTGCTCGATCCGGTCGCCGGAGACACCACTGTTGATCACCACACTGTCGTCGCCGCGGTCCCGCAGCAGGCCGGTGGCCAGGTCGACGTAGCCGCCGCCGAGCCCGAGCGGGTCGGTCCGCCGGTCGCAGTCGGTGATGCTGTCGCCGATGAACACGATCGGGCCGGGCACGTCGCCTCCTTGCGCCTGCGGGCGTCCGCTCGGCCGGAGCGGCGGCTCAGGCTAGCGGTTGACCGAATTGTCCCCGACGCCGAACGCACCCCAGGTGCCGGCGCGCTCGGACGCGTCCATCACGCCCTGCTGGGCGTCCAGGCCACGCACGATCGTCTCGGCCGACTGCTGGGCGATGAGGTCGTCGAGGAACGTCACCAGCCCCTTGGCCTTGTCCGACCAGTATGTGACCTTCTTCGTCGCGAAAACGTCGGTGGACGCGGTGTCCATGCCGGCGGTGCCCTGGATGCTCTTCACGTAGTCCTGGGTGCGGCAGCCGTCGAACATCACGACCCGGTAGGGATGCTCGCCCTTCGTGGCGGCGGTCCGGTTGGCGAGCCCGCCGTCGCGGCCGGTCTGCAGCGGCCGGCCGTCCCGCTTCAACGTCCAGTACAGCAGCCGGGCACCGAACTCGTTCGCGTGCAGGTCCTTGGGGTTGATGAAGACGTTGCCCTGGTGCGAGGCCATCACCGAGACGCGGTGGTGCTGGTTCAGCCACAGGAACTGGTCCCAGACGGACCGGCCGTGCCGCCGGCCCTGCAGCCGCAGCGCCGTCTCCATCTGCTCGTAGTCGTCGAACTTGGTGGTGCTGCCGTCGTCCTCGACCATCGACAGGCTGCTGAAGTTGCGGTCGAAGTCCGGCCCGGTGCCGTACCGGCCATGCCCGGCGTACGTGGTCACGTCCGACTGGGCGATGCCGTCCTCGAAAGCGGCCGCGTCGGCGGCGCCGTTCTTCCCGGAGCTGCCGTCGATCAGGCGCACCACCACGTGCACCTGCCGCGGGTCGCTGGCCGGCGGGCGGTAGGTCAGCGCGTCCCGGCGGACCAGGAAGTCGCCGACCGCGCGGGCGCCGACGTCGTGCCCGCCCAGACGCATCAGCAGCGCCCCGTCCGCCGGGTCGAGCTTGAAGTTCCGTTCGGTCAGCGCCTCGCGCAGCGCCTGCACCTGCGCCTGGCTGGAGTTCAGCTCGTCGAAGCCGAACGCGACGGTGATGTCCAGGACGCCGTCCCGGAACATCTCGCCGTACCGCAGCTGATGCTCCCCGCGCCGGCCGGCGTGGCTCGGCTTCGCCGCCCGGACCCGGCTGCTGATCTCGTCGACCGCCAGGTACCGCCACTCGTTGCCGCCGAACGCCTCGACCAGCCCCGCGGCGGTACCGGGCCCGAACCGGCCGTCGAGGGAGAGCGAGTACAGGCCGAGGCGCTTGAGCTCGCCCTGGATCGCCCGCAGCTCCTCCCGGGACCACTCCGGCATCCTGGTGTGCGTCGGGCCGCCGCCGCCCCCGCCGGTCGGGTCCATCAGGTCGTCGCTGGACGGGCTGCCCGGCTTGGCGGAGCGCAGCAGTGAGGTGACGGCCGCGTTGCCGGCCTGTCGCTGCAGCGACATGATCTCCGGGTACGGGTGCCCACCGGGGCGGCGCTGCTGCCGCGCGGAAGCGCCGGCCGGGCCCTGCGGCGCGTAGGTCACCCCTGGCATGGCGCCACCCAACCGCCCGGCGCGACCAGCCGCCAGCGGACGCGCGGACCACCGCCCCAACGGGCAATCCCGCCCGCGGGCGGTAAGGGTTCGGTAACCCGGTCCGCGCGGACGTGGCGGGTCGAGCGGGGTTGGATGGGGCTGGGGCCGCCATCGCGGCCGGCCGACGGCAGCACCAGGGAGCGACGATGGGGCGCCTGACCAGGCAGGTCCGCAAGCCGGTGGTGCTGGCACTCGGCGCCGTCGCGGTGCTGGTCGCCGGTGCCGGGCTGGCCCTGTTCCAGCCGTGGAAGCTGTGGGTCGACACAACGGTCAACGAAGCGGTGCCGACCGCATCAGCAAGCCAGCCGGTGCCATCGGGCCGGCCGGTGCCGTCGGGCCAGGCGGTACGGCCGGACGGCGCCGCCGGGCGGTCGACGGCTCCCGCCGGCGGCCCGGTGACGCTGGCCAGCGGCCAGCTGATCAGCCACGAGCACGCGACCAGCGGCACCGTGCGGATCGTCGGTCTGCCGGACGGGTCCCGCGTCCTGCGCCTGGAGAGCCTGGACACCAGCAACGGGCCGGACCTGCGCGTCTGGCTCACCGATGCGCCGGTCATCCGCGGCAGCGCCGGCTGGCACGTCTTCGACGACGGTGGCTACCTGAGCCTCGGCCGGCTCAAGGGCAACAAGGGCAACCAGAACTACCCGCTGCCGGCCGACCTCGACCTCAGCCGGTACGTCAGCGTGACGATCTGGTGCGACCGCTTCAACGTCTCCTTCGGCGCGGCGACCCTCACCGGTACCTGACCCGGGCCCGCGCCATCGCGCCGCACCTCACGTCCCGCCGGGCGGTGGCGTCTTCCCGGTAGAGGCCCGAACCAGGGCCTGAACCAGGGAAGGAGCCGGATGTCCAGCACGGTTGGCACGACGGCGGTACGGCACACCACGATCCCCTCGCCGCTGGGCGCGCTCACGGTCGTCCGCGGCGACGACGGGATCACCGGGTTGTACTTCCCGAGGCACTGGTACCGCCCTGACCCGACCACGTTCGGGCCCCGCACGGACGCCGGTTTCGACGCGGTCGCGGCCCAGCTGGCCGAGTACTTCGGCGGCGCCCGGCGGGGGTTCGACCTGGCGCTGCGCCCGACCGGCAGCGCCGGCCAACTGCGGGTCTGGGCCCTGATCGCGCAGGTGCCCTACGGCAGCACCACGACGTACGGGCAGCTGGCCGGGCAGCTCGGTGACGGTACCGGCGCGCAGGAGGTCGGCGCCGCGGTCGGCCGCAACCCGCTGAGCATCCTGGTGCCCTGCCACCGGGTGCTGGGCAGCGGTGGCCGGCTGACCGGGTACGCGGGCGGGCTGGCCCGCAAGCGCGCGCTGCTGGATCTCGAACAGGGCACCCCCGGCCTCTGGTAGACCCCGATTTCTGGTAGACCCGATCTCACGAACCCGGGCGGAGAGGCGTTTTCCCAGCGTGAGCGCAAAACAGCCGTTCGAGGCGGTGGTCGGCAGGTACGGGGCGATGGTGCTGCGGGTCTGCCGGGCGGTGCTCGGGCCGGTCGACGCCGACGACGCGTGGTCGGAGACGTTCCTGTCCGCGCTGCGGGCCTACCCGGACCTGCCCGCCGACGCGAATGTCGAGGCGTGGCTGGTCACCATCGCGCACCGCAAGGCGCTGGACTCGACCCGGGCCGCCGGCCGCCGGGCGGTCCCGGTCGCCGACCCACCGGACCGGGCCACCCCGCCCGCCGACCAGCGCGACCTCGACCTCGCCGGCGCGGTCGCCGCGCTGCCGGCCAAGCAGCGGCAGGCGGTGGCCTACCACTACCTCGCCGGCCTGCCGTACGCGGAGATCGCGGCCCTGCTCGGCGGCAGCGCCGACGCGGCCCGCCGGGCCGCCGCCGACGGCATCGCCACCCTGCGCCGCAGCTACCCCGATGTTCCGGAAGGAGCCAACCGATGAACACCCCCGACCGGCTCGCCCGGGCCTACCCGGCACCGGCCGCGGACCTGGCCCGCCTGCACGACCAGCTGGCCGCCGCCGCGGCGGCCGACGGTGTCCTGGACATCGCCTACCGCATCCTCGATACCCCGGTCGGCCCGCTGCTGCTGGCCGCCACCGACCGCGGCCTGGTCCGGGTCGGGTACGCCCGGGAGGGCCACGACGCGGTCCTGCAGGCGCTCGCCGACCGGATCAGCCCGCGCGTGCTGGCCGCCCCGGCCCGGCTCGACCCGGCCGCCCGCCAGCTCGACGACTACTTCGCCGGCCGCCGCCGCGGCTTCGAGCTGCCGCTGGACTGGCAGCTCTCGGCCGGCTTCCGGCGTACCGTCCTGCAGCAGCTGGCCGGCATCGGCTACGGCCACACCGCCTCGTACGCCGCGGTCGCCGGGCTGGCGGGCAGCCCGCGGGCGGTCCGCGCGGTCGGCACCGCCTGCGCCACGAACCCGCTCCCGGTCGTCGTGCCGTGCCACCGGGTGGTGCGCTCCGACGGCGGTCTCGGCGGCTACCTCGGCGGCGACGACGCGACGCGGACCCTGCTCACC